>Ga0099827_10001023_pt1 | contig 13904 bp, 10 predicted proteins | sample CZO8metaG_FD_79339 | JGI IMG/M metagenome (GOLD analysis project Ga0099827, IMG submission 79339) | Vadose zone soil microbial communities from the Eel River Critical Zone Observatory, Northern California, USA - CZOApr15con1.8 metaG | ecosystem: Environmental > Terrestrial > Soil > Vadose zone ...
GCATCGACGTAGTGCACCGCCTTGGCGGAGCCCTTCACCAAGAGCGCCGCCGCCGCGCTCAAGGCGGCAAACGAGGAGGCGTCGAGCAGGCCGAAGAACAGGTTGTTGATCGCCCGGATCTCGGCGCCAACGCGGTCGATCTTGAGCCAGCCGGCCGGCGCCAGGCTGACGAGCACGCCGCGGCGGTCCTGCGGATTGGGCCGCTTGAGCAGCAGCCCGAGGCGGGAGAGCTTGCCGGTCTCCGCGGCGATGAACGCGCTCGACACGTGCATGGCCTGGGCGACCGCGCCGACGCTGACGCCGCGCGCGCCCTGCAGATGGGCGACCGCAATGAGAACGCTGTATTGCGGCCCGCTGACGCCCATGCGCCGGCCGAGATGGGCGCGAACGGTCTCCATGCGGCTGGCGACGGTGAAGAGATCGTTGACCAGGGTGCGAAACCGGCGATCCGATCCCTTCTCCATGAGCGCGCCGCACGAGACCGTCGGCGGCAGGACATAGGCCGCGGTGTCCCGCTTCGGCCTCGCGTTCGACTTGGCGACCGCCTTGGCGCGCTCGCGCGCAAGCCTAGAGATCGACATATCCGGTATCGCCGAGCAGCGAGGATTCGACCGGGATGTGCAGGCTGTCGTGGACGGTGTTGTAGAATTTCCAGAACCCGACCACGCAGGCGAGCTCCACGATCTGCGGCGGCGTCAAATGCTGCTTGAGCCGCTTGAGGATCTCGTCCGGCACCGAGGTCGGATCCTCGGAGGCCGAGCGGACATAGTCGAAGCAGGCGCGCTCCATCTCGTTCCTCGGCTGATAGGCGCCGGTGATGATGTCCTGCAGCTCCTCCTCGCTCAGTCCCCAGCCTTCGTAGCCCAGCTCCTTCGGCTTCTTCAGCATCGAGCAGCTGTGCGCCGTGCAATAGGCGCAGCCGTTGACGGCGCAGGCGACCGCGGCGAGCTTGCGCTTGAGCAGCTGGTCGAGGGTCGAGCTCGGGTCGCGCATGATGTTGCTGTTGAGCTTCCACAGCGTCTCGGCGATCTCCGGCCGGTAGGCGTAGAGCTTGAGCGCGTTCGGCAGGAAGCCCATGCGCTTCTTGTACGGTTCGACCACCGGCGCGAGACGCGGATCGAAATCCTGCTCGCGCACGTAGGGGATCAACGGCTCGGCCTCGAACAGGACTTTCGGCTTGGGCGGGGCGATGGCGTCCATGGGATCCTCCTTCAGAGATAGTCCGCAAGCTTCACCTTGCCCCAGTTGCGGGGCCAGGCGCGTTCGAAATCGGCGCGGTCGTGGCGCGACTTGATGGTGGCGTCGATGCCCATCTTGCCCACGGTCCGCCAGGGAAATTGCCCGTCGAGCGGACGGGCCGACGGATCGTAGGGCGAGCCGCGCGTATTCGGCACCACGATCACGTCGCGCGCGGGATCGCAGCGCGTCGCGATGGCGTGGTAGACGTCGCCGGGATCGTCGAGATCGGTGTCGGGCGACACCGCGACCACCAGCTTGGTATTGAGCCAGGGCGCGCCCATCGCCAGCATCAGCGCGTCGTTCACCATTCCCTCGCGCGGATAGTCGAACTGCAGGATGCAGGAGAGCGCCGCGCCCCAGGTCGGGAAGCGCACGTCCTTGACGTCGAGGCCGATCTCGCTCAGCCGGTTGAACAGCACCGCCTCGTGACAGAGCCGGGGCAGCGGCTGGTGGTCGGTGTCGGGACAGGTCTGGTGGTTGCGATAGATCGGCCGGTCGCCGCGCATGGTGATGGCGGTCACCTCGACCTCCGGCAGATTCTCGCGGTGCGGCAGATGGTACATCGAAGGCGAGGTGACGTCGCCGACCTCGAACCGGCCCTCGAGCCGGACGCGGCCCTCGACCACGATCTCGGCCTCTGCCGGCACGTTGAGCTCGAGCGTCTCGCACGGCACCATCTCCACGTCGCGATCCATGATGGTGCCGACCATCTCCATCTCGCCCCAGGCGTCCATGTGCAGGCCGGAGAAGTTCGCCATGATCTCGTAGGCCGGCGGCACGCCGAACACGAACGCGATCGGCATCGTGTCCATGCCGAGGTCGCGGTACTTGCGCATGATGACGTGCGAGTGCGGCGTGACGAAGCTGATCAATCCGCGGCGCGGCCCGACCGCGTGGGTGCCGGCGTGGCAGGAATTGTAGAAGCCGGTCTCGGGATCGCGGATGATGTTCATCGCGGTGACGTAGGGCGCGGTGTCCTTATCCTTGTGCAGGGGGATCGGCAGCTTGGTCCAGTCGGCCTCGTTGTGGAGCTTCACCACCTCCTTGACCGGACCGGTCTTGACGACCTTGAGGGCGCGCGGCGGCTGGCGCAGCCGGTAGGCGAGCGTGCGCAGATAGTGCTCCGGCGCGGTGCCGAGCGCACGCGCCTGCGAGCGGCGGGTCTTCACCAGGATGTCGCACAGCCGGAAGCCCGGCTTCTCGACGATGTTCTCGAACAGGATCGGCCGGTCGCTCTGCGCCGACAGCGCGCCGACGTCGTCGATGTGCACCGGCTTGCGCACGCGGGTGACGATGTCGGCATTGCTCGCGAGATAGCCGCGCAGCGAGGCGTCGAGCGGCTTTCCGGGCGGCGGCGGCCGGTGACTGATGGAGAGCGCCATGGCGGGACCTCCATTCGCTTAAGTGACTTTATTAATTCAGTTAAGGAAGTCAAGGCGAAGCAGCGAGCCCAGCCGGCGGACGCGGAACGGTCGGCCGCAGCCGACGTCATGCGCCGAAGCGATTTCGCGGCGGCTGCTCGCTTGATTGGATGCCGCCGACGGCGCGCTCTGGCACCCTGCGCAGTTCGAGCTCTGGCGGTTACGGTTTCCTCCAAGGCGCGAAGGCGTTCGCCGTCCGCTGCAGCACTGGCGTCAGCTCGGGAAAGTGGCGCAGCAGCACGGTGGTCATGTTGTTGCTCTCGATCCAGTCGATGCCGGGCCGGGTGTAGACGGCGGGCGTGTAATCGTCGGTGAAGAATCGGTCGCTCTTGAGCCGCCGCGAGGCCATGAGAATGAAGACGCGAAACGCGGTGTCGCTGAATCCGAACCCTTCCGGCGGCTTCTCCGCATACATGCCGACCATCAGGTCGACCTTGTCTGGATGGCCGTAGACCTCGCGCAGGGTGCGCGCGAGCTCGGGATCGTCGGTCATCTGCTCGAACGAGCGCACGCGCGGCAGGTGAAACAGCTCGCGGAACCGGTTGTAACGCGGCACGGCGCGCTCGCGGTCGCGCAAGATGTCGATGGTCGCGAGATCGATCAGCTCTTCCATGTTCCGGCCGCTGCGCCGGTGCAGCCGGCGCAGCCAGTTCGGGAAATTGCGCAGCGTGACGGCGCCAGGATTGTGAACGCCGAAGGTGTAGACGATATCGGTCAGCTTGGTCCCGTCGCGCAGCGCGTTCTCCATCGCGTGCGGGCCGATGATGAGGTCCGGGTCGCCGGGATCATCCGATTCGAACTTCAAGACGCGGCCGCGCCGCCCGTCCTGAGCGTGGATGATCTGGATGTCGTTCGGCAGCAGCGGGTGCAGGCGATAGACCGCGGTGAATTCTTCCGTCAGGCAATAGTCGGCGCCGTGATGGTTGGTCTGCGAGCCCGGTATGCCGCTGATCGCTTCGCTCGTGCTGATGCGGCCGAGATATTTCTTGACCGGCTCCTGCGCGAGGCCCCACCAGTTCGCGTTCATGCCGATCTGCAGGGCCGGATGCGGCAGGATAGCCGGCGTCCAATCGACCGTATGGATCTTGGCCATCAGGGCATTGTTGATCAGGCGCGCCACGCGGAAAATCTGGGCGTCGCCGTCGTCGCGGTTCCTCCAGTCCGGGAATGCCTCGATCAGATGATCGCAGATGGCGTTGTGCTCGAGCGTGAAGAGGTTGTGCAGCAGGCTCAGGCCCAGCCACCAGTTCGAGGTCAACCCGGTCTTCTCGACGCCGGTCGGATCGAGCGGGATCAGCTTGGTCTTCGGATCGATGTCGAGCTTGCCGTCCGTGGGCTTCCCGTCCTTGTCTTTCATCCGGTATTGGCCGAGCGCCTGCGCGCTGTCGCCGTAGATCTGCGAGCTGTCCCACCAATGCGTTTCGGCGTTCACGAAGGTTTCCGGCCCGGCGCCGTCGTTCTTCCTGCGCGTGGGATCCGACCGCGTGCGGCGAACCAGCATCTTGCCTCCCGGCCAGGAGTCGCCGGGCGGCAGCGGCACGTCGAACGGATCGTCGTCGATCGGCCGGGGCGTGCCGTGGTTGAACCAGTCGTGGGTCTGGAATTGAATCCAGGCCGCCGCCAGCAGATTGAGGATCTCGGCCGGCTTGAAGTCCTCGGTGCCGTCGCTCTTCTTCTGGCGGGCGAGCAGGCGATTGCTGACGAGTCGCGGGCTGGGATCGAGAATTGCGCCGTCGCGGGTCGGATCGACCTCGCTGAGCGGAATATTGCGGCCGAAGCGCGCGCCCGGATTGCTCAGCGTGAACTCCGAACCGTTGAGCGGATCGTTGGGATTGAGGCTGGCATTCCCCATCGTCGACTTGGACAGGTCATTGTATTGCCCGTCTTCCTCGCGCTCGCACAGATAATCCGGCTTGAACGGCGACGTCGGGCGCAGGCCCTTCGGCTCAGTGACCGCAATGTCGGACGTGTTGTGCAGGTTCCTGGCGCGCAGCACCTCGCGCAACGCCCCGAGATTGGTCACCGCCAGGAAGGTCGGCAGCTTGTGCCAGTGGACGAACAGGTTGAGGAGCTGGAACGACTTGACATAGAGCACGGCGAGCAGCGACTTCGGATCGCTCTCGCGCAGGATCAGCCGCAACACGAAGCAACCGACCACCGCCAGCAGCATGAGGATGCCGAGAAGATGCGCGACGATGCCGGCCTTCGGAGCCAGCACGGTGGCGCCGAAGAACATCGTGAACGCCAGCAGGTGGACGGCGCCGCGCTGCACCCGCACCCACTTGATATTGTCCGCAACCAGCCACGCCAGGACGACGTCGAGCCCCCACCACGCGGCCAGAAAGAAGTCCGGTCCGGGATGCTCGACCAGGCATTCCGGGTAGACCGGCGCGCCCGGCCGGTGGAAAATCGTCGCGAAATTTCCGTGACACGTCCCGAACACGGCCCAATACAGGTGGGTCAGCAGCGCGAGATAGCCGAAGGTCCAGAACGCCCGCCAGTAGGTGTTGGGGGCGTCACTGCGGGAAAAGACGTGAAAGCAGAGCGCCGGCGTCAGCAGGAGCGTGGTCGCCCAAATCGTGAAGATGACGCGATAATGGTCGACCGAGAGTCCGGCACGGGCGTTGAGCCGCGCCTGCAATTCGGCGGCGCCGTGGGCGAGCACCATCAGGACGAGGAATAGCGCGAATACGAACCAGACCCGCGCGCGCGACAAATTCGGAGTTTCCTTGAAGCTGCGCATCTCGCCATCCCTTCGCTGCCGGGCCGCTCAATTGGCGTGCCATCGCCGTTGATGTTCCCGCTGCGTTTCGCTGTAGCCGCCGTTGAACAGCGTGTCGTAGTAGTTCAAATCGAGGTGGTGGGCCTGCAGCCAGACCCCCGGCGCGTAGATCGCGTCGCAGTGCGCGGGGAAGCGGCCGTGCCGCTCGTAGATGTAGCTGCAGATGTCTTTGGTGCAGGCGACCACTTCATCCTTGTAGTGCGGCACTTCCTTGAGATAGCGCGCGCCGCGGTCGCCCCGGAAAATCTCCCGGAAATACGCATCGTCGCGGTAGGTGCCGCCGGGTCCGTACTTGGAGTCGACGACCGCCTGCACGGCGTCGGCCATGGTCTCGTAGTAGGGCGGGCACATGCATTTGATGTGCGGCGGCAGTCCGACGGGATGCGATCGCGCCTCGGTGTGAAAGGTCCCCCAGCGGAAGAAGTCGAGCGGGCGGTAGCGCGGCGTGACCTGCTCGAATCCCAAGGCCGGCAGCAGCTTGATGGGGGCGACCGAGGCGTGGATCCAGCCGCCGAGCCCCATCGCCTGCAACATCAAGATGAGATTCTGCAGGAGCAGCTCCGCCTCGATCTGCGTGCGCATTGTGCCGAGAACGCCGAGCGGCAGCTTGATCTCCTTGTTGAGGAAGCCGTTCTTGATCCATTTCCGCACGCCGGCCGGGAGATAGAAGTTGCGGTCGTCGAGAAAGGCGGGCCGGTGGCCGTCCGGCTCGGTCAACAGGTACATCAGCGCATTGATGTATTGCCGCGTCATGTCGACGACTGGGAACAGGACCGTGGAGCCGGGGACGTTGGAGAGAAAACGATTGGAATCGAGATAATACGGAAATTCGCGCGGGAACTCCGGGCGCTTGTCGCTGATCCTCACTTTCGACGCGGCCGCCCGGCGCACGAGGGCGTCGGGCGTCAACGGCTCGGCTGGATCGACCTTGTCGAGGCGCTTGAGAAAATAAGTGCCGGTATCGTTGAACAGGAAGAAGTGCGTGGCCTGGGCGTTGTCGGTGCTGCCGGCGGCACGGCCGGGGAAATTCAGATTGGGCGTGCCGAGGATCTTCTCTCCCGTGCTCGTTTCGAACGGCCGGTCCGGCAAGGTGAAGCCGGTCATTCCGACCGCGGCGATGAGCACGGCTTCCTCCAACTCGCTCAACGGCTGCGGCTTGGCGTTCGAGGTATAAGTGTTGCTGCCGGCGGGGACGGACTGGATCCCCAGGCTGATTCTGCGCGATCGGCGTTTGAACAGCGCTTCGAAGAACGGATACTTCCTCATCTCCTCGAAGCCGACATGAACGTCCGACATGGTCACACCCCCGTGCCTGGGAATTGGAGCGATCACTGCGGCAGCTGACGCGCGTTCCGCGCCGCGCCGGTTCCGCTTCGCCGAAAACGCTATAGTCGCTTCGCCAGGGCCTCCTCGATGGCTGCGAAAAGCCCGTCGGGATTCGGGCTGTAATGCGGAATGGCGAGCCGGGTGATGACGGCATCGATCAGCGTCGGCTTGCCCGAGGCCAACGCCGTCTTGAACGCCGCCTCGAACTCGGCCAGCGTTTCGACCCGGTGGGCCTGCGCGCCGCAGGCCTTGGCGTAGGCGACGAAGTCCGGATTGGTGAACTCCACCAATCCCGATTCGTGATAGGCGAACAGCTGGAAAATCTTGATGAGCTTGAACTCGCCGTCGTTGAAGATGATCCAGATCACCGGGATGTCGTACTGCACCGCGGTCATCAACTCGAAGCCGGACAGGTTGTAGCAGCCGTCCCCGCAGCCGACGACGACGGTCCGGTCGGGATGGGCGCACTTCGTTCCGAGCGCGCCGTTCACCGCCCACGCCATCGGGCCGAAGCTCCCGGGTTTGCGGTAGTGCTGTCCCCGCGATAGCTGCAGGTAGTAGCCGAGCCACGCCAGATGCGCGCCCGCGTCCGCCAACACGATGCTGTCGTCGGGCAGGAGTTTCGACAGCGATTGCGCGAGCTGGCCTGGGTGAATGTCGTTCCGCCCCAGGTGGACGATCGGGGCCGCGGGGTGCCGGTCCTTCTCGACGCTCACCGGGGCGACCGCGCCCACCAGCCGCGAGAGCGCCTCGCTGAGCGCCGCGATTGCCGGCTTGGCGTCGGAGACCACGCCGTGGTCGGCCCGGTAGACCTTGTCGATCTCGCACGCCGAGATGTTGACGTGGACGAGGGTCTTGTCCTTGAACAGGTCGGGACGGAAGTTGAAGGTCGCGTGCTGCGCGAACGAGTTGCCGACGGCGATCACGAGGTCCGCGCGGACCAGGGCCTTGCCGGCGGCGCCATGGCCGCTGTCGGCCAATACCCCGACCGCCAGCGGATGATCTTCCGGGATGATTCCCTTGCCGTCGAGCGTGGTGGCGAAGGGGATCTGGAACCGCTCGACGAGCGCGCGCAGCTCGGGTCCGGCACGGCTGCGGATGGCGCCGAAGCCGATGAGCGCCATGACCGATTTGCGCTGCCGGAGCGCCTCCGCGACGGCACCGGCGGCGGCGGCAATTCGAGCTTGATCGGGAAGGACGGGACGGACGTCGAGCCGGATGTCGCGGTAGTTGTCGACCGACACCTCCTTGTGCGTGAGGTTCTCCGGCACGTGGATATGGACCGGGCCGGGACGGCCTTCGAAGGCGAGATTGACCGCCTGTTCCAGGACGTCGCAGGTTTTCGCCGGATCGTCCAACAGATACGAGCGCTTGGTCGTGAGGTTGAACATCGCCTGCGAGTCGGGCGTGCGGCTGAGCCCCGAGGTCTCGTTCAGCGCGCCCTTGCCCTTCCACTCGAGCGATGCAAACCCGGAAATCGCCAGGACCGGATAGGAGTCCGACATCGCAACCGCCAGTCCGGAGAACAGGTTGAACGCGCCGGGCCCGGCGGTCGCGAAGCACACGCCGAGACGGTTGGAGTAGATCGCGTAGCCGCAGGCCATGAACGAAGCAGCCTGCTCGTGGCGCACGATCACCGGCCTGATCTTGGTCGAGTGCTTCAGCGCCAGGAGCAGGCTCGCGGCATTTTCGCCCGCGCCGCCAAAAGCGGCATCGACGCCGACCCCTTCCAGACCTTTGACGATCGCCTCGTAGACTCGCATCGATCAACCCCGCTTGCACCGGACACCGCGTGACGATCTCCGCCCGCGGACCGATTTTCTGTTGGGGTCAGGCGCTTGCACTCTCCTGTCGCCGCCGGGCGTCGACACGCCTGGGTTGCATGCTCTGCGCCCAGGCCGCGGCCGTCATCGCTCGGTCGCGCTTATATGCTACAGAAAGCAGCGGGAAGATGCAACTGGAAATCGGTACGCCTCGGTTGTTTCTAGGATTCCGCATTGCGGCCCCGATTCAAGGCAACCCCGCCGCGGTCAGGCTCGATCGACGCCATGCTTCCCTCGCCGGCGGCGTGGAGCGCATCGAGCCCATGCCGATAGGTGGGATAGATGAGCCGGACCCCGAGCTCGCGCTTGAGCCTGTCGTTCGTGGCGCGCTTGCTCTCGGCATAGAAGCTCTGCGCCATCGGCGACAGCGACGCCTGCGCAAACGGGACCGGCGGCGGCGGGGCGATGCCGAGGAGGGAAGCGCCGTAAGTAATTACCTCCTCGGCCGCACTGGGCTCGTCGTCGGCGACGTTGAAGATACCGTCGGCGCGCCGGGCGAACGCGGCGTCGATCGCCTGTGCGACGTCGGCGACGTGGATGCGGTTGAACACGTGGCCGTCCTTGACGATCGGCGCCGCGCGGCCTTCGGCGAGCTTGCGCAGCACGTTGCGGCCGGGTCCGTAGATTCCGGCAAGCCGCAGGATCGCCACCGGCTTGCCCGCGCGCGTGCCGAGATCGCGCCAGGCACGCTCGGCCGCAAGCCGCGCCCGGCTGCGCGCCGAGATCGGCGTCGGCGCGGTCGTCTCGTCGACCTCGGCGCTCGCATGGTCGCCGTAAACGCCGATGGTGGAGAGATAGGCGATCGCCTGCAACCGCGCGGCGCCAGCGAGCCTATCGGCGAATGCCGCCAGCACCGGATCGGCGGTCGCCGAGGGCGGAATCGAGACGAGCAGCCGATCGGCAGCCGCGAGCGCCGAAGCGGGCACGCCGTCGAATGCCAGCACGTCGAGGGGACGCCCCGCGATCGCCGTCGCGGCCCGCGCGGCTTCGGCGCGGCGGCTCGTCCCGATCACGCGGTCGTAGGCTGCGCCGTAATCGGCGACGTAACGCCGCGCGCAATAGCCGAGCCCGAAACAGAAGAGCGTCGTCATTCCGCTGCCGCGTCGCCGGCCCCCGGCCGCAGGCGCGCGAGCCCCTGCTGCAGCAGGACCGGCACCATCGGCGGCAGGGTGAGCTTGCGCGCCTCATCGTGCCCGAGCGGCGACATCTTGTTCCAGGTCTTGGCGAGAATCCCGGCGAGCTTGTCCCGGTCGGTCTTCTTCACGAAATCGCCGAGATAGTGCTCGAGAAACACGACGCACACGATGTCCTCGAGCATTTGCGCCTCGGCATCGGATTTCAGCCGTTCCTTGCGAACGAGCGAGCCGACGCGCCCGATATCGTCGGCGCCGTAGCCGGCCGCCGCCATCATCTCGCCGAGCCGCCTGGCGTGGAACTGCTTGAGATCGTTGCGCCACTTCAGGTAGCCGACGCGTCCCTCGGGGTAACTCTTGCGCGGCGAGGTGAAGCGCTCGACGTGCTGCCCGCGCGCGGCGATGCGCAGGTGCTCGGACGCTGCCGGCGCCATGCGCGCGAGCGTCTCGCTCATGCGCCGCCCATAGACGAGCTCGGCCGGCTCGCGCCGGCCGGCGACCTCGATCGTGCCGGGGTCGCGCGCGTTAGCCGCATCGATGGCGGCTATGACTTGCGCCAGGCGATTCTCGGTCATGGCCTTCCACGCGCGTTCGCCGCGCCTCCGCGCCCGCCCGGCGCGCCGCGAAGCGGGCTCGATCTTGGTACAGGTCCTCGTCCCCGGCAAGCCGGCGGCGCCGTCATGCGTCCTGCTCAATCGATCTCGTCGACATCGCCGCTGAATTCCATCGGGCAGTAGTGGGCGCCATGAAACAGCGCCGAAAGCTCGTTCTCCGGCTTGTTCTGGGCCAGGATCTCGGCGGCGAACCCTTCGGCGTCGTCCTCGGGCCGATAGCCGAGGAACTTCGCGCCGGTGTTGTCCCAGCGGTTGCGCAGATTGTTCGAGACGCCGTAGACCACCACGAAGTGATAATGCGGGTGGTCGATGCAGCGGCGGACGAGCTGAACCATGTCGCGGTGGCTGATCCAGGTGAGGAGCTGGCGCACTTCGCCTGGCCGGTCGGGGACGCGGAACGTGCCGATGCGCAGGCACGCGACGGCGAGGCCGTGCTTGTCGGCATAGAGCCGTCCGAGCGCCTCGCCGAACGCCTTGGACACGCCGTAGCGCGAATCCGGACGCGGCTCCACGGCGGCGTCGAGGAAGCGCTCGCGCCGGTGAAAGCCGACGACGTGGTTGGAGCTCGCGAAGACGACGCGCTTGACGCCTCGGCGACGTGCGGCTTCGAACACGTTGTAGCATCCCGCGATGTTCATCGGCAGGACCTTTTCCCATACGTCCTCGACCGCGATTCCGGCGAGATGCACCACGCAATCGATTCCGGCCATCGCCTGCTCGAGCGCCGCCATGTCGCGGATGTCCGTCCCGCATGTCTCCTCGCCGCCCTCGGCAGCGCCGAGCGGGGCGATGTCCAGGAGCCGGACCAGCGAATAATGCCCACGCAGGCCGGCGCGGAGGGCCCTGCCGATTTGGCCGGCCGCGCCGGTGATCAATATGCGGTTCATGGCGCCGCTCATCGTATCGCCTCTTGGCTGACGGGATCGAAGAAGTGCAGCCGCTCGGGTTCCACCGACAGCCTGATCTTGTCGCCGGGCGCGAGCCGCGCCTGCGGGTCGACGCGCGCCACGGTCAGCCGGGCGTCGCCGGCCAGCGTCTCGACCAGCATCTCCGAGCCCAGCTGCTCGAGCACCTCGACGCCGGCGTCGAAGCTGCAGGGCGCGGCGCCGTTGCCCAGCACCAGGTGCTCGGGGCGCACGCCCATGGTGACGTGCCGGCCGCGCCAGCCGGCCAAGGCCGGGCGCTTCGCCGCGGGCACGGCGAGGCGAAGGAAGGGCGTCTCGGCGGTAAGCGTCGCGCCGTCGCCGCCGATCGTCACCTCGAGGAAGTTCATCGACGGCGCGCCGATGAAGCCGGCGACGAACTGGTTCGCCGGGTTGCCGTAGACCTCGAGCGGCGTGCCGATCTGCTGGATGCTTCCGTCCTTCATCACCACGACGCGATCACCGAGCGTCATCGCTTCGATCTGGTCATGGGTGACGAACACCGACGTGGTCGGCACCCGGCTGCGCAGGCGCTTGATCTCCACGCGCATCTGCGCCCGCAACTTGGCGTCGAGGTTGGATAGCGGCTCGTCGAACAGGAAGACCTTCGGATTACGGACGATGCAGCGGCCCAGGGCGACGCGCTGCTGCTGCCCGCCGGAGAGCTCGCGCGGCTTGCGCCGCAACAGCTCGTGCAAGCCGAGAATTCGCGCCGCCCGGTCGATCGCTTCCTTGATCTCGTCCTCCGGCAGCTTCTTGTTGCGCAGGCCGAAGGCCAGGTTGTCGTACACGCTCATGTGCTGGTAGAGCGCATAGTTCTGAAACACCATCGCGACGTCGCGATCCTTGGGCGGCAGGGCGTTCACCACCCGGCCGCCGATGCGGATCTCGCCGCTGCTGATGTCCTCGAGCCCGGCGATCATGCGCAGCGTCGTCGATTTGCCGCAGCCCGACGGCCCGACCAGCGCGACGAACTCCCGATCGGCAATGGCGAGATCCACGTCTTTTACGGCGTGGTGGAGCTCGCCGTAATGCTTGTTGACCCTGCTGAGAACGACCTCGGCCATGTTCGCCGGCCCCTCCGTGCCGGAATCCGCCGCGCTCGCGCGCGGCGGCCCGACGGCGCCGCCCGCTACTTGACGGCGTTGGTCACCAGCGGCGCGCCCTCGGCGAGGGCGGCGGGAATGTCCTCACGCTTGCCCGTGACCGCCTTGGTCGCCGCGTCCGAGAACGCCTTGTGCACCGCCGGCCACTTCGCGAAGTAGTAGGCGCCGCGGACCTTTCCCGGAACGTCGAGGCTCACCTTCTTCACTTGACGCATGAACGGGTCGTCCTGGGCGATCTTGTCCCACAGCTCCTTGTTGGGCGGCGGTGCACCGGTCGCCTTCCACAGCTTGAGCTGGCCCGGCTCGTCGAGCATCATGTCGGAGAGCATCTGCTTGGCGACCTTCTTGCGCTCGGCCGGGATCGATTTCGGGATGGCCCAGCCCCAGATGTCGTTCCACGCGAAATGCTCTTTGCGGTTGGGGCCGAGCGGGAAGTACGTGATGTTGATCTTGCCGGCGACCTTGGATTTCGCGGGATCATTGAAGGTGGCCCAGTACACGGAGTCGCCGACGGTGAAGGCGGCGTCCCCGGCCATGAACACCGCGTTGGCCTCGTTGCGGTCGTAGGCCGGCATGCCGCGCGGGCTGATCTTGTGGACGTTGAGGGCGTCCCACCAGAGCTCGGCGGACTGGCGCATGCACGGCTCGGCGAGCGCCGACTTCCATCCGTTCTGCTCCAGGACCTTGTTGTCGCGCTCGTAGACCGGCAGCAGCACGTCGCAATTGTTGGTCCACATCGACCAGAACCAGGTGAACCACGTGTGGTTCATCGACATGCCGCCGACATAGCCGAACTTCACCTTGCCCTCGGCCTGCAGCTTCTTGCCGATTCTCACGATGTCGTCCCAGGTCTTGGGGACCTCGTTCTCGTTGATCAGGTCGGTTCGGTAGAAGAACACGCCGAACGTATGGCCCATCGGCACCACGGTATTCCGGCCCTGGGCATTGTTGAAGATGATCGGGCTCATGCCCCATTTGTCGGCGTATTTCAGTCCGTCGACGTCGTCGGTGGGCTCGAGCAGGTGCGCCCAGAGCTGGCCCCAATCATCGTTGTGCCAGATCACGTCGTACTGGTCGGAGCCCGAGGTCAGCGACGCCGTCATCTTCTCGACGTAGACGCCGTACGAGTTCGGGATCTTGACGATCTTGACCCCGTGCTTGGCGCCCCAGGTCTCCATCATCGCAACCGAAGCATCCTGGATCGGATTGGGCTGATACCCGATCCGCAATTCCTTGACCTCCTGCCCCGGAGCGGCGCCGGCCATCCATAGGCAGGCGGCGGCACCGGCGATGGCCGATCGACCGAATTTGCGCATGGTCATCTCCTCCCTGGTGAATGCTGCGACTTGAACCCGCCCATTGGCGGCCCGTCAAATCCGCAGGCCGCGGATGACGTATTTCTGCCCGAACAAGGTAAGCACGAATGCCGGACCCAGCGCCATCACGGCGGTGGCGCTCATCAGGTTCCACTGCAGACCCATCTCGCTCACGAACTGCGCCATCACCACGGTGATCACCGGCGTCCGTTGTCCGGTGA
>Ga0099827_10001024_pt1 | contig 13903 bp, 14 predicted proteins | sample CZO8metaG_FD_79339 | JGI IMG/M metagenome (GOLD analysis project Ga0099827, IMG submission 79339) | Vadose zone soil microbial communities from the Eel River Critical Zone Observatory, Northern California, USA - CZOApr15con1.8 metaG | ecosystem: Environmental > Terrestrial > Soil > Vadose zone ...
ATGGCGACCGAGACCGAGACCGTTCAGCAGATCCGCGAGGAGTACAAGTACGGCTTCTCGAACCCGGACGAGGCCAAGGATTACTTCTTCAAGTCCGGGCGCGGCATTTCGCACGAGGTCGTCGAGGCGATTGCGGAGCACAAGAACGAGCCCGACTGGATGCGCAAGTTCCGGCACAAGTCGCTCGACTACTTCCTCGCGCGCCCGCTGCCGCAGTGGGGCGGGAACCTGAACGACATCGACTTCGAGAACATCTACTACTACATCCGCCCGACCGAGAAGCAGGCCGAGCGCTGGGAGGACCTGCCGGCCGAGATCCTCGACACCTGGGACAAGCTCGGTATTCCCGAGGCGGAGAAGAAGTACCTCGCAGGTGTGGGCGCGCAGTACGAGTCTGAGGTTGTGTACCACAAGCTTCAGGGGAATCTCGAGAAGCAGGGAGTCCTTTTCCTCGACATGGACTCGGGCCTGCGCGAGCACGAGGAGCTGGTCAAGCAGTACTTCGGGACGATCATCCCGCAGAACGACAACAAGTTCGCAGCTCTGAACTCCGCGGTCTGGTCGGGTGGCTCGTTCATCTACGTCCCGCCGGGTGTGCACATCGAGATGCCGCTGCAGGCCTACTTCCGGATCAACGCCGAGAACATGGGCCAGTTCGAGCGCACGCTGATCATCGTCGACGAGGGTGCCTACGTGCACTACGTCGAGGGTTGCACCGCGCCGATCTACTCGACCGACTCGCTGCATTCCGCGGTCGTCGAGATCATCGTCAAGAAGGACGCGCGCTGCCGCTACACGACGATCCAGAACTGGTCGAACAACGTCTACAACCTTGTCACCAAGCGCGCCGTCGCCTACGAGGGCGCGACCATGGAGTGGGTCGACGGAAACCTCGGCTCCAAGCTCACGATGAAGTACCCCGCAATCTGGCTGCTCGGCGAGCGTGCGCACGGCGAGGTCTTGTCGATCGCGTTCGCCGGCAAGGGCCAGCACCAGGACGCCGGCGGCAAGGCAGTCCATGTCGCGCCGAACACGACGTCCGTGATCACGTCGAAGTCGATCTCGAAGAACGGCGGGCGAGCCGGCTATCGCGGTCTGCTCGAGGTGGCGAAGGGCGCCGCGGGCTCGAAGTCGAAGGTCGTCTGCGACGCGCTGATCCTCGACGAGGAGTCGCGCTCCGACACCTACCCGTACATGAAGATCGACGAGAACGAGGTCGATATCGGGCACGAGGCGACCGTGTCGAAGATCGGCGAGGAGCAGCTCTTCTACCTGATGTCGCGCGGGCTCTCCGAGCCGGAGGCGTCGGCGCTGATCGTGTCCGGCTTCGTCGAGCCGATCACGAAGGAGCTGCCGCTCGAGTACGCAGTCGAGATGAACCGGTTGATCCAGCTGCAGATGGAGGGATCTGTCGGTTGATCGGTGTGGAGCGGACGGATTTCGTGCCGCTGGCTACGCGAGATAAGGAACGAGCGCTCGAGTTCTACGGCGAGAAGCTCGGCCTCGAGCGGAACGAGCTGGCGCACCAGGACTGGCCGGAGTTCGAGACCGGCAACGTCACGCTGGCGATCATGGTTCCCGAGCAGGCCGGGATGGAGTTCCACGTCCACAAGAACCCGATCGCGTTGCGCGTCCCCGACGTCGCCAAGGCGCGGCGCTCACTCGAGGAGGCGGGGGTCGAGTTTCACGGTGAGACGCTCGATACGGGCGTCTGTCACATGGCTTTCTTCTCCGATCCCGACGGCAACGCGTTGATGCTGCATCGCCGCTACGCCCCTTACTCCGACGGCTCGAAGCCTTGATGCGCGCCGAAGCGCTCGACTCGTACCGCGCCCTCCCTCTTCCAGACACGACGGAAGAGCACTGGCGCTTCACCGACCTCAAGGACTTCGATCCCGACTCCTTCGGACACGACCCGGTGTCCGACACCAGGACGAGTCCCGCCGGGGCGATGCTGGAGCTGGACGTGGCCGGGCTGGCCACGATCAGCGAGAGCGGCATCCAGATCGAACGCGCCCCGGCAGGAATCACCTTCGCGCCGCTGAGCGAGGAGCACGAGCGCCTCTACTCGCTCGTCGGCTGGGACGAGAAGTTCGCCGCGCACAACGCGGCGGTCTGGGAGCACGGCTTGCTCGTCGTCGTCCCGAAGGGCGTCGAGCTCGAAAAGCCGCTCTACGTGCGCGTCACGAATTCGAGCTCCGGCGGCTCCCTCTTCTGGCGCCTGCTCATCGTCGCGGAACAGGGTGCTCGCTTCACGCTCGTCGAGGAGGTCACCTCGACCGCTCCCGATCTGCACTCGTACACGAACACGGCCCAGGAGTTCTTCCTCGAACAGGGCTCGAAGTTCGAGTTCGTCTCGATCCAGAATCTCTCGCAGGAGACCTGGCACTTCGCCACGCACCACGCGCGCGTCGGACGCGACGCCGAGCTCGACTGGATCGCCGGCGGCTTCGGCTCGAAGAAGGGCAAGGTCCGGATCCAGAACGACCTCGCCGGCGAAGGGGCGACGTCGCGGGTGACCGGGGCCTACTTCACCGACGGGGACCAGCATCTCGACTACGACACGTTCCAGGAGCACATCGCGCCGAACACGACGTCCGACTTCGCCTTCAAGGGTGCGCTGCGCGACACGTCCACGGCCGTGTGGCGGGGAATGATCCGCGTCGAAAAGGACGCACAGAAGACGAACGCGTACCAGGAGAACCGCAACCTGATGCTGTCGCCGACGACGCACGCCGTCCCGATCCCAGGGCTCGAGATTCTCGCGAACGACGTGCGCTGTACTCATGGTGCGACGGTGAGCCGAGTCGACCGGGAGGAGCTCTTCTATGCCATGGCGCGTGGCCTCTCACGGGGGGAAGCCGAGCGCTTGATCGTGCGTGGCTTCTTCCAGGACATCCTCGACCGCATCGAATTCGAGGCCGTTCGCGAGTCGCTCGCCGCGGCCCTCGAGGCTCGGATCCCCCAGGGCTAGCCCTCGCGGGCTGCGATCGACGACCGGATTCTGCGGGCAGCACAATAAGACTCCATTAAATTTTCCTACCTCCTGCCGGAGGAAAGCGCATACTTCGGCTGTGGCTCGAACGCCGCTCTACGCGGTGGCAGCTCTGCTCGCGACGACGCTGCTCGTCCAGTCTGCCGGTGCCGTCGTGAAGGGCGAAGAGCGCGTGCTGATAGTCCTGGCCACAGCAGGCTCGAAGCCGTACACCGTGGCCGACGTCCAGCAGACGGTGCGGGAGGCGAACTCCTTCATCACGGCGGCCTCATTCGGGCAGGCCCGGCTCCGCGTGGACGTGACACCGTGGCTCTCGGCGTTCAACGGCAATCCCGGTTGCGGCGGCACGACGAACCGGAGCCTCGCAGCGGTCGTCGCCCCGGCGAAGCTTGCGGCCGCCAGCGCGGGGTATGACGCCTCCCGCTACGACGACGTCGTCTACGCCGTCGCCGACAGCCACTGCGGGTTCCACGGCGCCACCTGGGGCAACGAGGTGATGCTGACCCGGCAGCCCACCCTCCAGCTCATCACGCACGAGCTCGGTCACACCTTCGGGCTCGGACACGCTCAGTCAGCGGACTGCTTGGGCGCTTCACGCACCTGCGGACGCACCGACGAGACAGGCGATCCCTTCAGCCCGATGGGAAGCGGCGAGCTCGACTACAGCGCGTATGAGAAGGCCGTCCTGGGGTGGATCCGGCCACAGCCGCACGTGAATGCGGCGAAGGCATACGTGCTAGCGCCGCCTACCTCCCGGTCCTCGCTCGCTCAAGCGCTCGTCGTGGATGTGGACGAGGGCGCCTGGTGGATCGAATACCGCGCGCAGCCGTTCCGCGGTCTCCTCTTCCGGTTCGTCGACGCCGCGAGGGCGTGGTCGCCTTTCGCCGCCCCGGCAGTCCTCGTCACTCACCCGACGAAGGCGAGCCGGCCCTGGGTCGCGCGCGGGGAGTCGTACCGTTTGCCGAAGTCGTTCAAGGTCACGCTGACGAAAGCGAGCGCAACCCAGGCCGAGGTCCGCTTCCGGTAGAACCCCAGCCCCCGGGTACGATGGCCGAGTGGCCGTAACAGCCCAGACGAAGCTCGACGCAGGCAAGCTCCGCGCCGACTTTCCGATCTTCGAGCAGGAGATCCGCGGCAAGCCGCTCGCCTACCTCGACTCCGCGGTCAGCGCGCACAAACCGCGTCAGGTGCTCGACAAGCTGCGCAACTTCTACGAGACCTCCTACGCGAACGTCCATCGGGGCGTCTACACGCTCTCGGAGATCGCAACCGCGGAGTACGAAGGCGCCCGCGACAAGGTCGCGCAGTTCGTGAATGCGCCGGAGGCGCGCGAGCTGATCTTCACGCGGGGCGCAACGGAGAGCATCAATCTCGTGGCCTACGCGTGGGGCCTCGACAACCTCGGCCCGGGGGACGTCGTCGTCGTCACCGAGCTCGAGCACCACTCGAACTTCGTCCCCTGGCAGTACATCGCCAAGCGCACAGGCGCGAGCTTCACGGCGATACCGCTCAACGAGCAGGGCGAGCTCCGGCTCGACGGGCTCGAAGAGATCGTGCGGATGGGAAACGTCAAGGTCGTCGCCAACAACCTCGTCTCGAACGCGCTCGGCACGATCAACCCGGTCGAGCGGCTCGCGGCCTGGGCCCACGAGCAGGGGGCGATCATGGTCGTGGACGCGGCGCAGGCTGCCCCGCACCACCCGATTGACGTTCAGCAGCTCGACTGCGACTTCCTCGCGTTCTCGTCCCACAAGATGTGCGGCCCGACGAGCGTCGGAGCGCTCTGGGGCCGAGCGAAGCTGCTCGAGGAAATGGCGCCGTTCAACCTCGGCGGGCACATGATCCGGTCGGTCACACTCGAGGAGACGACCTGGGGTCAGCTTCCCTACAAGTTCGAGGCCGGAACGCAGCCGATCGCGGAGGCCGTGGGCTTCGGCGCAGCAGTGGATTACGTCACCGACGTCGGCGTCGGGGCGATCGAGGAGCACGAGCGCGAGTTGCTCGTCTATGCGCTCGAGCGCCTTGTCGACGTGCCGGGATTCGTCGGCTACGGCCCGTCGCCCGACCGGCGCGCCGGGATCATCTCGTTCAACATCGAGGGCATCCATCCGCACGACGTCGCTCAGGTCCTCGACATGGACGGTGTCGCCATTCGCGCAGGCCACCACTGCTGCCAGCCATTGATGTCGAAGCTCGGCGTCGCGGCGACGAACCGAGCGAGCTTCTACCTCTACACCATCCCGGAGGAGATCGACCGGCTCGTCGCAGGCCTGCACAAGGCCCATAAGCTTCTGACATGAGCGTCGCTCACCTTCGGCTCGCTCCCGCGCGCGAAACCATGTTTCCCCCACGAGCCCCCTTCTTTAGAGATCGCCTCAGCGCCCGCAGCGTGGCGACCGCCGCCGCGAACGCTGAGGACCGCGACGTCGCTCGCGACGTCGCGGAAGAGGCCGTGCCGGCCTTGCCGTCACGGCCACTTCCGCAGCGGGGAAACCTCCCGGTTTCCCCTTACGCCCCTTCCCCCGCTCATCGGCCGGAGAGCGGCCGATGAGCGAATTCGACCAGATGTACCGGGAAGTGATCCTCGATCACTACAAGAACCCGCGCGGGCACGGAGAGCTCGCGGATGCCGACGCGCATGCCGAGGGACAGAACCCGCTCTGCGGCGACGAGGTTTCCATCTTCGTCGCGTTCGGCGAGGACGGGGACACGATCGACGAAGTGAAGTTCTCGGGCCGCGGCTGCGCGATCTCGCAGGCCGCGACCTCGATGCTCATGGAGATGGTGCAGGGCCGCAGCGCAACCGACGTCGCCTCCCTGCCGCGCGACGAGTTGCTCGAGGAGCTCGGGATTCCCCTGAGCCCGGTCCGGCTCAAGTGCGCGCTACTCGGGCTCTCGACGCTGAAACTCGCGCTGCACAAGGCCAAGGGAACGCCGCTGCCCGAGGAGTGGGCGGGCGCGTCCGGCGACCTCGACTTCAAGTAGGAGTGGCCGAGCTCGACGTCTGCCCGGTCGAGGAGCTCCCCTCGTGCTCCGTGAAGATCGTCTACGCCGGCGAGATTGCGGTGGGCGTCTACAACCTGAATGGTGAGTTCTACGCGATCGAGGACCGCTGCTCGCACGACGACGGACCGCTCTGCGAGGGCGACTTCGAGTGCGACGACGGCATCGCGATCTGTCCACGCCACGGGGCGAACATCGACATCCGCACGGGTCGTGCTCTGACCCTCCCGGCGGTGGCACCGGTGAGAACGTTCCCCGTCCACGTCGAGGACGGGATCGTCAAGGTCAAGATTGTCTGAGCCGAAGCGCTGCTGGTCGACGACGGACGAGCTCTATCTCGCCTATCACGACGAGGAGTGGGGCCGCCCGGTGCGCGATGAGCGAGGTCTGCTCGAGCGGCTGTGCCTCGAGGGTTTCCAGTCAGGCCTCTCGTGGCTGACGATCCTGCGCAAGCGAGAGAACTTCAGGGCCGCATTCGCCGGCTTCGACGCTGAGCGCGTTGCCCGCTTCGGCGAGCGTGACGTCGGACGACTGCTCGGGAATGCCGGCATCGTCCGGCACCGAGGCAAGATCGAAGCGGCGGTCGCGAACGCGCGCAGCACGGTCGCTCTGAGGGAGGCCGGCACGCCACTGGAGGAGCTCGTCTGGAGCCACCGACCCAAGCGAGGCCGGACTGCGCCGAAGAGCTTGAGGGATCTCCCGCCGACCACGCTGGAGTCGACCGCCCTCTCCAAAGAGCTGAAACGTGCCGGGTTCCGCTTCGTCGGCCCGACGACCGTCTACGCGGCCATGCAGGCGTGCGGCGTCGTCAACGACCATCTCGCAACGTGCTTCGTCCGCGCACAGGTGCAGCGGGAGATCGAGGCGACGCTCTAAGGTCAGGTCATGCTCGACGATCGGGTTCGCGCGGTGCTCGAGCGTTTACAGCGAGAGGACGCCGACGAGCGTGAGCGGGGCCTGCCGCCCGCGGAACGCTCCCGCGCAGTAGCGCCGACGACCGGGCAGTTCCTTTTCGCATTGGTCGTGCCTCAGGTGGATTGCGAGGTGCTCGAGATCGGCGCCTCGCGCGGCTACTCGACGGTCTGGCTCGCCGCAGGCGTCCGCCATCTAGGCGGTCGCGTGCTCTCGCTGGAGAACGATCCGGCGAAGGTGGCGGCTTGGCGCGCGAACATCGCCGAGGCAGGGCTCGAGGAGTGGGCCGAGCTCATCGAAGGCGACGCCAAGCGGACTGTTCCGGAGATCGACGACGTGTTCGACATCGTCTTCCTGGACGCCGAGAAGGAGGACTACGAGCAGCTTTTCCAGGCGGCGCGCCCGAAGCTCGAGCCCGGCGCTCTGGTCATCGCCGACAACGTGCTCTCGCACCAAGAGACGCTCGGAGCGTACGTCCAGGCCCGCAAGGCGGACGCCACAGTCGAGTCTGTGACAGTCCCGCTCGACCGCGGCCTCGAGCTCTCCGTGATCTTGCGAGGTGACCTCTCAGCCGACTGATATTCTGCGGCCAACCGCGGAAAGGAGGTGGTCCGAGAGTGGAGATTTCTTGTTCGGGCAGTGGAGGTACCAGCGGGTAGAGGTGCGTCCCCGGGACCTACGGGGAATCGCCTAGCCAGCGTGGGGGACGACGCGTTACGCGCCGCCCGGTCCACCAACACCTCGGGCCGAGGCCGGAAAGCGCCTCTACTAATCCACCGCTGGTAACCGGAATAGGGGGCCGCTCACGCGGCCCCCTTTCTTTCTGCGCTATCTACGGACGAGTACTACTGCCATAGCGGCGGTCCCAACCGAGATCGCCGAGGACGAACGAGAAGGCGAAAACCGCCAGGCCCCATGACACCAGGTCGCCCTGCTTGGTGTCGCTGAATACGGCAAATAGGAATAGAAGCGTGGCCGCGATCAGCAGCAGGCTTCTGAGTCCGAAGTTCACGTTCACGGTTCTCCTTTCCCTGGGAACATCCCCCACGTTCGCCCCCGCAATGCCTACCCCTCCAAGCCTGGGAAATCAGGCAGCCCGCCGGAGCTGGTCGTCCACGGGAAGGAGGGGGAGCTGGAACGTGCTCAGCGCGGCCTGGTCGGAGACGACGTTGTCGCCGTGTTCGAGCATCTTGAGGAGGTCGCGCGTGAGCGGGACGTTGCCCGGCAGCCGCTCCGTGAGGAAGGCATTGACCTTCATCAGCCCAACGGGGATGTGGATGCTGGACCGGTGGATGCCGCGGACACGCTTCAAGCGCTCCCAGAACTCGTTCCAGCTGACGACGTCGGGGCCCCCCAGCTCGAAGACGCGGCCGACCACGTCGTCGCGCCCGACGGCCTCCGCAAAGTACTTCGCCAAGTCGTCGGCCCAGATCGGCTGGATGCGCTGGCGGCCGCTGCCGATGATCGGAGTCACGGGCGTCAGCCTCGCGAGCTTCACGAACGTCGGCAGGATGCCGCCGCCGGGCCCGAAGACAAAGCTCGGCCGGAAGATCACGAAGGGGATGCCCGAGGCCTGCACCTGCTGCTCGTTCTCCCACTTCGCTCCGTAGTAGGGCACGAGATCCTTCGTCTCCTCGCTCGTGCCGAGGGCGCTCATGTGCACAAAGCGCCGAACCCCGGCGTCCTGTGCAGCAGCGAGGAGATCGCGCGTGCCCTCGACCATGATCCGCTGAAACTGCTCGCGCCTCCCCTGCCGGATCGCAACGAGATGAATGACCGTGTCGGCGCCCGCGACCGCGGCTCGCAGACTCTCCGAATCGGTGACGTCGCCCTCGGCCAGCTCGCATCCCCACGCCGCCGGCTTTGCTGCCGTGCGCAGGTCACGAACGAGGCAGCGCACAGGGAGGTCGCGGCCCCGCAGCTCGTGGACGACGTGGCCGCCCACGAAGCCGGTGCCCCCCGTGACGAGGATCAACCCGTCGGCTCCTTTCTGGTCGCTTCGCTCCCGCGGGGGAAACCCTGTTTCCCCCACGAGCCCCCTTCTCTAGAAGTCGCCTCGCCCCCCGCGCCGCTGAGATCGCCGCGTGCGGCGAGGAGAAAGAGGCGGGAAACCTCCCGGTTTCCCGGAGCCCTTCCCCCGCCAGCGAGGCGAAGACTCAAGTCTTCGCCTCTCTGGCAAAGTTTTGCCAGTACTTGGAAGGCGTAGGCCCGCGCTGGCCCTGGTACTTCGAGCCGATGTCACCGGTGCCGTACGGCGTCTGTGCAGGCTCGGTGAGCTGGACGAACGAGATCTGGCCGATCTTCATCTCCGGATAGATGGTCACTGGGAGGTTCGCGACGTTCGACAGCTCGAGCGTCACGTGACCGTCCCAGCCCGGGTCGATGAATCCCGCCGTAGAGTGGATCAGCAGGCCCAGCCGGCCAAGCGAGCTCTTCCCCTCCAGCCGCGCCACGAGGTCATCCGGCAAGCGAATGCGCTCGAGCGTCGAGCCGAGGACGAACTCCCCAGGGTGGAGCATGAAGGGCGTTCCGTCTTCCACTTCCACAAGCTCCGTGAGCTCCTCCTGCTGCTCCCTGACGTCGATATAGGGGTACCGGTTGTTGTGGAAAACCCGGAAGTATCGGTCGACCCGGACGTCGACGCTCGAGGGCTGGAGCAGCGACTCGTCGTAGGGATCGATCTCGATCCGGCCTTCCTCCAGGAGTCTGGCGATCGTGCTGTCTGCGAGGACCATCGTGGGGCGATTCTACGGGCCGCCCAGGCTCTGTTAGTTTTCCACACCTTGCCTACGAGGTACGTCCTCCAGCCTGTCGATCCGAATTCCCGTTACAAGCTCCGACGGGCCGAGGCGCGGCAGCGACGGCACAAACAGCGGCTGATCGCCGCGGGCGTGCTGCTCGCACTGATCGCAGCGGGAGTCGTCGGAGGCATCGTGGCAACCCACGTGTACGGACACAAGGCGGTGCGCGCTGCAGCACGCGCGACGCCGGCTCCGAAGCCTCAGGTCCTGCAGCCGCGGCCGCTGCCCGCCGAAGTCCGCGGCCTCCACGTGACGATGGCGCTCGCGGGGCTACCCGGGAAGCTCAACGAGTACGTCGCGATGAAGGCGGCGGGCCTCAACACGATCGAGCTCGACGTCAAGGACGAGAACGGCGACATCGCCTTCCCCGTCGACGTTCCGCTCGCCCGCAAGATCGGCTCTGCGAAGCGTTACTATGCCGCCGAGCGCGCGGTCGCGAAGATCCACGCCGCCGGGCTCTATCTCATCGGCCGGGTCGTCACGTTCGAGGATCCGGCCCTGTCGGCCGCCGTGCCCGAGCTCGCGATCCGGAGGGCCGACGGCTCCCGCTGGCTCAACAGCGCCGGGCTCGGCTGGACGAACCCCTACGACAAGCGCGTCTGGAAGTACAACGTCGACATCGCCGTGCAGGCGGCGAAGCTCGGCTTCGACGAGATCCAGTTCGACTACGTCCGGTTCCCCAGCGACGGGGACATTTCGCAGATCCGCTATCCGGGCAAACACGCCCAGGCGATGGGCTGGACGATCCCGATGTTCGCCAAGTACGCGCAGCAGCGCCTCAAGCCGCTGGGAGTGCGCATCTCGGTGGACGTCTTCGGGCTCTCGGCCACGAGGAACCTCGGCATCGGCCAGTTCCCGCGTCGGCTCGCGCGTTACGTGGACGCGATCTATCCCATGGTCTACCCCTCTCATTACGTCTCGGGCGAGTACAACATCCTCAATCCGGACTCCCGCCCGGGCACGACCGTCGCCTACTCGCTACGCGACTTCCGCAACGCCGTGCGAGGCCACGCGACCAAGCTGATTCCATGGCTGCAGGACTTCTCCCTGCGCCGCACCTACACGCTCGCGGACGTCCAGGACCAGATCCAGGCCGCGAGACTCGAGCATGCCAAAGGCTTCATGCTGTGGAACGCGGCCGGCCTCTACACGGTCAAGGCGCTGTCCACACCTGCGTTTCGCTAAGGCTGCAACAACCCTATTCAGGTATACAGGGCGGCCGCTGACTCCGCTATCGTCAGGCGCATGGCGGCGACGAAGACGATCGAGCTGAGAACGGCGATTCCGGGGCCCCGCTCCAAGGCGATCCTGGAACGGAAGAACCGCGTGATCGCGGACCCGCTCTCGATCTTTTTGCCGGTGGTGATCGAGCGCGGCGAGGGCGCGACGCTCACGGACGTCGACGGAAATACGTTCATCGACTTCACCGGAGGCGTCGGCTGCCTCAACGTCGGCCACGCGCATCCGCGTGTCGTCGACGCAGTCCAGGAACAGGCCGCAAAGTTCCTGCACACCGACTTCACGATCGTCCCCTACGAGACGTACATCACGCTCGGCGAGCGTCTCATCGAGACGGTGCCGATCTCCGGCCCGGCGAAGGCTGCGTTCTTCAACGCCGGCACCGAAGCGGTCGAGAACGCGATCAAGTTCGCGCGCGCGTACACGAAGCGGCCGGCGGTGATCGGCTTTGAGGGCGGATTCCACGGCCGCACGCTGCTGTCTCTGAGCCTGACGTCCAAGACTCATCCCTATAAGGCCGGGCTCGGCCCGTTCGCGCCCGAGGTCTACCGGCTGCCGTTCGCACAGGACTACCGCGGCCCGAGCGCGGGCGAAGCACTCGCGGCGCTCGAGCGCGCGTTCGTGACGACCGTAGCCGCGGAAAACGTCGCCGCAATCATCATGGAGCCGGTACAGGGTGAGGGCGGCTTCGTCGTCGCACCGCCCGAGTTCCTCGAAGGCGTGCGTCGCATCTGCGACGACAACGGCATCGTGCTCGTCATCGACGAGGTGCAGACCGGCTACGGACGCACGGGCAAGATGTGGGGAATCGAGCACTACGACGTCGAGCCCGACCTGATGACGATCGCGAAGTCGATCGCCGCCGGTCTGCCCCTCTCGGGCGTAATCGGAAAGGCAGAGATCATGGACGCGCCGGGCGACTCGGCAATCGGCGGCACATACGTCGGCAATCCCGTCGCACAGGCAGCCGCGCTGGCCGTACTGGACGTGTTCGAAGACGAGAGCCTCGTCGAGCGGGCAGGGCAGATCGGCGAGACCATCCGCAGCCGAATGCAGGCCTGGCAACAGCGCTGGGACGCGATCGGCGACGTCCGCGGGCTCGGCGCGATGCTCGCCATCGAGCTCGTCCACGACCGCGACTCCAAGGATCCTGCCCCCGAGCTGGCGTCGGCGGTCGTCGAAGCCGCCTCGGAGCGAGGCTTGCTCCTCCTCAAGTCAGGGATCTACTCGAACTGCAACCGCGTGCTAGTGCCGCTCGTCATCTCGGAAAGCGAGCTCGGCGAGGCGCTCGGCGTCTGGGAAGACGCGCTCGGCTCGGTTCTCGGCGCCTGAGTTCTCACGTTCGCCCGGCGCGGCGCCGATACCGCTGCAGTGGCCGGGTATCTCACTGCCGTGATTGCGTTCACGATCCCGCTCGCCCTGGGCGCGACCAGAATCGGGCGGCCGCGCATCGTGATCGGCCTCGGCGTCTTCATGGGGTCCCTCTGGGCCGCCGCCCTCGTCGCAGGCCGTGCCCAGGACGGACGGGGCAACCACCTCGTCCCGGTCTGGTTCCTGGTCGGCCTTGCCGCGCTTCTGTGCGCCCTCTGGTGTGGAGGCTTCTGGCTCGGCCTGCGCCTACGGAAGGTGCGCGCCCACTGACCCAAGGCGTACAGGAGGCGACGGGCGGGTAGCTTTCGGGCGTGGTAGTTGGGGAGACGATCGCAGGACGATACGAGCTAGAGGAAGTCGTCGGGCACGGCGGGATGTCGAGCGTCTACAGGGCTCATGACTCCCTGCTCGAACGCTACGTCGCCCTGAAGGTCCTGCACCAGCAGTACAACGAGGACGAGGACTTCGTGGAGCGGTTCAAGCGGGAGGCGCGCTCCGTCGCACAGCTCCAGCACCCCAACATCGTCACCGTGATCGATCGGGGCGAGGAAGACGGCCGGCAGTACATCGTCTTCGAGTTCATCGACGGCGAGAACCTGAAGGAGCTCGTCGTCCGCAAGGGACGACTGCCCGTGCGCGACGCTTTGGAGATCGCGCTCGAGGTCGCGCAGGGTCTTGCCTTCGCCCACGAGCACGGCCTCGTTCACCGTGACGTGAAGCCGCAGAACGTCCTACTGAACGGCGACGGGCGCGCCAAGGTCACCGACTTCGGGATCGCGCGCTCGCTCGACGTCGAGCATGGTGTGACGCAGACGGGGACCGTCCTTGGGACGTCGAACTACATCGCGCCGGAGCAGGCGAGCGGTCAGCCCGTCGACGCACACACGGACGTGTACTCGCTCGGGATCGTCCTGTACGAAATGCTCATCGGAGAGGTGCCGTTCCCGGGCGAGAACTTCGTTGCGGTTGCAATGAAGCACATCCAGGAGCCCTCGCCGAACGTGCTGGACGTGCGAGGTGACGTCCCGCTGCGGATCGCCGAGATGGTCGATCGCGCGCTGGAGAAGGATCCGGAACAGCGGTTCCCGACCATGAACGCGTTCGCCGCGGAGATCGAGGCGTGCCTCGCCGAGCTCGACCGCGGTGAGGACGGCGCGGTCACAATGGTCGTGCCCGCTGCGCAGCGGTTGCAACGGCAGAGACACCGCAAACCTGTCTCACCTCTTCCCATCCTCATCGGCCTGCTCGGTGCGCTCGCCATCGCCGCCGTCGTCGTCGGACTGCTCACGTTCCGCGGCCGCAGCCAGAACGTGCCGGTCGGCAAAGCGATCACGATCGCCGGCGTCGGCGCCTACGATCCGTACGGAGACGGCACCGAGCACGACGCCGACGCACCGAAGGCGACGGACGGCAAACTGCTGACCTACTGGTCGACCGAGGACTACAACAGCGGGCTCGAAGGAGTGAAGAAGGCGGGCGTCGGGCTCGTGCTCGATGCGACCGGAGTTGTCCAGCTCTCCCGCATCACAGTGGTCACGGACACGCCCGGCTTCACCGCGGAGATTCGCGCGACAAACATCCA
>Ga0099827_10001026_pt1 | contig 13895 bp, 24 predicted proteins | sample CZO8metaG_FD_79339 | JGI IMG/M metagenome (GOLD analysis project Ga0099827, IMG submission 79339) | Vadose zone soil microbial communities from the Eel River Critical Zone Observatory, Northern California, USA - CZOApr15con1.8 metaG | ecosystem: Environmental > Terrestrial > Soil > Vadose zone ...
GTAAAGATGTCGTGCACAGTCTTGATATCGTCCAATGGTGGATGATTGCTAATGCTTTCACGACAACCGTACTTATAGTTGTTATATTTCTAAAGAAGTAAAGGGAGATACTTAAATGGAATGGTTGGAATTATCTGCTAAGATCGCTGTTGGACTCGCGTTGGCTGAGCCGGCGAAGATGCTACTCAGTGCGGCTACTAAGTTCGTGTGTGGCCTGTTCAAGAACTAATACATAATTAGGGAAGGCGCTTATGCATCATACGAAGAAAGCTAGTAAGTCTAAGAAAGCTGCCAAAAAGGCTGCTCCTAAAATGGCTAAGAAATCTGCGCCTAAGAAGCCTGCTGGTCCAAAGATGCTGCAAAAGGCTACCAACGGTGGTCCTGGTGCAGGAACAGTTGAACTCTACCAAACTACCGAGTCTATGGGCGATAAAGGTACTTGGCGTTGGCGGCTCAAAGCCAACAATGGTAAGACTGTCGCTGATTCGGCGGAAGCTTACGTTAGCCACGCGTTTGCTGTTGAAGCTGCGCGTAATATGCTCTCGTACAGTTCCGCTAACACGAACATCGTTGAGCTTCCTAAGCCGGTGCCTGCACCACAGCGCCGTCCACGGCCAAGCCCGCAACCTACCCCGCCTTCTTCTCCTGCCGCACCAGATACTACTCCCCCGCTGGTCATGATTATGGCTCCGGGTGATGGTACGTCAGTTAGCAACACCATTGAAGTCAAAGTGCGGGCCGAAGATGCAAACGGTGTTAAACAGGTTGAGCTTCGTACGGATGGAACCTCTCGTGGGTTCTCATCGACTCCTGTTGACGGTCGTTATCGGTTCATGTTGGATACGAAGATTTATAAGAATGGTCAACACACGCTTACCGCTGTTGCCACGGATAATGTTGGTAACAGTGCCACGTCTGCGGCTGTAGGGATTAACGTCCAGAACCAGTAATTATATGAATGCTGTGGCGATGCTCGTTAGATGTTCGGAGCATCAACCGATATACGATGCACGGATATGTCATCAATGCATGGTTGATCTTGCTCCAACATATGCTTGGTATTCCACTAATTATGGCCAATGTGCAACATGCTGCATCAAGTTTGAAGTTAGTCACGCTGCTGATTGTATGAAGCTAATTAGTCAGTGGATGAAGTGTACCTGTGGGCAAGCAACGTAAGCGTAAAGTTGACGAACATGACAATAGTGTTAACGACAACAACATCATGCTTCCAGACAAAGATGGTGTCTGGCGGCAATCTGACCAATTGATGTACGGCTACGACGAAGAGGCTGATGAGTAGTGTTTGCCGGTAATGATTGGCACACCGTGAAGGAAGCACTTATCTTCGTGGCTACGTGGAAGATCATTGAAACTGGCATTGAATATATTGGGGATATGATTCCAGTTATTCGTCGTAAGCGTAACTCTGAAGCTGCTCAACGATTGAACAAGGCTCGTAAGGATATCGCCCGCAAGGAGACCCGCCCAGGTATCCTCGTAGACAGCGCCCCCGCATGCGAGATTCCTACTCCTTCGGGCGATTCAATAGAGTAAGTAATGCCGGGTGGGAAACCGGTTCAAAGCAGGGAACAACAGGCTTTACGAATTAGAGCGTTTGAAGCCTACTTGCAGGGTCATCAGAATCAAGGCCGCAAGCCAAGCTTCCGCGCTATCGCAATGGCTTTAGGTGTCACCGAGAATGCCGTTCGTTACTGGTGTATGAAGGACAAATGGGATGTCAAGGTAGACGCGCTATTAAATGAGAAGCTGGTCTCTGCGGCTAAAGGAACCAAGGCCGTAGCCAACCTACTACGGTCTAATCTCTATGAGAACCTAACAGTATTAAATAGGATCATTAGAGATGACGCGGAGAAGCCGTTAATACGTATTCGTGCGGTAAGTGAATTCGCTGACATATGTATCAAGCTGAAGGTAATTGAACCTGGTGACCTAGATCAAAAACCCACCGCTGCATTAAGCGGTTTTAAGGATGACTTAGATGCCAACGGCAGCAGCGGGACTTCTGGGGGGAATGGGTCAGGACACATTTGGGGGCCAGGGACAGGACCAACAGCGACCACAGACGGGAATGTACTCCCGGACAACGACCACAACCCAGAATCCAATGCAGTCGATTCAATCTCCAGCGCAACCAGCAACGACGACTCCAATGAATCCGTTGGTATCGGGACTGACGGAGATGCTGAAGGGCGGACAGACGGGACTGATGGGAACGGAAGATCCGATGAAGCGTAATCAACAATCTGGTGGGATGCAGGTAGGGGTATAGATATGCCAATGGCAGCGGCTATTCCGGCGGTGATTGGAATGCTTGGAGTCGGTGCACAGATGTATAACGCATCTGAGCAACGTTCCATGCAAAACCGTCAAATGCAGCAGCAACAGAAAGACTATCAGTCTGCTATGGCTAATAATCCACTGGTTGCGCAGCCTACGCCATCGACGACACAACCAACTTCACTACCTGGAACCAACGTGAGCCCTGTACTTGGTGGAGGGTCACCTGACCTACGTGAGTCTCCATCACGCGGGTTAGTGCAACCTCCACAGTCTCCGATGCAACGGCCAAGTGGCGGTATGTCGATTGGGACTTAATGCCGCAAGGAAAGTATCCGCGTGAGCGTACTGTTCCAACGTGTCACCCCGATCGTAAGCATTTTGCATACGGACTTTGTAATGCCTGCTATCTTAAAGAGTATAGGCGCAAAGGATTCGACGTTAGTACTGAAACCTACGTCAAACTGTTTGAGCAAGGATGCGGGATTTGTGGAGAACATTTCAAGAAGACTCCACATTATGATCACAACCATAAAACAGGGGCGTTTCGTGGATTGTTATGCCGCCCGTGCAATATGGCTATCGGGATTATGAAAGATGACGTCAAACGTATCCGAAGCGCCGCAGAATATCTCGAAAGATGTTCTTAGCCTTAGTAATCTTTTAGGCGAACATTACCACCCTTTGCAGCCGGACCTGATCTTAGCAAAAGAATTTGAAATTGCAGCAGTAGGCGGGATGGGCGCGGGAAAAACGTATGCTGCATGTGTTGCGGCTATACGACATGCTGCTAAGTATCCTGGTGCACGCGTATTGATTGCACGGTTTACTTATGACGAAATGTTAAAAAGTACAAAGCACCTTTTCTTTGAGATTGTGAAAAACAAAGGGCTTCAGCAATTTTTTGTTAAGCCTAAAGTATGGGACTCGCGAGAAGGAACAAACTATGCTCGCATGTCTAACGGGTCCGAATTCTTTTTTAGTAATTTGGACAAAAGTCTTGATCGGCACAAGAACGTTGAGTACTCATTCGTGTTCATAGATCAGTTGGAAGAGATAGAGTTTGAAGTGTATCAAATCCTTCTGCTGCGGTGTCGCTTAGGTGTATGTCCGCCAAATGAACGACATGTTATTGGCGTCGCTAACGATGAAGGCGATAACTGGATTCGTAGGCGTTTCCTCACAATGGAACCGCCACATGGACGCCCTACAGCTGGGGCATCGCGCAGATTGATTCGTGGTACGTCCCTTGAGAACCCGCATTTGGATGAAGGCGTTAGAGCCCAATACATGATGTTGGCTCCCGAGTTACAGCGTCGTTGGGTATTTGCGACGATGGACGCTACGGCAAGTAGATTGATTCCGGACTTTAAGACGATTCCTACATTTGACATTCCCGGTCACTGGCCCCGGTGGATTGGGATTGACCCCGCAAGATCAACTGGCGTGACGTGCGCACTGTGGGTTACAGTGAACCCTGATCGTGAAGAGTATCATGGAGTAGCGCCTAACGCTCCTCACTTCTTCAATGAGTATTGGGTTGAAGGTAGAGATGCTGAACTTCATGCTAAGGCAATTAACGGGATGAACGGTCCGTGGAACCCGCGCGCACAGGTAATGGACAAAACAAGTTGGTCCAGCGGAATCAAGTCCAGCAAGTATGGCCAATTGAGTGTGGCAGACTTGTACATCGGTGCGGGACTGAGCGTAGTCCCTTCAACTGGTGACGAGTGGGCAAGAGTCATGTTATTCATCAACGCCCATCGTCGCGGATTGACTGTAGCAGATACCTGTAAACATCTACTTGAACAAGGTCCAGCATATCGGTTAAAGGGCCAGTTGTCCATTGAAGGTAGACCAATGCGAATCGCAGCTAAGGCTAGATTCCACTCGGTTGATGCCGGCGGATATGCACTCTCGTTGATCCCTACAAAGGTTGTAGCTGTGGACCGGCGTGAGACGAGATACGCATTTGATATCCCCGAAGGCCTAGATCGTGGCTCTAAAATTCATTGGGAAGAGTACCGTAAGAACCTCCCGATGTATAAAGGTAACGAGTCTGTGGTTGCTTGGGGCGTTGATGAATTAGGGCAGGACGACTTCGCTGACCGTACTTATGATTTGAAGGAAGCGGAAGATGAAGCGTACTAACCCAGCGTATAAGTCCCGCGAAGTACTTATGGTGGAACTCACTGCGGAACGTACCGCGCATGAGCGTCTACGTGAGGAGTTTGAGTTACTAAGATCAGACTATCGTAAGGTCATTGACCAGATGGGCAATATGCTTGGTGGTAGGCCGGTTACAGCACTTGAGTTAGAGTCTGATCCGTACGCTGAACGGAACGATATGAAAGATGACTGGATGACACCGGGGCCTGATGAGGTTCCCGACGTTCGCAATATAGAAGATCAATTGGAACCTCAACCTAATGCTTCATAGGAGCCACCGTGCCAACTTCTGAGATTGTTTCCTCCACGCGCGCTAGTAAGGGCTCGTCTCGGGAATCATCTAGGAGTGAGACTAGTAAAGGTGCCGCGCCAGCTACCAACCTTGACCAAGCCCTCGTACGCGAGCTTAAAGAACGCCTCAGTAAACGTAGATGGCTGGTCGAGCGAAATTGGTGGGGAAACATCCTATACCACTTAGGAGTTCAGTGGGTTGTTTATGACACCAACGCTCGCAGGTGGCGGCAACGCAAGCTTTCGCCAAGCGTGCCTACGCCGATCACTAACCTATTTAGGGCTACGCTTGATACAGTTAAGTCAGCGATTGCTCAGCACGAGCCTAGATTCCTTGGAACGCCGATGCGGGATGACCCCAAGGCAATTGCGGCGGCATCCACGGCGGATCAGCAGTTACAAGTAATTCTGGAAGAGGGTGGGTTCCGCAAAGCTCGTCGTCGCATGCTAGACTGGTTGATCCCAACCGGCAACGCGTTCGTTGAGTGCATTTGGGACAATTCGCCTGAGACTGGTATGGACCAGGTTCCGTACGAGAAGTGCAACCAGTGCGGTGCACAGTATCCGCCTGATGAGATTGACGCTGAGAAGCCTTCGTGCCCACAGTGCGGCAGCACGATGCTTTCAAGTTCTGATTCACTGTTCGTTGAAATGCCTAGAGGATCAATTAGGTTTGATACCCATTCCCCGTTTGAAGTCTACATTGATCCGGCGATTGACGAACTGGAAGAGAATCCGTTCCTTCTACTTGTGGAATCTTATACGAAGGAACAGGTTGTCATGCAGTGGTCGATTGACGTGGAAGCAGACTATGAATACTCTGGTACTGGTCAGATGTTCAAAGAGAACGCTGCTACGTTAGCAAGTCCTGGAATCGCACTTCCGCTTGGTGCTCTGAGTGCACAGGACCGGATGAATCGTATTACCGTCTACCGCGCCTTTATCAAGCATCATAAAGAATATCCAGATGGCGCGTATATCGTGATGACTGCTGCGGGCAAGATTCTAGAGAAGGTTGAGCCGTATCCTTGGCGTCGAAAGATTACAGGGAAGAAGTTCTACCCGATGGTTCACTTTAAGTTTGGTGAGATTGGTGGTCGTGCATGGGGATATACCCCGGCAGATGACCTATTGCCCAAACAATACCAGCTTAATAAAGCCGAATCACTCTTTACGTTGATTATGGCACGGATGGCTAACCCGGTGTGGTTAATCCCGTCCAATTCCAACCCTACGAGGATTACAGGTGAAATTGGAATCCAAGTCGAGTATACGCCGGTTTCAGGATCTAAGCCGGAGCGCGTCCCAGGGGCAGAGGCTCCGCAATCACTCGTTAAGTACATCACGGACATTCGCCAGTCGTTTGATGAATTGTCTGGTGCGTTTAGCGCAATCCGTGGCCGGCAAGTCGGAACCCGTACACCTGCTTCAACTGTTCAGCAGCTTACTGATAGGGGCTTTGGACGTTGGGCGACGGTATTTGATCAGCTTGAAGAGGGATACGAGGATCTGGCCAGAATAAGCCTTGAAGTCTGGAGACAGAATGCCAATTCACCAAGAGTACGCGCAGTCAAGAATGCTATCGGGAGTTGGACGTTTACTGAGTTTATGGCTAGCGATTGGGATGACGGAGTTGATATCCAGGTTGAGTCTGGTTCAGCGCGGCCTAAGACACAGACGCAAAAACTCCAAACTTACCTGTATCTGGCCCAAGCAGGAATCCTTAATATAGCAGATTCCGCCCAGAAGATTAAGATTCTGGAAGATGTTGGAATGAGTAACCTGTTACCCGGTGTGGAAGAGGATACGAAGGCTGCATATAAAGAGAACGCTGACTTCATGCAGTGGGCTCAGCAAGTCACGCAAGCAACAGTGGGTGCAGCAATTAATACGCCAGAGGGTCAGCAGGCTATTCAGACGGCAATGAGTCAGATGCCTATTATGGTTCATCCGTTGGTTGACGAACATTCGTTGCACTTCCTCACCCATCGTAGACTGTGTTTGACGGAAGAGTTTAAGGCTTTACCGGATACCGCGCAAAACGTTATGTTCCAGCATATGCTCCAACATAAGCAGGACCAACAGATGAGCATGATGGTTCCGCAAGCGCCTTCACCGCCTTCACCACAAGCGGCTATGACTGGTGGGGCAGGACCGAGTAGCCCAGGCTTGTGAGCCAAATAATCCTCGTCCGTCACGGTGAGACAAGGTTGAATACGAGTCCGGAAATGATCCGGGGCTGGAAAGATATCCCGCTCGACCAGCACGGTAAGGAGCAATCACTTGAAGTTGCTAAGGCTCTTGGGAAACGTGTTCGCGTATCTCGCATTTACACTTCTGATTTGGAGCGTGCAACGACTACGGCTGATTTTATTAAAGCTGAGTTAAGCGCCCCAATAGAGAAGTTGAAGGAACTACGTCCGTGGCACGTTGGAAGCCTAGCAGGGGTTACGGTGACCCCTGAAATCCGGAAGGAACTAACTACTCTGGTTAACAAGCCAAGTAAGAAGGCTCCAGACGGTGAGTCATTCTCTGAATTCGTGCATAGGCTTAAATTGGGAATTGACAAGATTACGCATGCAGCATTGACTAATGAATTACCTGTTATCGCTGTAACGCATACTAGAGTCATTAGGGTATTCTTGACGTGGATTGAATCTGGTATGAGCGGGATCTACATGCAACCTCCTTCTGCGTGGCTTGCTAAAGACGAAGATCCTGTTAAACCTGGACAGTATATCGAACTTAATTGGAAGCGCGGTCGTTGGACCGCTGGAGAGGCTAAGAATGGCTAAGGAGTATCCTGGTTATAAACGGTCACACGGTCAGCCTTCCGTTAAGACTGAAGATAATAAGTCTGGTTCTACCCGCACGTCTAAGGCTGCGATGACTGAGGGTAAGGCTAAGGTTCGCTGGGATGATCGTGGAAGGCCAACGAGCGGAGTTAATGTTCCTGGTTACAATATGCCATCTGGCACGCCCGGATACGTCAAAAGTGCAGCAAGTGCGGCTGAGAAGCTGACAAAGACTGGCGCGCTTGATTGTGGGTACGGTAAACAGGAAGTTCATAAATCTCATAGGCAGGATGGTTGGACTGGCGGAAAGCCGGAAGTTAAGAAAGACGCCGGGTATAAAAACCCGCAAAAGGAGTCTTCGTAATGTATCATTGGTATAGCGCGCTCGTTGCCGTCGCACTCGTGTATGCAGGTTGGTGGCTGCGTAAATACTGCTATCCTTACTCTTACAAAAATAAGAAGCAGGGGAAGTAATCATGCCGCTGAGTAAGTACAACGCACAGTTTGGTGGTAAGCCTGGTGCTGCGGCTAAAGCTAAGTCTGCCATGCAAGATTCGTACGGTGCGGATAAGGGCGAACAGGTTTTCTACGCAACTAAGAATAAGAAAAAGAAGCAACAAGGTAATGGTGATTCCAAGCCTGCTCCTAAGCGCTCTCGTGGTGGAATGGCCGTTGGAATGAATCCGGGTAATCCAGGTGGAGGATACTAAGATGGCAACGATGTACGTTCCTTCAGATTCTAGGACTGCTTGTGCGCGGTGTGGTTTCCCGATTGTGGATGCACAGTATCACTTCCAGGCGATTGCTTCGGGAGACAATACTGCTGCAAAGATTTATAACGTAGTTGCTGCTGCACCGGCTACCAGTTTCACTCAGCTTCGTTGGCAGTGTCGTCAAAGCTAATGCCGCGAATGACGCCCGGTCAGCAGTATCAGCACGAGCAAGAGAATGTTGGCAGCAAGAAAGCTAAACGGAAGCGGATTGCTTCTGGCATGGGCGGTAGGACTAGTAAGCCAACAAAACAGCAAGACTTGAGTTCAATGACCGATGAAATGGGAAGTAATGCAAAGAAGCCTAGTCGTCACGGAATGACCGTGGGGTTACGCTTCTGAAAGAGGATAATATGGCTAAGAATGGCGACAAGAGTGCTGGGATGGGCTTTGGTAAGCGCGGGAAGCAGGACATTAAGGAAGGCCGTGGACGTGACGCGGCTCCGATGTTCAAGAAGGCTACTTCTCCCTCAAGCGTGAAAGAGATGCTTGGTGCGGGCGAGAAGTACAAGCACGCGAGCAACTAAGATAATTATTAGACTATAACCGCTTCCCCAGGCGGCTAATTGGGGAACTCCTAGTAAGTTCTCCGGTTCCGCTAAAACCGTAAAAGGAGAACTTTACATGGCAGAGACACCAGTTGTACCCGTTGTTCCAGTTCCTGAGAAACCCGTAGTTCCGGAACATAACCCGTATGCGCCATATGGACTAGACGCACAAGGGAATCCGCTTACGGCTAAGCCTGTTGAGAAGCCTGACCCAATGGCTGAGAAGATTGCCGGCCTAGAGTCCACCATTGCTTCAATGGGTGAGCAGTTGAAAGCCACCGATAGTATGAAGAAGCAGATGGCAGTCATTGACAAAGTAGTTAAAGCTGTCAGTGGTGACACTGACGCGGTTGGTGACCCTAAGCAGTATAAGGCCATCTTTGATGACCTGAAGCGTATTAGCCCTCCTGGTGTGCGTAAGCTGCTTGAAGCGTTGGAAGCTGACCCGGAAGCCGTTGATCGGATGACCAATTCGGTTCAAGACTTATGGATGAATCAGTTGGGTGGTATCAATGTCCAGGCGCATAATCGGGTATTGGAACTGGCCCAAAAGGCTGGGTTCAAAGCTGGTAATGACGCCGATATGAACAAGATGGTATTTCCATTTGAGCGGGCTATTACCGAAGTCATCAATGCTAACCCTAAACTGGCGGATGCCTTCAAAGCGGGGAATGTTGACGTGATTGACGAAGTGTTCAACTCGCTGGTGAGCCCACACATTGCACAGCGGTTGCGGGAGAAACAGACTCGTACCCAACGTGCGAATGTGACCAAGACACCGCCGTTTGGTAAAGCGCAACCACAAGCGACGAGTGATAGTAAGGGTGAGAACAAGCCTGACATTCGCACTCCAAAGGGACGTGCGGAGTTCCACAAAGCAGCCGTTAACAGATTCTTTGACAGAGCGATGTCGAAGGATGATGAGTAACAAATGACGCCGGTTCAATGCGCTTACATTGCCGGTATCATTGATGGTGAAGGTGCTATTTGTATCGCGGCCAACAATACTGTTTCTTATGTGCCGCGCATCAATGTAGGGACGGTTTCTAAATCGCTTACGGATTACTTGCTCCGCGTTTTTGGCGGAAAAGTTTGTCCTAAACGCCAAAAGAATCCGCGTGCAAAGGACCAGTGGCACTGGTACTTGAACGGTGCCGAGGCCATTCAGCTTCTCACGGAGATTGCTGACTACCTCGTAATTAAACAGTTACAGGCTAGGCTCGTGCTTGCTGTATCGCGATTTCATTCTTTCACAGGAAAGCATGCGAGAGGAATTTCGTGGACAGTTCAAGAAAGCGCGCAAGCTAAAGAAGCCAAGGCCACATTGCACAGATTAAATGTGCGTGGCAGAATCCCCGCAGTCTCGGCATTGCCGAGTAGCACATAATTAGGAGATGTAACAGTGGCGATGGACCTTGCCGCAATCAATCCACTCTTGAAGGACGAGTACGAAGACTATGTTGCAGAACTCGTCCACACAGAAACTACTGCCCTCGACCTGTTTACTGAGGGCGACACGGAGTCGGCTGATGGCCGGCGCGTGATTATTCCTGCCCACCTTCGTCGTGACCACGCGGGCGTTGGCTTCGTTGGTGAAGGTCGCCAGCTTCCTACCCCGGCTGCTGAGCAGTCGGCGTTCTACACGATTCCTTTCCGCAAGTCTGCTGCCCGCTTCCAGATTACCAAGGAGGCTATCGACCAGGCGCAGACCAACCGTGGTTCCTTCGTTCGGACTCTTTCGTACATCATGGACCACTTGGTTGAGAACCTTGTTGACATTCGGAACAAGGCTATGTGTCACTATGGCGCGGACATTCTTGCATTGGCGTCCGGTTCTGCGGCCAGTGCGACCACCGTTGGTGTTCTTGCTCCAGGGGGCGTTGCGCTCCCAACGGGCGTGACGAACGGTTCTAGGTTCCTCCAGGTTGGTCAGATCATTGCTGCCATTCGTAACGGTGCGATTCTTGCAAACACGCCGCTTACGGTGACGGGCATTGCGCCAGCCGGTAACTTTGCTAACATCACTGTCGGAACGAACACTGCGGACCTTGATGCAAACGATATCCTGGTTCGTGCTGGTTCTACGACTGTGACGGACATTTCGGATACTTCGTACCAGCAGGCTCCAATGGGATTGCTTGGAATGGTTGATGACGGGACGTATGTCACCGACTACTTCGGTATCTCGCGGGCTACGTGGGACGTGGTTAAGTCGTTCGTGTTCACTTCGGTCGGTGCGTTGTCGTCGGACATCATTCAGCAGGGTATTGACGTGGCGTACTCGCGTGGCCGTGGTCGGATCAGCAAGTTCCTCTGTGAGCAAGCGGTGCGTCGTGCGTACCTCCTGCTCCGTGAAGGCGACGTGCGGTATGACCTTGGCGTGAGTGGTGGTAATGGTAACGTTAACCTGGACGCTGGAACTCGTGCTGGTCAGCTTGGTAAGACGGTTACTTGGGCCGGTATTGACATCCTCGTGGACTATAACTTCCCTTACGGGTTGATGATTGGTCTGGATGACACGACGCTGGTTCGTTACACCGTGGTGCCGGGTAAGTTCGAGGATTGGGGTGGATCAGTGCTCCTCCCAGCGGCTGGAACGCATACGGCTACTGGATTGTTCTACATTTATGATAACTTCTTCCTTGATGCGCCTAATAAGTGCGTTAGGTGGGATGGTATCAACGTTACAGTAACCAACATCCATGTCGAGTGATGAATAAAATCAACTACTTGACGTGCATTCTATTCTTTATTTGACGTTTCGGTCCTTCTGGTCGGTATATATACTAGGAGGATAGTATGCCATTTAAAGATCCAGCGGCTAAAAAGATGTATGATAGTAAGCGCATCCGTGAGTCACCTCGGTATGTTCCTAATAGCGAGCATACGCCAGAGGCACTCACGGTTATCCGAGAACGGCGTAGGGAGTATCAACGTCGCTTTCGCGCCACGCATGCAGCTTATGGGCGTGAGCGTTCTAAAGCATGGCGTTATGCGAATCCGGATAAAGTTAAGTACATGGATCGCCGGGGGCAATTACGTCGTAGGTACGGGCTAACGCCAGCAGAATTTGAGGCGTTAGTTATGCAGCAAGAAGGTATGTGTAAGATTTGTCGGAAGTTATTAGAGCCTGGACGGAATACGCATGTAGACCATGACCATGATACAAAGGTAATTAGGGGCGTTTTATGTGGACAATGTAACGTACTTATCGGAATGGCACATAACTCGCCTGGAATACTGGAACAGGCGATCACATATCTTAAGGAGACAAAGTAATGGACTTCGCCAATCAAGTAGTCGTAGTTAACCGAGTGAGAGATAAAGAAGGTAACCCGGTTCCTTATGACGCCTGGATTGGTGGACAAGTCCTAGTCATTAAGGAATCTGTATCACTGCCTCCGGGAATTGCAAGGATTGTCGTACACAATTCAATGTACAAGATGGACGGCGTGTCGTATATGGGGAAGTACAAGCTAGGCGTCGCTGAGTGGGGCATGGAGATCGGTCCAGTCTCAGTCACAGAGGTTCACCCTCTCGAACTCATTGAACGAGAGACATTGACGCCTGATCGGCAGTTTGGTTTCGTTAACAAAGACGGGAAACAGCTTAAGTCTGTCGTGATTAACAATCCGATCAGGCGGCATGATCCAATTGCATCTAACATCCCCTCACCTCGCGAAGACGGGGCTCACCCGGCAGGTTTTGGGGAGAATCAATAACAAAGGGGTTAACAAATGGCTCTCGGAAATTGGGGCGCTATCAAAAACTTGATCGAAGGGTTGCTGACTGACCCACAGGAAGAGAATCGCATTGGCGGCATCACTCCGCTGTTTCCGGATAGTCAGGGCGTTGCGATGTTCGTTCAGGCGGTTGAACTCGTTGCGACTCGTGCGGATCTTGATTCGTCCAAGAACGTTAAAGTCCGTATCGCCATTAACGGTGCTGCGGATATTGACATCTCCACTACGCCGGCACTTCTGCTTGGCATGGTGGCGTGGTCAAATGCTACTCAGGCGGCTAACGCGATTGTGGAAGCGACGAATACCAATACTCCTACTCCTGGTACGACGGATGTTCTTGCGTCTCTAGTGGTGGTTGGTGGCGGTACAGCGGCTACAGCGAGAACGGCGTCGGTTGTGTTTATGGAGCCGGTTGTATTCGATACCGCGCTTTCTATTCAGACCGTCCTTAACGCCAATGCGTCTATGGAAGCCGGTACTCTTAGTGCGGCCAACGGGACTAAAGTTCTCGTTGTCTTCGCAAACTAATCTGCCAGTGGCTGATAGCCTAGGAGATAAACGTGATTAGAGATAAGAATATTGACTGGATTGAAAAGCGCATCTACATCCCGTGGAATGCGTTTACAGGCGTTGCTCAGTCAGCGGCGGGCGGCGGATTCTTTCGTTCGCTTCAATCGACAACTTCAGTGGGAGTTGCGGTAGCGTCATCGCTAGTTGCTAAGTTGGCAACGAGCGTTCAGAATGACGGCGCATCTACGTTGATTGGTATGCCGTATGACGTTGACCGTAAGAAACAAGTCAGGTTTAGGGTGTTCTATACTTCTACAGCTACAACTGGTACTGTGACGTGGAAGATTCTGTACGATCAGTATGTAGCTACCAGTGCGGGTACAGCCGGTGCTACGGTCATTGCGGTGCCGGCTACAGCGCTCGATACTGTGGTTCCAGCTGAAGCTGGGACTACGGTTGCTAATGATCTCCGGGTGACAGGATTCGGCGTTATCAACAAGAATACCTTGCTTGATACGGCGGACGGATTAATCCTAGCCGTTACATGCACCGATGCTGCACCAATCGCTGGACTTGGTCTACTTGGGCTTGAAATGCGGTATACGCCAAGAATGACGGCTGGTCCAGAGCGTAATTTGCTTGGCGCTATTCGGCTTGATATTACGAAGCCGCTTGGTGTTACTAACGCGACAACGGCTGCAACTGGTGGGCCGCAAGAAGGTTAATTAACCGGGCGGGGCTGGCGTACAGAGGTCAGACCGCCCTCAC
>Ga0099827_10001030_pt1 | contig 13889 bp, 15 predicted proteins | sample CZO8metaG_FD_79339 | JGI IMG/M metagenome (GOLD analysis project Ga0099827, IMG submission 79339) | Vadose zone soil microbial communities from the Eel River Critical Zone Observatory, Northern California, USA - CZOApr15con1.8 metaG | ecosystem: Environmental > Terrestrial > Soil > Vadose zone ...
AACTTCCTGGGCACGGTCGACCCGACTACTGGTTACATCACGCCGTTTGCTATCGGTTTCGGCAAGGCGACCGGGATGATCTCCGTGCCGGCGAGCTGACCGACCCGTTGATTGATCACTGAAGACCCCCGTTCGAGTGCAAGAGCTGGCCTGTGATCCAGCCACCCTCGTTCGAAAGCAGGAAGGCGACAAGGCCGGCGCTGTCCTCGGGAATGCTGGCCCGGCCCAGTGGCGACCGCCGAGAAAGCTCGCTTCGAAGCTCAGGCGAGATCCACCCCGTTTCGGTCGGCCCTGGATTGATGCAGTTGGCACGAATACCTTTGGCGCCAAGCTCAAGGGCAGCCGCTTTGACCACGCGATCGAGGGCGGCCTTGCTCACGCCGTAGGGAACGTTTCCGGCCAGCGCGTCGCTCGTGAATGCGACAACCCGACCGTCAGCGCCTGGCAAGCGCCGCGCGAACTCCTGGATGAGAAGCGCCACGGCACGCGCATTGACAGCAAAGTGCAGATCGAACTCTTCTGCGGTTGTTTGCTCGAGCGAGGTCTCCATGTCGCGGCAATGCGCGGCCACAAGTGCCGTGAAGGGTCCGAGGCGACCTTCCAGCTCCTCAAACAGCAGACGGGGAGCCGCTGCATCTGCCAGGTTCGCCTCGACCAATTCGGCCCGTACCTGCAAGGCGCGGAGCTCTCCAAGCAACTCAACAGGCTCTTGATCTTCACTCGCGGGGCCGGTCTCGCGGTCGTACGGCCGCCAGCAAGTGAGGCCCACGTCCCACCCTTCACGGGCCAGCCGCGCCGCGCACGCCGCCGCGATGCCGGCCTTGCGGCCGGCGCCGGTGATCAGAACGCTTGGCATCGACGCCCCCACCTAACCTCCCCCCACGGTGGGGAGGGACTAGACCTAGCCTCCAGTTCCGAACAGGCGGTCGCCGAAGTCACCTAGCCCCGGGACGATGTACGCCTTGCTGTTCAGCCCCTCGTCGAGGGCCGCCGCGTAGATGTGCACCTCCGGGTGGCGCTCCTCGACCACCTTCACGCCCTCCGGCGCCGCCACCACGCAGATGAACCGCGGCTCGACGCCGCCGGCCTCCTTGATCAGGTCGAGCGCCTGGGCGGCCGAGCCACCAGTCGCGAGCATCGGATCGAGCAGCAGCGGCACCTTGCCCTCGAGCTTGGGCAACTTGTTGTAGTAGATGCGCGCGACAGCGGTTTCTTCATCGCGCTCGAGCCCGATGTAGCCGACCGACACACGCGGCAGCAGCTCGAGCACCGGTGGCAGCAGGCCGAGCCCGGCGCGCAGCACCGGGATGGCGACGACCTCGTTGGCCACCATCGACGCGTCCGCTTCGCGCAGCGGCGTCTCCACGGTGACGTGGCGCACCGGCAGGTCCGCCGTGGCCTCGTAAAGCAGCATCGTGATGACGTTGCGCGCGAGCACGCGGAACTCTTCGGGGTCCGTTCGCTTGTCGCGAAGCCCCGCAAGGCTGTCGGCCACCAGCGGGTGACGGCTAACGGTTAGCGGCATCTCTGTCTTTCGCGATCAATCGCCGCATTGCGTCCACGGCCACTTTCAGCATGCGGTCCATGTAGGAGGGATCGAGGTGATGGATCTCGCCCGCGCCGAGCTCGTCGACGCACAGGTTGATCGTGCCTGCGCGCAGCTTGCGCAACCGCGAGACGATGAACAGCGTCGACGACTCCATGTCGTTGCTGAGGATGCCTGCGCGCGACCACATGTCGAGCTCCTCACGCAGGTGGTGCGGGCGCGGCATACGTTCGGGCATGAGGTCCGAGTACAGCGCGTCGACCGATCGGATCACGCCGACGTGGTACGGCACCTTCGCCGCGCTCGCCGCCTCGATCAGCGCGTTGACCACGTCCAGCGAGGCGATCGCCGGGTACTCAGGCGGCACGTAGCCGTTCGGAGTGCCTTCGCTGCGCACGGAGCCGATCGCGATGACGAGGTCGCCCATCTTGATCTCGGGCTGCGCCGCACCACACGTGCCCACGCGCAGGAAGGTGTGCACCCCGAGCTCCGCAAGCTCCTCGACACCGATGGCGACCGATGGGCCGCCCATCCCTGATGAGATCGCGGACACCGGGACGCCGTCGAGACTGCCCGTGAACGTGCGGTACTCCCGGCTGAACGCGACCTCCTTCGCACCGTCCAGGTACCTGGCGATCGCGGGCACGCGACCGGGGTCTCCCGGCACCAGCACGTAATCGCCCACATCGCCCTTGGCGACGCCAACGTGGTACTTCTTCTCGTTGCTCACAGCCATCGGTTCGACAGTCTAAGTCGTGCCATGTTTGTCGACCCGGGCGAGCACGTGGGGTGGCCGCTGCACCTCATGCGCTACAAGCTTCCACGCCTGGAGCAGGCGAGGCTTCACCTTTTCGACCAGGTCGGCCGAGCGGGCGTGCACGACCACCAGCGGATCGCCGGCCGCGACGTGCGTACCAACCGGCGCCTGGATCACGAGTCCTGCGGCGGGGTCGACCTTGTCCTCTTTCTTATGGCGGCCGGCGCCGAGATCGAGTGACGCGAGCCCGACCGCGAGCGCATCGATGGATTCGACGTAGCCGTCGCCGGCCGCAACCAGAGCAATCTGCACCGGCGCCACGGGCAGCCCCGCGTCGAGGTTGCCGCCCTGCGCCTCCAGCATGCGCACGAACATCTGCCTCCCAGCCCCAGACTTCACCGCGTCGGTTGGATCCTTGTCGACCTCGGCGAGCTTGCACATCTCGCGCGCGACCGTGAGCGATACCTCGATCAGCTCCTCGTCGCCCTTGCCCGCCAGCGCGTCGAGCGCCTCCTGGACCTCGAGGGCGTTGCCGATCGACCTTCCCAGCGGGTTGTCCATTGCGGTCACGAGCGCGACGGTGTGGCGGCCCGCGCCTTCGCCGAGCTGCACCATCTCCTTGGACAGAGCCTCGGCCGAAGGCACGTCTCGCATGAACGCGCCGCGCCCGAACTTCACGTCTAGCACGATCGCGTCAGCGCCGGCGGCGATCTTCTTCGACATCACGCTCGACGCGATCAGGGGAATCGAAGGCACGGTCGCCGTCACATCGCGCAGCGCGTACAGGGCCTTGTCCGCGGGGACCATGCGCGGCGACTGCGCAGCGACGGCGATTCCGACCTCGCTCACCTGTTTGATGAATCGAGCCGGGTCGAGGTCGACTGTCAGGCCGGGCACCGACTCGAGCTTGTCCAGCGTGCCGCCCGTGTGCGCCAGCGCACGGCCGCTCAGCTTTGGCACCTTCACGCCGCACGCAGCCGCCAGCGGGGCAGCGATCAGCGTCACCTTGTCGCCGACGCCGCCGGTCGAGTGCTTGTCGACCTTGATGCCCTCGATCGCGCCGAGGTCTAGCACCTCGCCGCTCCGCACCATCGCCTGGGTGAGCGCAAGCGTCTCGATGCGAGTCATGCCGCGGATGCACACGGCCATCAGCCACGCGGCCATCTGGTAGTCGGGGACGTCGCCGAGCAGGTACGCGCCGAGCAGCCAGTCGATCTCTTCGGATGGATGCTCGCCGCCGTCCCGCTTGCGGCTTATTACCTCGAGGGCGTTCAGCTCATGAGCCCTTCTTGTACGGCCTCCCGACCGCGGCCGGCGCGATCGCGCGGCCCATCGCGCCGGCGACCACGATGATCGTCAGCACGTACGGGAGCATGCCAAGGAACTGGAGCGGCACACCGACGTGGAAGACGCTTTGCATCCGGCTTCCGATCTGGTCCGATCCCGAGAACAAAAGCGAGGCCGCAAAGGCGCCAAGCGGAGTCCACTTCCCAAAGATCATGGCGGCCAGCGCGATGAAGCCACGGCCTCCGGTCATGTTGGGCAAGAAATTTCCGATCTGCTGCAGGCTGAAGTAGGCGCCTCCGAGGCCTGCCAATGCGCCGCTGGCGATGACGTTGACATATCTCACGAAGTAGACGTTGATGCCCGCCGTCTCTGCCGCGCGAGGATGCTCGCCGCACGCGCGAGTGCGGAGTCCCCACACGGTCCGGAAGAGTACGAAATGAACCACAAAGATCAGGATCAGCATCGCGTACGTGACGAACTGGTTCTCGAAGAGGATCGGACCGACCACAGGAATGGATGACAGCACCGGGATGTCCCAGTGCGGCAGCGTGCCGGGGCCGGCTGTGGTCGCGGACTCGAGGTATGTGCGATAGAAGACACCGGTGATTCCGACCGCGAGGATGTTGATCACCATGCCACTCACGATCTGATCAACAAGGAAGCTGATCGACAGGACCGCATGCAGGCTGGCGATGAGCATGCCCGACGCCACGGCGGCGGCGACTCCGATCCACAGGTTGTGAGTGAAGAACGCGACGCCGTAGCCGATGAACGCGCCGGTAAGCATGATCCCCTCGAGCGCGATGTTGACCACGCCGGATCGCTCGCACATCATGCCGCCGAGGGCGGCGAGGGTAAGCGGCGTCGCGGTGATCAGGGTGATGCTGAGGAGGCTGATCGGATCGAGCTGGTGGAGGAAGTCGGTCATGAGACGGGCGCATCCACCTCGCGCTGAGTGATGCGGACGGTCTCCCCCGACGCCCGCCTGAGCCGGAACAACCAACCCACTATCGATGGTGCCGCCACGAAGATGATCACCGACGCCTGGACGATTGAGATCAGGTCCGACGAAACCTGGGTCTGCAGCTGCATGAAGCTGGCCCCGTTGTGCAGAGCTCCAAAAAGCAGCGCCGCCGGCAGGACCCCCCAGGGATTGCTCCGGGCCAACAGCGCCACAGCGATGGCATCGAAACCGTAGCCGGCCGCCACAGTGTCGGTCATGTGGATGTCGACACCGAGGACCTGGACGATTCCCGCCAGCCCGGCCAGCGCGCCGGACAGGGCCATCGTCAGGACGATGGTCCAACTAACCGAGATGCCGGCCGTCCGGGCGGCGCCCTGGTTGAAGCCCACCGCCCGGAGCCGGAAGCCGATCGTCGTCCGCTCGATCAGGAACCAGACCACGGGCACCGTGAGCAGGGCCAGGATGAAGCCGAGGTGCAGGCGGCTGCCGGAGAGAATGATCGGCAGCACCGCGCCGGGGTCTGCGTCAGGAGTGCGAGGGGTCGAAACGTTCGGCGCGAGCATCAGCCCTGGCGTGTCAACGAGGTAGCTCGCGATCAAGAACGAAACGTAGTTGAGCATGATCGTGGTGATGACCTCGTGTGCGCCGAAGCGCGCCTTCAGCGCGCCGGCAATCCCCGCATAGAAGGCGCCACCCAACATGCCAGCGAGCAGGGCCAGCGGAACCTCGATCACCGCGGGAAGTCCGTGAATGCTGTAGGCGATGAAAACGCCCGACAGCGACCCGATGTAGAACTGGCCTTCCGCGCCGATGTTGAACAGCCCGGCGCGGAATCCCAACGCGAGGGCAAGGCCCAGAAAGACGTAAGGAGTCGAGCTGAGCAGGGTCTCGGCGAGCGCGTTGTGGTTCGTGAAGGCGCCCTGGAACAAGGCGAGGTACGCCTGAGTCGGATCTGCGCCGGCGGCGAGGATCGCGAGCGCTCCCACCAGGAAGCCGCTGAGGACAGACACCAGGGGGATCAGGACCGCGGTCACGGCCCACCGCAGCGCCGTCCGGATCATCAGGCCGCGCCGGCCATCAGCAGACCGATGCGCTCGCGGTCCGCATCCCGGGCGTCGAGGACCGCCACAACTCGACCGCGATACATGACAGCCACCCGATCCGACAGCGATAAGACCTCATCGAGCTCGGACGAGACGAGCAGCACCGCCAGGCCCCGGTCGCGCTCGCCGACCAGCTGCCGTTGGATGAACTCGATCGACCCCACGTCGACGCCGCGGGTGGGCTGACCCGCGATCAACAGCTTTGGCAGAGTGCCGAGCTCGCGGGCAACGACCACCTTCTGCTGGTTGCCGCCGGACAGCGAGCCCGCAGGCTGCTCTGGTGTCTGGACCCGGATATCGAACGTCTTGACCAGCTTCTGTGCATAGCTGCGGATGGCGTCGAACTGGCGCACCAGCCAGCGCGCGAACGGTGCATGGTCGTAATCGTCGAGGACAAGGTTGTCCGCGACGGAAAGCTCGAGGATGACCCCCATGCGATGGCGGTCCGGTGGAATGAGGCCCAGCCCTGAACGGAGGCGCTGATGGGTCGTTGTGTGGCTCAGGTCGGCGCCTTCTACGCGTACGTGGCCGCTGCGTATCGGGCGGAGACCCATGATCGCCTCGACCAGCTCATTCTGGCCGTTGCCTTCCACGCCGGCGACGCCGACTATTTCGCCGGCACGTACGTCGAGGCTCACGTGATCGACCGCGACGTGGTGTCGGTCGTCGAGCACAACGATGTCATCGACGGCCAGCACTCCGCGGCCCGGCGTGGCGGGCTTCTTCTCGACCCTTAGCAGAACGGGGCGACCGACCATCATCCGCGCCAGATCGGCGGGCGTCGCCTCGGACGGCGTGGTGGTCGCCACAACCTGGCCGCGACGCATCACCGTGATCGTGTTGGCGATCTCCATCACCTCGGCGAGCTTGTGAGTGATGAAGATGACCGCCTTGCCTTCTGCCACGAGCGCGTGCACGACATCGAACAAGCCGCGGATCTCCTGTGGGGTGAGCACCGCGGTCGGCTCGTCGAGGATCAGCAGGCGGGCTCCGCGGTAGAGAGCTTTCAGGATCTCGACGCGCTGCTGCACGCCGACCGAGAGGTCGGAGATCCGCTCCCGCGGGTTGACCTGGAGGCCGAACCGCCTGGACAAGCTCTCTACCTTGAGGCTCGCCTCATCCAGATCAACGACCCCATATTTGGCGACCTCGTTGCCCAGGACGATGTTCTCGGCGACGGTGAGAGGGGGAATGAGCATGAAGTGCTGGTGCACCATGCCGATGCCCAGCCTGATCGCGTCGAGCGGGCTCCTGATCTGAACCTGGCGGCCGTCGAACTCGATTTCGCCCGCATCCGGGCGGACGAGCCCGTAGACGACGTTCATCAGCGTCGACTTGCCGGCGCCGTTTTCCCCGAGCAAGGCGTGGACCTGGCCCCAATCAACGGCCAGGTCCACCCCATCGTTGGCCCTCAGCTCTCCGAAGGTCTTGACAATCCCTCGGAGCTGAAGCGCCCGACTGCCGGCGCTTACGAAGTGACTCCTGTGGTGATGGCTCCTGACTTCAGCTTGGCCTGGATGTCCTGCATCTTCGCCTTGACGTCGGCGGAGATCTGCGAGTCGAAGTTGTGGAAAGGTGCCAGACCGATGCCGTTATTGGTGATGTCGAACGTGATGATGCCGGCCTGGAAGCTGCCCTGAACCATGCCTGTGATAGCTGTCTTGACCGCCAGGTCAAGGTGCTTCTCGGCACTGGTGATCAAGCAGCTGTCGACGTCTGGATAGGACAGGAACTGGTCGACGTCGACTCCGATGCACATCTTGTTGGCTTCTTTGGCGGCCAGGAGGCCACCGTTGCCCGTGTTGCCGCCGACGCCGAAGATGATGTCGGCGCCCTGGCCGATGAACGTCACGGCCTGCTGCTTGCCCCAGTCGGGGTCATTGAAGTCCTTGGCGCCGCTTTCCGGCTGGTAGATCGTCAAGACCTTGATCTTCGGGTTGGTGTACTTGGCGCCATTCTGGTAGCCCTGGACGTAGTGGACGACCGGCGGCACAGTCTGCAGGCCGGCGATCGCGCCGATGGTATTGCTCTTGGTCAGCAGGCCTGCGAGGGCACCGGCCAGGAATCCCGGTTGATCCTCTTTGAAGAGCAGGCCGACCAGGTTCGATGGAGGCGTCTTGTCAGTGAAGTCCGCGAAGTCGACCATCACGAACTTGATGTTCGGGTTGGCCTTGGCAGCCTTGATGGTCGCGTCGCCGAGCTTGAAGCCGACCGTCACGATCATGTCGTAGTTCTGGTCGACGAACTGGCCGATGTTCTTCGGGTAGTCCGACTCGACGCTGGACTCGATCGCTCGTCCCTGGACGCAGAGTGACGCGTCCGCCTGGGCGTTCTGCACGCCCTTGAAGCTGTCGAAGTTGAAGGATTTGTCGGACAGCTTGCCGACGTCGGTGACAAGTCCGACCTTCCAGGTCTTGGTGCAGGTGGAGCCGGCGGTCGACGTCGATCCGCAGGCCATCGTGAAAGTGGCGGCGGCAACCAGGGCCGCCAATGCGACCACACCCTTGAATCGAATCATCCCGTGTCCTCCAGAATTCTCCTGCCCGTTGTGTGCGGGGCTAGGCGGAGTCTAAGCCAACCGGGCAGCGAGGAAAACTGCCAAATCTAGCCACCAGCTTCGTGCTTCAGCGAGCTCAGCAGAGGCCCCAGGTCACGGATGGTCTGCAGGCGGTGCCAGCCGTTCGCCGGCAAGGATGCCTCGTCGACGTGCTCGTGGTGCCACGTCACGTGGTATGGGATGTGCACCGCCGTGCCGCCCATCTCGACCACCGGCACGATGTCCGACCGGAGCGAGTTGCCCACCATGACGAACTCGTCCGGGGCGATTCCGCGCTGCACGAGCACGGCCCGGTACGAGTCCTCGTGCTTGTCGCTCAGGATCTCCACTCCGCTGAACAGCTCGGCCAGCCCGGACCGGGCGAGCTTGCTCTCCTGGTCGAAGAGGTCGCCCTTTGTGATCAGCAGCAGCCTGTACCGCGCCGACATCTCCAGCAAGGTCTCCGTGACGCCGTCCAGCAGCTCGGTCGGCTCCTGCAGCATGCGCTTGCCCCAACCAAGGATGACCTCGAGGTCAGAGGCCGGGATCATGCCCTCCGTCACCGAGATGGCCGTCTCGAGCATCGACAGCGTGAACGATTTGATGCCATAGCCGTAGAGGCCCAGGTTTGCCATCTCGGTGGCGAAGAGGCGGGCATCGACGTCGGCGTCGGGCACATGGCGCTGCAGCAGCTCGCGGAACTCGGTCTGGGTGAGCTGGAAGTGAGTCTCGTTGTGCCACAGCGTGTCGTCCCCGTCGAACGCCACGACCTTGATGGGCATCGCGCTGTTCAGCCTACGAGGTGAGGCGATCGATCTCCGACAGCTCAACCTGGCTGAAATCAAGCTTGTCAAGCGCTGCGAGGTTCTCGTCGAGCTGCTTCACAGAGCTCACGCCGACGATGGCGGAGGTCATGCGCGGGTCGCGCAGCACCCACGCCAGCGCCATCTGCGCCAACGACTGACCGCGCCGGCGCGCGATGTCGCGCAGCGGCGCTACCTTCTTGCGGTTCTGCCGCACGGTCTCCTCGTCGAGCGAGTAGTGCTGCGTGGCGCGAGAGCCCTCGGGCACGCCGTCTGCGTAGCGGTCGGTCAGCTGGCCCTGCGCCAGCGCCGAGAACGCGATGCAGCCCACGCCCTCCTCGTACAGCGCGTCGAGCAGGGCGGGCTCGATCCAGCGGTTGAGCATCGAGTACACGGGCTGGTGGATCAGCAGGTGGACGCCCATCGCGTTCAGGATCTTTGCGGCCTCGTGGGTCTCCCTCGGTTGGTACTGGGAGATCCCGACGTACAGCGCCTTGCCCTGCTGCACCGCGGACGCCAACGCGCCCATCGTCTCCTCGAGCGGGGTCTCGGGGTCGGGCCGGTGGTGATAGAAAATGTCGACGTAGTCGAGGCCCATGCGCGCAAGGCTCTGGTCGAGGCTTGCCAGCAGGTATTTGCGTGAGCCCCAGTCTCCATATGGACCGGGCCACATGTCCCAGCCGGCCTTGGTCGAGATGACGAGCTCGTCACGGTGGCCCGCGAGGTCCGTGTCCAGCATGCGGCCGAAGTTGGTCTCGGCGGACCCGTAGGGCGGGCCGTAGTTGTTGGCAAGGTCGAAGTGCGTGACACCCTGCTCGAAGGCGCGCCGGATGATGGCGCGGTTCTCGTCGGTCGGTTGGTCGCCGCCGAATCTTTGCCAGAGCCCGACGGACAGCGCCGGCAGGAGCAGTCCGCTGCGCCCGGTGCGGCGATAGATCACGCCCTCACCCTACCCTTCCCGCGAAGTGGGTGAGGGAAGTGCCGGGCGCGGGCTAGGCGGGGTGCTGCGGTTGTTCCAGTAGCTCGGCGATCGAACCTTCGAACTTCGCCAGGCGTTTGTGGACTTCGATCACCTCGTCCGAGCTGACGGGCTGGAGGGGGTCGACGTCGTTCTGATGGACCGTCCATTCCATCCCACACTCGCACCTGTGGAACAGGTAGCGGTCACCGTGCGAGCGGTAGATGTAGACGGACGCGTCTCTCAGCCGGCGGCCGCAAACGCACTTGGTCTTCTTGTCTGGTTCTGGCTTGGACGGTTGCAATGACGTATTCCTCGACTCGTATAACGAACCAGAAGTGAATTTGGATGCATGGTACAGTGCCGCCCTGAATCTGTGACCCCTCAAATGTATGTAAAAGGGTCGGGTTTATTGTGCGGTGTTTAGTGCAGTGAGCAACCCTGGGAGGTCTCGGAGCCTCTCGGTCCGGGCGGCGTGCTCGAGCGTCTGGTACTGGGACAGAACGTCGACGAAGCCTTCGCCGGTGTCGTAGCCGTGGCGTTTCAGGGCGTCGCGCCCGCGGTCGCCAAGGCTGGCGACGACGTCGCGGATCTTGCTCTCCGGAGTGAAGCTAGGCATGTGCCGGCGCGGGAGGAGGAGGCGGCGGCTCGGCGGCTTTGACCACCACGCGATGGCCGTGCCAGCGGTCAGGGACGCCGGCGGGCGCGTCGCCCTGGTAGGTCAGCTCGAGGCACCAAGCGCCGTCGATGACGACCGGCGCCACCGTCAGCCGGCTCCTGACGCCCTTCGACTGCAGGTACTGGACCAGCGCCACGCCGTAGATGACGAGCGCGCCTGGCAAGTTGATCGTGTTTATCCGACCGCCCTCGCTGGAGCCGTCGACGCCTGAGGTGCGCGAACCGAGCCACCTGGTCACTGGCCGTCTAACTTAGCGGGTCCTGCCTTTCAGGGCGGCGACGATCGCGTCCACTGTGGCTTCGTAACCGAGACGACCGGTGTCGAGGACCAGGTCGTAGTGGCCCGGCAGGTCCCACGTGTGGCCGTAGACCTGGCGGATGTAGGCGCGACGGTTCTCGTCGGTCTGCTTGACGCGCCGGCGCGCCTCGTCCTCGCCGATGTGCTCGCGCTCCATCACAGCTTTCACCCTTGTGCTCTCGTCAGCGCGGAGGAATACGTGCAGCGCGCCGGCCAGGTCCTGCAGGACATAGGCGCCACCGCGGCCCACGATCACGACGTTGCCCGCGCGCGCGGCCTCCCTGATGACCTCCTGCGTGTATTCGAGGACCGCGCGGCGCGGGTCGCTCTGGGGGTCGGTGTAGGGCGGCGTCCAGGTCGGCGACTCGGCCGTGACCGCGTGCTCGGGGCTGGCCGCGGCCAGGGCGATCAGCAGCCGTTGGAGGAAAGATCCAGGCTGCTCATCCGCGGCCTCGACCTCTTCCTTGGGCAGCTCTAGCCGGTGGGCGACCTCGTCGATGAGCTCGGGCCCAAGGAACTCGGCGTGCAGGCGATCGGCGACCATCCTGCCCACGGTGTCGCCCCCAGCCCCGAAGTGGCGCGCGATCGTGACGACCGGCACGAGTTCAATCTAGTCGAATCTGCCGCTGCCGGCGGCGGCGGGTTTCGAAGGGGCGACACATGCGCGAGTGCCGGCAGCGGCGGCATTTGAGCGGCCGTGGTCGACGGCCCGACCGAGCGTGATCCGAACCTCATCGACGACCGCTTCGGGGCGCGTGTAGATGTCGCCGGCCGTGAAGCGCAAGAGCCGGATACCTTCGGCCAAAAGACGATTCTGTCGCCGGTTGTCATCGACAAGGCTTGTTCGATGGGTGCCGCCGTCGTACTCGAGGCCGAGCTTCCTGTCCGGGTAATAGAGGTCGGGCCTACCTAGAAAACGGCCCCACCTGTCGTGAATGGACTTCTGTGCCGCCGGGCGAGGCAACCCGGCAAGCACTAGCAACATTCGCAGCCGGGTTTCCATTGGCGATTCCGCCGCGGGCTCCGAGTGCCCTATGACCTGCCTCAGAGCCGATACTCCAGGGTGGCCGGCGAACCGTTCCGCGATCGCTGAAAGTCGGTCGATCGTCGTGAGCCTCCGATGCAGCGCGGTATCCATCAGAACTACGACTTCAGTCAGGCTCAGGTTCAGGCAAAGGTCGGCCAGCGTCCGTTCGATCGTCGTTGTAGGTAGCCCGTGCTTCGTCGTGATCTCCCGCTTTGACAGTGACGCGCGGTGGATGCAGACTCCGGCCCGCCCGGAGACACCGCTCCTCGCTGGGACGATGGCATCGATCGGTTCGCAGGGCTGTACGTCCAAGCCGTGGAGCCACGCGGCGGTCAATCCGGACTTGTCGCGATTACCGCTAGTGCCGGCGGCGGCGGGTTTGGGAGGTCGGTGCAAGCCCGCCACTGCCGGCAGCGGCGGGTTTGAGGCTGCTACTCCAGGTAGTCGCGCAGCTTCTTCGAGCGGGACGGGTGGCGGAGCTTGCGCAGCGCCTTCGCCTCGATCTGCCGAATGCGCTCGCGGGTGACGCCGAAGCGCTTGCCGACCTCCTCCAGCGTGCGCTGGTGGCCGTCGATCAGCCCGAACCGCAGCTGCAGCACGCGCCGCTCGCGGGGCGTGAGCGTGTCGAGCACGTCCTCCACCTCCGAGTGCAGCATCGTCAGCGAGGCGGCGTCCGACGGCGAGACCGCCTCCCTGTCCTCGACGAAGTCACCGAGGTGGGAGTCCTCCTCCTCGCCGATGGGAGTCTCGAGCGAGACCGGGTCCTGCGAGACCTTGACGATCTCGCGCACCTTCTCGGGCGTGATGCCCATCTCCTCACCGATTTCCTCGTCGGCAGGCTCGCGGCCGAGCTCCTGCAGAAGCCGGCGCGAAACGCGCACGAGCTTGTTGATCGTCTCGACCATGTGCACGGGGATGCGGATGGTCCGCGCCTGGTCGGCGATCGCGCGCGTGATGGCCTGCCGGATCCACCACGTGGCGTAGGTCGAGAACTTGTAGCCCTTGTGGTAGTCGAACTTCTCGACCGCGCGGATCAGGCCCATGTTGCCTTCCTGGATCAGGTCTAGGAACGACATGCCGCGCCCGATGTACTTCTTCGCGATCGACACGACGAGCCGGAGGTTCGCTTCCGTGAGGCGTTGCTTGGCCTCATACGCGCGCTCGTAGCGCTCGGTCAGCCGGTAGCGAGCGATACGGTACTGCTCGACGGCCTCGGCGCGCACGCGTGGGCGGGCTGCGCCGTTGGTGGCCCGCCGGCGGCGCTCGGCCGCGGCGGCGTCGAGAAGCGACTGCAGCCTGGAAAGGTCGGACAGGCCAAGGAGCTCCTGCGCGATGTGCGCCTGCTGGCCCTTGCGCTTCACCGTCGCGAGCCGCTCGATGATGTCGGGCAGCATCTCGTCCAGCCCGCGCTGCCGGCCCTCGGCCTCTTCCGCAACGCTCAATGCCTTGAGCGCGTCGTGCAGCGGCTTGGCCTCGATGGCCTGGGCGAGCTCGACCTCGTCGTTGGCGGTTAGCAGCGAGACGCGGCCGATCTCCTTCAGGTACATGCGCACCGGGTCGTCGAGCGAGACCGAGTCCATCATCTCGATATCGAGCAGCATCTCGTCGTCGATCTGCTCGACCTCCTCGAAGTCCTTCTCGCCGTCGGTGACCTCGATCCCGATCTCCTTGAACGCGGCGAAGATCCGGAAGATCTGGTCGGGCTCGGCGTCGATCTCGGGGAACGCCTGCAGGATGTCGTCCGGGGTGAGGTAGCCCTGCTCCTTGCCCTTGACGATCAGCTGCTCGGCGACGGCCATCAGCTCGTCCTCGAGCTTGTGCTCCGGCTTCTCCGCCGCCTTGCTGGGCGCCCGGTTACCTGTCTTGGTCGCGACCCTGGCTACACGTGCGATGACTAGCTGCTCCTCTCCATGTCATTGATGGCGCGCGCGA
>Ga0099827_10001031_pt1 | contig 13872 bp, 13 predicted proteins | sample CZO8metaG_FD_79339 | JGI IMG/M metagenome (GOLD analysis project Ga0099827, IMG submission 79339) | Vadose zone soil microbial communities from the Eel River Critical Zone Observatory, Northern California, USA - CZOApr15con1.8 metaG | ecosystem: Environmental > Terrestrial > Soil > Vadose zone ...
AGCTTGTCGAGATGCTGGTTCCTGAGGCCGTGCGCGCGGTGCATCCGCAGCGACGAGTAGAGTACATGGCCAATTCGGCGCCCAGGCCAATGGGGGCGGGAATGCAGTTGGCCGGGCGCCGCCGCGACGGCAGCACCTTTCCTGCGGAGATCTCTTTGTCGGCTGTCACCACCGGCACGGGAACTCTCGTCATGGCCGCTATACGGGACGTGAACCAGCAGCGGAAACAACGAGATGATCTTGAGCGCGCCAACCAGAACCTGGAGTCGTTCGCCTATTCGCTCGCCCACGACCTGCGCACCCCGCTCCGGGCACTGGCCGGCTACAGTGCGGCGTTGCTCGAGGATTTCGGGGACACCCTCGGCGAGGTTGGACGTGGTTATGCTGAACGGATCGAGATCGCCAGCGAGCACATGTCGACGCTCATCGACAATCTCTTGCATCTTTCGCGTGTCTCGCAGATCACGATCAACCTCCAGCCAGTCGACCTCTCCGCCCATCTATCGCGCATGGCCGCTGACCTGCAGCGAGCAAACCCGGATCGCCGCGTCCGTTTCATCATCGAGCAGCCAGTCTGGGTTATAGCGGACGACATTCTGGTGCGCAGCTTGCTCCAGAGCCTGCTGAACAATGCCTGGAAGTTCACTTCCATGCAGCAAGATGCGCTGATCGAGTTCGGAACAAAGGAGACCGCGGACGACGCCCACGTATGTTGCTACATTCACGACAATGGCGCCGGTTTCGACTCCGCCTACGTGCATAAGCTATTCATGCCATTCCAGCGACTGCATACGCCCAGCGAGTTTCAAGGCACTGGCGTTGGCCTCGCGAGCGTGCGGCTGATCGTGGAGCGGCATGGCGGTGAAGTGCGAGCCGAGGGCGCGATCGGTAACGGCGCGACCTTTTACTTCAGCCTTCCAGCGGTAAAAGCCCAACCTACCCGCGCTGCTCGCAGCAGCCTGCCCCGGAATCCGTGAAGGAGCCGCAATGAATCACTCCCTGCTCTACATCGAGGACAATGAGAGTAACATCAGCCTAATTGAAGCCCTGATCAGGCGACGCCCTCAGATTGAGTTGCATGTGGCAATGAACGGCCGCGACGGAGTAAGGGTCGCCATGGACGTGCAGCCGGGCCTCATTCTGCTCGACAATCGCCTTCCCGACGCGACCGGCGGCGAAATCCTGGCCGAACTCGCGTCAGCCTCAGTTACGGCGACTATCCCAGTTGTCGTCCTCAGCGGCGACTCAGACGAGATCATCGATGAGCTGCTGGCAAACGGAGCCGCCGAGTCTGTAGGGAAGCCATTCAATTTGCGTCAGTTCATGGGCATAATCGACCGCTATTTGCCGTGACAACCGGAAAACATCCCGAGACAAGGTAGATGCGGTGTCTATTTCGGGTTCTGGCGTAATCCGCGGTCTCGATCAGTTTCAGTGGTCGCTGGTTGGCAGGAAAGGCCCAGTGCTACATTCTGGGGTTAGCGGTCCGGGGAAATGACTGCCGAGGTTGTCATATAGCTGCCGGTTTGATGGCATTGGTTACGGGGAGCGGCATGCACAGGGCACGTGCGGGCACGCTGGTGAGAATGACTGCGAGCGTTTTTAGTTCCTGGGTCCTGCTCGCCGTGGCTCCGGCGTCGGTGCGGGCGGCCGTGGCCGAGCCGGCAGTGACTGTGCCCTGCCGCGTTAGTGCTCTGGTCGCGGCCCTAGGCAGCGCGAGCGCGGGAGAGACCGTGACCTTGGCGACGCGGTGCGTTTACCTCCTGAGCGCTGGGTTGCCGACCTTGAGCCAGGATCTGACCATTGACGGGAGCGGGGCGACGCTGGAGCGCAGCTATGCCCCCGGTACCCCGGCCTTCACCATCCTCGCCATCACCGGCGGTTCTGTGACGATCGATGATCTGGAAATCAGGAACGGTGACAATGGGATTACCCTGTCCGGCCCGGGGGCAGCAATCACGGTGAACCACAGCGTCTTCTTCGGTAACCACGGGACCGACGGAGGCGCGATTTCGAGTAATACCGGTGTTAACGGGCCGGTGGTCAATGGATCGCTCTTCATTGCCAACCAGGCCACAGACGCCGGAGGCGCGATCTACAACAACAGCGCGCTGGACGGCGTCGTGGTAACGGGATCGACCTTCAGGGGCAATGTCGCAGTCGGTGATGGCGGCGCTATCTTTGATTTCTCCGCCATCGGCGAGCAGTTGACCGGATCGCTGATCGAAGGGAACCGGGCAAGCGAGGGCGGCGGGATCTGGTTCTCGCCCGATTCTGGCATGTCCATCAGCCAGGACACGATCAGCGGCAATGACGCCACCGGGGATGGAGGCGGGATCGCTGCCGTCAACTTCAGTTCCCTGCAGTTGCAGGACAGCACGATCACCGGTAACCAGGCCGTCGATGGAGGTGGGCTTTACGCGACGATAGGGGATCAGGAGATCATCACGGGCTCGAGCTTCATGGCCAATACGGCGCAGGACGGCGGAGCCATTTACAGCAGCATCATCTTCGCTCAAAACGCTCTTACGAATACCAGGCTCGTGGGCAACCGCGCCATTGTCGACGGAGGCGGTCTTTACGACGACAGCACCGAAGACCCCTTCGGCGAATCCTGGAGCGCGACCGGTTCCGAGATCATCCGCAATTTCGCGGGCAACACCGGCGGCGGCGTCTTCAACACGCAGAACGCGACCGGAACCGTTGCCAACTCCCGCGTGCAGGCCAATTACCCGAACGACTGCGCGCCGCCCGGTTCGGTCACCGGGTGCGCGGGCTGACGCAGGCCGGTCAGGTAGCGGCAGATGAGCGCCGGGTGAGTACGGTGCGGACTTTGGCCAGCAGGGCTGCTTCGGTGAACGGCTTTTCGATGAGTGCGACGTCGGCGTCGAGCACGCCTTGCGCGCCGAGTATCCCCTCGGTGTAGCCGGACATGTAAAGAACCGCAAGGTCAGAATCACGGCCACGGAGCCGGTCGGCCAGCTCTTTTCCCTGCATGCCGGGCATGATGACATCGGTCACGAGCGCGTCGATGCGATCGGTACTGGCCCAGGCCGCGTCGATGGCCTGCCGACCGTCGCTAGCCACGATCACCCGGTAGCCATTTCGGCTGAGAATGCGCCTGGCCACCTCTCGCAGCGCCGCCTCATCTTCCACGACCAGAAGCAGTTCACCGTTTCCTCGGTTGTCGGCCTCAGCAGCCGATCGTCTGGCGGCGTCAGCGGCCTGCTCGGTGACCGGCAGCATCACGGTGATCGTGGTACCGATGCCGGGCTCAGAATAGATCCGCACGTTTCCGCCGGCCTGGTGGACGATCCCGTAGATGGTCGCGAGGCCGAGCCCTGTTCCCTCGCCCTTCGGCTTGGTGGTAAAGAAGGGCTCGAATGCCCGCTCGATAACCTCCGGCGGCATGCCCGGGCCGTTGTCGCTTACCCTGAGCGCTACGTACCGGCCAGGGGTCAGCTCGGCCCGGCTAGCCGCATAGGCCTCGTCGACGTCGACATGTGACGTTTGGATGGTCAGGCATCCGCCAGCGGCCATCGCATCCCTGGCATTAACGGCGAGGTTGACCAGGATCTGCTCGATCTGCCCGGGGTCGGCGAGCACGACATCGAGGTTGGGCGCAAGCTCGGTCGACAGTTCGATGTGCTCGCCCAGGGTGCGCCGCAGCAACGTCAAGACACCGCCGACGCTCTCATTCAGATCGAGCACCCGCGGCTGCACGATCTCCCTGCGTGCGAAGGCCAGCAACTGGTGAGTCAGGGCTGATCCCCGCTTGGCGGCATGCTGCACTTCCTCGATGTCCGCCAGGGGTGACTGGCCGGGTTCGGCAGACTCTGGGTTCCTGAGCTGCTCGGCGACGAACTCGGCGTAGCTGGAGATCACGCCGAGCAGGTTGTTGAAATCATGGGCAACCCCACCCGCCAGCTGGCCGAGGCTCTCCAGCCGCTGCGACTGCTGAAGCTGGCGCTCCATACGGTCCCGCTCGGCCTGCGTCTTGAGCCGCTCCCGCTCAGCCTGGATGGCCCGTCGCTCGGTGGCATCCCGGACGGCGGCGGTGACGAGCAATCCATCGTCGGTCTCTATGGCCGACAATGAGATCTCGGCCGGGAACGTGCTGCCGTCCCGGCGCCGCCCGACCAGTTCCGTCCCCGCCCCCATCGGCCGCGGCCGCGGCTCCGCCACGTAGTCGGCTCGGTGGGCTGGGTGATTCGCCCGCGCCTGCTCTGGCACCAGGACCTCGACCGGCTGGCCGACGATCTCGTCCCGTTCGTAGCCGAACAACCGCTCGGCCTGAGCGTTGAGCAGCGCGATCCGCCCGGTGCGGTCTACGCATACCATGGCGTCCGGCGCGGCCTCGAGCAGGCCGATAAACCTCGCTTCGGCGCGCTGCCGCTGAGAAACGTCTCTGGCGATGGTCGCGATCCCGACGACCTCCCCGCTGACGCTGGTGATCGGCGAGATCGTCAGCGAAACCGCGATGGTTGAGCCGTCCTTGCGGATCCGGTAAGTCTGATGCTCCTCGACGCGCTCGCCCCGGATAACGGCCGCCAGCATCTCGCGCTCCCGCTCCAGTTCGCCGTCTGGGAAGAGGATCTGGATGCCCTGGCCGATCATCTCCTCGGCGCGGTATCCGTAGAGGCGCTCGGCGGCCGGATTCCAGCTCGTCACCATCATGTCGAGCGTCTTGCCGATCACGGCGTCATGAGAGGACTGGATGATAGAGGCCAGTCGCGCGGTCGTCTCGAACATCCTGCGCCGGTCGGAGACGTCGCGGACGGCCGCAGTCACGAGTGGCCCGGTGTCGGTATCGATGGCTGCCAGCGAGATCTCGGCCGGGAACGTGCTGCCATCGCGCCGCCGCCCGGCCAGCTCCATTTTGGCACCCATCGGCCTGGGCACCGGGTCCGCTATGTAGGCGGCGCGGTGCCGGGGATGCACCTCCCGGACGGTCTCGGGAATCAGGATTTCGACCGGCTGCCCGAGTAGGTCATCCCGGCGGTACCCGAACAGCCGCTCTGCCTGCGCGTTGACCAGCACGATGACTCCCTGGCCATCGACGCAGATGGTCGCGTCAGGTGCCGCTTCGAGCAAGCCAATGAGCCGATAGTCCACCCGCTCACTCACTATCACCCCAAGTGATCGTCACATTACCCAAGGTTAGCAGCTTGCGCCTATTCAGGTCTCGGATTTCGCCCCGCCGGCAGAGAACTTGGGTACCACCCCAGGCGACCAAGTCCTAACCAGCCGACCGATGTTCGCCGGCATAGCCGCCGGCCGGAATCACGCGGGCGTAAGGATCAGGGTCGACCATCGCGATGTTGCCGGCCGCCAGCCACTTGACGATGTAGGGCGGATGACCGTCCGCACCGATCACGTCGACGATGACGGCGACCAGGCCAGATCCCGCCAGGAGCTTGTCGCCTGCCTTGGCTCTCACGTCCGTCCCCTGTCATCGCTACCTGCTAGCTTGGCGACTGGTCACTCCGTCTTGACCCGGGTGGCGTAGACGGCGGCTTGCGTCCGCCGCTGCAGTCCTAGCTTGCTGAACAACACGGACACATAGTTCTTAACCGTCTTCTCAGCCAGGAACATTCGCTCCCCGATCTGCCGCTAGGGACACCGTGATGGCGCCCGTCTCCGCTGAGCTAGTCATACCGGAAGTCTCGTCTGGGCCGCGGTTTCACGGCAGAGCACTGTGCCTCAGGTTGTCAGGACCTTGGTCCCTTACCGCCTGTTATTACTTCTCTTCTTTTTATTTAGAAATTGGCCCGTGGTTTTTAACGCCGGCCCCGCACGCCAGTGAGCAGGTCGCAGTCATCTAGAACAGCACCTCGTCGACCGGACGCCGGACGCTGAGCGCGGCCCGGTTCGTGACGCCCAGCCGGACCACCAGCTGCGGATGGGCTCCGTCGCAGAACTGGTCCCTGATGAACTCGCGCAGTTGCGGGATCTCCAGCGGCTGGCTATGCAGCGCGGCGCAGACGCCGCAGGTCGCCGCGAACAGCAGCATCCTCTGCAGAGCCTGGCCGACCGCCACCCAGTCCTCTGGCCGATCCTCGTCCGTCGTCAGGATCGCCACGGTGCCGGCCGACCAGGCCGGGCGGCCGGCACCGGTCGGCGGGAAGGCCCCAGTCGTGACCGCGGCTGAAGTCGCGGGCCGGGAAGTTCGGCTCGATCCGGTCCGGCCGGGCCGGGTAAGCGGCGGCCGGGACGCCGTCGCGACGCGCGCTGCCAGGTGCGGACGCCCACCTGGCGAGTTCCCGGGCGCTGGCGGAGTTGACCCGGGTCGCGTACTCGCCGGCCTCGACGACACAAGCCAGCGCGTTCCGCCGTGCTTCGTCACTCAAGATAAGGAGCCTGGCCCCCTCCTTGAGCGCCTCATCCTTCAGCGCCGCCTGGATACCTTCCGGCAGCGGCTCGGGATCGAACCCGCCGCGATGGGTACGGCGACGCGGGATCTCGGCGAACAGGTCCCGCTCGTAGTCGACCGGCGCGGCCGTGTCCGCCCAGTTGATCTTGGCAACCAGAGTGTCGATCCTAGCCTCGGGAAACACCCGAACCTTGGGAACGGACCGCTGCTTCGACGACAAACTGGGCGATGTCCTCGACCGCGCTGGCGGCAGTGGGCGGCTCGCCAACGAACGTGCCGGACTTGCGCATAGCTCCTCCTCTAATTTCGGCCCGGCTCTTACCAGGCCCCGTGTCCCAGGTCGGCTTCCAGCAGCGAGCTGACGTAGTCGCCCCGCTCGCGAGCCGATTCGCCGTCGGCTCGGGCGGCGGACAGCAGCCCGCGCATCGCCGCAAGATCGGCGAATCCCCGGTGCGACATCCAGCTGGTCAGACCGTCAAGCAGCACCCGCGCATGGTCAGACGCTACGGACCGGCAAGTCCAGCCTTTAGGGCCCAAAGTCCATCGATCCGCCGCCGATAGGCCCGAGCTTGTCCTAGCGCCGTCTTGGACCTGTCGGGCGCCGCGAGTCGGTGCGGGACGGTAGGGTGACGGCTGCTTGATTTATGACTTACTTCTCGGAATTGGCAAGCCCGACCAGCGGGAGAGCGAACGCGATGGGTCGCGAGGTATCAAGAAGGCAGTTGTTCGGGCAAGCCGGGATCACGACCGCCGGGCTGGCGGGACTAGGCGGACTGGGCCTGGCGGGTTGCACGTCGCACAAGGCGGCGAAGACCCTGCCGGGCGGCAAGGTCGTTCCAGGCGGCCGGGTCGTTGACGGCTACCAGCGCTTCGTATCCAGGCCCGATCTGCAACCGCCGGTGGTTGACATCGTCAGGTCGACGCCCGCCACTCGAGGCGGGTACTACTTCCTCAACGCTCCGCTCTCAGGGCCAGCTCGCGGCGGCGGGCTGATCGTCGACCCCGATGGCGGCCTGGTGTGGATGCAGCCGGACACGCCTGCCGCGCACATATTTGATTTCAACACCCAGATCCTCGACGGCAAGTCGGTCCTGACCTGGTTCGAGGGGGTCGAGACGCATGGCTGGGGCCAAGGGGTAGCGGTGGTAGCCGACGCCTCCTACCGGCGCAAGCACGTCATTCGCGCGCATAATGGCCCGCACGACCAAGCCGAACTCCACGTGGACCACCACGAGTTCAACATCACGCCGGAAGGCCATGCGCTGGTCTCGGCTTACCGAACCTACTCAGGCGTGGATCTGCGCCCGGTCGGCGGTCCGGCCAGCGGCGTCATGGTGGCTGGCGTCTGTCAGGAGATCGACGTCGCCACCGGCAAGCTGATCTTCGAATGGGACAGCTGGCAGAACGGGGTCCCGCTGGAGGAGGGGAACCAGCCCTTCGACTACAACGGCGAGAAGTTCGGGATCGCCAATAACCCCTACGACTACTTCCACATCAACTCGATGGCCCCGACCGCCGACGGTCACCTGCTGATCTCGTCCAGGAATACCTGGGCCGTCTACAAGGTGGACCGGACCAACGGCAAGATCATCTGGCGGCTGAACGGCAAGAAGTCCGACTTCACGATGGGGCCCGGCACCCATTTCTACTGGCAGCATCACGTCCGCCCGCATCCGGACGGGATCTTGACCGTGTTCGACAACGGCGCCGCGCCCCCCAAGGAGAAGCAGTCCAGGGCGCTGATCCTGCACGTCGATGAGCAGAAGATGGAGGTCACCCTCCGCCACCAGTACAGCCATCCGAAGCAGCGGCTGCTGGCCCAGGCGATGGGTAGCACCCAACTGCTGCCGGACGGCAACGTCGTCGTCGGCTGGGGCACGAACTACTACTTCTCCGAGTTCTCGCAAGACGGCAAGCTGGTGGCTGCCGCGACGATGACCAAGCACAACCCGTCTTACCGGGTTTTCGCCCACGACTGGACCGGCCGCCCGGCCGAACCACCGACCGTTGTCGCCCGGCGCCGGTCCGGCGGTGCCACCGTCTACGCGAGCTGGAACGGCGCGACCGAACTGGCCTCCTGGACGATCCTGGCGGGCAAGTCCAGGTCATCGCTGTCCGCCATAAGCACCGCTCGGCGGCAAGGCTTTGAGACGGCCATCGAGGTGCCCGCCAGCGGGCCATATTTCGCGGTCCAGGCTCATGACGCCAAGGGCAAGGATCTCGCGAAGTCGGCTATCGTCAGGATGGGCTGACCGAGCCGCGTAAGCTAGCTGGCTTCTGGGTAGCTGAGCCGGTTCCGGACTCCTACCACGCCCTCGAGGTGCTTGACGGTGGCCAAGTCGGTCGCACCCGCCGTCGGCCAGGAGCCGCAGGATGCGCCTGGCCCGGTGATCGCGCCCGCTACGCGCTGGCGGCTGTCAGATCACGGTCGTGATGCTGGTTGGTCGGCGCGGACATTTCGGCGTCTGGCCTGATGACGACCACGGGGCAACGGGCGTGCGCGAGGCAGGCGCGGATGACGGGACCGGCGAACCACTCGGCGGGCCAAGGCCGGCTGGTCGCGCCGAGTACCAGCAGCCCTACATCGGCCGACCTGGCGAGGAGTACGCGCTCGGGCGATCCTTCGACTAGTTCGGCGGTCACGCCGTCGGGCAACTGCGGTCCGAATACGGCTCGCGCGGCTGCCGAGAACGCGTCGCGGGCAATGATCTCCCGCTCGGCGCGGGTCGCTGAGAGGTCCGCGTCCGCATAGGAGGCAGAGTACGTTGCCGGATCCCACACCCCAACGATGCGCAAAGATGACCGGCGCAGCCTGACCTCATCAGCGGCCCACCGCAAAGCGGCCAGCGATGCTGCTGACCCGTCCACGCCGACGAGCACGTGCTGTTGCTTGTTGCCATTCATGTCAGCCTCCACCACATCTGTGTCTGCGCCAGTCCTTCGGTACCTCCGCGCGATGAGCCGTAGGTAATCAAGACATGCATTGGGTGCTCCTTTCTACAGAACTACCCTGCGTTGGCGTCACGCCCGAGCGTAGGGCCGATGGTCCCTCCATAGGTCCTGACCCGGTCAGCCTGGACACGCCGGCCTGAATCCACGTGATCCCCGGCCAGACGCGGGTGCCCCACGGAACGAACCCGCCCGACCACGCGCAAAGGTGCGCCCCCGCCGTGGTGGCGGGGGCGCGCTTTGAGCAGGGGTAGCGGACCGGTTACGAGGCCTGGACCCGGACCCGGGTGGCGATCTTGGGCAAGACCTCGGCCGGCGGCGCGGTGCGGCGCAGGTGAGCGAAGCCGAACAGGGACAGCATCAGCATCACGGCGCCGGCGGCGAAGGCGAAGAACGCGCTCCACAACATGACCTGGCCCATCTCCCAGTACCCGTAAGCGTTCAGCAGCAGCCCGCGCAGCGTCTCACCGCGGAAGATGGTCTGGACCTGACCCGCCAGGGCCGCGTCCTTCGGGTTGGCCAGCGCCTTGCCCGACAGCTGGCTGTAAGTCAGGCCGCCACCGATTTTGGCCAGGTGAACCGCGATGAAATGATCGGCATAGGTCTCAGCCTGCGCCCCGGTCACCATCTGCTGGCCCGCGTACTTGCTCATCGCAGTCGCGTCCGCCGCCGGCAGCTCCTTGATCGCCGCGTCACCCTTCGCCGGGAAGAAAACCTTCTGAGCCGCCAGCTGAGAGTGCACCTGACCGGTCACGAACGAATGACCCCAGAACAGCAGCCCGCCCGCAACCACCAGCACCCCAGCGATCACAAGGCCCATCGTGGCGACTATCGCGTCGAAAGTCCTCCTGCGCATCACTGCCTCCTAGTTTCTAGAACTTCATGCGCTTATGACCCAAGAATCACCCAGACACCCACCCCCGCAGCAGGGCACACCGGCCCAACCCTCCAAGGCCCAAAGTCCCGCGATCAAAGGAACAAAGAACAGCGGGAAGAAGGCGCCGCGCTAGCTGTTCTCGCCAGCCGCACCGGGCAAGGGCGCGACCGGTCATCGATTCACCCATAATTACGGAGAAAATTTGCGGGGCCGGCCGGGCAAGACCGGCCCGGCCCCACAACCGGAAAGCCGAATGCCGAAGGAAGGCACCGTGATGACGTTCAATGTGGCATCTGAAGTGGGCCGGCTGCGCCAGGTCATCGTGCACCGGCCGGGCCTCGAACTGTCCAGGCTCACCCCGCAGAACATCGCCGGCCTGCTGTTCGACGACGTCATCTGGGCCAAGAAGGCCAAGGAAGAACACGACGCGTTCGCCGAAGCGCTGCGGGACAAGGGCGTGGTCGTGCACTACTTCGGGCAACTGCTCGGCGAGACGCTGGCGCTGCCGGAGGGCCGGGAGTTCGTGCTCGACCGGGTGTGCACGCCCGAGCTGCTCGGCCCGAACCTGGTCACGCCGGTGCGCAAGCTGTTCGACGACCTAGATGGGCCGACGCTCGCGCAGTATCTCGTCGGCGGCGTGCTGAAGGCCGACCTGCATCCAGGACGCGTGCACAGCCTGCGGTGGAACATGCTGCACGCCGACGACTTCATCCTGCCGCCGCTGCCGAACCACCTATTCCAGCGCGACAACTCCTGCTGGATCTACGGCGGCGTCTCGGTCAACCCGATGGCCAAGCCGGCCCGGCAGCGCGAGACCCTGCACAGCCGGGCGATCTACGACTACCACCCGATGTTCGCTGGCCAGGACTTCGTCAGGTACTACGGCGACGACGACACCAGTCACCAGCCCGCCACGATCGAGGGCGGCGACGTGCACGTGCTCGGCCACGGCGCGGTCATGATCGGCATGGGCGAGCGCACCACGCCGATGGCGGTCGAACTGCTCGCCTCCGCGCTGCTGCGGGCCGGTCAGGCCACCAAGGTAATCGCCGTCGAGTTGCCGGCGAGCCGGGCGATGATGCACCTCGACACCGTCATGACCATGATCGACGAGGCCACCTTCGTCCGCTACCCCTACCTGGACCGGCACCTGCGGTCCTGGACGCTCACCGCCGGCCCAGGCGAGACCGGGGTGGCCGTGGCCCTCAACCGTAACCTGTCGGACAGCCTGGCGCAGGCACTCGAGGTGGACAAGGTCACGGTGCTCACCACCGATGAGGACATGCGCGCCGCCCAGCGGGAGCAGTGGGACGACGGCACCAACTACCTTGCCGTTTCCCCCGGCGTGATCGTCGGCTATGAGCGCAACGTGCCCACGAACACGATGCTGCGCAAGCACGGCATCGAGGTCGTGACCATCGCCGGCAGCGAGCTGGGCCGCGGTCGCGGCGGACCGCGCTGCATGACGTGCCCTATCGAGCGCGACTCAGCCTGAGCAAATCTTTCTGAATAAAGAAAGGAAAAACCATGAAGCCGCATGAAGTCGACCTGTGCGGTCGCAATCTGCTGAAAGAAACGGACCTGAACCAGGGCGAATTCTTGTACCTGGGCCGTCACCCAGCTGGACGCAACATCGCGCTGATCTTCGAAAAGACGTGAGTACCGGCCAGTCCGGGCAGCCAGGCCTGCGAGGCGGTCAGGCTCTGCCCGAAACTGGCGCTGAAGCCGGAGTGACGCGGAATACCGGGTACTCAGGTGCGATGGCCGCGATACCGGAAACCGGGTGAGGCGGCCGGTGCTGCGGCCAGGGACTTCCAGTGTCACCCAGCGCTTCGGCTGCAAGCCCCAGCTGAACACCGCCGCCCGCAGGTGCGCCATCCGGCGGGCCGTAGCGTTGGCCTTGCTGCCCTTGTACATTGCCCGCAGCCTGCCGGCGTAGGACGGCCAGCCACTCATGTCGTTCTCCTCAGTGACATTCCGGTTAGCTCGTGATCTTGGATTCGGGTGCGGTGGAACCTGCGCCGGCCGGCGCCGGGCGGGGTTGCGAGCGGTTCCAGCTGCGCCAGATCAGGCGGTGTACCGGGATGAGCCTGGGGATGTCGCGCAGTCCGGGGATGAACGGCACGAAGAGCAGTGCCAGGGTGCAGATGCCGGTCGCGGCGACGGCCCACACGTCGACGACGGCCGACCACCGGGTGCTGCCGGGCGGGATGTGGTACCAGAGCTGGTAGAGCCAGAGCCAGGGCTGGCCTGGGTAGTTGCCGGTCTCGTTCATCACGCCCCACTGATCGCCCTGCAGGTTCTGGGCGGTGGCCAGGTCCCCGAAGTACGCGCCGTCCTCGAGGAAGAGCAGCGGCTTGGTGAAGTCGGTGCCGTAGAACTGCCGCTGCGCGAGCAGGTCGGTGTCGAGCGCGCCGCTGCGGGCCATGGTCAGCTCGCAGGACATCATGACCGGGACTGGTCCGGCGGCCGGCAGGGTCAGGTTGCCGTGGTTGAACGGCGTCTTGGCGGCGGTGCCCGCCGTGGCCTTGTCGTACGCGGCGGCCCACTGGACCTGCTGCGCCGGGCTGGCGCTGGTGTAGGCGGCCAGCGCCGTCGCCAGGGCGGGGGTGGTCTTGGCCAGCGAGGTCAGCGGCCCGACCACGAACGTCTGGGCGGCGTCGATCCGCTGGGTGATGCCGGAGAGCGTCTGCCAGCTGACCGGGCCGAGCTGCTGGACTTCGGCGGTGCCGGTGTTGTAGGGCGGGCCGTAGGTCGCGGTCTCGCTGGTGCCGTCGAGTTCGATCGCCGCGGTGTTGACGAACCCGAGCTGGTCGTGCTGGGCCCAGGCCTGCACGGTGACCGCCGGGATGTCCGGTGAGGACAGCAGGCCGGCCAGGACCACGGTCAGCGCGCCTACCAGGGCCGTGGCGGCGGCGGCCTCCTTGATGATGTCGTAGCGGCGGACCGGTCCCCGCCACGGCCTCGCGTCCTGCGCGGCCGCTGCCTTGCGGGCAGCGCGGCCCTTCACGCGGGCCTGCGGCAGCGGGTGGCTGACGCCGCGGACCCGGACCAGGAGAATGTGCGCGCCGATGATGACGACCAGGAGCAGCGGCATCAACACGATGTGCCACATGAACATCTGGCCGAAGTTCATCGGGTTGAAGAACGCGCCGGCGCCGGCCGAGTTGAACGCGTCCTTGGCGCTCACCGAGATCCACTGGGAGTCAAAGTTCTGCTGCGACAGGTAGCCGGTGAACGCGGTGACGACCGAGGCACCGAACGCGATCACGCCGGTGATCCAGGTCATCGCCCGCCGGCCGCGCCAGGCCGCCATCCAGAACTTCCCCCACAGGTGGATGACCAGCAAGGCCATGAACAGCTCCACCGACCACAGGTGCACGCTGTTGAAGAAGTGCCCGGCCGGGTTCGTGTGCCACCAGTCGGACCCGCCCAGGGCCAGACCGAAACCAGACGCGATCACGATGCCGAGAGCGACGAGCGAAGCGACTCCGAAGGTGTAAATCCACGAAGCCACGTACGCGGGCTGCCGGTCGGGCAGCAGCTTCCTCGGCGGCAGCAGGCTAGCCGCCTTCGTCCTGACCCTGGCGGTCCACATGCCGGCGTCACCCGGTTCAGCGGCCGCGGCAGCCGTCGCCAGGCCCTCCTCACCCGACTCCATCGTCGGCGGAGC
>Ga0099827_10001035_pt1 | contig 13843 bp, 9 predicted proteins | sample CZO8metaG_FD_79339 | JGI IMG/M metagenome (GOLD analysis project Ga0099827, IMG submission 79339) | Vadose zone soil microbial communities from the Eel River Critical Zone Observatory, Northern California, USA - CZOApr15con1.8 metaG | ecosystem: Environmental > Terrestrial > Soil > Vadose zone ...
CGACACGCAAAAATTTCGAGAGCACGTCCCGATTCCGAAGGAAAGGGACATGCTCTAGTTGCCGTACGCCAGGAAGTGGAACCCGTAATAGGCGATGAAGATCAGGACGAAGGCCAGAATGTACAGCCCCGTCATGAAATAGGCCTCGGTCCATAGCGACTTCTCCCTGAGCACCAGGAAATCCCGGCCCTTGGTCGGACCGCGGACGGCCAGCACGAACAAGATTGCGATGATCAGCAAATGGCCGATGGCGTCGATCAAGCCGAACTTGTAGATGGCGAGGGCGAAAATCGCGGCGAAGCCCAGGGCGACGACGCGCGAGAGCAACGAGGCGCTGCTCAGCAGCATGAACGTCACGTTGAACTCGACGAAGCCGGCAAACACCATGTAGGTTCCCGGCTCGATACCCATCAGCAAGTCCGGTTCGCGCGCGAGGAGCGGATAGGTCCAAGCCGCATAGCCCCATTTTTCAACGGCGGCCCATAGCAATGTGAGCGCGGTGCTTGCGTAGAGCACGATGTAGCGCGACATGGTCCAGCCGGTCCCGGCCATTCGCGCTGCAAGAAAGTAATACGACACGCCGATCAGAATGACGTAGTCGAGCACGTGAAAGACGCCGTACCTGCTCGCCGCCACAACGAACAGCCCGGCCATCCCCAGGCCGACCAGCGGCACCGTGCGTCGGTGCAGCGCGCACGGGGCGACAACCAGCTGCACCCACGGCACCCAGCGATAGTCGGTTTTCAGATCGGGAGTGAGAAAGAACGGCTGGACGATGATGCCGTAAAGACCTACCACGGCGAGAAACGTAAACGCGGCGCCGCGCATGATGGCGAACGCATGTGGTTCGCTCACCGTGTAGCGGTCAAGCGCCGCTTCCAGAATGCGCTTGCGCAACACGTATCGGTCGAACCAGAAGAACGCGTAGATCAGAAGAACAGATGACAGGAAGAACCATATGAACTGGCCGGTCAGCACCTCGCCGATGGCGAGCGGCGGCTTGGTCATGTCGTACGCGGCAAACCATTTGACATGCGCGTGCGCAGGAGGGCTGGCTGCCAGCGCGGCGAGCAAGGTCATGCCGGACAGCCGCCGGCCGGTCGGCACGAAACCTCGGGATGGCGGGGATGGACCCCGACCGAGGCTAGGAATGACGTCAGACATTCATTGCTCTAGGTTGGCACGGCCGGCCGAGCAAATTCGCGGCTGCTTTGCAGCCGCGCGACGATCAGGTGGAGCAGGTGGAAGCCGAATTGCGGGTTCTGGAAATACAGCTCCTTGAAACGGTCGTAGTCGATCCTTGCGGTCTCCACGTCGGTCTTGCAGCGTACCGTCATGCCGCGCCGGCCGTCGGGCGCGAACAGGCCGATTTCGCCGAGCAGCGTGCCTTTTCCGCAGGTTTCCCCGATTTCGACGATTTCGACCTCGCCGGACACGACGTAATACGCCGCGGTGGCGTATTCTCCCCGCGCCATCATGATGTCCCCTGCCTTGAAGCTCTTCGGTCGCGTGTAAGGCAGCAGCCAATCGACGTTCATGTCGCCCTTGATCGCGGCATCGATGTCGCGGATGAGCTTGCGCATGGCATGCAGGCGAACCGCGTTCAGCGGCAGCAGCGCCGCGTTGAGCACGAACGTCGGATAGGTTCCGTGCGACAAGCTGTACATCATCGCCAGGAAATTCGCCGCAACAGCGGCGACGCGCAACGGGATGATGGTTTTTGCGTGAGCCGCGTAGAGGCTGGCGCCTGCTGCGGCGACGCCGAGCAATTCGGAGACATAGGGCTGCATGGCAACATGACCTCTTGTCGAAGCGCGGTTATGGCGTAGCACAAGCCGTCGCTATGGCGATAGAAAGCCCGTCGCCGTCATCCGTGCTCCGCCAAGTCCTCGAGAGCTGCCCGGTTGGCGATCGTGATCAGGTTCCCTTTCATTTCAATGATGCCGTGGCGCTGCCAATTGCGAAGACATTTGTTGACGGTTTCGCGCGCCGCCCCACCCTCACGCGATCGTTTCGATGACCTCGCAGCTGACATCGAGCGAGTGTGCCCTGCCGCACGCCGGCACGCGTCAGCCAGCGCCGGCCAGCCCCCGGTCAAAATCTGAAGTTGATCCCAGCTCGCACGCTCTCCATCGCGAGCCTGTTGGCAACGGTGGTGTTGAGGGTGGTGGGCGCCATCGTGGCCGACGAGCTCAATGTGCCGAAGTCGACATGAAGATATTCGACCTTGAAGCTCAGGTTTCCGATGACGGCAACTTCAAATCCCGCGCCGGCGACCCAGCCCGCCTTGGTCTGACTGGTGGAGAGGTTCACTGTTCCGAGAGTTATCGCGGGAGGGACGAATGCGACTCCAGGGACCGCAACACCCGGTACGACGATCGTCGTCGCGCTGTCGATCTTGACCTCGGCGTAGGCGACGCCGCCCGTGGCGTAAGCGAACACCCGATCGAACGCCACGCCGGCCCGGCCGCGTGTCGTGCCGAACCACGCGATCCGCTCGGTATAGGCCCTGGCGAATGTGGTGGTGCCGCAGCTCGCGGTGGCGGCGACGCAGGTAGCCAGCGCGTTGCTCGCGCTCTGGCTCCCGCTTGCGAGGTCGGATGCGAGCCCGATGACCAGATTGGCGAATTGCAGGTTGAAGCCGACCTCACCGCCGCCGGATACATTCCTCAGAGTCACCGCGTCGCTCGTCACGAACGGGGGCGGCGCAACGACCACGGCCGCCACGGCCGCCGTCGGCACCGTCGTATAGGTGTTCGTGGAGCGGGTGGATCCGCCGCCGCCGGTCGCGCCGACATAGATGCCGGTCCAATTGGTACCGCCGATCGGAACGACCGGAGATGGAACGACCGGAGGAAGCGCGGTTACCGTCGGCTCGCTGCCGAAATAGGGAAACGGCACGTTGCCCGCGTAGCGGACGATCGGACCGCTCCAGGGTGCCGGGCCAACGACCCGCCCGTCCGCAAAGACCGTGAGCGCCGTTCCGGGCTGCGTGAGCGAAACCGCCCGGTTCTGAGAGGTGACGATGCGGAGCGCGCCCGTGACGAGCGCGACGACGATCCGGTCGCGCTCGACGAGGAGATGAAAGTCGGTGCCGCGCACGCCGATCGTCGCAATGGGCGTCTTGACGGTGTAATTCTTCGGGTCTTGCGAGCCCGTCACGAAGCGAAACACGCCGCGCCCGGCATTGACGACCACCCGGCCGGTGCCACGATCGGGATTGTAGACGAAACGGTCAAGCTTGACCTCGGACTTGGGGCCGACGCCCAAATTCGTCTCGTCGAGAAACACCAGTTGCGCCTGGCTTTCTTCCCCTGTCCGCACCCGCTCGTTGAGAAAGACATCGCCCCCGGACGACAATGCCCGGGAGCCGCCGGCCGTAATCCTTTCCACTTGGTTGCGTGCGGTCGACGCGATACCGATTTTCGATTGCGCATGTGCGGCGCTCACGCCGAGCGCAAGAATGATTGGCACCGCCCATATCGAAGGCGACCATTCGCACCTGCACATGCCCGATGCCCCCTGATCCCCCTTGCGGCCACCCACGCCGCCTCGGCCCGCGGATCGCAAACAAGCTTCGCAGTCTCTGAGCGACGGCCCTCCCCGCGTTTCGCCTCGCCATGCCGGGCCGATAAGACGGCCTGACCCGCGACCGCCGCATATCGCCCGCTGGCTGCCAACGGGCGGTCGTCGCGCGCCCATCTGCGTGCGGCAAAAATGGTTTCACGGCGGTATCAGGCGGTCAAGCCGATGCGGCGCGCGCGCGCATGTTCACGGAAGTGTGTGTTGATTCGGCAACACTTCCGCCGGTCCGTTTCTTTCAAAACGCGCCGGTTGCAGCGGCGCTGGAAGCATCGATTTCAGCGGCGAAATGTATTAGTTCGGCCGCCTCCGCCGAAGCGTCCCAACGGATAGAGGCTCTTTTGTGGAGTCGACTTCATCCCGGCACCAACGACGGTGCGCCCCTGCCCTATTTTCCCTACTTTTCGATCGCGGCTCGGGCGCGATCCCACGCGGCCGGGACCCTTGGTTGGCGGATTATAGGAGGGGGGTGGAGTCCTGACGATGGGCGGACGAATGCGCGGCGGAACCGGCAACGGATCTATCGTGGCGACTGTCCAGTCGCTGCCGAAATACGGAAACGGCACGTCGCGCGCATACCGGATGGTCGGTCCGGCCCGGGGCGTCGGGCCCTCGACCCGGCCGTTGGCGAAGATGGTCACGCCCATGCCGGACGTGAGCGAAACGACACGGCCCCGGGACGTGACGATGCGCAACGCGCCGCTGACCAGCATGATTACGATCCTGTCGCGCTCGACCAGCAGGTGGAAGTCGGTGCCGCGCACCCCGATCGATGCAATGGGCGTCTTGATGGTGTAGCTTTTCGGGTCCTGCGACCCGGTGACGAAGCGAAAGACGCCGCGGCCGGTCTCGAGCACGACCTGGCCGGTGCGGCGGTCCGGATCATAGACAAATCGATCGAGCTTGACCTCCGACTTGGGACCGACGCCCAGGTTCGTCGCATCAAGAAACACCAGTTGCGCCTGGCTTGCGTCTCCGGTCTGCACGCGCTCGTTCAAGAAGACGTCGCTGCCGGACGACAGCGCCTGGACGCTGTCGGCGATAATTCCATCCACGCGGTTGCGGGTGGTCGACGCGCTGCCGATTTTCGGTTCCGCCCAGGCGCCATCGGCGGCCAGCGCGAGGAACATTGCCAGCGCAACCGCCAAAGCCGACGAGCCGCACCTGCCCATGCCGCATCTCCCTCCGGGGGCTACGTGCCGAGCTTATCTCATTTTTCGGTCATGACGTAGGCCCCATCCCACTGCGCCGCGGGCGGCTGCCGGCGCAGCAGGGCAATGCGCGTCAGGAAGAGCGAGTAATACTTTTCGAGTCGGGAGATGTCGACGGCACGGCATTGCGCGACGAGCCCTTCGGCATCGTCCCATCGTTGCGCGCGGTACGCCGCGAGAAACTGCGCGTGGAGGGGCTCGAGGCGGGCCAGGCGCGGCTGCTCGTCGTGCAACAGATCGAGAAACGTGAAAATCCGCGTCGGCCGGACGCGGCCCTTCACCAGCACTGTATCGAGCTCGAGGGAAGACGCACGCGCGCTCGTCATTGTCCGCTCGCCCACGACCGCCGTCATGCCATAGATTTTCGACAGGCCTTCGAAGCGTGAGGTCACGTTCACCTCGTCACCCACCACCGAGTAGTCGAAACGGTGGGTCGATCCGAGGTTGCCGACGCAACAGCTGCCGGTGTTGATGCCGATGCCGATCCGCACCGGTTCGAACGGGCGCTGCGCGGCGAGCGCCTGGCGCGCCCAGTGCCGGTTCAACTCGTCCATCTTGGCGGCCATCGCGATCGCCGAGCGGCAGGCGTGGACCGCGTGGTCCGGATCGTCGAGCGGGGCGTTCCAGAACGCCATGATCGCGTCGCCGATGTATTTGTCGATCGTTCCACGATTCTGCAGAATGACCTCGCTCAGCGGAGTCAGCAGCTCGTTGATGAAGCGGGTCAACTCGGTGGCGCTCAGCCGCTCCGACAGGGTCGTGAAGTCCCTGACGTCGCAGAACATCAAGGTCAGGTCGCGAAGCTCCCCGCCCAGCACCAGCTTGTCGGGGTTGGCAATGATGTCTTCCACCACGGCCGGCGCGAGGTAACGACTGAAGGCGCTGCGGATTTCGCCGCGTTGCGCCTCCACGCGCCGGTAGACGTAAAAGGTTGTGCCGGTGATGAAGCACCCGAGCGACAATGCCGGGAATGACGGGTCGAACAGCAGCCCCCAATAGGCATAGGCGACCCATCCGCCTGCCAACAGAGCGACAACGGTGATGAGCCCGATGAGGGCGGAGGACCGCGCGGACAGGCGCGGCAGCACCCAGGCGAGCACGAGCCCCAGGCCGACAATGACAAGCTCCTCCACTCCAAGCGCATAGTCCGGCCGCGTCAGCTCGCGGCCGGCAAGAACATGCTCGAGCAATTGCGCGTGAATTTCGACGCCCGGCAAAGCCGCATCGAGCGGGGTGGCCCGCAGATCGAACAGCCCGGGAGCGCTCGAGCCGATCAGGATCATGCGGCCCGCTATCTGATCCCGGTCGACCTCGCCGGACAGCACCGCCGAGGCCGAGATGAACGCCTGCGGATTGCTCGCGCGAAATTTCAGCGTCACCGCGCCGTCGGCGTCGGTCGAGACTTCCAGGTCGCCGATGCGGATGTGATTGAGGCCCGTGCTCCTCCCAAATCCCGTCTCTCCGCTGGCGTTCGATGACTTCAGGACATAGGTGGTCGCGCCCTGCGCCACACGCAGCACTTCGGCGGCCAGCGATGGAACGATCGTGTCGCCGACGCGGTAAACGAGTGCCGCGCGGCGAACGACCTGGTCCCGATCCGGCACCCAATTGATCGCACCGACGCCCCTTGCGGCCGCATCGAGCGCGGCAAGATTGCCGGTTGCGCCGCGGAAGCCGGCCATGAACGGGCGCGGATCGTCGCCGGCAATCGCAAAGCCGGCTTTCGACGCCAATGACGAATTCGGACCATCGGTCAGGATGACCGGTAGAACGCTTGGCGTGCCGTCGAGCGCTTCGGCGAACGCCTGGTCATTCGTCGGGCCCCGCGCGACGACCTCGGCAAGAGCTGCCGCCTGGTCGGCGGACAATCGCTTTACCACCTGTTCGAGCGATGATTGATCGGGCTCGGAGAACAGAATATCGAACGCGACGGCTGCCGCCCCCTTTTCGGCCAGGGACAGCAGGAGGTCGCGCATGGTCGTCCGCGGCCATGGCCACTGGCCGACGACCGCGAGCGACTTTTCGTCGATATCGACGATGCGCACGGGCACGTCCGGATCAAAGGCTTGCGGGTCGAGGCGTTGAAATCCGTCGAAGGCAATAAGCCGAAGGGCGCGCACGAAGAACGGATCGGCCCAGCGGACGACCACGGCCGCAGCCAGCAGAACGCAGACGAGCGGGAGATAGAGCCTGCTCAGGCGAACTTTCATCGCTGTCGTCCACCGGGCGTCCGAGTCGATGCGGCGGTACGTTATAGGCTGGAGAGTTTGGGTCAACAAAGCGCGCAGACGCGAACCGCGGCGTGTGATGAGTGTCCCGGAGTAAGGCTCGCCTGTGATACTGATTGGCCGGCCCGGAAACCTCGCGTGGCATCGTCAAAATGACGACGGCAAGCTCACGCCGCATCCACCCGCCGGAATCCGTTCCAGATGGCGGTGGCGGCGCCCGAGAGCAGCACCTCGACATAGCGCAGCTGCTGATGCTCGCCGTTGAGGCTGATGCGCGGCAGCGCGGTCAGGTGCTCGCGATGCTCCGGGAACAGCACGCCCGGCCGCGTGGTCACCGCCGTCTTGAAGCCGACTTCGGCGGCGATCGCGAACTCGCGCGGGCCGGCCGACGTGGCATCGCCGATCGGGTAGGAAAGATGCGCGGGCTTGCAGCCGAGTGCGGTCTCGATCACCGCGGCGCTCATGCGCATCTCCGAACGCGCAACGCTGTCGGGCACCTTCCTCAGCCGCACGTGATTGACCGTGTGCGCCCCGATCGTCACCAACGGATCGCGCGCCAGCTCGCCAAGCTCGCTCCAGCCCATGCACAGCTCTTCGCAGAACGCCGCGATGTCCACGTGATAGCGCGACGCAAGATCGCGCACCGCCGCCCGCAGATCGTCCTCGGTCGGCAGCCCGCGCAGCCACCAATAGAGCGCGTCGTAAAGCTCGCGCTTTTGCTCCACGGTGCGACAGTCGAACCGCCGGTCCTCGTCATCGATGACGAGGCCGATGCGGTCGTTCGTGGCGATCACCGCTTCCAGCGCCAGCCACCACAACTCGCCCAGCCGGTCGGGGAAGCTGGTCGGCACGTATATCGCGAACGGCGCCGCCTGTTTCTTGAGGATCGGATAGGCGTAGGCGAGGTTGTCGCGATAGCCGTCGTCGAACGTCAGGCATGCGAAGCGCCGCTTGAAATTGCCCTCGACCAGCCGCCGGTGCATCTCGTCGAGGCTGACGAGGTCGATCCCGGCATCCCGCATGCGCACGATCACCGCCTCGAGAAAGGATGGGGTGACCTCGAGCAGCCGGTTGGGCTGGAACGCCTGGCGCCGGCGCGGGCGCACGTGATGCAGCGTGAGGATCGCGCCGATGCCGCCGACGAACGGCCGCATCCACCAATGCGAGCCGCTGAAGTACAGCGCCTCGAGCCCGGTGCGCAGCATCGCCTGCTTCAAGCCGCTCAAGCTCGCGCCCTCGCCTTTCGGCCGCCGATCATGCTGGCGCACCCTTGAGAAATGTTAAAGCGGGATCGGAGCCGGGAGACGCACTTCGGTGTGAGCGTCAGCCGCGAGGGCGGCAGCCGTGCCTTCAAGCCGCGACGGCGTGATCCGCCTGCGCGCCATCCGGCAAGGGCGGCGGCACGTCGAACACCGCCACATCGGCAAAGCCGACGCCCAGGAGCCGATCGCGCGCGGCCATCGCCTCCGCGTGCGGCATGCCGGGCGCAACCAGGACGGCCCGCGGCGCGCCGCGCAGCAGCGGCTCCGGCGGATGCTCGGACAGCACCCCGGCATCGATCACCACGTGATCATAGGTGCGGCCGAGCGCGTCGAGCGTGACGGCAAGCCGTTCCGAGGCGAGGATCGCCGGGCCGTCCGGGCCGGCGCGGCCGGCCGCGACCACGTGGACGCGCGACGCGCCGTCGCGGCTGATGATGGCGCCGAACGACGCGCCGCCGCGCACCAGGTCGGCTATTCCGGGCGCGGCCGGATCGGCCGCGAACGCCGCAAGGTTCGGATGGGCGAAGGCGAGGTCGACCAGCACCACGCGCGCGTGCTTGCCGAGTTCGCGCGCCAGCGCCAGCGCGGTGAGCGTCGTTCCGATGTGGCGCGCGGCGCCCGCCACCACGATGCGTTTGCCCGCCTCGCCGGCGAGCGCGCCGGCAAGCTCGGCAATCGCCTGCTCGGAGGCGGACGCCGGTGCCTCGGCCGCGACGGGCGCGACATCCGGGCCGACCTCGGCCATGTGCGGCTCCGCCCGCCCCGCGAACGCGTGCTCATCCAACTCCGGCGCCAAGGGCGCCTCCCGGTAGACGGCGCCCGCCATCAGCTCGCCGGTGGCGATGAAGCCCGCCGCGATGAGCAGGGTCGCCAGGCTCGCGATCAGCACGATCGGCACCTTCTTGGGGAAGAACGGCGTGTTGGACACGATCGCGCGCGAGATGACGCGCACGTCGGAAGGCACGGCGCCGAGATTCTCGCGCGAGGTGATCTCGCGATATTTGGCGAGATAGGATTCGAGGAGGTCGCGCTGCGCCTTGGCCTCGCGCTCGAGCGCCCGCAGCTGGATGTCCTGCTCGTTGGTCGATGCCGCCTGCTGCTTGAGCTGATCGAGGTTGCTGCCCAGCGTCTCGACCCGCGATCCCGCGATGCGCGCATCGTTCTCGAGCGACCGCGCCAGCCGTTCGCCTTCCCCCTTGATCTGCCGCTCGAGGTCGGCGATCTGCGCCTTCAATTCCTTGATGCGCGGATGGTTGTCGAGCAGCGTCGACGATTGCTCGGCGAGCTGGCCGCGCAAGGTCGCGCGCTGCTCGCCAAGCCGGCGGATCAGCTCGGAATTGAGGAAGTCGGCCGATTCGAGCGACTGGCCGGATTTCAGCGTCTCGCGGATAAAGCGCGCCCTCGCCTCCGCGTCCGCCTTCTGCGAGCGCGCCGCGGCGAGCTGCGAGTTCAGCTCGCCGAGCTGCTGGTTCGACAGGGTCGTGTTGTTGGTGCCGACGAACAGGTTCGATTTCGCCCGAAAGCCTTCGACCTTGGCCTCGGCGTCGGCGAGCTTTTGGCGCAACACCTCGACCTCGCCGGCGAGCCAGCGGCCGGCCGCGCGGGTCTCCTCTTGCCGGGTCGCAAGCTGCAGCGCGACGAAATCGTCGACCACCGTGTTCGCCTCGCGCGCCGCCAGATCCGGATCGAACGACTGGAATTCCACCGCGAACACCCGCGACTTGTCGACCGGGTAGACGTTTAGGCGGTCGTAATAGGCATCGAGCACCCGTTCCTCCGGCGTCATGCGCAGCGGATCCTTGGCGACGCCGACAAGCTGGAGCACCTGGGCGATCGGATTGATGCCGGGCAGGACCGGATCGAATTCCGCAAGCTCGCCGAGCTTGAGCTGCCGGATCACCTGCCGCGCTAGATCGCGCGAGAGCGCAAGCTGTACTTTGCTGGTGACCGCCTCCTGGTCGACCACCGCCCGGTCGCGGTCGCCCGTCTTCTCGGCCTCGGGGCGCAGGAAAACGTTCTCGCGGCCTTCGATCAGGACGCGCGATTCGGACTTGTATCGCGGGGTGATCAGATTGACCGAAACGGCGGCCAGCGCCGCCACGATCAGTGCCGGCGCCAGCAGCCACCACTTCCTGCGCCACAGCGCCCGGCCGATCGCGCCCACTTCGAGCACGCGATCCGAGGTGACCCCCGGATCGATGTCCGGCCCAGCCGACACCGCACCTACTCGCATCGCCGACTCCGTACCGTACGCACCACGCGTTCGCCTCATGAAAGCCGATTATGGTTGCCGGCCCGTTAATTTTCCCGCCCCGGCGCCCCGGAGTGAGATTTTGTTAACCATACGCGGCCTTAATCGCCGGTGCGGTTGCCGCCTCGGGGTCACGGATTCGTTGCATGCGGGCACGCTGCCTCATCATTGCCGCCATCGCCGCGCTTGCGCTCGCGGCCTGCGTGCGCCATCCGCCGGTGCTGGGGCCGGTGCCCGACCCCGCCGGGCCATACGTCCTCGATTCGGGCGACAAGCTGCGCGTGGTCGTGTTCGGCCAGGAGGGATTGAGCAACTCCTACGCGGTCGACGCCGGCGGCAAGATCACCATGCCGCTGATCGGCCCGGTCCCCGCGCGCGGGCTGACCACCGTCGAACTCACGCATTCGGTCGCCGCCAAGCTGCAGCAGGGCTACGTGCGCGAACCGCACGTCGCGGTCGAGGTCGAGGTCTATCGGCCGTTCTTCGTCCTGGGCGAAGTTCTGCTGCCCGGGCAGTTTCCGTTCGTGCCCAACCTGACCGCGGAGGGTGCGGTGGCGATCGCCGGCGGATTTTCACCGCGCGCGCTGCGCGGCCCGATCGAGCTGCACCGGCCGGTCGAGGGCGGAATCTCCGTCGGCTCGGTCCCGCTCAACTACCCGGTCCGCCCCGGCGACACGATCGTGGTCGCCGAACGGTGGTTCTAGATTTCTCGAGGACATTTCCGACGCGTCGTTCCGTGACCCATGGATAAGGTCGGGCGGTCCCTCGCCATCCTGCATGTCTTCCGCGCCCCGGTCGGCGGCCTGTTCCGGCACGTCGTCGATCTGGTGCACGGTCAGGCGGCGCGCGGCCACCGCGTCGGCATCGTCGCGGACGCGACCACCGGCGGCGAGCGTGCCGAAGCCGTGCTCGCAGAGCTCAAGCCGCTGCTCGCGCTTGGGATCGCCCGTCTGCCGATGAGCCGCCATCTCGGCCCGAGCGATTTTGCCGCCGTCCGCCGCGTGCGCCGCCTGCTCGATCAAACCGGCGCCGACGTTGTGCACGGACACGGCGCCAAGGGCGGCGCCTATGCGCGCCTGACCGGCGGCCGCGCGGCGCGCGCCTACACGCCGCACGGCGGCACGCTCCACTTCGACCCGCGCTCGCCGCTCGGTCTCCTCTATCTGCGGCTCGAGCGTTTCCTGATGCCCCGCACCGACCTCATCCTGTTCGAGAGCGCCTATGCGCGCGATCTCTTTCACGCGCGTATCGGCGCGGCGCCCGCGCTCGAGCGCGTCGTCCACAACGGCCTGGCCGCGGCCGAGTTCGCGCCCGTGGCACCGGCCGCGGACGCGGCCGATATCGTGTTCGTGGGCGAGCTGCGCACGCTCAAGGGCGTCGACGTGCTGATCGAGGCGCTCGCGCTCGTCGCCGTCTCCGGCCCGCCGGTCAGCGCGACCATCGTCGGCAGCGGGCCCGACGCCGATGCGCTCGCGTCGCTCGCGCGCACGCGCGGCATCGCCGCCCATGTGAAGTTCGCGGGCGCAATGCCGGCGCGGGAAGCCTTTGCGCTCGGGCGCCTGCTGGCGGTGCCGTCGCGCGCGGAGTCCCTCCCCTATATCGTGCTCGCGGGCGCGGCCGCCGAGATACCGATGCTGGCGACCAACGTCGGCGGCATCCCGGAAATATTCGGCCTGCACGGCGCCCATTTGGTGCCGCCGGGGGATGCCGCCGCCCTCGCGCAGGCGATCCGTGCCGCGCGCGCCGATCCCACGGCCGCTCGCATTCTCGCGGGCACGCTCAGGGACCGGGTGCGCGCCCGGTTCAGCACGGACGCGATGACCGAGGCGGTGCTGGCGGCTTATCAAGCAGCCGTTAACCAACACGTGCCTTCGAAATAACCCCCGCAATAATCCTTTTTTGAAACTTTTCCATTAGGCCTGACGCAACGAAATCATGAGAACGCCGCGGGTGGGCCTGGCGGCGCCGGGGACGCGTCGGTGATGACCACGTATGGCAACGGCACAAGCATGCATGCGGCGCCCGTGGGAGCCGCTGCATCCGCCGTATCGCCGTTGCCGCGCCATTCGCGCGAGCTGTCGCCGGCCGCAAAGCTTGCCGCTGCGCAGACCATCATGCCGGCCTTTTCGCCCATCGTGCTCGCCGGCATCGTGCGCCTGATCGAGCTTGCGCTCGTCGCGACGATCGGCGTCGCGATCTATCTCGCCTATGTCTTTCCGGTCTACGGCTTCAGCTGGTATTATCCCGTCACCGCCGCCGCCATCGCCGGCCTGACGGTGCTGGCGCTGCAGACCGCCGACATCTATCACGTGCAGGCGTTCCGCACGCCGTTTTCCGAGTACACCCGCCTTGTGATCGCGTTGACGCTCGTTTTCCTGATCGTCGCCGCCGTCATGTTCTTCGCCAAGCTCGGCGATTATTACTCGCGCGTGTGGCTGGCCGGGTTCTTCGGCGTCAGCCTGGTCGCGCTGGTCGGCTCGCGCATGTGCCTTTACGGGCTGGTGCGCCACTGGACCGCCGAGGGGCGGCTCGACCGCCGCGCGGTCGTGGTCGGCGGCGGCGAGGCCGGCGAGGGCCTGATCGAGGAGCTCAAGCACCAGCGCGATTCCGACGTGCACGTGGTCGGCCTGTTCGACGACCGCGGCGAGGACCGGGCGCCGACCGTATGCTCGGGACAGGCCAAGCTCGGCAGCGTCGACGATCTCGTCGAGTTCGCCCGCCTCACCCGGGTCGACCTCGTGATCTTCTCCCTGCCGATCTCGGCGGAAACCCGCATCCTGCAGATGCTCAAGAAGCTGTGGGTGCTCCCCGTCGACATCCATCTCTCGGCGCACTCGAACAAGCTGCGGTTCCGGCCGCGCTCCTATTCCTACATCGGCTCGGTGCCGGTGCTCGACGTCTTCGACCGGCCGATCACCGACTGGGACGTGGTGATGAAATGGCTGTTCGACAAGCTGGTCGGCGGCCTGGCGCTGCTTGTCGCCGCGCCCGTCATGGCGCTGGTCGCGCTGGCGATCAAGCTCGACAGCCGCGGCCCGGTGTTCTTCAAGCAGAAGCGCTACGGCTTCAACAACGAGATGATCGAGGTTTTCAAGTTCCGCTCGATGTTCGCCGACCAGACGGACGCGACCGCCGCGAAGCTCGTCACCAAGGACGACGCGCGCGTCACCCGGGTCGGCCGCTTCATCCGCAAGACCAGCATCGACGAGCTGCCGCAGCTCATCAACGTGGTGTTCAAGGGCAACCTGTCGCTGGTCGGCCCGCGCCCTCATGCGGTGAACCAGAAGATCGAGAATCGCCAGTTCGACG
>Ga0099827_10001040_pt1 | contig 13814 bp, 9 predicted proteins | sample CZO8metaG_FD_79339 | JGI IMG/M metagenome (GOLD analysis project Ga0099827, IMG submission 79339) | Vadose zone soil microbial communities from the Eel River Critical Zone Observatory, Northern California, USA - CZOApr15con1.8 metaG | ecosystem: Environmental > Terrestrial > Soil > Vadose zone ...
CCGGGCTGTACGCGCTGAAGCCGGTGCTGTCGAACAACGCGATCCTCGGTCGCGAGCGCGTGACTTCGATGCAGAAGCGTGTGTCTGCAGAAGCGACCGTCGCAAGCGTCAACGGCGACCTCTTCAGCTGGACCGACGGACATCCGACGGGCGGTCTCATCCGCGACGGAATCCTCGACAGCGGTCCTCTCGATTTCCGTTCGACGGTCGGGATCGACACAGACGGTGTCCTTCATGTCGAGCGCGTGCGCCTTGCCGGCACGTGGCAGGGATCGGGCCAGCGGCGGATCCTCGGGATCAACGAGGTGCCACGAGCGAATCGCACGACGCTGTACACACATGCGTGGGGAGCGCGCACACCGGCCGAGAACGGCGGTGCGCAGGCGATCATCCAGCCTTTCCCTGCGACCACGCCGAACACGCCTCTGACGGGAGTCGTCACGCAGTACGTCAGCGGCGGCAACCAGCCGATCCCACCTGACGGAGCGGTGCTCGTCGCACGCGGCGCACAGGCAGGCTTTCTCTCCGCAGAAGCGCCGATCGGCGCGAACGTCACTGTGCTGCTCACGCTCACACCACCCTGGGCGAACATCACCCAGGCGGTCGGCGGCGGGCCGGTCATCGTCCGTGACGGGAAGCCGGTGTATCGCTCGCTCGAAGGCTTCACGACGAATCAGCTCGCGTACCGCCATCCGCGCACGGGCGTCGGCCAGACGGCCGACGGCCGGATCCTGCTCGTTGCGGTCGATGGCCGGCAGCCTGGATACAGCACCGGCCTCACCAACTTCGAACTGGCGCTGACCATGATGCGCCTGGGCTGCGTCACGGCATCCGCGCTCGACGCCGGCGGTTCGACAACGATGGCCTTCGACGGCATGTTGCTGAACAGGCCGTCCGATCCCGGCGGCGAGCGCGCCGTCGCGGAGGCGCTCACGGTCTTCTACTACGGCGTCTACGAGCCGGCGTTGCCGGCGCGGGTCCTGTCGCCGAACGCAGACAGCGTGGACGACACGCAGATCTTTGCCTACAAGCTCGTGCGCCCTGCGACGGTGTCCGCGACGCTCACAGGCCCGGGAGGAATCGTCGTCCCGCTGGATTCGGGCGCGCGCGCCGCCGGCACCTACACGTTCAACTGGACCGGGGAGGGGCAGCCCGAGGGCGCCTGGACGTTCAGGACGGTCGCGGACGACGATCTCGGGCGGCACTCGACCGCCGACCGCCAGTTCGCGCTCAACAACACGCTCGGCTTCGTGACCGCGAGCGCGAGCCACCGACGCGTCACAGGAACGTTCAAGCTCGCGCGGCCTGCGCGCGTCGCGCTGCGCATCGAGACACCCGGCGGGGGCATCGTGAAGACGCTTGCCAGTCGAAGCTTTCCTGCAGGCGACGGGACGATCTCGTGGCGCGGTCGGCCCGGCACCTACGTATTCAGCGCCACGGCCACGAACGAGGTCGGAGCGGTGGAGCTCACCGCTCCATTCCGGCTCCGCCGGTAGCCTCCGAGCGTGCCGGTAGCCGGCGTCACCAGCTCCCTTACCTCGCTGATCGGAAACCACGGCATCTACGCCGTGTTCTTCCTGATGGCGACCGACGCCGTGCTGCCCGCGGCGAGCGAGCTGGTGATGCTCTACGCGGGTGCACTGGCAGTCGGAGCTTTCGCAGGGCAGCACGTCGACCTCTTCGGATCACGCGTCTCTTCGCACGCCTGGGCGTACGTGGCCATGGCGCTCGCCGGCACACTCGGCTACCTCGTGGGCTCCGTCGTCGGCTGGGCGATCGGCCTGTACGGAGGGCGGCCGTTGCTGGAGCGCCGCGGGCGCTGGCTCCATCTCGATGAGGACAAGCTGCAGCGGGCTGAACGCTGGTTCGACCGTTGGGACGATCTCGCGGTCCTGATTGGCCGGCTCACGCCCGTCGTCCGGTCGTTCATCTCGATTCCGGCCGGAGTCTTCCGGATGCCGTTGTTGCGCTACAGCGTGTTGACGTTGATCGGTTCCGCGGTCTGGGCCTTTGCGCTCGCGGGAGCCGGCTATGGGCTCGGCAACAGCTACGAGCGCTTTCACCGCGATTTCCGCTTCGCCGACTACGCGGTGGCGGCGGGAATCATCGCGCTGGCGATGTATTTGATCGTTCGCCGAAGACGGTCTTCTAGACTTTCCAGTGGTGCGCCCGATTCCTCTGGTTGACGTCAAGGCACAGTACGAGCCGTTTCTGCCCCGTATCCGCGAGGCGATCGACGGCGTGCTTGCGAGCGGTGCGTTCATCCTCGGGCCGAACGTGGCTGCGTTCGAGCGCGAGGCGGCGGACTATCTCGGCGTGAAGGAGTCCGTCGGCGTCGCCAACGGCACGGACGCGCTCGTGCTCGTCATGGACGCGCTTGGCATCGGCGCGGGTGATGAGGTGATCTGTCCGGCTTTCACGTTCTATGCCACCGCGGAGGCGATCGCGCGCCGAGGAGCGACGCCAGTCTTCGCCGATGTCGATGCGGCAACGATGAATCTCGACCCCGAGGACGTTGCCGCCCGGATCACTCCGCGCACAAAGGCGATCCTCGCGGTTCATCTCTTCGGGCGTCCCGCACCGCTGGCCGAGCTCTTGCAGTTCGGCGTCCCCGTGATCGAGGACGCAGCACAGGCGTTTGGCTCGCCCGACATCGCGCGCGGCGGCATCGTCTCGACGTTCAGCTTCTATCCGACGAAGAATCTCTTCTGCATCGGGGACGGCGGGCTCGTCTCCACTGACGATCCCGAGCTTGCAGAACGCATTCGCATGCTCCGCTTCCACGGCTCGCGCGACAAGGTCGACTTCGAGCTGATCGGCTACAACTCGCGCCTCGACGAGATCCAGGCGGCGGTGTTGCGCATCTTCCTCGTGGAGCTAGACGGCTGGGTTGGACTGCGCCGCGAGGCAGCCACTCGTTATGCCGAGCTCGGCCTCGGCGCAGTTTGCGAGCTTCCGGAGGACGAGCCCGGCCATGTCTACCACCTGTTCGTCTGCCGCTCGCTCGAGCGCGACCGCATCCGTGCGGCGCTGCAAGAGGCGGGAATCGGCAGTGCGGTGTACTACACGATTCCGCTGCACCTCCAGCCCGCGCTCGCGTATCTCGGCCACAGCCGCGGCGCGCTGCCCGTCACCGAGCAGCTTGCGCAGGAGAACTTCTCCGTCCCGATCTGGGCGGGCATCGACGCCACGACGCAAGAACAGGTCGTCTCCGTCGTTCAGGCGTCGGCGCCGGTGGCCTCGTGATTCCCGTCAACAGACATCGACTCTGGCAGCTGCTCGCGGACGCTGTGCTGATCGCGGTTGCCTGGTGGCTCGCGTTCTGGCTGCGCTTCGACCAGGGCGTGCCGAACCCTTACCACCGTCTGCTGATCGACACGATCCTCGTCGTCATCGCGATCAAGCTCGCGATCTTCATCGCATTCGGCTTCTACAACCGCTGGTGGCGTTACGTCTCTACCCGCGACATGTGGGGTGCGGCGCGCGGCGTCACGGCCGCGTGCATCGTCGCCGACCTCACCGTCTACTTCGCTCATCCGATCCACGGGTTCCCGCTGCCGCGGTCGATCGCAGTCCTCGACTGGCTGATCCTGCTCGCGTTCGTCGCCGGCAGCCGCCTGATCGCGCGCAGCCTCATCGAGCGGCCGGGCGCAGCGTCCCTCGTGGCCCGCGGCAAGGAAGTGATCATCGTCGGGGCGGGTGACGCGGCGCAGCTCGTGGTCCGCGAGATGCTCAAGGCCCCTGCGCTCGGCTACACGCCGATCGGCCTCATCGACGACGACCCGCGCAAGAAGAACATCCGCCTGCACGGCATCCGCGTGCTGGGCACGACGGACGACCTCCCGCACATCCTGCGCGACAACCCACCGGACGAGGTGCTGATCGCGATCCCCTCCGCGTCGGGCGAGACACGCCAGCAGGTGGTCGAGATCGCGCAGGCCGCGAACGTCGCCGTCAAGACGCTGCCTGGCTTGTACGAGCTGATCTCCGGCGACCTCAACCTCGCCGGGCAGATCCGCCCCGTCCAGGTGGAGGACGTGCTCGGCCGCGAGCCGGTCGAGGTCGACATGGGCTCGATCGCGAAGTACCTCTCCGGCGAGACCGTGCTCGTCACGGGTGCCGGCGGCTCGATCGGTGCCGAGCTCTGCCGCCAGATCGCGCGCGTCGGGCCGGCGCGGCTCGTACTGGTCGAGCACTCCGAGGCGGCCCTCTTCGACATTGAGCGCGAGCTCGTGGGCGAGCGCGACTTCTCTGCAGTCGCGACGGTGCTCGGCGACTGTGGCGACCGTGCCAAGATGAGCCAGGTCTTCGAGCGCTACAAGCCGGGCGTCGTCTTCCACGCCGCGGCCTACAAGCACGTTGCGCTCCTGGAGGCCAACCCGCTCGAGGCGGTCCGCAACAACACGCTGGCCACGCGGGTGATGGCGGATGTCGCGGTCGAATACGGCACACAACGGTTCCTGCTCGTCTCGACGGACAAGGCCGCGAATCCGAAGAACCTCCTCGGCCAGTCGAAGGCGCTGTGCGAGTGGATCGTCGAGGCCTACGGCCACCGCAAGGACCTCAACACGCGCTTCGTCGCCGTTCGCTTCGGCAACGTCCTCAACTCCTCGGGCAGCGTGATCCCGATTTTCCGGCGCCAGATCGAGAAGGGCGGCCCCGTCACGGTGACCCATCCGGAGATGACGCGTTACTTCATGACCATCCCGGAGGCGGTGTCGCTCGTCGTGCAGGCCGGCGCGATCGGCGGCCGCGGCCAGGTCTACGTCCTCGACATGGGCGAGCCGGTCAAGATCCTCGATCTGGCGGTCAACATGATCCGCCTTTCAGGCAGGGATCCGAAGACGGACATCTCGATCACCTTCGTCGGCGTCCGCCCGGGCGAGAAGCTGCACGAGGAGCTCTGGACCGACGGCGAGACGGTCGGGCCGACCACGCACCCGAAGATCCTCCGTGCCGCACGGCCGCCGATCGACGCCGAATGGCTCCAGGAAGGGCTGGACGAGCTCGAACGCATGGTGGAACGGGGCGAGACTTTGGATGTCGTCTCCCGGCTGACCGCGATGTTGCGGGAGCCGAAGCGGGCCGGCGCCGCGGTTCTGGAAGACACTCTGCACTAACTCGGCACAGTCGCCGTCCCCCGCGGTCTTTACGGTGCACGGGTGGACCGCGACCCCATCTTCGCCGGGCTCAACCCTGAACAGCATCGCGCCGTCGAGACGGTGCGTGGGCCCGTTTGCATACTCGCCGGCGCGGGGTCGGGAAAGACGACGACGATCACGCGCCGGATCGCCAACCAGGTTGCGATCGGCGAGTTCGAGCCGCACGAGATCCTTGCCGTCACGTTCACGGACAAGGCGGCCACCGAGATGCGCGAACGGCTGGAGCGGCTCGGCGTCGGCGGCGTGACGGCACGAACCTTTCACTCGGCGGCCCTACGTCAGCTGCACCGGCTCGGTGATCCGCCCGACCGGATCATGGCCTCGAAGGCGCTGTTGCTCCGGCAACTCGGGAACACGCTGCCGCCGCCGTACAAGTTTCGTCCTGCGGGAGATCTCGCGACCGAGGTGGAGTGGGCGAAGAACCGCAGGCTGACTCCAGCCACTTATCTCGCCGAGCTCGGCGACCACGAGCCGCCCATCCCGCCCGATCTGATGTTCCGCATCTTTCGCGGCTACGAGGCCGAGAAGACCGACCGCGGCTACGTCGACTTCGAGGACGTGCTCGAGCTCACGATCCGCCTCTTCGACGAACGTCCCGAGGCGCTGGCCGAGGTGCGCGAGCACTTCAGCGCGTTCACCGTGGACGAATACCAGGACGTCAACCTCCTGCAGCAGACGCTCCTCGAGCGCTGGCTCGGCGATCGTGCCGAGCTCTGCGCCGTCGGCGACGACTACCAGTCCATCTACGCGTTCACCGGAGCAACACCCGCTTACCTGCTCGGGCTGCCGGCTCGCTTCCCGAACACGACCGTGATCCGGCTCGAGGACAACTATCGCTCGTCGCCCGAGGTGCTCGCCCTGGCGAACCGGATCGTGCCCGCGCTCGGCGGCGCGGAGAAGATCTTGCGCGCGACCCTCGGCTCGGGACCGGAGCCGGTCACGCAGTCGTTCCCGGCCCGCGAGAGCGAGGTTGCGTTCGTCGTCGACCGCGTGCGTGTGTTGCACGAGGAGGGCGTTCCGCTCGAGGAGATCGCCGTTCTCTGTCGCACGAACGCCAGGTTGGCCGACTTCGAGGAGCCGCTGCACGACGCGAAGATCCCGTTTCAGGGTGCGTCGCTGCTCGGGCGAGAAGCGGCGCGCCAGCTGCTACGCCGGCTGCGGCGCGTGGACTCGACAGACGTCGCCGTCACAGTGCGGAACTATGCCAAGGACGCGGGCTGGCGCGAGCGGCTGCCGGAGAAGCTCGGCGAGCGGGAGATGGTGCGCCAGTCCGATCTCGGCCGACTCATTCGCCTCGCGGAGGACTTCGACGACGGCGTGCGGACGACGGGCGACTTCATCGCCGACCTGGAGGCGCGGTTCGGCTCGACCGGCGCGGACCGTCGCGGCGTGCACCTGCTCACGTTGCACGGGGCGAAAGGGCTCGAGTTCGAGGCGGTCTTCATCCCGCGGCTCGAGGAGAAGGAGCTGCCGATCAGACAGGCGAAGAAGCCGGGCGAGATCGCGGAAGAACGGCGGCTCTTCTACGTCGGCCTCACGCGGGCGAAGCGACAGCTCGCACTGACCTGGAGCGGAAAGCCAAGCCGGTTCCTCGGCGAGCTCGGGATCGCCGCGCGCCCTGTACGCGCGGCGGAGCCGGACGATCCGCTCTACGCGGCGCTGAAGCGCTGGCGCCTCGAGCGCGCGACGGCCGACGATCTGCCGGCGTACGTCGTCTTCCACAACTCCACGCTCGCCGAGATCGCCGGGCGCCGTCCGCGTGACCTGTCGGAGCTCGGAGCCGTCGCCGGTGTCGGCCCGACGAAGCTCGATCGCTACGGCGGCGATGTGCTACGCGTCGTCGCCACGTGCGGTGAGCAGCAGGTCGAGCAGGACGGCCGGATCGCGGCGGACGCGGCTGCCTGAGCCTTCCTCGCGTTTCTCCAACTCGAGGGCGCGTGGATCGGTCAGCGGCTTGAGCCTGCCCTGACGGATGAGCTCCTCGTCCACTCCGCCGAGCCGCCCGCCGTAGGTCGTGTAGACGGGGACTCCGAGCGCTGCCGCCTCGCGGTTCATCGTTCCTCCTGCGGAGACCACGATGTCGGCGAGTGCGATCAGGCTCTGCGCGTCGACGGCGCGATCGGGGACGATCACTGAGGGCAACGCAAGCTCACGGACGTAGTCGCGCTGCTCATTCGTCCGCGGCAGCACGACCGCGTGCACCGTGTCGAGCTCGCCGAGATACGCAAGCGTCTGTGGGAACAGTGGATTGGAATGGCGGTGGTAGAGCGACACGTCAGGCGGCGGTCGCAGGACGACGAGCAGGCGTTCGCGGTCGACGCCCAGCCGCTCGAGCACCCCGGGGTCCGGCTCGAAGTCGGAGAGGTAGTACTCCTCCTTCAGGCCGGGGTAGCGCAAAAGCTTGGGTGGCCTGGCGCCGAAGCGTGCGAGGCGCTCGCTGGGGATCGAGTCGGGCACGACCACCTTCGTCGCGGCGCGCATGCCGAGGTGATGTTGCAGCGTGGCGAACTCGTAATCGTGGGTCGTCGCACTCGGGATGCCGAGCCGCCGCGCGGTCAGCGTGAGCTCGTGCGAGCCGTGCGCCAGGGCGAGGTCGAAGTCGCGCGGCCGCGCCCACTTGCGCAAGGCCCGCAGGCGCGACGCGAGCGACCGTGCCTTGCCGAGCCGCGATCGCCCGCCGTGCCGGCCCACTACCGTCGCTTCGAGGCCGTGCAGCTCGAGCAGCTGCAGCGTCTGCGCATAGTCGCGCGCGGTGATCTCGACCTCGTCGTCTCGCTCGCGCAACAGCCGGATCAGCGGACGAAAGACCAACACGTGCGCCGACGCGGTCATGTCCACCCAGACCTTCAGGCCGTGACTCCAACGAGTAAGCGTTCGACCGCTTCAGCGGCCCGTTCTCCTGCATGCCCATCCCAGAGTGGCGGGATCTGCCCGTGCTTCGGTTCCGCCAGCAACGTTGGCAGCTCGCGCAGCCGTTCGGGCTCGAGGCCGAGTAGCGTGTTCGTGCCGAGCTCGATCGTGATCGGGCGTTCGGTGTTCTGACGCAGCGTGAAGCAGGGGATTCGGAGCGCCGTCGTCTCTTCCTGGATTCCACCCGAGTCCGTCACGACTGCGGCGGCTTTCGCTTCGAGCGAGAGAAACTGCCGATACGGCAGTGGTTCCGTCAGGAGGATGCGTGTCGAGCCGTCGAGATTTCGGCCAGTCCGGGGATGCACCGGAAAGATCACCGGCAAGGACTCGGCGACGTCGTCGAGCGCGGCGACCGTCCGTGCGAGCAGGTCGGCATGATCGACCAGGCTCGGGCGATGGAGGGTGACGAGGACGTAGCCTCCCGGCTCGAGCCCGAACTCACGCCAAGCCTCCAGTCCGAGCGCCGCGTCCTCGTTCGCTCGGAGCGTGTCGATCATCGTGTTCCCGACGAATGAGATCCTGTCGGTGAGGCCTTCAGCGACCAGATTCTTGTCCGCGTCATCGCTGTGTGTCAGGAGCAAGGTCGACAGGTGGTCGGTGATGACGCGGTTGCGCTCCTCAGGCATCGACCAGTCCCCGCTGCGCAAGCCGGACTCGATGTGGCAAACAGTGATCCCGCACTTGGACGCGGCGACCGCGCCGGCGAGTGTCGAGTTGACGTCTCCCGCCACAACGACGAGCTCCGGCTGCAGTTCACGGAAGACGCGTTCCAGCCCGGTCAAGGCATCCTCGGTCGTTTGAGCGTCCAGCTCTACGTGCGGTCTTGGCAGCGGGAGCTCGGCAAAGAAGACGTCCTTCATGAGGGCGTCGTAGTGCTGTCCCGTGTGCACGAGTCGCTGCTCGACGTTGCCAAGCCCATCGAGCGCGTCGTAGACCGGCGCGACCTTCATGTAGTTCGGCCGCGCGCCGACGACATGGACGGCGAGAGGTCGGCTGGCCATTCGGAGGAGTCTAGGTCAGCGCTCGACGAGCACTTCCGGCCGCGACGCCTCCTGCGGCGCCCTTTCCACATGCCGCTCGTGCCAGAGGGTGAAGGCGAGCAGCCCCCAGAGCTGGCGGCTGCGATCCTCATGCCCGGCGACGTGGTCGTCCAGCAGGCGCGCGACCACCTCGGGACCGAAGAAGCCCTGGCGCTGCAGCGTCTCTCGCGAGAGCGTCTCCCGCGCAAACGGCTCGAGCTCGCCCCGGAGCCAGGCGGCTGCCGGAATCGAGAACCCGCGCTTCTTGCCGTGAACGATCTCGCGTGGCAGCAGCGGGGCAGCTGCCTTCCGCAACAGCACTTTCTTGGCGAGGCCGCGGATCTTGTGCCGGGTGGGAAGAGCGAGCGCGAGATTCGTCACCACGGTGTCGAGATAGGGCACGCGAGCCTCGAGCGAATGCGCCATCGACGCGCGGTCGGTCTTCACCAGCAGATCGTCGACGAGGTAGATGCCGAGGTCCACGTCCTGCAGCCGTGCGAGCTCGTCGGCGCCTTCGGTCTCTCGGTACCTGTCACGAAGGATGTCGACGGGGTCGAAACCAGAGCGGTCACCGGTGAGCTCCGCCCGAAGGTCGGGCGAGAAGATCTCCTTCCAACCGTGGTGGCGCTCGAGGGGCGGCAGGTGTGCCGAGCGCACGAAGCGCTTTGCCTTGTAGTCGAAGCTCGCTCTCGACGTCGACGTCGGCAACCGCTCGACGAGCGGGCCTGCCAGTCGCGCCAGTCCACCGACCCGCGCCGCGAGCAGGTCGGCTGCGTACGTGTAATAGCCCCCGAAGAGCTCGTCGCCCCCTTCGCCCGACAGCGCGACCTTGACGTCGCTCGCTGCGAGCTGCGACACGAGGTAGGTCGGCAGCGCGGACGAATCGGCGAACGGTTCGTCGAACGCATCGGCGAGAGCCGGCAACAGCAAGGCCGCGTCGGGGCGGAGCATCAGTTCTCGGTGTTGCGTCCCGTAACGCTCCGCGACGAGGCGCGCACCGGCGAGCTCGTCGAACGAGCGTTCCTCGAAGCCGATCGAGAACGTGCGCAATGCCTCCGAGCTCTCCTCCGCGGCCAAAGCAGCGAGGAACGCCGAGTCGACGCCACCCGAGAGGAGAACGCCGACTGGCACGTCGCTGACGAGGTGTGCGCGCACGGAGTCCCGCAGGCGCGAGCGCAGCTCTTCGACGAGCTCTGCCTCCTCGTCTTCGCGAATCTCCTCGATCGGCGCGGGCCGCGCGAAGCGCCGAACGTCGAGGCGACCGTCTTCCCAGATCAGTAGATGCCCCGGGGGGAGCTTGCGGATCTCTCGGAAGATCGTCAGCGGGGCGGGAATCGAGTTGAAGGCGAGGAACGCCTCCAGCGCGTCAGGGTCGATCTCGCCGCGGGGCAGGGCTCGCAGCTCGGAGGCGAAGGCAAGCTCGCCCTCGGTTGCGCGGTAGTAGAGCGGCTTGATCCCGAAGCGGTCCCGTGCGAGCACCAGCCGCCGCCTGCGTGCATCCCAGATCGCGATCGCGAACATGCCCCGCAGCCGCTCCGCGAAGCGGTCGTCGTGCTCCTCGTAGAGGTGCAGCAGAACCTCGGTGTCGCCCTGCGTGCGGAAGCGGTGCCCCCCTGTCCTCTCGAGTTCCCGCCGCAGTTCGCGGTAGTTGTAGATCTCACCGTTCTGGACGACGTGAAGGGTCCCGTCCTCGTTCGCGATCGGCTGGTCGCCCGTCTCGAGATCGATGATCGAGAGCCGCCGGGCCGCGAGCGCGACGTCTCTGTCACTGAACTCGCCGAAGCTGTCCGGGCCCCGGTGGACGAGCGTCGCGCTCATTGCCGCGACGCGGTCGGTGACCGCCGAGCCGTTCGTCGAGGCGATGCCGCAGATCCCGCACACGGGCGGTCAGTCTAGAGAGGCCCTCGAACGAGGGATTGCCGTGTACCCCTTCCGGGTGACATGGTGAGCAGGGGGAGGGGTGAGTTTGGAGCCACAGACACATGCGTTCGTTCAGGCCACTGCGGTGATCACGTCGATCGCCTTCACGGTCTCGGTCTTGAACGTGCTCGCGGTTGTGCTATCGCACGTCCTCGGCTGAGAGCCTCCGACCCAGAGGTCTAGGCGCGATTTAGGCTCTAGGGATGCACTTCGGGGTGCACGAGCAGCTCCTCCTCGTGGGTTTGCTGTTGGCGGTCGCGGCCATGCTCGTGACTGCGCCAATGCTGCGTGTCCCGTACCCCATCTTCCTGGTGCTCGGGGGACTGGCGCTCGGTTTCATCCCCGGAATTCCGACGCTCCAACTGCCGCCTGACGTCGTTCTCGTCGCCGTCTTGCCCCCGCTGCTCTACGCCTCGGCTTTCTTCACTTCTCTGAGGGACCTGCGTGCGAACGCCCGCCCCATCGGAATGCTGGCGATCGGGCTCGTGGTCGCGACGATGACGGTCGTGGCCGTTGTTGCCCACGCGGCGGTCGACTCCATGTCCTGGAGCGCGGCGTTCGTACTCGGAGCCATTGTCTCTCCTACGGATCCGCTGGCCGCGACGGCGATCATGCGGCGGCTGGGAGTCCCACGACGAATCGTCACGGTGGTAGAGGGTGAGGCGCTGGTCAACGACGGCACCGCGCTCGTGCTCTACCGCGTTGCGGTTGTCGCCGCGGTGTCAGGCGCCTTCTCGTTTTGGAACGCTTCCTGGCACTTCCTCTGGAGCGTCGTGGGCGGCGTGGGGATTGGCCTTGTCGCCGGGTTCCTCATCGCTGCACTGCGACGGCGGCTCGACAACCCGCCCGTCGAAGTGACGATCGCGCTCATGACCGGGTATCTCGCCTTCATCCCGGCGAATGCGGCGGACGCGTCGGGCGTTCTCGCCGTGGTCACAGCCGGGATCTACCTCGGCTGGCGTACGCCCGAGCTCACGTCCGTGCAGACGCGACTGCAAGGTCTCGCGGTGTGGGAGATCCTCGTCTTCGTCCTCAACGCTTTGCTATTCGCCCTCGTGGGCCTCCAGCTGTCCCACATCCTCGACGCCCTGACCGGACACTCGGCAGGGACGCTGATCTGGTACGGGCTGGTGACAACCGCTGCCGTGGTCGGCACGAGACTCATTTGGGCACCGGTCTTCCTGTACTTGCCGAAGCTCCTCTCCCGGCGGCTAGAGCGTGGGCGGGCCACGATCGGCCACCCGATTGTCGTCGCCTGGTCCGGCATGCGCGGCGCAGTGTCGCTCGCCGCCGCTCTGGCAATCCCTTTGACCACGCACTCGGGCATGCCCTTTCCCGAGCGGGATCTGATCATCTTCCTTACGTTCTGCGTCATCCTCGGGACGCTCGTCTTCCAGGGGCTGACGCTCCCCCTCGTCATCAGGACGTTCGGGATCGAGGCCGACCACCTCGACGAGAAGGAGGACGCGAAGGCGCGGATCAAGGCGGCCGACGCTGCGCTCGCGCGACTGGAGGAGTTGACAGGCGAAGAATGGGTTCGCGACGACACGGCCGAGCGTTTGCGCGGGTTGTACGGCTTCCGCCGGAGCAGGTTCGCCTCGCGCTTCGATCAGGACGACGACGGCGGCATCGAGGAGCGGTCGCTCAACTACCAGCGTCTCCGTCGGGAGCTGCTCGAGGCCGAGCGCGCCGAGATCGTGAATCTCCGCCGCCGGGGCGTGATCGGTGGCGACGTCGAGCGTCGCCTTCAGCGCGATCTCGACCTCGAGGACGCCCGGCTCGACGTTTAGCCCCTACCGGCGACACGCGCCGGCTTCTGGCCCGCGATCACGCGGCGCCAGATTCCACCCTCGCTCTTACCAAGGCTGCCAGCCTTGGCTGCGAGCGAGTGCGGCCTCTGTCTTGGTGCTCGCGACCCAGAAACTCGGCAGCGTCACCGGCAGGGGCGCTAGCTGCGCGCGGTTAGGCCGCGCGCGAACTGGCCCAACACGCGCCACGCGGTCGTGGCAAGCGTACGTAGATAGAGCCGCAGCGAACGGTCGGCAATCCATTCGAGGTCGTGCGCGAGCTTCTCCGCCATCGAGGTCTCGTAACCGCGGCGCACCTGGGCGAAGCCGGTCAGGCCTGGGCGGACGACGAGTCGCTGCCAGTACGCCGGCAGCTCCTCCACGAGGGCTGCGAAGAAGCGGGGCCGAATCGGTCTCGGGCCGACGAGGCTCATGTCGCCGCGCACGACATTCCAGAGCTGCGGAATCTCGTCCAGCTGCGTTGCGCGTAGCCATGAACCGATCGCGGTCGTCTCTTCGCGTGTGCGGTGGACGAGCTCCTCCCCGAGGTAAGGGCCGAGCCGTTCCTCCGCGTCTCGGCGCAGCGTCCGGAGCTTGAGCATCTCGAACACGCGTCCACCGCGCCCGACCCGCTCGCCACGGTAGAGGAGCGGTCGTCCGCTCGTCAGGAACAGCACGACTGCAATCGGCACCATCAAGGGCAGCGTGACGAGGAGAAAGAACGCGGAGAGCGCGATGTCGAAGGCGCGCAGCAGAGCGTCACGCGGCCGGCTCGGGCTCTCCTCCGTCAGCTCCGAGAACCGGAGGATGAACGAGTCGCTCGACTGCGGCGTTGAGGCCACGGAAGGATCGTAGAGCCTGCCCACCCGGCCCCGGGTTGCATAATGAATGCTTATGGACACGCGTCAGCTAGCCGCGTTCTGCGCCGTCGTGGAGCGGAAGAGCTTCTCTCAGGCGGCCGAGCGGCTCGGGGTCACCCAGCCGGCGGTCAGCTTGCAGATCCGCTCGCTCGAGCA
>Ga0099827_10001047_pt1 | contig 13786 bp, 12 predicted proteins | sample CZO8metaG_FD_79339 | JGI IMG/M metagenome (GOLD analysis project Ga0099827, IMG submission 79339) | Vadose zone soil microbial communities from the Eel River Critical Zone Observatory, Northern California, USA - CZOApr15con1.8 metaG | ecosystem: Environmental > Terrestrial > Soil > Vadose zone ...
AACAACAGGATCATCGCGACGACGAGGACGTAGATCGCCAGGGACTCGATGAGGGCCAGACCGATGATCATCGCGGTCTGGATGCGCGCCGCCGCCGCCGGCTGCCGTGCCATCGCATCGACCGCTGCGGCCACCGCCCGCCCCTGACCCAGTCCGCACAGTCCGGCCGCCAGCGCCATCCCGACCCCGGCCGCGATGACGGCGAACGGGCCGACCCATCCTCCGGTTTGCGCGGCGGCGGGCGCCTGAGCGGCCGCCAGCCCTGGAAACGCGAACACTGCCCCGAGTGCCAGCCTCAGTGAACGTGACACGACCTTCCTCCTCTCAGCGTGGTGATCCGCGAGTGGTGCTCCGCTAGTGGTGCTCCGCATGGTGGTGCTCGGCAGGCTCGGTCGCGCCGGCGATGTAGAGCATCGTCAGCATCACGAAGATGAACGCCTGAAGGACCGAGACCAGGATCTTCAATGGATAGAGGAAGCCGACCGTGAAGACGACCATGATGAGGCCGCCCAAACCGCCGACGATCGCTCCGGCCCCGCTGCCGGAGAGCGCCCAGCCGATCAGGCCGTCGAGGCCCATCAAGAAGAAGATGATGGCGAGCAGGATGTGACCACCCGTCATGTTGCCGAAGAGCCGGAGCGAGAGCGACAGCGGCCGCGCGAAGTGACTGATCACCTCGATGGGAATCATCAGGGGCGCCAGGGCGGGGACCGGGCCCATGAAGTGCTTGACGTAGTTCACGGGCCCCTGCGTGCGGATGCCGATCGCGTGGTACGAGACGAACACGATCAGCGCGCAGGCCGCGGTCGTGTTGAGGTTCGCCGTCGGCCCGGCCACGCCGGGGATGAGGCTGAGCAGGTTCCCGGTGAGAATGAACAGGCCCAGCGTCGCGATCAGCGGCAGGTAGCGCCGGCCGGCCGGGCCGATGACGTCATCGATCAGCGCCTGGAACTGCTCCAGCACCACCTCGAGGAAGTTCTGGGCGCCCCGCGGGACGAGCTCCATCCGGCGCGAGGCCACGAAGGCGGCGCCGGCCAGGATGATCATCACCACCCACGTATAGGTGACGTGGTCGGGGATCCCGGGCAGGCGGAAGATCGGCGCGTGCTCGATGGCCTCCATCAGTCGCTCTCCCCGACGCGGGCCAGCCGCAGGCCCTGAGCCACCAGGTCGCACGGCAGGATGGTGAGGCCGAACACGAGCGCGGCGGGATGCGCCCAGTCGAGGACGAGGAGCCCGGCGGTGACGACGGCGAGTCCGCCCAGGCGCAGCGCGCTGGCGATGAGCCAGCGACCGGAGGCCGTCGTCCCGGCCGAGGCGCCCGCCGCATCGCCGGCCAGCCGCCAGAAGCTGCCGACGGCCAGGGCGCCGCCGGCAAAGACGCCGAGGCCCACGCGGGCGCCGCCGAACAGCGTGGCCACGAGCGCGAGCCCGACGACGATCGCCGCGCTCTCTGCCGTCACGCGCACTCGAAGCTCACTCGCGCTCATCGAGATCCCGCTCCGCGTCCTTCGCCGCTCGAAACAGGCTCACGAATCCCGCGGCAATCCCCAGCCCGAGACCGACCAGAAGAAGCGCGGGGCTCGTGCCGAACCATCTGTCGGCGTAGTACCCGGCGACGAGCCCGAGCACCGTCGCGAGCACCATCGTCATTCCGATCGAGGCGAGCTCTCCGACGGACTTCCAGGCAGGTTCGCCCGGCGCCATGTGAAGACGAACACTAGCACAAGCGTCCGGGCGCGACAAGGAAGCTACCCGAACATGCCGCCCATTCGCGTGCCGGCGACGCCGTTGATCACGAACACGGTGACGGCGGCGACCACGATGAGGATGACGCCGAGCGCGGCCGCTTCGCTGGCGCTGCCGGCGATGTAGAAGGAGAAGATCCCCACCGTGATCGTCTCCCAGCCGCCCAGCGAGAGGAACAGCACGGCCGACGCTTCCTGGAGCGACGTCATGAACGAGAAGAGCGCACCGACGAGGATGCCGCGCCACATCAGCGGCAGGGTGACGTCGCGGAACGATCGGAGGCGTCCGGCTCCGACGCTGGCCGCCGCCTCCTCCATCGAGCGATGGACGAGCAAGAGCGAGGCGTACGAGCCCCGCACCGTGTAGGGCAACCGCCGGATGGCGAGCACGAGGGGCAGGATGATCCACAGGCTCGTCAGCCCCCGCTCGAATCCGGGCGGGGGCTCGTGGAAGGAGCGGATGTACGCGATGCCGATGGCGGTGCCGGGGACGGCGAGGATCAGCGTGTTGAGCCCATCGAGCACGTCGCGTCCGGGGACCCGGGTCCGCGCGAGCAGCCAGGCGATGGGCACGCCGACCACGACGCAGATCATCACGGCCAGCCCCGAGTACAGGAAGCTGTTGACGATGTACTTGGGCGTCTCCACGATGACGCGCTCGAAGAACTGCAGCGTGTAGTGCAGGGGGATCGGCGTCATCGACCACCCGCGCCCGACCGAGGCGAGGAGCACGCCGAAGTACGGGATGAAGGACGCGAGCATCACCAGCGAGAGGAACCCGACGGCGAGCGCCTGGCGGCCGGGTGAGAGTCGCCGCCGCGCCACCCGCGAGTACGAGAGCGACGAGTAGTCCTTGATCGCCACGTACCGGCGCGCCGCCACCAGGAACAGCACGGCGAGCAGGACCATGAATGCCGAGATGACGATGCCCATCCGGAAGAGCCGGCGGTCCACGAACTGGACGATGTTGAGATAAGCCTGGGAGGCCAGGAGATCGTGGACGCCGAGGACGAGCGGCGTGGCGAAATCGGAGAACGTCCAGATGAAGACCAGGAGGGCGCCGGCCAGGTAGCCGGGCGTCGTCAGGGGCAGCGTGATCGTCGCCAGCTTCCACCATCCACGCGCGCCCACGCCTTCGGCGGCTTCTTCCAGCGTGGGATCGATCTTGCCGAGCGCGTCGACCACGTTGAGCGTGATCATCGGAAAGAGGTGCAGCGTCTCGACCAGGAGCACGCCGTGGACGCCGTACACGAAGTTGATCGGTGTCGTCCGATCGAACCAGTCCATCAGGAGGACGTTGACCGTTCCCGCCCGGCCCAGGATGAAGGTGAAGCCGAGGACGCCCACCAGCGGCGGCGAGATGATCGGGATCAGCGTCAGGTAGCTGAACAGATTCCGCCCGACGAAGTCGTAGCGGACGAGCAGGAAGGCGATGGCGAAGCCGAGAACACTGGTGGCCGCCACCGTCCCCAGCCCGAGCAGGAGCGAGTTCCAGAGCGAGCGGCGATAGAAGCCGTCGCTGGCGAAGTCGATGAAGTGGCGGACGGTCAGCCGGCCGGCGTCGTCGGAAAAGGCGTCGTAGAAGATCCGCGCCAGGGGGTACACGAGGAAGACGGCGAGAAAGATCCAGATGGCGGCGACGCCGAGCGCCGGCCACCACACGGAACCCGCCTCGTCGCGCGGGCGCGCCTCAGCGCGCGCTGCCATCATCGGTCAGGACGAGCGCGTTGGCGGCCGGAAAGGCGACGCGCACGCGCTGGCCGGCCGCGAGCGCTTCGTGATGCAGCAGGTCGCGCACGTCCACCTTGAGATGGAGGCCGGCGGCGGCCTCGACGTCGTAACGGAGGGTGTTGCCGAGATAGGAGGCGAGGACGACACGCGCCTCCACGGTGTTGTCGCCGCCGTCCCCGAGCGCCAGATTTTCGGGGCGGACGGCGAGCACGCAGCGGCCGCCCGTCGTCACACCGTCGGCGGCGACGCCCCGCACGGCGCCCAGCACCGTGTCGATCGTCGCGCGGCCGCCGGCCACGTCGCGGCACACCCCGGGCACGAAGTTGTTGACGCCCACGAAGTCGGCGACGAAGCGGCTGCGCGGCCGCTCGTACAGCTCGCGGGGCGGCGCCGTCTGGACGATGACACCATCACGCATGACCGCCACCCGATCGGACAGCGACAGCGCCTCCTCCTGATCGTGGGTGACGTACACCGTCGTGATGCCGAGCTCCTTCTGCAGCGTGCGAATCTCCGCCCGCACCTGGACCCGGATCTTGGCGTCCAGATTCGACAGCGGCTCGTCGAGGAGCAGGATGTCGGGGTTCAGCACCAGCGCGCGGGCCAGCGCCACGCGCTGCTGCTGGCCGCCGGAGAGCTGGCCGGGATAGCGGTCGGCGAGGCCGCCCAAGTTGACCTTGCGCAGGCCCTCGGTCAGCCGACGCCCGATCTCGGCCACCGCCAGCTTGCGCAGCTTGAGGCCGTACGTGATGTTGGCGGCCACCGTCATGTGGGGCCACAGCGCGTAGTTCTGGAAGACCATGCCGATGTTGCGCGCGTGGGGCGCCAGCCCGTCGACGCGCCGCTCGCCGAACCAGATCTCGCCGCCATCGGGCCGATAGAACCCGGCCATGAGCCGGAGGAGCGTCGTCTTTCCGCAACCGGAGGGCCCGAGGAGCGTGAAGAGCTCGCCGTCCCCGATCTCGAGCGTGGCGCGATCGACGGCGGCGGCCGCGCCGAAGCGCTTGGAGACCGAACGAAGCGTGATGTTCATGGGAGCGGGGGCCGCGAGGCCGGGTCAGGACGTGGGTGGCCTGTTCGAGGTGCGCCGTGGCTGCGTTCATCTTCCCGATTGATCAATTCGGAGCCTGCCGCCCAGGCGCCCCGGATGCCATCCGCGCCGCGACCTTCAAGGGTTGATCCCCTTCACGCGCCTACTTCTTCCAGGTGGCCTCGATATCGGAGCGAAATCGCGTCTTCAGCGCCTCCGAGCGCCTGGCCGCGACGGTCTCGTCGTAGACGTTGGCGATCTCCCCGTCGAAGTACGAGCGGATGCCGCCGGTGAACTGCACGGCCAGCTCGGCTGTCGAGCCGGGCGGTCCCTGGACCTTGTACTTCGGCGTCACCGGGAACAGGCCGCGCTCCATGAACACTTTCTGGCCGCGCTCGGTGAGGAGGAACTCGATGAAGGCGCGGGCCGCCTTGGAATTGCGCGAGCCGGCCAGGATGGCCATCGGCTCCGGCGTCACGAAGGCGTTCCTGGGCGCCACGTAGCGGATGTCGAAGCCGGCCAGCTTCTCCTCGAAAGCCATGTACGACGGCACCGCGAAGCCGGCGGCGTACTCGCCCTTGGCCACGACGTTCGGCACGTCACGGCTCCGGGCGGTGAAGTGCCCGGTGTTGGCGGCGAGCTTCTTGAGCCACTCCCAGCCCTTGTCCTCGCCGTTCAACGACAGGATCACCTCATAGGTCGCATTCGACGACGACGAGCGCGTGGGGGCGCACTGCGCGACCTCGCCCTTCAGCTTGGGATTGAGGAGATCGTCCCAATCGCGCAGGTCGGCCACGCCCAGGCGCTGGAGCTTGCGCGGATGCCACACGAGGCCGTAAGGCTCGAGCGCCGTGCCGACCCAGTAGCCGTCCTTGTCCTTGAGCGGGATGGGCTTGGGCTTGCCGATCGACGCCGGGATCGAGTCCCACGCCTCGCGCGAGATCTCCAGCTTCTGGAGCAGCTTCTGCTCGGCCAGCTTCTCGAACAGCGCGGACTCGCCACCCCAGAAGATGTCAGCCTCGGGCCTGCCCTTCCACTCGACCACCCGCCCGTACGCGATCGGCGTCCCGGCCGGGATCGCGTTGACCTTCACGACCACGTTGAAGCGCTCCTTCGCGTACTCCGCGAAGGCCTTCAGGGCGGCGTCGTGGATGAACTTCGAGACCGGCGTGATCAGCGTCAGCTCGCCCTCGATGGGCGCCTGGGCGGCCGCAATCCCGACCGCGCTCAGCGCGATCGCGATTGCCAGCAGGACCGTTCCGAATCGTCGCATTCACCGCCTCCTTATATATGTGCGCCCCGGGGCCCCTACGCCTCAGCCCAGTCTCGCGCTCGCTCGACCGCGCGGCGCCAGCCTTCGTAACGACGATCGCGCGTGGTGGCATCCATCGCGGGTTCGAACGTTCGCTCGATGCTCGCCCGCGCGGCCAGCGCATCGAGCGAGCGCCAGAGGCCGGCGCCCACGCCGGCCAGATACGCCGCGCCCAGCCCCGTCGTCTCCGTCACCGCCGGTCGCACCACGGGGATGTCGAGAATATCCGCTTGGAACTGGCAGAGGAAGTCGTTCGTGGCGGCGCCGCCATCGACGCGCAGCCGGCGCGCGGCGATCCCGGCGTCGGCGGTCATCGCCTCGATGACGTCACGGCTCTGATACGCGATCGCCTCCAGCGCCGCACGCGTGAGATGCGCGGCGGTCGTGCCCCGCGTGAGCCCGACGATGGCGCCACGCGCCCGCATGTCCCAGTAGGGCGCGCCCAGTCCCACGAACGCGGGCACGAGATAGACCCCGCCGGTGTCCGGCACCGATTCAGCGAGACGCTGGCTCTCGCCCGCCGTGCGGATGACGCCGAGGCCGTCGCGCAGCCACTGGATGGCGGCTCCGCCGATGAAGACGCTCCCCTCCAGCGCGTACGTGATCCGTCCGTCGAGTCGCCACGCGATCGTCGTGAGCAATCCGTGGCGCGAGGCGACCGGCGCCTGGCCGGTGTTGAGCAGCAGGAAGCAGCCGGTGCCGTACGTATTCTTGGCGTCGCCGGGGGTGTAGCACGCCTGGCCGAACAACGCCGCCTGCTGATCGCCGGCGACGCCGGCGATGGGTACGCCGTCGGGCAGCCAGCCGAGCCCGCGCGTCTCACCGAAGACGTGAGCCGACGGACGCACCACGGGGAGCAGCGCTCGCGGAACACCGAGGATGCTCAGCATCTCGTCGTCCCAGTCGCCCGTGCGCAAGTCGAGACAGAGCGTTCGCGAGGCGTTGGTGGCGTCGGTTGCGTGGACCTGGCCGCCGGTGAGCCTCCACAGGAGCCAACTGTCCACCGTCCCGAACGCGAGGTCACCAGCCTCGGCGCGCTTGCGGGCGCCCGCCACCTCGTCGAGCAGCCAGCGGATCTTCGTGCCCGAGAAGTAGGCGTCCAGGACGAGACCGGTCCGCTCGCGGACGCGAGGCTCGAGGCCGGCGGCGCGGAGGCGCTCGCAGAACGGCGCCGTTCTGCGACACTGCCACACGATGGCCGGATGGATCGGCGCGCCGGTTCTCCGATCCCAGACGATCGTGGTCTCGCGCTGGTTGGTGATCCCGACCGCGGCCACATCGGCTCCGCTCACGCGAGCCTCGGCCAGCGCGGCGGCCGCCGCCTGCTCCACCGTGGACCAGATTTCCTCGGGGTCGTGCTCCACCCAGCCCGGCCTCGGATAGTGCTGCGCCAGCTCCGCATAGCCGCGGGCCATCACTCGTCCCTCGACGTCGACGACGAGCGCCGTGGTACCCGACGTTCCCTGGTCGAGCGAAAGGAGGACGACTCTCGTCACGGCCGCACGAGGCGAAGCGCCACGTCCGGGCGATCGCTGATGACGACGTCGACGCCGAGATCGATCACGCGGCGGATGTCCGATTCTTCGTTGACCGTCCACGCCCCCACCGTGAGGCGGGCCGCGCGGGTGGCCGCCACGAGATCGGCGTCGAGCAGCCGGAAGTCGTAGCCGATGGCGCTGGCGCCGAGCGCCGTGGCCTGCTGAACGGTGTCGCGCACGCGCTGCCGACGTCCCACCAGCAGCACGGTCCGGATCACGGGATCGAGCTCGCGCACGCGCCGTACCGTCTCGGGCTCGAAGGCCATGACCAGGGTTCGCTCGGCCATCCGGCGGTCGCGCAACAGCGCGAGGGCCTTCTCCTCGATACCGGGATAGCGCTTCCCGCGCGGGTCGGTCTTGATCTCGAGCAGGAGCTGAGCGCGCCGGGGCGCGAGGAGATCGAGCAACTGGGCGAGCGTGGGCACTCGCTCGTCGGTCGTTTGGCCGGCGCGATCTTTGAGCCGCGCCGCCGTCACCTCCGCCGCCGCCATGTCGGCGATGGCGCCCCGGGCCGCCGTCGTGCGGTCGAGCGTGGAATCGTGGATGACGACGATCTCGCCGTCGCTGGTCATGTGGACGTCCGTCTCCACCGCATCGACCCCGAGGCCCAGCGCGTTACCGAACGCGAGCAGGCTGTTCTCCGGCCACAGGGCGGCGCCGCCGCGATGGGCGGCGACGAGGATGGCGAGACCGATGACGCTCTTCATTTCTCCGTCTCCACCAGGGCCCTGACGAACCAGTGCTGCATGACGATCACCACGACGACCGGCGGCAGCATGGCCAGCATGGCCGTGGCCATCACGCGATGCCACTCCACCTGGGCTTCGGCCACCGACACCATGCGATGGATGGCCACGACGATCGTGTACATCGCCTCGTCGGTGGTCACCAGCAGCGGCCACAGGTACTGGTTCCACCCGTAGATGAAGAGGATCACGAAGAGGGCAGCGATGCTGGTGCGCGAGACCGGGACCAGGATCGACGCGAAGAACCGCAGCGGGCCGGCGCCGTCGATGCGCGCGGCTTCCAGCAGCTCGTCGGGGACGGTGAGGAAGAACTGCCGGAACAGGAACGTCGCCGTGGCCGACGCGATCAAGGGCACGGTGAGCCCGGCGTAGGAGTTGAGTAGCCCGAGGTCGGCGATCACCTTGTAGGTCGGGACGATCCGCACCTCGACGGGCAGCATGAGCGTGAGGAAGATCATCCAGAAAGCGGCGGCGCGGAAGGGGAAGCGGAAGTAGACGATGGCGAACGCCGACAGGAGGGAGATGGCGATCTTGCCCACGGCGATCACCGCGGCCATCACCAGGCTGTTCACCAGCATGCGGCCGACCGGCGCGCCGCCGGCGCTGCGCAGGCCGTCGGCGAGCACCGCCCCGTAGTTCTCGACCAGGCGGTGGCCCGGCGTCAGCGGCATGGGCGCCCTCACGACGTCGTCCAGCGTGTGGGTGGACGCCACGAACGTCACGTAGATCGGAAACGCGACGACGGCGATCCCCGCCAGCAGGACGGCGTGCGTCAGGAGCGTGAGACCGGACTGGCGTTCGACCATCAGTAGTGGACCTTGCGCTCGACGTAACGGAACTGCACGACGGTGAGGCCGATCACGATCGCCATGAGAATCACCGACTGGGCGGCGGATCGTCCGAGGTCGAGGCCGACGAACCCGTCCTTGAAGACCTTGAACACCAGGATCTCGGTGGCGCGAGCGGGGCCGCCGCCGGTGACGGTGTGCACGATGCCGAAGGTCTCGAAGAACGCGTAGACGACGTTGACGACGACGAGAAAGAACATCGTCGGCGACAGCAGGGGAAAGACGATGCTGACGAAGCGGCGGGCCGGCCCGGCGCCATCGATGGCGGCCGCCTCCAGCACGGCGCGGCCGACCCCGGCCAGCCCGGCCAGGAAGAAGATGAAGTTGTAGCTCACCTGCTTCCAGGCCGCCGCCAGCACGACCAGCAGCATCGCCTGGTCACCGTTGAGCAGGTGGTTCCAGCGGTAGCCAACCTGGCGAAGGGCGAACGCCACGATGCCGAGCGTGGGATTGAAGAGGAACAGCCACAGCACGCCGGCGACCGCCGGGGCCACGGCATACGGCCACACCAGCAGCGTCCGATACACGCGACCACCGCGCACCACGCGGTCGGCCATCACGGCCAGCAGGAGCGCGCTCGTCAGCGCCAGCGCGGTCACCGCCACGCTGAAGATCGCGGTGACGGCCAGCGCGTGAAGATAGTCGCGGTCGGTGAAGAGCGAGCGGAAGTTGTCGAGGCCGGCGAAGCGCGTGCTGAGACCGAACGCGTCCTGCAGCAGCAAAGATTGATAGAGCGCCTGCGACGCCGGCCAGAAGAAGAAGAGCAGCGTGACGGCGATCTGGGGGGCCAGCAGGACGTAGGGCAGGACGCGGTGCGGGAAGACCGCCCGCTTCTCCATCGCCCCGCTTACTTGTTGGCGCGCTCGAACTGGCGCAGCAACTCGTTGCCGCGCCGCACGGCCGCGTCCAGCGCGTCCTTGGGGGGCGTCTTGCCGGCCCAGACGGCTTCCAGCTCCTCGTCGATGGCGTCGCGGATCTGGGCGAAGTTGCCCAGGCGCAAGCCCTTGGAGTTCTCCGTCGGCGTCTTGCCCGTCATCTGGAGGATGGAGATCTCGGTGCCGGGGTTCTTCTCGTAGAACCCCTGTTTCTTGGTCAGCTCGTAGGCGGCCCTGGTGATCGGCAGATAGCCCGTGAACTGATGCCAGTCCGCCTGCACCTCCGGCGACGACACGTAGCTGAAGAACTTCGCCACGCCCTTGTAGGCCGGCGCCTGATGGCCGGACATGACCCAGAGGCTGGCGCCGCCGATGATCGTGTTCTGGGGCGCGCCCTTCGTGTCGGGCCAGTAGGGCAACGTGCCGATGCCGAAGTCGAACTTCGCCGTCTTCTTGACGCCGGCGTAGCCGGCCGACGACTCCATCAGCATCCCGCACTCGCCGCTGGTGAACTTCACCGTCGCCTCGTTGCGTCGCCCGCCGTAATCGAACAGCTTCGTCTTCTGCCATTCGCCGAGCTGGGCGACGTGCTTGACGTGGAACGGGCTGTTGAAGCGCAACTCGGTGTCGAGGCCGCCGAAGCCATTGGCCCTGGTGGCGAAGGGCACGTTGTGCCAGGCCGAGAGGTTCTCGAGCTGGATCCACGACTGCCAGTCGGTGGTGAAGCCACAGGCGAGGCCGGCCGCCTGCAGCTTCTTGCCGGCGTCGCCCACCTCCGGCCACGTGTGCGGCGCCTTGGCCGGATCGAGACCGGCTTTGCGGAAGGCCTCCTTGTTGTAATAGAGAACCGGCGTCGAGCTGTTGAACGGGAGCGAGAGCATCTTGCCGTCGGACGACGTGTAGTATCCGGTCACCGCGGGCAGGTACGCGGCGGGGTCGAAGCGCTCGCCCGCCTCGGCCATGAGCGTGTGCACCGGCTTGATCGCGCCGCGGGCCGCCATCATCGTCGCCGTTCCCACCTCGAACACCTGGACCACGTGCGGCTGCTGGCGCGCGCGGAACGCCGCGATGGCCGCCGTCATCGTCTCCGTGTAGTTGCCCTTGTAGACCGGCGTGACCCTGTACTCGCTCTGCGTCTTGTTGAAGGCGTCGGCGATCTCCTTCACCTTCTCGCCGAGTGCGCCGCCCATCGCATGCCAGACGGTGACCTCGGTCTCGGCGGCGGCGGGCGACACGAGCACGAGAACGACGGCGACGACGGCGGCGAGCGTCATGACGACCTCCTCGCGAGCGGTGGCGGGACTATAGCACAGAGGTATGACGCGCTCGTTACGCCTTGAAGCGCTGCGCGCGGGCGACGTGCGCGCGATAGGCGTCGAGCTCGGCCTGGAGCCGGCGCGGACGCCAGCCGAGCAGCGTGGCCATGCGCTGGGCGATGCTCTCCGCGCAATCGAGGCCCTGGCAGTGGCTGGTGCCGATGCCCGTGCGCCGCAGCAGGACGTCCTGGAGCGAGACGGCCAGCTCGTCCTGCACGGCCAGGTGAAGCTGGGCCACGATGTCGGGATTCTCCGGACAGAGGCGCTCACCACCGCCGGCCATCTTGCCGGCCCACTCGATGACGCGGCGGGAGCCGCGGCCATACGTCGTGACCAGCGTCTCCAACGTTTCCCGGCTGAGCCCCGTCGTCGCCATCTCCGGAGCGACGTCGAGCCACGCGTGAGCCTCCGTCCGGCCCACCTCTTCGTCGGCGCCGTCGAGCGTGAGGTCGGCCGTGCGGCTCGCCGCTCGGCGCCCGAGCGTGCGCAGGACGTCGTCGCCCAGCTTGGCGGCCAGGCTGCGGAAGCACGTCAGCTTCGTCCCGGTGATGGACAGGAACCGGCCGTCCTCTTCGCTGATGACCTTGTGGGCGCGCGAGACGTCGGAGGCGCGCCCGCCCTCTTCCCGCGTCAGCGGCCGGACTCCCGCGTAGGTGTAGGCGACGTTGCCGGCGGCGACGCGGGCGTCGGGAATCGCCTTCCTGACTTCCGCCAGCAGGTAATCGACTTCCTCTCGCGTGGCGTGAAGACGGTCCGGGTCCCCGTCGAAGTCGGTGTCGGTGGTGCCGACCAGCGAGAACTCGCGCCACGGGATGACGAAGATCATGCGGTCGTCGCTCGTCGCGTGGTACACGGCGCGCTCGGTCAGCGACGGCAGCAGGCAGTGGATGCCCTTCGTCGTGCGGACAAGCCGCCCGCCGTGCTCCGTGACCTTGGCTCGATCGCGGATCTGATCGACCCACGGCCCCGTGGCGTTGACGATCACGCGCGCGCCCAGCGTGGCCACCCGCCCCGTGAGCAGATCGCGCACCTTCACGCCGGCCGGCACGCCCCTCGCGTCGCGCACGACCTCTTCGACGTCGGCGTAGTTGTAGGCGTGGGCGCCGTGACGGCAGGCCGACAGCACGTTCTCCAGGCAGAGTCGCTCAGGATAGAGGAGCAGGCCGTCGAAGTAGTAGCCGGCCCCACGCAGGTCACGCGCGCGCAGCGCGGGCTCGAGACTCAGCGCGTCCACGGGCTTCAGCACGCGGTAGCGCTCGCGATCGCGCCCGGGCGCCAGCCAGTCGTACAGCGTCAGGCCCAGCCGCACCTTGACGAGGCTGCGCGACGACTCCCGGTAGACGGGCACCAGGAACGGCATGGGTTTGACCAGGTGCGGGGCCAGCCGCCCGAGCGTCTCGCGCTCGCGGAGGGATTCGCGGACGAGGGCGAAATCGAACAGCTCCAGGTAGCGAAGACCGCCGTGGACCAGCTTGGAGGATTTCGACGTGGTGCCAGAACCGAAGTCGCCCTTCTCGAGAAGCGCGACCGAGACGCCTCGGAGCGCGAGATCACGCGCGGCGCCCGCGCCGGCGATGCCGCCCCCGATGATGACGACCTCGTAGTCGGCATCGGCCAGCGGCGCCGCACGCGTCATGGTTCCATCAACTCTCCGATCGATCGTATCACGGCGTCGGGGGCCACCTCGGCGATGCGCGGATCGCCGGCGCGCGTAATGCCCGAAAGGACGAGCACGGTGGCGAGGCCGCCGCGCTTTCCCATGACGATGTCGGTCTCGATCCGGTCGCCCACCATGACGGCCTCGACGGCCGGCACGCCCAGCGTGGCCAGCGCCGTCTCGAGGATGATCGGCGACGGCTTGCCAACGATCACGCCCACGGTGGCGCCCGTGACGGCCTCCACCGCCGCGATCATTCCTGCGCAGTCGGGAATCTCGCCATCCTCGGTCGGGCAGGTCCGATCCGGATTGGTGGCGATCAGGCGCGCACCGCTGCGCACGGCCTGCAGCGCGACGTTGAGCTTGGCGTAGTCGAACGTCCGATCGAAGGCGATCACGACCCATCTCACGCGGTGATCCGTGCGCACCGCGAAGCCATGCGCGCGGAGCTCGGCGATGAGCGGGGGCTCGCCGATCACGAACACCGGCGCGCCCGCGTCGAGCGTGCGCAGGTGGCGGGCCAGGACGAGCGACGAGCTGACGACCTCGTCGGCCGACGTCGGAATCCCCAGACGCGTGAGCTTGGCGGCGTAGTCGCCCCGGGTCTGCAACGGCTTGTTCGAGAGAAACGCCACGCGTCGACCGGCCGCCCGCAGCGCGCCGATGGTTTCGGCGGCGCCCGGGATCAACACGTCGCCGCGATACACCGTGCCATCGAGGTCGAAGAGCCAACCCCGCTGCGGGAGCCTGAACCTGGTCATTGTATCGGAGGGCGGGAGAGCGGCTCGAGCCGTGGGTGGGCTGGTCTGGGTACGGGGTGGCTGCGTACTTCTTGCCGATTGATTAGACCTGCGGGGTGGCTGCGTACTTTTCCCCGATTGATCAAAGGAGCAGCGGGGCTGCGGTGCTCTGCCTGATTGATCAGATCGATCACTTTCTCGTTCAGGAGGCTGCGGATCTCGCGCGTGTGCGCGCCGGGCAACTC
>Ga0099827_10001052_pt1 | contig 13759 bp, 11 predicted proteins | sample CZO8metaG_FD_79339 | JGI IMG/M metagenome (GOLD analysis project Ga0099827, IMG submission 79339) | Vadose zone soil microbial communities from the Eel River Critical Zone Observatory, Northern California, USA - CZOApr15con1.8 metaG | ecosystem: Environmental > Terrestrial > Soil > Vadose zone ...
GGAGACGCGGAGACATGGAATTTTCGCTGCGCCCTGGCGCGGCAGTGCTTTCTCCACGAGCACGTCTTCGCCGCGACCGACGACGAGGTCCACGCGGTGCAGCGGCTGCGGGATTCGCTCGCCGCGACGATTGCGGCGGGCGCGGCCGTGTCGGAGCTGCGGCTCGCGGTCGTTGCCTGCTATGTTCCGCTCCATTCCCTGCCCGGCGCCGAGACGCTCCTGGAACGGGCTTGGTCCGACGCGATCACCGCCATGCTCGTTCAACAGGTGCGCGAGCCGGCGCAGGAGCGGCAATTGCGCGCATCGATCCCGGCGCTGACCGCGATCGAGGACGAGGTGTCGCAACGTGTTCGGCAACAGTACGAGGAAAATCCCTATCCGCGCTGGGAGAAGGCGGAGCCGCCGGGACAGCCGCTCATGTTCGACCAATACCTGCGCCGGCGAATGCCTGCCGCCGTCTTCCGCAATCTCGACAAGCCGCAAATCGAAGTCCTGATCGCCGGCTGCGGCACCGGCCAGCATGCGATCGAGACGGCGCAGCGCTTTGCCGGCGCCGCCGTGCTCGCGGTGGATCTGAGCTTGAGCAGCCTGAGCTATGCCAAGCGCAAGACGCAGGCGCTCGGACAGGTCCGGATCGAGTACGGCCAAGCCGACATCCTCAAGCTTGCATCGCTCGGGCGCAACTTCGATCTCATTGAATCCTCGGGCGTGCTGCACCATCTCGGCGATCCGTTTGCGGGATGGCGCGTGCTGCTCTCGCTGCTGCGGCCGGGAGGGTTTATGGCAATCGGCCTCTACAGCGAGATCGCCCGCGCGGATATCGTCGCGGCGCGCGCCTTCATTGCCGAGCGCGGCTATCAGTCGACCGCCGAGGACATCCGGCGATGCCGACAGGACCTCCTCGACAACGCCACGCGATTCAAGAGCGTCATCGCGTCGGGCGACTTCTTCAGCACGAGCAACTGTCGCGACCTCCTGTTCCATGTGCAGGAGCACCGTTTGACGATCCCCCAGATCGCCGGCTTCGTCGCGGAAAACGGTCTCGCCTTCGTCGGATTCGACCTCGACCACTTCACTGCGCAAAGCTACCGGGCGAGGTTTCCCGGCGACAGGGCGATGACCGACCTCGAGGCTTGGGACGTCTTCGAGCGCGAGCATCCGAGAACGTTTGTCGGCATGTACCAGTTCTGGGTGCAGAAATCATGAGAGATGGGTCAGCAGGACGCGCCGGCTGCCACCGATCCGCCGCAACCGGCGCGTCTATGAGCGAGTCGGGCTCGACACCTCAACGCCAAGCAAGGTCGGAAACTCACGTGCGCGCATGCCGTCCGGGTCTGATTTGGCGGTCGGCCGTCGCTGCCGTGCTGATCGCGCCGCTCCTCGGCGCCGGGCAGGCGTCGGCGCAGCTCGCCGGCGCCGATCCGGGCGTGCGCGTGCCGGGGTTTTGGGACCCGCGGCGTCGGCCGGAGAAGCCGGATCTCTCCCGCGTCAGCGTCATCCGATTCCTGACCGAGACCGACTACCCGCCGTTCAATTTCGCCGGGCCGGACGGCAATCCGCAGGGCTTCAACATCGATCTCGCGCGCATGGTGTGCGAGGAGCTCAAGCTCGCCTGCACCATCCAGATGCGGCGCTTCGAGACCCTCGTGCCCGCGCTCAACGCCAATCAGGGCGATGCGGCGATCGCCTCGATCACGGCGACGCCGGAAATGCGCGCCAAGGTCGACTTCACCGATTCCTATTACCGCACGCCCGCGCGCTTCGTCGCGAAACGCGATTCCCCGATCGATGATCCGTTGCCCGAGCGGCTCGAGGGCAAGAAGGTGTCCGTCGTCGCCGGTACCGCCCACGAGGCCTATCTTAAGGCGTTGTTTACCGAGGTGGAGGTGCGCCCCTATCCGAGCGCGGACGTGGCGCGGCTCGCGCTACGGCGCGGCGACGTCGATCTTCTGTTCGGCGATGCGATCTCGCTCGCGTTCTGGCTCAACGGTACGGATTCCGAGAATTGCTGCGCCTTCCGCGGCGGCCCCTATATCGACAGCCGCTATTTCGGCGAAGGCATCGGCATCGCGGTGAGAAGGGGCAACGATACGATCAGGCTCGCGCTGAACTGGGCGCTGTTCCGGGTTTGGGAACAGGGCCGTTTCACCGATTTGTGGCTGCGCTATTTCCCGATCAGCCCGTTTTGATCTAGTGTCCGTGGCCGGAGACGAACGATGTCCACGGCCGACGCCCCAGCCCCCGCACTACGCGAAATCGCCGAAAACTCGAGCGCCTGGCCGTTCGAGGAGGCGCGCAAGATCGTGGCGCGGCTCAAGAAGCAGCCCAAGGACGAGGTCATCTTCGAGACCGGCTATGGCCCCTCCGGCCTGCCGCATATCGGAACTTTCGGCGAGGTCGCGCGCACCACGATGGTGCGACACGCGTTCCGCGTGCTCACCGACGACAAGATCAAGACCCGGCTGATCGCCTTCTCCGACGATATGGATGGGCTGCGCAAGGTGCCGGACAATGTGCCCAACCGGGACATGATGGCGAGCCATCTGGGCAAGCCGCTCTCGCGCGTGCCGGACCCGTTCTCGAACGAGTATCCGTCGTTCGGCGCGGCCAACAATGCGCGGCTGCGGACTTTTCTCGATCAGTTCGGCTTCCAGTACGAGTTCCTGTCCTCGACCGAATGCTATTCGTCGGGCCGGTTCGACGCCGCGCTCATGCGGGTGCTCGAGCGCTTCGACGAGGTGATGGGGATCATGCTGCCGTCGCTGCGCGAGGAACGTGCGCAGACCTATTCGCCGTTCCTGCCGATCTCGCCGCGCACGGGCGTCGTGCTGCAGGTGCCGATCCTCGCGCACGACGCCAAGGCGGGCACGATCACCTACGAAGATCCCGACACCAAGGAGCACGTGACCACGCTGGTCACCGGCGGCCGCACCAAGCTGCAATGGAAGCCCGATTGGGCGATGCGCTGGTTCGCGCTCGGGGTCGACTACGAGATGGCCGGCAAGGATTTGATCGATTCGGTCAAGCTGTCCGGCGAGATCTGCCGCGCGCTCGGCGGAACGCCGCCGGAAGGCTTCAACTTCGAGCTCTTCCTGGACGAGAAGGGTCAGAAGATTTCCAAGTCCAAGGGCAACGGCCTGACCATCAAGGAGTGGCAGCGCTACGCCTCGCCGGAATCGCTGTCGCTGTTCATGTATCGCGAGCCGAAGGCGGCGAAGCGCCTCTACTTCGACGTCATCCCACGTCATGTCGACGAATATCAGCAATTCCTGGAAGGCTATGCGCGGCAAGACCTCAAGCAGCGGCTGTCCAACCCGGTTTGGCACATCCATTCCGGCGAGCCGCCGAAGGCCGACATGCCGATCTCGTTCTCGATGCTGCTCACGCTGGTGGCGTCATCGAACGCGGAGAATGCCGAAACGCTGTGGGGCTTCATCGGCCGCTATCGCCCGGGTGTGACGCCGCAGACGCATCCCAAGCTCGCTGCGCTGGTCGGCTACGCCATCAACTATTTCCGCGACTTCGTGCTGCCGGAGAAGAAGTTCCGCGAACCCGGGGAGGGCGAGCGCGCCGCGCTGCTCGACCTGCGCGATGCGCTCTCGCAGCTCCCCGCCGACGCCGCGCCGGAGCAAATCCAGGAGGTAGTCTACGAGATCGGCCGGCGCGAGCCGTTCCTCGACAAGACCGGCAAGATCAAGACCAAGGATGGCAAGCCCGGCGTCGCGCTCGACTGGTTCAACATGCTCTATCAGGTGCTGCTCGGCCAGGAGAAGGGTCCGCGCTTCGGCTCGTTCGTGGCGGTCTATGGGCTCAAGAACACGGTCGACATGATCGACGGCGCCCTCGCGAGGTCGGCGTAGACTCCCCTGTCGTGCCCCCGCTTGCGCCGGGCACGACAAGAGGGGAACATTGCCTCGGTATCGCAAGCTCAAGCGAAATGACCGCTTCCGTCCTCGCCATCATCGGCGTCACCATCATATTTTCCTCCTTCGTCTCCGGTGTGTTCGGCATGGCCGGCGGCATGATTCTGCTCGGCGTCCTGCTGAATTATTTCGACGTCTCGACCGGGATGATCCTGTTCTCGATCATCCAATTCTTCGCCAATGGCTGGCGGGTCGTGCAATGGCGGCACTACGTGCTGTGGCCGATCTTCGGCTGGTACTTTGTCGGCGCCGTCATCTCGTTCGCGGTCATGTGGACGATCGCGTTCGTGCCGGACAAGGCGATGGTCTACCTGACCCTCGGCCTGATGCCGTTTCTGGTCGAGGCGCTGCCGGCTTCGCTGCGTCCGAACATCGAATGGCGGGGCGTGCCGTTCTTCACCGGCGTGGTGACGACCATCATCCAGATCCTGTCCGGCGTCGGCGGGCTGTTTCTCGATATCTTCTTCCAGAAGAGCATGCTCGATCGCAAGACGACCAACGCCACCAAGGCGGTCGCGCAGACCTTCAGCCACGTCGTACGCGCGCTCTATTTCGGCTCGCTCTCGGGCGTCGCCGATGTTCCGCTCTGGGCCACCGGGCCCGCGATCCTGCTTGCGATCGCGGGCACGTCGCTGGCGCCCTTCGTGGTCGAGCGCATGACCGATCACGGCTTTCGCCAGTGGACGCGCGCGATCATCTTCGCCATCAGCACGGTCTACCTCGTTCGCGCCGGCTGGCTGCTTTGGTATCGATGACTGCTTGCGCCTTTTACGCCGACCGCAGCACGAAGCGGCGATCCAATTTCTGCACGGGACGCGCATTCATCGGATACAGCCTGGCAAAGCTCGCGATGTCGGCCTCCGCCACCTGGACCGGATCGGTGAGTAGAAGCCAGTCCACAGTCTCGCTGCAGGGCGGCGTCGTGAGCGACCCGGAATAGCGGTAGTAGCTGCGCTTGGCCGGCAAAAAGGCGTTCGGATCGATCTTCGGATCGGCCTTCACCGGCGGGCCTTCCCGGTTGGGCATGGTCAGGACCATGGTCGTGAAGGACTTGTTCGGCCGGCCGGGCGTTATGAACACGCCGACGACGGCGGCCGACCCGGCGGAATTTTGATGGACGAAATGCACCTCCATCGGAAAGCTCGCGCCATTGATGGTGTGCTCGCTCGGGCGATGAAAATGAAACTGCACCAGACGATAGTTTCCGCCGCCGCCGACCGACAGGGTGCTGCTGTCGCCCATGTTCAGTTGGATGGTGTGGCCGTTGTTGACGATGGTGTCGGCGCTCTTGGCCCAGGTGATCTTCAGCGGCCCGAGCTGTGCCTTGATGGTTTCGCCGATATTGATCGGCGACTGCTGGGTGCCGAGCGAGCACGCGCGGCTGGCGGCATCGAGATCGCCCCATTTGGCGGGGCCGTCGGCCCCTTCATAGCTCCAATGAACGTCGGCGCCGAAGCCTTGCGGCGCGCAAAGCGGGCAGAGCGCGAGTCCGGCAAACAATTTCAAAGCCTGACGGCGATGCATGAGCTTCCCCTCTTAGGAATCAGTAATTCGATACCAGGCTAGCCCGAAAATCTTATAACTGACTACTGGCTGGCCCAGACGATACGGGCAATCCACAATACGTCGCGCACCGGAAGCGTGCGCTCGCCCCGGGTGGAGTCGATCGAGCGCAGCTCGATGGTTCGTGCGGTACGCCGCTTGAGCTCCTTCACCATCAGCTCGTCGTCGGTGGTCTTGACCACCACGCGGTCGCCGCGCCGGATCGAGGCCGCCGGCGATACGATGATGAACGTGCCCTCATGGTAGGCCGGTGCCATCGAATCCCCGGAAATCTCGAGCGCGTAGGCGTGCTCGTCGCTGACGGCGGGAAACCTGATTTCCTCCCAGCCTGGGCCGGTGGGAAAACCGGCGGCGTCGAAATAGCCCCCCTCACCGGCTTGCGCCAATCCGACCAGCGGGACGGTTTTCTTGGCCGCGGTACGGCCGGTGTCTTCGATCAGCTGCACGAAGGCGTCGATCGTGGTCCCGGTCGCCGTCAGCGCCTTTGCCACCGATTCGGTCGACGGCCAGCGAGCGCGGCCGTCGGGGGTGATGCGCTTCGACTTGTTGAAGGTGGTGGGATCGAGCCCGGACTTCTTTGCAAGGCCGGACGGCGAGAGCCCGGCGAGCGCCGCCAGGCGATCGAGCGCCGTCCAGATTTGGGCATGCGTCAGCATGACATGACCGATTTTAACAAGAGAATTCTGTCCAATTCTAGGAATTATAGCCTGCATCAGTCTAGCAACTTATACGAGTGCGAGGGAGCCAACAATCGGAAATCATGCGAGTTCTTCCCGGAAGTGTCCGCAAAGCGCCAGGCCCGCTCCTCCGGCGCTTGAGGTCGCTCGCATAGTCGGGGTTTACTGGAGGCCATTTCACGGCCGATTCCGGGACAGCGTGCCGAAGACCGTCTACAAAATCTGCGAAACCACGCTTTGGCGCGAGGCAGAGCGTGCTGGCGCGTTCCACGGCGCCGCCGTCGATGCGCGCGACGGCTTCATCCATCTCTCGACCGCCGCGCAGGTCCGCGAGACCGCGGCCAAACATTTCGCGGGAGCCGGGGACCTGCTGCTGGTTGCGGTCGACGCAGATGCGCTCGACGGCGCGCTCAAATGGGAGGTATCCCGTGGCGGCGACCTGTTCCCGCACCTTTACGGCCCATTGCCGCTTGCCGCGGTGCGGTGGGTGAAGCCGCTGCCGCTGGGCGACGACCGACGACACGTCTTTCCGGAGCTCGCGCCGTGATCGGGCTGCTCGAACCGTTGGTGCGGCCATTGCTGCGGCTGCTCGACGCCGAGGACGCGCATCGGCTCGCCATCCATGCGCTGAAATTCCCGCCGTTCGTCAAATTGGCGGCGGACGATCCGCGCCTGGCCGTGCGCGCCTTCGGGCTCAATTTTCCCAATCCGGTCGGCATGGCGGCAGGTTTCGACAAGCATGCCGAGGTGCCCGACGCGCTGCTGCGGCTCGGCTTCGGCTTCGTCGAGGTCGGCACCGTGACGCCGCAGCCGCAAGCCGGCAATCCGCGCCCGCGGGTCTTCCGGCTGCCGCGCGACGAGGCCGTGATCAACCGGCTGGGCTTCAACAGCGTCGGCGCCGACGCGGTGCTGCGGCGGTTGGCGGCGCGCGCAAATGCCGGCGGCATCGTCGGGATCAATGTCGGCGCCAACCGGGAGAGCATCGACCGCATCGCGGACTACGTGCGCCTGATCGAGACCTTCGCGCCGGTGGTGAGCTATTTCTCCGTCAACATTTCCTCGCCGAACACGCCGGGTCTGCGCGAGCTCCAGCAGGCGAAGATATTCGACGAGCTCTTGGCGCGGGTGATGGATGCGCGCGCCCGCATGAGCCGGGAGGCCGGAACGACGCCGGTCCTGATCAAGATCGCGCCCGACCTCACGCTCAACGAGCTCGACGACCGCGTCGGCGGCGCGCGTCGGCACCGCGTCGACGGCATGATCATCGGCAATACCACGGTGGCGCGGCCGCCGACGCTGCGGGACCAGGCGACGGCGCGGGAGGCCGGCGGGCTTTCGGGCCGTCCGCTATTCGCGCTGGCGACCCGCATGCTGGCGGAGACCTATGTGCGGGTCGAGGGCGCGTTCCCGCTCATCGGCGTGGGCGGCATCGATTCGGGCGAGGCCGCGCTGGCAAAGATCCGGGCGGGCGCGTGCCTAATCCAGCTTTACAGCGCGCTAGTTTTTCACGGATTGCGCCTCGTTGCCGGTATCAAATCCGACCTGTCGAATGCGCTGCGCCGAGGCGCCCATGCGGGCATAGACGAGCTCGTCGGCGCGGATGCCGCGGCGATGACGGCGGAGAAGTGGCCGATCTAAATCGCCATCAATAGGGTGGGGCGCCGGTTACCCTTTGGCCGCGCGCATGAGCCGCACGATCAGCCAGATCGGCACCACCACGGCGGCGCCGAGCAGGAGATACCGCCAGAGCCAGCGCACGGCGTCGAAACCCATGTCCCAGATGCGCAGCACGAGGGTCTTCAGGCTCTCGATGATGTTCCAGGGGTCGAGCCCCAGCACTTCCAAGATCACGCCGATGAGGATCGACAACAGGACGAGCCGAAAGATGACCGAGAGCGGCGGCCCGCCGAAGAAGCGGTTGAGGTAATTATCGTTGGCCATCGGCCTCTCCGTCGGCAGGCTCATGAGGTCATCCTATCACGTTGCGCGATTCGCCGTGCATTGTCGCGCTGCGTCCGGTTTCGATCTTCTGCAAGATATGCTCAAGCGTTTCCAGCCGGTCGGCCTCGCCCGGCGGCTTGTCCCAGCGCAGCCGATTGATGCGGGGAAAGCGCATGGCGAGCCCCGACTTGTGCCGGGTCGAGCGTTGCAGGCCCTCGAAGGCGACCTCGAGCACCAGCCCTTGGTCGGCCTCATGCACGACCTCGCGCACCGGACCGAAGCGGTCGACGGTATTGCGGCGCACGAAGCGGTCGATCTTGACGAGCTCCTCATCGGTAAAGCCGAAATAGGCTTTGCCGACCGGAACCAGCACGTCGCCGTCTTCACCCTTGGTCCAGACCCCGAAGGTGTAGTCGGAGTAATACGACGAACGCTTGCCGTGGCCGCGCTGGGCATACATCAGCACGGTGTCGACGATCAAAGGATCGCGCTTCCACTTCCACCACAGCCCTTTGGGTCGGCCCGGCAGATACGGAGCGTCGCGGCGCTTGAGCATGATTCCTTCGACCGCATCGGCATCGGCGCCCGCGGCCTCCGGATCGCGGCGCGCGGCGGCAAGCTCATCCCAGGTGGAGAACGGCACCAGCGGCGAGAGATCGATGCGCGGTTCGTCGATAAGCGCGATGAATTTTTCCAGCCGAGCCCGCCGCTCGGCGAAGGGGAGCTCGCGCAGGTCGGCACTGCCGTCCACCAACAGATCGTACGCGCGCAGATGCGCCGGAAATTCCGTCAGCAGCTTGGCATTGACGGTTTTGCGGTTGAGCCGTTGCTGCAGCACGTTGAAGGTCTGCACCCGGCCGTCGCGCACGATCAGGAGTTCCCCGTCGATCACGCCGGGGAGCCGCAAGGCGTCGATCAGGTCGGGAAAACCGCCCGAGATATCCTCGCCGGTGCGCGAGTAGAGCCGCGCGAGGACCTTGCCGTCTGCATCGGTGCCGGTCACGGCCTGGACGCGAATGCCGTCCCATTTCCATTCGCCCAGGAAGTCGTGCGGATCGAGCGCGCCGAGATCGGCGTCCTCGAGCGCATGGGCCAGCATGGCCGGCCGGAACGGGGCGGGATCGCCGCTTGCCGGCTTGTCGGCACGGCCGTCGAGCCAGGCGAACAACTCGATATAGGGTGGCCGCAAGCCGGGCCAGATCAACTCGACCTCTTGCGGGTCCTTGTCGCCGAGCGCGGCGGCGGCGGTCTTCGCAAGCCGCGCGGACACGCCGATGCGCAGGCCGCCGGTGACGAGCTTGAGCAGCGCCCAGCGGCCGGTCTCGTCGAGCCGGTCGAGCCAGCGCGCGAGCTGCGCGGGCAATTCGGATTTGCCGAGCGAGGCGAGGGCAGTGATCACCGTGGAGAGCGTCAACTCGCTGTTCTCTCGCGAAGGTGTATCGCGCGCCGGCCACATCAGTGCCACGGTCTCGGAAAGGTCGCCGACATAGTCGTAGGACAATTCGAACAGCACGGGGTCGGTGCGCTCGGCGATCAGGGCGCGGATCACGCCCGGCTTGGCATGCTGGAAGCTGAGCGCGCTGGTGAGCGCCGCCAGCGCCCATCCGCGCTCGGGATCGCCCGCGGCGCGGAAATACTCCGTCATCAGCCGCAGCTTGTTGTTGCGGCCGGGCTCATAGGCGAGGCGGTCGAGCAGTTCGGCGAAGCGGTTCATGACGCCTCGCCGGGATTGGGGGCATCCGGCAAGTCCTCGTCCTCGTCCCCATAGCCGACGATATCCAGCGGCCGCGCCTGCAGGCCGCGGGTGACGCTCCAGTGCACGAGCGCGTCCTCCTGCCCGTGAGTCACCCAGATCTCGGAAGCGCCGGTCGCCGCGACGGTGGCGGTGAGGCCTTCCCAATCGGCGTGATCCGAGATCACCAACGGCAGCTCGACCAGGTGCTGGCGGGCGCGCGCGCGCACACGCATCCAGCCCGAGGCAAAGCAGGTCACGGGATCGGGGAAACGACGCGACCACAATTCCTTCAGTGTCGAGGGCGGACAGAGCGTGATCGTGCCGGCGAGCTCCGCCTTGTTTGCTCCGCGCACCAGGTCGATCCGCCCGAGATCGATGCCGCGGCTTTCGTAGTAGCGCGTGATCTTCTCCATCGCACCATGGAGATAGATCGGCTTGTCGTACCCGGCCTTGCGGATCAGCGCGATCACGCGCTGCGCCTTGCCGAGCGAATAGGCGCCGACGAGATGCGCGCGTTCGGGAAACAAAACGACGGAGTGAAGGAGCTTCGCGATCTCGGCGTCCGGGTCGCCGTGCCGAAACACCGGCAAGCCGAACGTGGCCTCGGTGATGAATACGTCGCAGGGGACGAGCTCGAACGGCGCGCAGGTCGGATCGGCGATATCTTTGTAATCGCCCGAGGCGACGATGCGCAGGCCGTTCGCCTCGACGGCGATCTGCGCGGAGCCGAGCACGTGGCCGGCGGGATGCAAGGTCACCCTCGCGCCGCCGAGGGCGACGGTCTCGCCATAGCGGATCGCCTGCGTCGAGCGGGCAAAGCTCTCGCCGTAGCGCAGCCGCATGAGATCGAGTGTCTCCTGCGTGGCCAGCACCGCGCCGTTCCCGGCACGGGCATGGTCGGAATGGCCGTGAGTGATCACGGCCTTGTCCACCGGCCGCGTCGGGTCGATATGGAAACCGCCGAGCTTGCAACAGACACCGGCGGGCGTCGGCAAGAGAACGTCTTCGGGACGCATTGGGCTCAGATATGATGTAAATGCCGCAATGACAGGTGGACCGCTCTTCGTTTCCTCCGGCGATCCGGCCGCCGACGCGCGCTACAAGTCGGCGCTCGACCACGCCGCGCGCGGCGACCTTGCCGGCGCCGCCGCGATCCTGGCGCAGACGGTGGTGCTTGCGCCTGCCTTCGCCACCGCCTGGTTCGCGCTCGGCGCGATCCGCGACAATCTCGGCGACCGCGACGGGGCGATCTCAGCCTGGCGGAAGGCGCGCGATCCCGACCCCGAAGATTACCACGGCGCGCGGCTGCAACTGGCGCGCATCGGCGATGACGAGGGCACGCCGGCGATGACGGCGGCCTACGTTCGGCGCCTGTTCGACCAACATGCGGCGAGCTTCGACGAGGCGCTCACCGAACGCCTCGGCTATCGCGGGCCCGCGGTCCTGCTCGAGGCTGTTCAGCGCGTGGCCGGGGAGCCGCTGCGGATCGGCTCCATGCTCGATCTCGGCTGCGGCACCGGCCTCTGCGGGGCGGCGTTTCGGCCGCATGTCGATTGGCTGGCGGGTGTCGACGTTTCGCCGGCCATGGTCGCGAAGGCGCGCGCGAAGGGGCTTTATGACCGGCTTACCACGCTCGACTTGCAGCCGTTCCTCGCTGCCGAGGCCGATGCTCGCGCACAATACCACCTCATCGTCGCCGGTGATGTTTTCGTCTATTTCAGCGATCTCGGTCCGGTCGCCGCCGCGGTCGGCCGCGTGCTCGCGCCGCACGGCCTCTTTGCCTTCACGGTCGAGACCTATCCCGGCGGCGACGCCGTGCTGCAGCAGACCCTGCGTTACGCCCATGGCACAAGCCATGTGCGCGCGGCCATCGCGGGCGCCGGGCTCGGTCTCCTTCATCTCTCCGACGCAAGCACGCGCATGGAGAAGGGATCACCAGTTGCCGGTCTGGTCGCGGTGGCGTCGAAGGAGCCCTCGACCCCGCCACCTTCGCCCGCTACTTCTATCGCGTGAGCGTTCTCGAACACGCGGATGCCGCCGACCTCCTGCCCGAACCATTCGTGCGCTGGTTCGCCGGCCGCGGCTGGGCGCCGCGCGAGCATCAACTCGAACTGCTGGCAAAAGCCCGTGCCGGCCGCTCGGTGCTGCTGATTGCGCCCACCGGAGCGGGCAAGACACTGGCGGGGTTTCTGCCAAGCCTGGTGGAACTGAGCGAGCCGCCTCGCCGCGCCTCCTCTCTCGTGAGAATGCCGGGCGAGGGCAGGCGGCTCGTTTCCACCGGCCGCGACGTGCGCCGCGAGGGCGGATTGCACACGCTCTACATCTCGCCGCTGAAGGCGCTCGCCGTCGACATCGCGCGCAACCTGGAGCGGCCGGTCGCCGAGATGGGGCTGGCGATCCGGATCGAGACCCGCACCGGAGACACGCCGGCCTCCAAGCGCCAGCGCCAGCGCCGCGACCCTCCGCATATCCTGCTCACTACCCCGGAGCAGCTCGCGCTCGTCCTGGCCTCGCCCGATGCGCCTTATCTCTTCGGCTCGCTCAAGCGGATCGTGCTCGACGAGCTGCACGCGCTGGTCACGTCGAAGCGCGGCGACCTGCTCTCGCTCGGGCTCGCACGGCTTTTCACGCTCGCTCCTGATCTCACCGGCGTTGGACTTTCGGCGACGGTGGCGGAGCCGGACGATCTGCGCCGCTTCCTCGTGCCGCAGCCCCCCAACGGCGCGGCGCTCGCCGACGTGGTCGTCGCCGAGGGCGGCGCCGCGCCCGACGTCACCATGCTCGATACCGCCGAGCGGCTGCCTTGGGCCGGCCATTCCGCCCATCATGCGCTCAACGAGGTGTACGAGCTGATCAAGCGCCACCGGACCGCGCTCGTCTTCGTCAATACGCGCAGCCAGGCGGAGAGCATCTTTCAGCAGCTGTGGCGCATCAACGACGACGGCCTCGCGATCGCGCTCCATCACGGCTCGCTCGACGTGGCGCAGCGCCGCAAGGTCGAGGCGGCGATGGCGGACGGACGGCTGCGCGCGGTGGTCGCCACCTCCTCGCTCGATCTCGGGGTCGACTGGGGCGACGTGGATTTGGTCGTCAATGTCGGCGCGCCCAAGGGCGCCTCGCGCCTGCTGCAGCGAATCGGCCGCGCCAACCACCGCATGGACGAGCCGTCGAAAGGCGTGCTCATTCCGGCCAATCGTTTCGAGGTGCTGGAATGCACCGCTGCGCTCGGCGCCATCGCCGAGAACGCGCAGGACACGCCGGCGGCCCGCATCGGGGCGCTCGACGTATTGGCGCAGCACGTGCTCGGTTCGGCCTGCGGCGAGCCGTTCCTCGCCGACGAGCTCTATGCCGAGGTGAGGAGCGCCGCGCCCTACGCCGGCCTTGCGCGCGCCGATTTCGACGCCGTGCTCGACTTCGTCGCGACCGGCGGCTACGCGCTGAAGGCTTACGAGCGTTTCGCCAAGATCAGGCAAGGCAAGGACGGCCGCTGGCGCGTGAGCCATCCCATGATCGCGCAGCGCTACCGCATGAACGTCGGGACCATCGTCGAGGCCGATATGCTCAAGGTACGCCTCGTGCGCTCGCGCGCCTCGAAGATGATCCCGCGTGGCGGGCGGATTCTGGGCGAGGTCGAGGAGTATTTCATCGAAATGCTCACGCCCGGCGACACCTTCGTCTTCGCCGGAGAGATTCTCCGGTATGAGGCGTTGGTCGAGGACGAGGTCTATGTCTCGCGTGCGACTTCGGAGGATCCCAAGGTGCCGTCCTACGAAGGCGGGAAATTTCCGCTCTCCACCTACTTGGCGGATCGCGTGCGAAAGATCATTTCCGATACCCGGGAATGGCGGCCGCTGCCGCCTCAAGTCCGCGAATGGCTGGAGATTCAGCAATGGCGCTCGCTGGTGCCGCGGCCGCGGCAA
>Ga0099827_10001056_pt1 | contig 13715 bp, 12 predicted proteins | sample CZO8metaG_FD_79339 | JGI IMG/M metagenome (GOLD analysis project Ga0099827, IMG submission 79339) | Vadose zone soil microbial communities from the Eel River Critical Zone Observatory, Northern California, USA - CZOApr15con1.8 metaG | ecosystem: Environmental > Terrestrial > Soil > Vadose zone ...
ACGGTGACAAAAGAGGCGAGCAATGCTGCGTTTAGCGCGAGCATGCCCGCGTCAAGGAGCCCGGAGTCGACGTTCGCGACGAGCAGGCGGCGCTGCAGGAACGCTGGAAGGAGCCCGAACCAGAGGCTTCCCGCCAGCGCGAGCCCGACCAACATCGCAGGCGCCATGCGGCTCAGCAACGACAATCGGAAGCGAGCCCCGACCAGGCTAGCTGTGCGGCGGGCGCGCTGAAAGCTCAACCGACGCCCAAAGCCGTGGCGTCCCCGGATGCAACCTCTATATAGAGGTCGTGGAATCTGGTGGCGCACCGCTCGAGCCCGTATTCCGCCACCGCTATCTCGCGCGCAACCTGACCCGACCTGATCCGGCTCGGTTCGTCCCGCAGCAGCTCGGCGATTCCGTCGGCCAGGCCGGTTGCATCGCCGACGGGAGCGACCCGCGCGGCGCCGGGCGCCAGCTCAGGCAGAACACCCACACGGGTACCAACCACCGGCAGCCCACAGGCCGCCGCCTCAAGGGCGACCATCGACTGAGCTTCGTGCCGAGAACTCAACAGGAACAGCTGCGCGCGCTGGTATTCGCACGGGAGCCGGTCGTGCACGATATCGCCGCGCCACCGGACAACCGGATCGAGGTCGAGGCGGCCGGCAAGCGACTGCAGCTCGCCCAAGAGCGGGCCGTTACCGGCGATATCCAGCTGGAACGAATAGCCGCGCTCGTGTAGCAGGGCTGCGGCGAAAAGAAGCGTGGCTTGATCCTTGACCCGCGAGAGCGAGGCGACGTGCAGCAGGCGCGCGGGTCCACGGTCGGGCTGGAGCGGCGCTGGTGCGAACATCGCAACGTCGACACCGAGTGGAATTTTTCTCAGGCGCGGCTGGCGAGGCGAGCCCAACCATGGCCTCGCCGAAGTGAGCCCGAGTGCGGATCCTGCCGTCACCACACGGGCGAGGCGAAGCGCCAGCCGTGTCTTCATCCGCTCTGCCCGACGGAGGAGACCTCCATACCCGATGTCGCGCAGCCGCGCCAGCTCGCCGCCCGCGAGGCTGACGATGGTCGGAATGCGCAGGGCGCGGCCGATCAGGGCTGCCACGAAACCCGGCTCCCCGGCCCAGAATGCGTGAAGCACGTCAAACGGGCGATCGCGATGCTCGGCAGCGAGCGCCAACGCGGTCAGCCGCCACAACTGGGCGCTGCCGTGGCCTCGCGTATCGCCGCCGCCGAGCGCGGTGACGTGCGCGCCGAACAGCTCGTAGCGCGCCGGCTGATAGGGATAGCGGAGCGCAAAGACATGAAGGTCGGCGTCGCCGGCGAGCTGGCTCACGAGGTTGCGCAGCGCCGGGATACACCAATCACCCGGGCCTGCGCTGAAGCCCGGGACGAGGAGGCCGACTCTCATGGTCCGCCCTGCTTCACGACAAGGAGGCTGTAGCCATCGCGAACGCCCAGCGGAACCAGCCCCGGCCCGTCTCGCAGCGCGTGGTAGTTTTCCCAGGCCGGGCGCCCCCTCCACTGGCGCTCGATGCCCGCCACGTCGAGCAGCACCAGGGTCGGACGGCCGTCGGCGAGGAGCTGAGCCATCGTCGACGAGCGCAGTTCCGAGAGATCAAGCGTCTCGAGTCGGCCGTAGTGCTGAAACGTGGCAGTCAACCCGAAAGTGAACACCTGCGCATCCCCGGGCGCGAGGCGCTCGGTCCAGTGCACCATGGCGACGTCGTTCTGCTTGCGTTCGATGAACTCGTTCGTCAGCACCACACTGCCGGCGGCGGCGAGCGCGAGTCCGCCGAAGAGGGCGATCGTTGCCGCCTGCCGGATTTTTTGATGGGCTGCGGATTGCAGTTGCGCGAATCCCAGGGCGGCAAGGATGGCCAGTGGAGGTAGATAGGCGAGCGCGAATCGCGGATTCTGCCAGGGTGCGCCGGCGTGGAAGGCGTAGACGCTGGCGACCCAGACTACCGGGAGACTTCCCAAAGGCACGGCGCGGCGACGTAGCACGGCCCACAGACCCGGCAGGACGAGGGCGGCAAGTAGAGGACCCCAGAACCACCATAAGGCGGGAGCGATTGCGTAATAGAGTCCGTTCGGAAGGCTGTAGCTCAGCTCTCCATCCCCGGTCATGAACACGCGTCGGAGCGCGTTGACGGGACTCCATGAATAGACCTGCAGATCGCCGGCGAACGGCGCATTCCCGCCGGCGATGATCCCAGCAATGGAAGGCACCAATACTGGCCCGAGAATGACGACCGCAACCGCAGCTGCACCGGCACCGTGCAGGAGCGACATTCGGCGCGGACGGCGTGCCAGCAGGACCAACGACCACACCGCAAACGGAAGTGCGACGAGGCCGTAGATCCAGCGGGAAATGATCGCCCAGGCAAACGCGGCTGAGGAGATGGCGAGCCAGCGCGCCTCGCCGGTTCGGCGGTATCGCACGAAGGCCCAGGCGCCCGCTGTCGCGGTGGCGAGGCCGAGCGTGTCGGCCATCACCACGAGACTGGATTGGAGCAGCTGTCCGGTCGCGGCGACGATCAAGCCTGCGACCAGCGGCACGAAGTACCAGTGCTGGTTGGTCGCTTTCGTGTTGCCCGCTCTCCCCATTTCCGCGGCAAGCAGTAGGGTGAAGGCTGGCACCGCGGCACCGGCGGTGATGCTGACGATCTGCCCGGCGAGAGGAATGATTCCCACGACGACGGACATCAGGGCGACCAGCAGTGGGTATCCTGGTGGCCAGAAGAATGGTGGTGGCGGCTGCAGGTGCAGGAGGCCTTGCCGCAGTGGGCCGGTCGCGTAGTCGAAGTAGGCGAATGAATCCTGGCCGTACAGTCCGTCGAAACGGGTCAGTGCCAGTGCGACCAAGCCGGGTGCGGCCACCAGGACAGTGGGCAGCAGGGAGAGCCAGCGAAATCTACGCGGGGGAAAGAACACCGCATCGCTCTCGGCCAAAGCGGCGACGCGTCCAGTGCGTGGCTGGCTGCGAACGGCTTCGCCGATCATTGCGCTCGCGGGCTCAGGTAGAGCGTACAGACGCATTTCTGGCAGATCGGATCGCGCCGAACGTCGAGCCGGCGACGGAATTCAATCGCCTCGCGGCCGTTGAGGATCTCGTCGAGGGGTCGCTCCCGGATGTTGCCCAGGCTGCGGTGGAAGAAGCACGGTCGCACCGTGCCGTCGGCCTCGATCACGGTCGAGACCCAGGGTGCATTGCAGGTGTTCTCCGGAAACTCCCCCTCGCCGTTGAGCGCCATAAAGTAGCGTGGTAACCGGCGAAGCCGAGTCGGATTTTCCGCCACGAAGCCGCTGGCGAACTCATCCGGATAGCGAGCGATCGTCTCTTCGACGATTTGCGCGAAGCGCATTGCATCGGCGGACGTGAGCGCCACGGCAGCGGCCCGCTCCGGCGGCCAGCCCTCGGGCCGGTTGAAGGCCGAGCTGGAGACGTCGACCCCGAGGAAGGAGATCTGGTCCAGGCCGAGTGTCTTCGCCGCCTCGATGATGTTGGGGAGATCCCCGTAGTTCTGCTGCTGGATGACCGATCGGCCGGTGACGCGAAAATCCGGAGCCAGCGCCCTGAGTGCGCGCACCCCCGCGGCGAGGCGGTCGAACGCATTCGGGATGTTGCGGATACGATCGTGAACCTCGCGACTGCCGTCGAGCGAGACCGTGACTTCATCGCACCAGCGCACGACCTCCGCAGCCCGCCGCTCGAGCAGGAGCCCGGTTGAGAGCAACGTGATGCGCACAACACCGGCCTCGCGCAGCAGGTCGCACAGCGTCCAGAGGTTCGAGTGCATCAACGCCTCGCCTCCGGAAAGCACGACGTGCTTGGCGCCGAGCCGGCGCATCGACGGGAGATGCGGGGCCAGGTCCTCGCGCGATAGTTCCCGCTTGTTGCGGTTCGCCATCCAGATGTCGCACATCACGCAACGGCAGTTGCACGCGCTGTGCGGCATCAGGACCACGAGCGGCAGGGCGTAGATCCGGTGGGTCGATAGGGTCAGCTGCCGTTTCACGAGTTGAACGGCGCCCATCAGCGCTTTTCAAGCTCGAGCACGAAGAATCGACCCCAATCGACGAAGGGGCGCGCCGCCCGGACCGGCCGTTCAACTCGATCGAGAACCGTGATGACGGCCGGGGGAACCCGACGAAGGGTGTGCGGTGGGCGCAGGATGCCGAGTCCATAGGCACGGCGCAGCCGGAAGTGGGCGGCGAAAAAACGCGCGTACGCGTCGCGCGCGTGGTAGAGATAGTGCTGGACGGGACGCCCGCCGATAACGAAATTCCGCTCGACGTTACGCCCGAGGCGGCGCGAGGCGCGAAAGCGACCGGCGCGAACAAGTCCCAACCACTCCCAGAGGCTCGAGCGATTCAGCAAATGCAGCAGCATGGCGCCGCGAGGCCGGAGCAGGCCCGCCGCCTGCCGGGCGAAGGCATCGAGATCGGCGACCGTACTGAGACTCGCGAAGGCGGAGATGATCCCATCAAAGCCCGCCGCCGGCAGTGAACCGATCTCACGAGTGTCCAGCACCCGCAACTCGACCAGCTCCTTGGATGGGTCCAATTCGAGCCTGGCTCGCGCCTGGGCAATCATCGAAGGGGACACGTCGATGCCCACCACGCGGACCCCGGTCCGGGCGAGGAATCCGGCGTCGATCCCGGTCCCGCATCCGACGTCGAGCACGGCATCACCCGGTCGGAATAGCCCCGCGTAGCGTTCCCAGAGAAGGCTGCGCATCCAGGCGTCTCCCTGCAGCCGCGCGTCGTACGCAGCCGCTTCGACTTCGTACGCTCCGATCAGGCTCCCGTGGGCGATCTATGCCCCTCTCGTCTCCGGCCGCTGATAGCCGGTCACCTTCTCCAGCACCCGCAGCTCGAGCGGGAGGGCGTACAGACGCAGGTGGTAACGCCAGGAGCTGAAGGTGCGCAGGATCCAGCAGACCGGGCCGCGCAGCACCCGGGCGTTGGTGACCGTCGGGTAATACGCGTTCAGCACCCGCTCGAACTGGCGCACCCGGGTCCGCAAGGCGGTGTGGACCCAGGGGAGCCTCGCGCCTTGTCGCTGCGAGAATTCCGACCAGTCCGCCGACACCCACTCCTCGAGTGTCTGCGGAAAACGAAAGCCCTCGGCGACGGCAGCATCGTAGAGGTCCCCAGAAAGCGGCACGGGTGTGTAGACGTACATGACGATCTCGGCGCGCGAGTTCACGCGCTTCACTTTGCGGATGAACTCGATCGTCCGGTTGGTGTCTTCGTCCGGATCCGGGGGATTGCCAAGCACGAAGGAGAACTCAGGGACGATCCCGTAGGAGCGCATCAAGCCTGCCATCTCGAGCGTCTTCTCGACGGCAGCCGTGCCGCCCTTGTTCATTCGCTTCAGGGTCTCGTCCGAACCCGATTCAGCACCCATGAAGACCATCCGCAGGCCGGACTCCGCCATGGCCCGCCAGGAGGCAGGGCGGTAGCGGAGCAAGGTGTCGATGCGCGACTCGCCCCACCAGCCAATGCCGAGGTCGCGGGTTCGCTCGGCGAACTCCACCGTGCGCGCCTCGTGCACGAAGAAGTTGTTGTCATAGAACTCCACGGCATCGGCGCCATGGCGATCGTGCAGATAGCGCGCGACACTCGCGGTCCGCTCCGCGCTCTGCGGCAGCCAGCGACCGCCGACCATGTTCACCACGGCGCAGAAGTTGCAGAAGAATGGACACCCATAACTCGAGTGGTGCGGCAGCGTCCGCTTGCCGAGGAAGCTCTCCCTCGAGTAGGACCGGACGGGAACGCGGTCGTAGGGGAAGTCCGGGAGCTCCTGCGGATTGGGGATGGGCGGCATCGCATTCGAGATGATGCCGTCGCCATTCGCACGAAACGCGAGCCCTGGCACATCGGCCGGCCTGCCCCCACGGTCAAGTCGGTCCAGCAATTGGAGGAAACTCGCCTCGCCGTGGCCGCGGACCACGTAGTCGACGTAGGCTGCGCGCAGGCAGACTTCGGAGTGCTGGGTTGGGAAGTACCCGCCCCAAACCATGATGAGGCCCGGATGGCGCCGCTTCAGCTCGCGGGCGAACGGCACGGCCTGGCTGAGTTGTGGACCTGGCATGACCGTCATCGCCAGCACCGGTGCGCCCCAGTCGCGCACCCACCGGTCCAGCGCCTCGAGTGGATCGGGCTCGACGTTGCCGTCGACGATCACATACTCGTGCCGGCCCTCGAGGAGCGCCCCCAGAGCCAGCAACGACAGCGGGAGGATGCGCTTTCGCGATGCGGTGCTCTGGGGGTTATAGAGAATGACCTTCATTAAGCTGTCCCCCTTGGCTGGACGAGCGGTTTTTTCCCTGCAGGACGGTACGCAGCCTGGTTACAGCGACCCGCGGCTCAGCACCGAGAAACCCCGGAGCGTACAAACAAGGCAGAGTAGTGATCTCGGTCATCCTGACCACGTATGAACGGCGTGCGCTGCTGGCCCGCGCCCTGGCCAGTGTGTTCGCCCAGACCCTGACCGACCGAGAGGTGATCGTCGTGGACGACGGTTCGACCGACGGCACGGTCGAGTTCCTCGGGACGCAGCCGGTGACATTGATCCGTGTCGCCCATTCGGGGAACCCCGCGGTGGTTCGCAATGCCGGCCTGGAGCGAGCGCACGGAGACCTCATCACATTCCTCGACTCCGATGACGTCTGGCGGCCCACCGCGCTGGACGAGCTGGCTGCGGCGCTGGACGACCATCCCGAGGCCGGTTTCGCGCACTGTGACTACAAGCCCCCGTTGCTCCATCCGCCGCCATTACCTGTCGCCGGCGACATTTTCAATCAGCTGCTCGGGCTGGATGTCCTCGTGACCAGCGGCGTGCTGGTGCGGCGCTCCGTCGCGGAGACCGTAGGCGTATTCGATCCGAGATGCAGTCCGGCGGAGGACTGGGATTACTGGCTGCGGATGGCCGCTCGTTTCCTCGCTGTTCATGTCCCGCACCAGCTGGTCGTCATCGGCGCTCCGCCCGACAGCTTGAGCCGAGCGCCGGGGGGCGTGATCTATCGCTCCAATATCCGGGTCACGCGCAAGGCGCTCAGCTGGTGCCTCGCCAATCGACGCGCCTCAGTCCCGCTAGCGCGCCGCGCCTATCGACGGAGCCTGCTGGCGTCAGCCCGCTATCGGTGGCACAGCCGGGCGATCGCGCGGACGATTCACGACCTGGTTGCGGTGGCCCGTGGTCGCTGACCTCGCCACGCTGCGCCGGCCACTGCGAAACGTCGCGGTCCTCCTCAGTGGCAACCTGGTCAAGCTGGCGTTCGGCTTGCTGGCCTCCGTGCTCACCTATCGGGCGCTCGCCCCGGCGGACGCCGGCCGCTTCGCGATTGTCATGGGCCTGGTGAGCCTGTTCTCGTTCGTCGCGGAGTTCGGCTTCCGCGACGCAGCCGTGACCTATATCGCCGGGGCCGCCTCACCGGCCGAGGCCCAGGCCGTCGCCCGTTCATTTTTGATGGCAAAGCTCGTGTTCGGCACGCTCGCGGCCGCATTGCTGGCCGGCCTCGCCGGGTGGATCGTAAACGGATGGTATGCGGGCGCGGTCCAGCCAGGACTCATTCGACTGGCCGCGCTGACATTGCTCACGGGCGGGCTGCTCAACTACGTGCAGACGCTGCTCGAGGCTCGCCAGACCTTCGGCGCGCTGAGCCTGATCAGCGTGGCGCAGGCGCTGCTGCGAGCGATCATTATCGTGGCGCTCTTTCTCACCAGCCGGATCGCACTCTGGCCGCTGGTCGGCATCGAGGTCGTGCTTCCGCTGGTGCTCCTGGTCGTGGGCCAGCGTTCCCTCCCGTCCGATCTTCGACCGCGCCTGCTGGCATCGCTCGGCACACAATTCGGGCAGCTGTGGCGCTTCAGTCGCTGGATCGCGGTCGCGGCGATCGCCTCCACCATCTTCCTGAGCCTGGATGTCCTCCTCCTCGGCCACTTCCGGCCGGCGGCCGAAGTCGGACTCTACGGCGCCGCGCTGGCGCTGCTGGCCAAGTTCGAGATCGTCCAGAACGCGGTCCTCACCTCGTCATTTCCGGATGCGAGCCAGTACCGGGCAAAAGCCGACCTGCGCGCCTATGTCGCTCGTACGCTGCGTCTCACCGGGCTCGCGTCGGCCGCATTGCTCTTGATCTTGCCGCTCGCCACCGCGCTCATGGTCGTCCTCTACGGTGCGGCCTATGCCGGCGCCACGCTTCCGTTCGCGATCCTGGTGGTGAGCTTTGTCATCGGCCTCAACGCGCAGCCCGCCGCCTTCGTCCTCTACCCCCTCGAGCGCGTGCGGTACATCGCCGCCGGTGACGTCCTCCAACTCGTCTTTTTCACCGGGATGGGTCTCTGGCTGATCCCGATCTACGGCGCGCGGGGGGCGGCGCTCGCGGTTCTGGCCCGGCAGATCTTCGGAGCGGGCCTGACAGCCCTGTTCGTCAAGCGGGCCCTGGCATGAACGCGGAGCAGCTCATCGACACACGATCGGCGTTTGACTCCGTGGCCGACGCGTATGACGGCCCGCTGGGAAACAACTCGCTGGTACAAGCGGTGCGCGCGCGAACGCTGGCCGAGGTTCGTCGCCGGGTTCCGCCGGGGGCGACCCTTTTAGACCTCGGCTGCGGGACCGGTCTCGATGCCGCGGTGCTTGCGCAAGAGGGCTACCGCGTCACGGCCATCGACTGGTCGCCGCAGATGGTGCGGCGGACCGACGACCGCGCCACGCGAGCCGGCCTCGAGCGGATGCTGGCTGTGCACCACCTTGGCATCCACGAGCTCGATCGGTTGGCCATCGACGACTTCGACGCCGCCTACTCCGACCTCGGCTCGCTGAATTGCGTGCCCGATCTTGCCGTCGCTGCCCGGGCGATTGGCGGCCGCCTCCGGCCCCGGGGCACGCTGATCGCGTCTGTCATCGGCCGTGTCTGCCCGTGGGAGCTCGCCCTCTTCACCGTGAAACGACAGTGGCGCCAGGCGCGGAGGCGCGCAGCCAAAGGAGCCGTCCCGGTCCCGCTGAACGGCCGCACCGTCTGGACTGCGTACTACAGTCCCGCCGAGTTTCGGTCGGCCTTCGAGCGCGCGGGATTCACGCTCCGCTCCTTGCGCAGCCTGGGATTGCTCGCCCCGCCGCCCTATATGGATGCGTTCGCGCAGCGGCACCCGCGCGCCGTGGCGATGCTTCAGGCTCTCGAGGACCGCGTGGCGGGATGGCCCGGACTGCGTGGGTGGGGTGATCACTTCCTGATCGTGATGCAACGCCATGGCTGAGCCGGTATGGATGCCGGCGTTCATCTGTCCGCAATGCGCGTCGCCGCTCACGGCATCCCCTGGTGGCGCGCCGGCTTGTCGGGCGTGCGGCGCCGAAATCCCACTGCGCGATGGCATCTACCGTCTTTTGAAGCCAGGGCGTCTTCAAGAGATCGAGCCGTTTCTCGCTCAATACCGACGGATCCGGGGCGATGACGGCTACCGGCAGCGCGGAGCCGCGTATTACCGCTTGCTACCCATGGTCGACGCCCGTGATCCTCAAGCGGCAACCTGGCGGGTGCGCCAGGAGAGCTATCGCAACCTCGGCCGCGTGCTGCGTAGCTTTAAGGTGCGGCCGTTACGAATCCTCGACCTTGGTGCTGGGAGCGGCTGGCTGTCGGCGCGCTTGACTGAAGTCGGGCACTCCTGCGTGGCCGTCGATTGGCTCGACGACGCCGAGGATGGACTTGGGGCGATGCTGCATTACCCGATCCGCTTCACCTGTGTCCAGGCGGACTTCGATGACCTACCCATCGCCCCCGGCCAGTTCGATGTCGCCATCTTCAATGCGTCGCTCCATTACTCGAACGATCCCGCCAGGACGCTTCGCCAGGCGCGCGCGACACTCGTCCCTGGAGGGATCCTGGTCGTGATGGATTCTCCGGCCTTCGCCACTGATGACGCCGGCCGTCGAATGCTCGACGCGCAACAGACCGCCTTCCACGCGACGTGCGAGATGGTGGTCCGATGCGGCGTCGGTTATCTGACCGAAAGCCGTCTGACCCGGGCGGCACGCGACGCCGGGCTCAGGCTTCGATGGATCCCCTCGCGGGGCGGAGTCGGCTGGACGGTCAAGCGCTGGTTCGCCGGGATCAAGCAGCACAGAACACCGGCGAGGTTCGGAATATGGTTCGGCATCTGGCAGCCGGCTTCCTCCTGATCACCCTCGTGCTGCCGCTCATGGCACCCACTGACCGCGGACGTCCAACCACGGAGCCGCTGCCCATCGCGGGTGGGATATTCGGAGTCAACCAGGATCTGGAGTGGGACCCACCGGATCAGGTGGCCGCAGAGATCCGGCTCATGAGGTCCGCCGGCGTTCAGTGGCTGCGCTTGCCCCTGCGCTGGCACTGGGTCGAACCCGAACCGGGCCTCTACCGCTGGGACCGCGTCGACTCCGTGGTGGATCGGGCCGCTGGCAGCGGTCTGAAACTACTCGCCGTCCTCGGCGGGACCCCCGCGTGGTCGAGCAGGGTGACCGTCCGCAGCGTTGCGCCCGGTGTGCACTGGGACGCATTCGCGCTGGCCAGTGACAGCGAATTTGCCGATTACGTGTCCCGCGTGGTACAGCACTTTCGAGGCCGGGTGCAAGCCTACGAGCTGTTCAACGAACCGAACTCACCCAGCCACTGGCAGCCGGCGCCAAACGCAGCGCGGTTCGTCGAGCTCCTCTGCGCAGGTTATCGTGCCGCCAAGCATGCCGACGCCGGCAGCGTCATTGTCGCCGGCGGATTGAATGGCAATGGTCTTTCGCAGGGCCCAGAAGGGTCGCAAAACTTTCTCGAGACGATCTACGCGGGCGAGGGAGCTGGATGTTTCGACGTCCTCGCGATCCATCCCTTTGCCCATCCCATCGAGCAGGGATTGGCTGGGCTGCAGGCATGGGTGGACGAGACCCGGCGATACATGCGGACGCAGCGCGACCATCGCGAGCTCTGGCTGACCGAGGTTGGCTGGAGCAGTGGTCGACGCCAGTGGGGTCACTCCACGATCAGCGAGGAGCAGCAGGCCGAGTGGGTCACGACGGTCTATCACGATCTCAAAGGAGCGCAGAAGGTGTTCTGGTACAACTTCAAGGAGGTCCGCCGCAATCCGTCTGACCCGGAGTTCCAGTGGGGTTGGTTGCGCTTCGACCTGGCGCCGAAGGCGGCCTACTGGAGCTTCGTCGAGGCGACGAGGTGAAGGGCACAGGGCGCCGTCAGGGTCTCCGCCGGTGGTGGCGAATGTGGTTGCGCTTGCGTCACCAAACAATCGGCCGACGATATCGACGGCTGGTTCTCGAACGGATCGACGGGGTGTCGCTGGTCGTCCTGCCGGATGTCTTCAATCCCGTGCTCCTTCGCACCGGGGCCTTCCTGGCGCGAAGCGTGCCGTCGCCTCCTGTGGCGGACGGCAGCGCGGCGGCCGCGCACCGCGCGCTCGACCTGGGAACCGGATCGGGCATCGGCGCGATCGTTGCGGCGCGTCGCGGCTATGACGTCGTCGGCGTTGATATCAACCCGGAGGCCGTGCGCTGCGCCCGCATCAACGTCCTCCTGAACAACCTCGAAGGCCGGGTTGAGATCCGGGCGGGCGACCTCTTTACGCCCGTCGCCGGTGACCAGTTCGACCTGGTGCTGTTCAACCCACCCTTTTACCGCGGCACGCCCGTCGACCGGCTGGATCAGGCCTGGCGGGCGACTGATGTGATCGAGCGCTTCGCGAGCGGGCTGCGGGACGCCCTGCGTCCGACCGGTGAGGCGCTCATCGTGCTGTCGACCGACGGCGAGTGGCGGGCCATGCTAGCGGCGCTCGAGGCCCGGGGCTTTACGACCCGGCCCGTCGCCTCGCGAGACTTCGGGAACGAGGTGTTGACCGTGTACTCGGGGCGCCCCGCCCTGACCCTGTAGCACCACCGGGATCGTCTTCAGGGCGATCGCGAAATCCGCCAGGAGCGACCAGCGGGCGATGTACTCGAGGTCATAGTGGACGCGGATCGCCAGCGCGGGGTCGGTCCGGGCCCTGATCTGCCAGAGCCCGGTGAGGCCCGGTCGCATCCGCAGCCTTCGCAGGTGCACCTGGTCCTCGAGCGATACCTCCCCGAGTTCGTGCGGCCGCGGGCCGACCAGGCTCATCTCGCCGCGGACCACGTTCCAGAGTTGGGGAAGCTCGTCCAGGCTGAAGCGGCGGAGCAGCCGGCCCAGCGGCGTAACCCGGGGATCGTCGGCAATCTTCACCATGCCCTGCGCGACATTCCGAGACCGCAGGGTCTCGAGCGCGCGTTCCGATCCCGGGGCCATGGTGCGGAACTTGTACATGGTGAAGGGCCGTCCGCCTCGACCGAGGCGCTGGCACCGAAACAGCACCGGCGCACCGGTTTCCACCCGGATGCTGATCGCGAGCACGGCGAGGAGCGGGAGGACAGCGACCAGCAATGTCATGCCCAGAACCGCATCGATTCCGCGCTTGACCGCCAGCATGGCGGCAGCCCTAGGAACCAACCAACGAGTCATGCTGGGGCGTCGGATGCGCTGCAGCCTCAGCGGTCATGAACCGCGGCAGCGGCGCGAGGCCGCGATGCCGGCGGCGAGCGCGCACTGCCAGCTGAAGGCGCGAAACCGGGAGCGCGGCCGCATGGTAGAGGACGCTCGCCAGCAACCGCAGCCGGCGGCCCGAGCCGCGACGCCAGCCGTCGGCGTCTCCCGCCGGCCGGGCGCAGCCGCCGTTGAGCCGCGCCCACGCCTGGCGCATTCGGAACTCATGGTGCAGAACGGCGTGCAGTTTGCGGTAGAAGGCTGTGCTGAACGGCCCGCGATACATCATGGCGAGGTCGGCGGAGTCGACCCAGTTCTGCTGCAGCCCGAGCTGCTCGCGGACGGCGCGATGGAACTTCGTGCCGGGCAGCGGATAGGAAACGGACATGCCGATATCGTCCGGTCGACAATCGCGGACGAGCTGCAGGGTCGCGGCGATGTCCGCGCGCGTTTCTCCCGGGTAGCCGAACTGCAGGAAGAAGCCGACCTTGATCCCGGCCGCGTGCAAGCGGCGAGCCGCCTCGCTGGTCTGATCGACACGGGTCCCCTTGTCCATCGCGTCGAGGATCTTCTGGGAGCCGGATTCGGCGCCCAACCACACGGCCTCCGCGCCGGCGCGCCGCAGGGCATCGACGGCGTCCTCCCGGAGGAGCAGATCCGCGCGACACAGGCTCTTGAACCGGGTGTCCACGCGATCCCGCTCGAGGAGGTCGGCGAAGCGTTCCACCCAGCCTGGCTTGAGGCCAAGGATGTCGTCGACGAACCAGATGTGATCGGGGTGATACGTCGCTTTGAGCCACTTGAGCTCGGTGACGACACTTTCGGGGCTGCGGACGTTGTAGCGCTGGCCCCAGATCGGCTTGGCACACCAGTTGCAGTGATACGGGCAGCCACGCGAGGTTGCCATGTTCATCGAGAAGTAACCGTGCCGTACGGACCAGATCTGGCGGTAGCGCCCGACATCGACCAGGTCCCAGGCCGGCAGCGGCAGCATGTCGAGCTCGGTGAGGTCGGGGCGGCGCGGCGTTACGACGATGCCGTCGCCACTCGCGTCACGAAACGTCATGCCACGGATGGAATCCAACGGCACCTCGCTCCGGCCGCAGAGCCGGTCGAGGAGCTCCCCGAGCGTCACCTCACCCTCCCCGTTGAGAACAAAGTGCGCGCCGTGCGAGAGGTAGAGCGCGG
>Ga0099827_10001057_pt1 | contig 13714 bp, 14 predicted proteins | sample CZO8metaG_FD_79339 | JGI IMG/M metagenome (GOLD analysis project Ga0099827, IMG submission 79339) | Vadose zone soil microbial communities from the Eel River Critical Zone Observatory, Northern California, USA - CZOApr15con1.8 metaG | ecosystem: Environmental > Terrestrial > Soil > Vadose zone ...
CACCTCCGGGGCGTCCTGCGGCACGTCGGGGAATCCGCGGTTGACCGGGAAGCCGTTGTCGTCGGTGCGGACCGGCTCGTCGCCGGGCGCTCCGATCATCCGCTTGGCGGTGACCCGGTGGCGAGTGATCGCCTCCTTGTTGCTGCCGTTCTTCGGCCCGAACGCCGAGCCGGTCTCCTGGGGCGCGGCGAACGGATCGAAGGAGGCGTTCGTCCAGTCCTCGAGGATGGCCTGGAAGACCCGCTGGATCAGCTCGGTCTTGAAGTTCTCCGAGTAGTCGCGCTTCGATTTGCGGTAGTGCTCGTTGAAGCGGCCGGCGTAGAGGTCGACGTTGCCGTAGTGGTTCACGGTGCCGACCACCGCGTCGAAGTTGACGATGCCGTAGAAGAAGCCCCAGGCCACGTCGCGCTGCATGGCCCGGAGGAACGCGTCGGCCGGGATCATGTGACTGGCCTGCGGCCAGTGGACGTGGGCGAAGTACTCGTCGCGCGTGAACGAGAACTTACCCAGCGTGAAGTCGCGATAACCGTGCTTGTTGGGCTCGAGGCTGCCCAGCTCGGGCAGGGTCTGCGTCGTCGCCATCGTCGTTCTCCTTCAGGCCTTCGGCTGCGGCGCGGTCTGACAGATGTCGGCCCAACGCTCTACCGTGTCGCGGCCCACGAGGGTCTGCAGCAAGATCACGCCGGGCCGGGCCGCGTGGAATTGGTAGGCGGCGCCCGCCGGCAGCAGCGTCATGTGACCCCGCCGCGCGCGGACCACGCCCATCTTCTTGCCCTTCGGCGTCCCGGCCAGGGCCACCGAGCCCTGCGTCCCGGCCGGCACGGCGCCGGCGTCGTCGAGCTTGAGCAGGCGCACCTCGATCTCGCCGTCCATGACCAGCGCGAACTCGTCGTGCGCGGCCGCGCGCCAGCCCGAGGTGCCCTCGGCGCGGACAGCCTCGATCACGTACTCGATGTTCTTGCCGACGGCGACCTTCTCGTAGGGCTTGGCCCTGGACGCGACCTCGAAGATGTTCGAGAAGACATAGTTGCGGGCGTCGTCGTTGATGACCTCGACGCCGCCTTTGTCAAAGCGCGCCAGCGAGCCGAAGCGTGTCATGTACTGCGCCATTGCTGGCCTCCTTTCCCGCGCGCGACCCGCGCCACGTGACGGGGGAACAGGCTCTCGATGAGCCGGCGTCCCCTGTCGATGAGGGCCACGGTGATGTTGCCGTTGCGGCGGAGCAGCTTTCGTCGGCTCGATTCCGACGGCCTCGGGCGATCCCCCGTAGTGGGTGGGCATAGTTTGAATTTGAACTGCTGACTACCCGGCTCCGGTCGCTCTGTCAAGCCCCACCACGGCTGGCTGTCTCGCCTGGACTCGCACGTCCGCCATCGTGGGCCAATTGAGAACGGGTCGCAGCGCGCCCGTCGTGCTCGAGCTGGCGACCTTCGGCATGGCTGATTGACCGTCCAGCACAGTGCGGCGTCGACTTCGAGCCGAGGAGGACGCCGCGTTCGCGGCCGTCGGATATCCGAGCAGCGGCTAGATCGACGCCATCCCGCTGCGCGCGAGATACTCGAACGTCTGGTCGTAAAACGCCGGAAGCCGGGTCGGATCCTCGTCATCGCCGCGCGGCACGACCAGAGCCATTCGCGCGAAGATCTCGTCGCCGAACAAAGAATCGGGCACTCCTGATTCGGAGTGCCCGAAGTTGGTGGGCCGTCACGGACTCGAACCGTGGACCCGCTGATTAAGAGTCAGCTGCTCTACCAACTGAGCTAACGGCCCGTTACTCGTCCACCAATCTCACGATCTCAGAGTGGTGCGCCTGAGAGGATTCGAACCTCTGGCCTTTGGCTTCGGAGGCCAACGCTCTATCCAACTGAGCTACAGGCGCGTCCGGCTTTCTCACGAACTGGGGTGACCGAGGGGAATCGAACCCCCAACCCCTGGAGCCACAGTCCAGTGCTCTGACCAATTGAGCTACGGTCACCGCGACGGAGCGCGACGGTTCATGCTACAGACCGCCTTTTAGAGTGTCAACCACGCGGCCCTCCAGGGCCGCCCGCATCGCCGCCAATCCCTCCGCCGGAGCGCGCAGTGGGGTCCCCACCCGGGACCGCACGCGCTCGATGCGGAGGCCGGCGTCGAACGGCCGCTTCGCCCGCTGCTCGAGCTGGGCGGTCGTCACCGGCACCAGGAAGCCGGCGTCGAGGCCGAAGACCTCGCAAGCGAGGCGCGCGAAGGCGTAGCGATCCATCACCACCGGACCGGCGACGTGGACGACCCCGTGAGTCGTACGCTCCACCAGCTCGACGGTGGCGGCAGCGAGATCGACGTTGAAGGTGGGGCTCGACCGCTGATCGGCCGGCACCTTCAGCGGCTCGCCCGCGGCGGCCCGGCGCAGGAGTTGATAGACGAAGTTCTTGCCCTGGGGCTCCGGCCCGTACACCACCGTCGTGCGCACCACCAGCGCGCGAGGGTTGGCGGCGACGACCGCGCGCTCACCGTCGAGCTTGCTGCGGCCGTAGACCGACAGCGGCGCGACCGGGTGGTCCTCACCGTAAGGGCCGCTGCGCCCGTCGAAGACGTATTCGGTCGAGAAGAAGACGAACGTCGCGCCGCGCTCGGAGGCCAGCGCGGCGGCGCGGGCCGGCGCCTCGCAGTTCGCCCGAAACGCCTCATCCGGGTGATCCTCGCAGTAGTCTACGAACGTCAGCCCGGCCGGGCAGAACACGACGTCGGGCGCGGCCTCCGCCATGACACGCGCCGTGGCGGCGCCATCGCTCACGTCGAGCTGTATCGTCCCTTGCTGCGCCACGCGATGATGGGTGGCGACGACGGTGTGGCCGCGAGTCACGAGGATCCTTCCCAGCGCGGCGCCGACCTGGCCGGAGCCGCCGATCACGAGCGCGCGCATCCGCGGGCGGCTCAGCCCTCCGACTCGCGCGGAGACGGCCCGCCGTCTACGATGATGGTCTCGCCCGTCATGAACGAAGATGCATCCGAGGCGAGGAAAATGCAGGGATAGGCGATCTCCTCGACGCGGCCCCAGCGTCCCATCGCCACGCGCGCGGCAACGGCCCGGTAGGTCTTGTCGGCGTCGGGATCGGTCTTGTGGAGAACCTCCATGTAGCCCTCCGTCTCCACGGGGCCGGGCGCGATGCAGTTCACGCGAATGCCCTGACGCGCCCAGGCCACGGCGAGGGCGCGCGTGAGGTTGATCACGGCCGCCTTGGCGGCGCCGTAGTGCGGCATCATCGTCGAGCCGTAGACGCCGGCGATGGAAGCCAGGTTGACGATGACGCCGCCCCCTCCCTGTTTCACCATCTGCCGCTGCGCCCACTTGCAGCCGAGGAAGACCCCGTTGAGGTTGATGCCGACCACGGCGTTCCAGCCGTTGACGGAGATCTCCTCGGGGCGCGAGCGGAACGAGGCGCCGGCGTTATTGATCATCACGTCCAGGCGCCCGAAGTCACGCGCGGCGCGCTCCACCACCGCCTGCACCTGCTCCTCCACCCGCACGTCCACGGCCATCGCGAACGTGCGCCGGCCGAGCTTGCGGACCGCCTCGGCGACCGGCTCCAGGTGTTCGACCTTTCGACTGCAGATGGCGACGTCCGCGCCGGCCCGAGCGAATTCGATGGCGATCGACTTACCGATGCCGGTGCCGCCGCCGGTGACGATGGCCGTGCGCCCTTCCAGGGAGAATGGAGATTTCATGGACCGGGACGATACCAGATTTTTGTGCGGCCTATCGGGGTAGCGCGATCTCGGCCTGCCGCCGCGGCACTTCGCGGTCGAGCCGAGGCCACACGTCCACCGTCGACAGCGTGGCGCCGTTGCTCTCCGCACACGCCTGCAGCTTGCTCAGCAGGGGACGGGCTTCGTTGAGGCGCTTGCGCGGCGCCTTGGCAGCCTGGCGCACCCCGTCGTCACCGGTCGTCTTCGCTTCCAACCACGCCTGCTCGACGTGAGCCGCCATGAGTACCATGCGGTCGATCTCCCTGTCGACGTAGGCTTCCCACTCGTCGCTGCTGGCGAAGCACGGGCAGTCGCCCTTCATGACCCCTTCGAAGTGCTCGGCGATCTCGGCGGCCTGGCGGACGTGGTAGTCGACGCGCGCCCGCACGTCGGTCGGGGCCTCGGCAGCAACCGCGGTCGCCAGCAGGCTGACGAACGCGAGCGAGACAAGTCGCCTCACACTCGCAGTATAGCCACGGACGCGGCCATGCTGCTCACCGCGGTGGTGCGCCGTCCACGTGCTTGTCGTGCCACATCACCACGTAGGACATCGCGCCGTCGGGACGGACGGACAGGTGGTCGACGGGAAGATTCACCGGCAGGGCGCGCACCCCGCCGTTGTTGAACTCGACGGTCGGCACTGCGAAGACGGTGGCGACGCGCCGGCCTTCACGATCGTACCCGGCATACCGCGTCCACGTCGGCGTACCCGTCTCGACGTCGAGCCGGACGAGCCGATCGCTGCCGGCGAGCGCTCGCGGCAGCACGGGTATCGCCGCCTCGGCGGGCGGTGACGCCGACGGCACCGAACGGAGGACGTGGATGTTGTTGACGACCAGGTCGACCTGCGACACCTTCCGCGCGATCTCCTCGGCGCGCCGCTTCATCTCCGGCGTCTCGACGCCGCCGGTGAGATAGACGGTGCGATCGTAGGTGTCGACGTGGATGCGCGTGAAGTTGGCCGCGGTCCCGTCGGCCAGCCGCGTCTTGACCTTGGCCGTGATGGTGCGGTCCTCCACCCATTGCTCCATCGAACGACCGGTGAGACTGCGGCAGCCCCCGGTGAGAACGAGGGCCACCAGGACGACCAGCCCGACGCGGTTCATGGCGCATCCGCGATGCCGTCGAGTTTCTGCAAGTGGTCAAACTTTTTCACTGGTGCCATGACGACCTCCTCGCTCTCCTGTATGATCTCGACACCTTTACAGCAAACTCTTTGCCCGGCAGGAGGCTTCGCCATGCTGAAGCGTTGGCTCGGAATCGCCATCACCGTCGGCGTCGTTGCCGGCCTCGTGGGCAGTCTCGCCGGCGGCCCTGACGTCGCGCGCGCCCAGGCGCCCGTCCGGATCGGCGTCATCCAGCCCCTGTCGGGGCCGGTGGCCGCCTCCGGGAACTACATCCGCATGGGTGCCGAGATCGCGCGCGACTGGCTCAACGCCAAGGGCGGTGTCCTCGGGCGAAGGGTCGAGCTGGTCATCGAGGACAACAAGTCGGATCCCAAAGAGGCGGCGAGCGCGGCCGAGAAGCTGATCGTCCGCGACAAGGTGCCCGCCATCATGGGCGCGTGGGGCAGCTCGATGACGCTGGCGGCGATGCCGAAGCTCGAGGAGTACGGCGTCCCCATGGTCGTGGAGACGTCGAGCGCCGCCTCCATCACCAAGCGGGGCAATCCGTGGATCTTCCGGATCAGCCCGCCCAGCGAGATGGAAGCCGTCGGCCTCGAGCAGTACGTCGACAAGCTCGCCATCAAGAAAGCCGACTTTCTCGCGGTGAACACGGACTGGGGGCGCGGGTCGATCCAGGCGTTCGGTGACCTCTTGAAGAAGAACGGGCTGCAGGTCGGCGCCGCCGAGTTCATGGAGCAGAGCGCGACCGACATGAACGCGCAGATCACCAAGATCAAGACCACCGGCGGCGACACCCTCTTCCTCACCACCGCCGTCGAGCAGATCACGCTCGTGCTCAAGCAGGCGCAGGAGCAGCGGCTGAGCCGCAAGATCATCACGACGGGCGGCTCGTCCTCGCCCACCCAGCTCATCAAGCAGGCCGGCGCCGCCGCCGAAGGGACCTACCACATCGTCTTCTTCATGCCCTGGTTCCCGGAATCCATGCCCGACGGCAAGCTGGCCAAGGCGTTCGTCGACGAATGGGCCAAGCGCGGCAATCCGTTCGAAGGCCTCACCGAGGGCTTCCGCGGTCACGACGGTATCGCCACGATCGCCGAGGCGTTGAAAGTCGCGGGCAAGGACGATCCCAAGGCGGTCCGCGACGCGCTCTGGCGAGTAAGCATCACCGGCGTCAACGGCCCCATCCACTTCGAGAAGGACGGCCCGGCCGGCAAGGAGAGCGGCCAGAGCAAGCCCTCGATCTTCATCGTGCAGATCCGCGACGGCAAGGTCGCGCTGCCGGAGTTTGCCCGGAAGTAGTGGAGCAGCTCCTTCAGCACCTGGTGAACGGCCTGGTGCTCGGCGGGACGTACGCCCTGCTGGGCATCGGGCTCACGCTCATCTTCGGGCTGATGAGCGTCGTGAACTTCGCCCACGGTGAGTTCTACACCCTGGGCGCCTACGCCACGTTCGCAGGGCTCACGCTGTTCGAGCTGAACTTCTTCGCCGCGCTCGGCTTCGCGATCGTCTGTGGCATCGTACTCGGGGCGCTCACCGAGCGTCTCCTCCTCCGTCCGCTCCGGGGCGAGTCCATCGATACCGTCATGCTCGTCATGATCGGAGTCTGGATCGCCATGCAGAACGGCGAGTTGCTGCTGTGGGGCGGCGTGGCCAAGTCGATCGCTCATCCATTCCCGACGTCGCCCTTGACGCTCGGCGGCCTCTCGCTGGCGCCGCTGCGCCTGTTCGTCCTCGCGGCCGCCCTCGGCCTCATCGTCGGCGCCCATTGGCTCATCCATCGCACGCGCCTGGGGCGAGCGATGCGCGCGACCTTCCAGGACGCCGACACCGCGGCGCTCATGGGCGTGCGGATCCGTCGCATCTACACCGCGACGTTCGCGATCGGCTCGGGCCTGGCGGCGGCGGCCGGGGCCTTGCTCGGCCCCGTCTTCATCGCGTATCCGTCCATGGGGGATCTGGCTTCGCTCAAGGCGTTTTGCGTGGTGATCCTCGGCGGCCTCGGCAACATCGGTGGCGCCACCGTCGGTGGCCTCGTTCTCGGCATCGCCGAGGAGCTGGGGGCGGGCTACGTGTCCTCGGGCTACCGTGACGCCGTCGGCTTTGTCATCATCATCGCCGTCCTTCTCGTCCGCCCCTCCGGACTGTTCGCACGCGCCGAGCGCGTAGGATGAGGCGCGCGGCGGGAATCCTGCTCGCCGTCGCAGCCCTGACCCTCCCGTTCTGGATCGCCAACCCGTACTTCCTCCACGTCGTCATCATGGCCGGCATCTTCGGCGTCCTCGCCTCGAGCCTCAATCTCCTGCTCGGGTATACCGGTCAGCTCTCGCTCGGCCACGCAGCATTCTTCGGGATCGGCGCCTACACCTCGGCGCTCCTGACCCTCCGGTTGGAATGGTCGTTCTGGCTGGCCCTGCCGGCCGCCGTCGTGGCGGCGGGAATCGCCGGCTGGGCGATCGGACGCCTCGCCTTGAAACTGCGCGGGGCGTACTTCGTGCTCGTCACCATCTCGTTCGCGGGCGTCATCGCACTCGTGAGCATCAACTGGATGGACCTGACCAACGGGCCGCTCGGGCTGCCGGGCGTGCCGGCGCCCGAGCTAGGCCCGTGGTCGCTGAGAACGAAGACGGCCTACTACTATCTGGTGCTCGCCGCAGTGGCCTTCGCCTACGAGGTCTGCCGGCGACTCGTCCACTCGCGCATCGGCCGGGCGCTCGTCGCGCTGCGGGAAAACGAGCCACTGGCCGAGTCGGTGGGCGTGGACGGCACACGCTATCTCGTGCTGGCCGCTGTGGTGAGCGCCGGGATGGCGGGACTCGCCGGCAGCCTCTACGCCCATTACACGCGCTTCGTGAGCCCGGAGGTCTTCCTCTTCACGTATACCGTCACGATGGTGATCATGGTCGTGGCCGGGGGCAAGGGTACGCTGGCCGGACCGCTGGTCGGCGCGGTGCTCTTCACTGTCCTGCCCGAAGCGCTGCGGGCGGCCACCTCCTGGCAGTGGCAGATGCTCGCCTACGGCGCCATCCTCGTCGTGCTGGTGTTCTTCCTGCCACGCGGAATCGTTCCCGCCTTCTTCCGTTGACCCTGAGCGTCCGTGATCTGACCGTGCGGTTCGGCGGGGTCGCCGCCCTCGGCGGCGTGTCGTTCGACGTCCGGGCGGGCAGCATCACGAGCCTCATCGGGCCCAACGGCGCCGGCAAGACGACCGCGTTCAACGCCATCACCGGGTATCTACGCGCGACGCGCGGCCGCGTCAGCTATGGTGACGCGGTTCTGAGCGGCCTGCGCCCCTGCGACATCGCGCGACAAGGCGTGGTGAGGACCTTCCAGAAGACGAGCGTCTTCCCGGCGCTGACCGTGGTCGAGAACGTGCTGACCGGTCTGCATCTTCGCGGCCGCGCCGAGGTGTGGTCGGTGCTCGCCCGCCGCCGGCGCGTGCGCGAGGAGGAGGCCGCGCTCCGCGCGGAGGCCGAGGCCGTCGTGGCCTTCGTCGGCCTCGCCCACCGGCGTGGCGAGATCGCGAGCGCCTTGCCATATGGCGAGCAGCGGCTCGTCGAGCTGGCGGTGGCGTTGGCCGCCCGTCCGTCGATCCTGCTGCTCGACGAGCCGGCCGCCGGCATGACGAGCGTCGAAAAAGACGTCATCGGTAGTCTGATCCGGAATATCCGCGACCAGGGCATCACGGTGCTGCTCGTCGAGCACGACATGCGCGTCGTGATGGGACTCAGCGACACCGTGATCGTGCTGAACCACGGCGCCGTCATCGCCGAAGGTTCGCCGGCGACCGTGCAGTCGCATCCCGACGTCATCCGCGCCTACCTGGGAACCACCCGTGCTGAAGGTTGAAGGCGTGGCCGCCGCCTACGGCGTCGTGGCCGCCCTGCGCGGAATCGACCTCACGGTGGCGCCCGGAGAGCTGGTCTGTCTCATCGGCGCCAACGGCGCCGGCAAGTCGTCCACGCTGCGCGCGATCTCCGGCCTGCTGCGGCCCAGTGCCGGACGCATCGTCTTCGACGGTAACGAGATTCAGGGCCAGGAGCCCGCCGCCATCCTCGAGACCGGGATCGCCCACTGCCCCGAGGGGCGGCGCGTCTTCCCTCACCTCACGGTGCACGAAAACCTGGCGATGGGCGCTTACGTCCGCCGTGACCGTCACGCCGTCACGGCCGACATCGAGCGCGTGTGCACTCACTTCCCGATCCTCGGTGAGCGGCGTCGCCAGATGGCGGGCACGCTGTCGGGCGGCGAGCAACAGATGCTCGCCATCGGGCGCGCGCTGATGTCACGGCCGCGGCTGATCCTGCTCGACGAGCCTTCGCTCGGGTTGGCGCCGGCCATCGTGGAAGCGACGTTCGCGATCATCGCGGGGATCCGCCGTGAGGGGACGACGGTCTTGATGGTGGAGCAGAACGCCTACCTGGCGCTCCGGATGGCCGACCGCGGCTACGTGATGGAGACGGGACGGATCGTCTTGGAAGGGCGCGCCTCCGATTTGCTCGCCGACGACCACGTCCGGCGAGCGTACCTCGGCGCCTGAGCAGCCGTGGCCCGCCGGCGCGGACTGTCGAACCAGCGCAGCATCGGCCGGAGGCTGACGACGTGGCCGACGACCATGACGACGGGCGCGGGCAGTCGCGCCTCACCGGCGGCGACAGCGGCCAGTGTCGTCGTCACCGTCTCCTGATCGCGCGTCGTTGCTGCGCGGATCAACGCCGTCGGGGTATCCACCGCGCGGCCGTGGGCGATGAGCTCGCGCGCGATCGTCTCGAGCCTCCCGGCGCCCATGAGCACGACGAGAGTGTCCACCGCCGTCGCCAGCGCCGCCCAATCGACGCTCCTGTCCTTGCCGTGACATTCGTGGCCGGTCACGACCGCGAACGACGATGCCACGCCGCGATGAGTCACCGGGATGCCGGCGTAGGCGGGAGCCGCGATGGCGGAGCTGACGCCCGGGACGACCTCGAAGCGAATGCCCGCGGCTTTCAGCGCGGCCGCTTCTTCACCGCCACGGCCGAGCACGAAGGGGTCGCCGCCCTTCAGCCGAACAACTCGGCGACCACAACGCGCTTCGGCGACCAGAAGCGCGTTGATCTCTTCCTGAGGCCGCGAGTGGTACCCGCTTTCCTTGCCGACGTACACGAGACGCGCGCGCGCCGGCACCAGCTCGAGCACACGCGTGTCCACGAGGCGGTCGTACACGACGACCTCGGCGCGGCGGAGCAGGCGGCGGCCACGGACGGTGAGAAGCCCGGGATCGCCCGGACCGGCGCCGACGAGAGCGACTCGCCCGACCACCTTCACGCCGGCCTCAGCGCCTGGAGCAGACGCCGCCGGGCCTCGTCCCGTCGGCCCGCGGCGACGAGACGTCGGACGTCGCCGCGGAGCGCCCGAATCCACGCCTCGGCCGTCGCCTTTTCGCCTCGAGCGTGGAGCTCCCGCCGTACCTCACCCGCGAGCTCGGTCAGCAACGCGTAGTCGCTGCCGAACACGCGTTCGAGCTCCTCGCGCACGACGCGAGCGAGCGCAGGGCTCCGCCCGCCGGTGGTGACGGAGACCAGCAACGATCCCCGGCGCAGCACCGAGGGCAGAAGGAAGTCGCAGTGCTCCGGATCATCGGCCGCGTTCACCCAAATCCGGCGCCGCCGCGCGTCGGCGGCCACCATCGCGTTGACGGCGCGGTCATCGGTCGCAGCGAACACAAGGGCCCTTCCTCGGAGATCGGCCGGACGATACGACCGGAACCGCACGCTGATCCGACCTTCATCCGCCAACGTCGCGAGGGACACCGTCACGCGTGGGCTGACGACCGTGACCGCCGCGCCGGCGGCAAGCAGACCCTCGACCTTGCGCTCGGCGACGGCCCCGCCGCCGACGACGAGGACGGGCCGGTCATCGAGGTCAAGAACGACCGGGTACGATCCCATGGCGGGCAATCGCGTGCACGAGCGCGCCCATCGTGCCTTTCTCGGGCTGGACGTGCGCGGTCACGCCGTACTCGCGAAGTGTGGCGGCGCACACTGGACCGATCGCCGCGACGGTCACGCGGTCACACAGTCCGGCGGCGAGGGCTTCGCGGAGGCCCCTTCGCTCGGCCACCAGGAACAGGTGGCGGACCTGCGGCGAGCTGGTGAAGGCGACCACGTCCACGCGGCCGGCGATGACGTCATCGACGAGCCGGACCAGGATCGCCTGATCGTCAGGCAGCGTCCACTCGTACAACGGGATCTCGACCACGCGAGCCCCTCGCGCGGTGAGGCCGTCCATCAGCACGCGGTTCTCGTCACCATAGAGCTGCACGGCGACGGTCCGGCCCCGAAGGTTGTGGCTGGCCAGCGCGTCGAGGATGCCATCGGAGGTCGGCTCGCCCGGCACCACGTCGATCCTCACGCCGGCTTCCTTGAGCACGGCGATCGGCTTGGGCCCCCGAGCGACGACGGTCAGCGCCGCCAGCGCTCGGAGGAGATCGTCCCGGCGATCGGCCCGCGTGGCGAGATCGAAGAATGCGCGCGTGCCGACACCGGTCATGAACGCGACGACGGCGACCTCCTTGGCGCAGATGCGGTCGAGCACGGCCCGCGCCGGAGCGAGATCGCGCCGGGGCACTTCGACGACCGCCGGCGCCGAGTAGGCGATGCCGCCCAGCTTCCCGATCAGCGTCGCCAGCTCACTGGCGCGGCGGGCTTCGGTGATGGCGATCGTCCGCCCGGCCAGCGACGGGACCCTGGCGTCCGTCGTCACGCCGCGCACTCCCCGACGCCGGTCTCGAGCCTGAACTTCTCGTCCGCTCCCCAGTCCAGGTACTTGTCAGGAGCCTCGCTCGACGGCGGAAGCTCCGTCCATGGCTTCAGGACCGACCGGAGCCGCTCGAGCTCGATGCGGTCCACGAACGCATCGAAGGTCTCCTCCGGCTTGCGCTCATCGCGGTAGAGTCCGAGGAGCGCCTTCACCGCATCGGGGACCTGCTTGGCCGGCACCCGGGCCACGGGCTTGCCGAAGCGCACGCGGCCGGGCGCCAGCGTGGCGCCGAGCAGGAGCTGGTAGGTCGGCGCCTGCTCGTCGTGGAACTTTCGCGCGCCGCCGTAGAGCCCGATGGAGGCGACGTGGTGCTGGCCGCACGAATTCGGGCAGCCCGAGATCTTGATGCGCAGCCCCGTCTCGTCGGCGAGATCTCCCAGCTCCCGGTCGATCATTTGCCCGAGCTCGAGCGCGAGTCCGCGCGAGGAGGTGATCCCGAGCTGGCAGGTGTCGGCGCCGGGGCACGACGTGACGTCGACCAGACGCTCGGCTCCCGGCTCGGCCAGATCGGCCCGGACGAGGAGCGCGTGGACCTCGGGCAGCGCAGCGAGTGGAATCCACCGGAGGAGGACGTTCTGCTGGTTGGTTGCCCGCATCGAGCCATCGCCGAAGTCCCGGGCGATCCGTGCCACCGTCCTCAGCTGCTCGGCTGTGATATCGCCGCGGACCAGCCGCACGTTCACGGAGGCCCACCCCCGCTGCTTCTGCGGGACGACGTTCGTGGCCCGCCACCGCGCGCATCGCACGTCGCCCGCCAGCGGCAAATGACGGCTCGGCTGGCGGGACACCGGCGCCTGCTCCTCCCAGACCTCGATCGGCGGGAACTGCCCGGCCATGGTCAGACGGAGCGCGTCGCGCTCGCGAAGAATGAGCGTGCGGAGGGCGTCGATCCCGAGTTTCTTCACGACGAACTTGAGCCGGGCCAGATTGCGGTTGTCCCGGTTCCCGTGGCGGTCGAAGACGCGCACGATCGCAGCAACCGTCGGCAGAAGATCGTCGGCGGGCGTGAAGGCCTCGAGCGCCTGGGCGATCTGCGGAGCGGGCCCGAGGCCACCACCGATGACGATCCGAAAGCCCCGCACCCGCCGGCCATCGACGTCCTCGATGGTCGCCTGGGCGCCGATGTCGTGAATCGGTGTGAGTCCGCTGTCCTCTTCGCAGCCGGAGAAGGCGATCTTGAACTTGCGCGGCAGGTTCTGATTCATCGGGTTGCGTAGCAGGAACCGCGCGACCGCGTCGGCGTACGGCGTGGGATCGAACGGCTCGTTCGGGCAGATCCCGGCGCAGTGACCGACGGTGACATTGCGCACGGTGTTGCCGCAGGCTTCACGAGTCGTCAACCCGACCTCAGTCAGGCCTCGCATCACATCCGGGACGTCCGCCAGTGGCACGAAGTGGAACTGTACGTTCTGCCGCGTCGTCACGTGCCCGACGCGTCTCGGCGTGCGCTCGGCGACGTCCGCCAGGCGGTCGATCTGCGCCGCCGTCAGGCCGCCCCACGGAATCTTGACGCGGACCATCTGAACGTCCTGCTGGCGCTGACCGTAGATCCCGTGCTGCAGGCGGAATCGCTTGAAGTCATCCGGATGGATGCGCCCTGCGTGGAAGTCCTCCACGAACTGATCGAACGTGTCGATCTCACCGTCCGCGGCCCACGACCGTCCATAACCATTGACGCTTTCGTCCATACCCCGCCTCCAGACGGTTGAGAGTCTCTCCCAGCTCGTGCGAGAGAACTCTACTATTATTGATCGGTAATATCAAGATTGCGCCTGGTCGGTGATGATGAACTCCCATCATCCCAGGAGAACCTCCCTGGTACGACGACCTCCGAATTCGCAATCATCTGATTTGTAAATCTTTCTTCCGTGGCAGTTCGATTGCTTTGGTTAGTTCGCACCAATGCAGCTTCACGCCAGACAGGGGGAACGCGTATGAAGCGGCTCCAAGACAGCGGATTGAATCAGGCGCTGAACGAGGCCGGTGATGGGGCCCTCGCCGTCGGGCCGGATCGACGCGTTCTTTTCTGGAATCGGGCGGCCGAGCGGCTCCTTGGATATGCGCCG
>Ga0099827_10001058_pt1 | contig 13708 bp, 16 predicted proteins | sample CZO8metaG_FD_79339 | JGI IMG/M metagenome (GOLD analysis project Ga0099827, IMG submission 79339) | Vadose zone soil microbial communities from the Eel River Critical Zone Observatory, Northern California, USA - CZOApr15con1.8 metaG | ecosystem: Environmental > Terrestrial > Soil > Vadose zone ...
CGCATGACGCGAGTGATGGTCATTTCGGACACGCACCTGCCGCGCGGCGCGCGCGCTCTGCCCGCGCGCTGCGTCGAGCTGCTGCGCGGGGCGGACCTGATCCTCCACGGCGGCGACTTCGTATCCGCCGCGTTCCTCGCAGAGCTGCGCGCGCTCGGGCCGCCGGTCAAGGCGGTCTACGGGAACATGGACGAGCCGGCGTTGAAGGAGTCGCTACCGAAACAGCACGTCGTCGAGGTCGCCGGAGCGCGGATCGGGATGGTGCACATCCCGGGCCCTGCGGCAGGGCGCGCGGCGCGGCTGCGAGAGAAGTTCCCGGACTGCGACGCCGTGATCTACGGCCATACGCATGTCCCCGAAGTGATGCAGGACGAAGGCGTCTGGATCCTCAACCCCGGCTCGCCGACCGAGAAACGGAAGGCGCCGGTGCACGCGATGGTCGTGCTCGAGGTCGAGGCGGGAGAGATCCGGCCAGAACTGGTGGAGCTCTAGGGATTGCGCAGCACGTCGTGTGTGCCCACGCGCCGCCACACGACGTGGGGGTCGTCGCCTCGAACCGACTTCCCGAAGGAGAACGTGGCGCGGCCGTCGTCCGCCCACGTCAGCTCGAAGATTCCCGGTGCGCCCTGCACGCCCTTGACTCGCAGGCCCGCTCGGAGAGAGCCGGAGGCGCTGAGATCGGCAACGAGCTTCCCGACTGCCGTGAGGAAAGCCGCTTGCTCCTGCTTGGATAGGGCGGCGAAGTCGCGGTTGAAGCGCGGCAGCCGCTCGAACGTCGGCAATGACTACGGCTTCATGTCGCGGCGGAGCGACTCGAGAAACGCCTCGCCGCTCTCGAAGAACTCGCCGCGCCCGGCCGCGATGTCCTCGTCCGCCTCGCGCTCGCCGGCCTGCCACTCCGGCGTCCAGAACCACGCCTGCGAGGCGTCGATCACCTTCTGCGGGCGGAGCAGGATGCCCTCGTCCACGATCTCGACCTCGATCGGATCGCCCTCTTCGAGCCGCGCCGCAGCGCGGATCTCGACCGGAAGCGTGATCACGCCGCGCTTGGAAAGCTTCGTGCGAGCCATTCCTGAAATTCAGAATAGCAGAAAGTCGGTCAACTTGACACGAACGCGCGTTCGATCTAGTCTTACGAACAGATGTTCGGTCGACTCCTGATCATCGCGGTTGCGGGGCTGATCCTCTGGGGCGTCGTGGCCCGCGCCTCGAGCGGCGCCGGGCCCGAGCGGATCTACTTCGTCAAGCCGCACGACACGCTGTGGTCGATCGTCACCAAGACCTACGGCGGCGACCCTCGCGAGGGGATCTGGAAGCTGGAGCAGCGGAACGGCCTAGCCGGGGCGACGATCGTCCCGGGCGAGAAGCTCGTCATTCCCGGGTGAGAACCCAAACCTCAACTCGCCCCGGCTAGCGCTGCTTCAGCCTTGCTGCTAGCCAAGCGGCTGGCGCGAGGAGAAGAATGGCAAACAGGAGCGCACCGAGGCCGACGGCGCCTCGTGCTCGATCCTCGTCCTGCGCGTGCGTCGCCATCAGGTAGATGCCCCAACCGCCGATAAGGACAGCGGGGAGCGACAGGGCGGTCAAACCGAGCACAATCAGGAAACGGCGCCGCATCACATGCCGCGGTAGGCGTGCCCCGCCATCGCCTGCGGGTCCAGCATCACGTTCACGATCGCCGGCTCGCCCGACGCGAGCGCGCGCTCGAGCGCCGGCGCCAGCTCGTCCGGACGCTCCACGTGTTCGCCGTGACCGCCGAGCGCCTCCGTCAGCTTGTCGTAGCGCGTCGGCGCGAGCTCGACGGCCACGCCCGCGTCCTCGCCGTAGATCCCGGCCTGCGGGATCCGGATCTCGCCCCAGCCGGCGTCGTTGCCGATCACGAACACCGCAGGCAGCCCGAAGCGCACCAGCGTGTCGAACTCGAAGCCGTTCAGCCCGAACGCGCCGTCGCCCGCGACGACGACCACTTGCTTGTCCGGCTTCGCCGCCTTCACCCCCAGCGCGTAGGGCGGCCCGATCCCGAGGCAGCCGAAGGGCCCCGGGTCGAGCCAGTGCCCGGGCCGGTGGATCCGTAGCACCCGAGAGACCGCCGCGACGACGTCGCCGCCGTCGCCGATCACCATCGTGCCGGGATCGAGCACTTCGTCGAGCACCTTGCCCAACCGGTAGTGGTGAATCGGGGCAGCGTCCGACTCGACTTGAGCGCGATGCTCGTCCCACCATGCGCCCTCCGCCTCGCGCAGTCGCTCGAGCCACGGCTCGCGATCGACGTGGAGGTTCTTCACGCCGTCGGCGAGGATCCCGAGCACCGCGGCGCAGTCGCCGACGATCCCCGCGTCGGGCGCGCGGTTGCGTCCGAGCTCACTCGCATCGGAATGGATGTGCACGAGCTTTGCTTCGTCGGCGAAGCGGCCGAAGCGCAACCTGAAGTCGAGTGTCGTCCCGACCACGCAGACGACGTCTGCCGCCGCGACGGCGACGCCACGCGCATGCTGGAAGAACAACTCGTGGTCGGGCGGCAGCGCACCGCGTCCGGACCCGTTCAGGAAGATCGGCAGCCGTCCGTTCTCCGCGAACAGGGCAAGCTGTTTCCACGCCCCGTCCCACCAGATCCCGCTGCCGGCGATCACGGCCGGGCGCTCCGCGCCGTTCAGGAGCTCCGCCGCCTTCATCACCTCGCGCGGGTCGCCGAACGTGCGCGCGTTCGAGCGCGACGGCCGCGCCTCGACGTCGTCCGTCTCCGCGAACAGGACATCCATCGGCAGCTCGAGATACGCCGGTCCGCGCGGAAGCGACAACGCCTGGCGAAACGCAGTTGCGACGTACTCGGGGATTCGCTCCGGCTGCGCGCACACCGCGGCCCATTTCGTGATCGGCTTGAAGAGCGCGAGCTGGTCGAACTCCTGCAGTGCGAGCTGCTCCGCCTGCACGAGCGGACGCGCGCCGCCCAGCACGACGAGGGGCGTTTGCGCGGCGCGGCAGTTCGCGACGGCCGTCACCGTGCCGGTGACGCCCGGCCCCGCAGTCACCACAGCGACGCCGCACGCGCGGTTGATCCGACCCCACGCCTCCGCCGCGTGACCGGCTGCCTGCTCGTGCCGCACGTCGAGCACGCGGACGCCCTCGACGCGGCAACCTTCGTAGATCGGCATCACGTGCCCGCCGGAGAGCGTGAAGATCGTGTCGACGCCGTGCGCCTTCAGCGCGCGAGCCACGAGGACACCGGCCTGAACTCGCCCCACCGGGCGAATCTACTAAGACCGCAGTGAGACGCGGCTAAGAAATCGCGATGGATTCGCAAACCGGACGACGGCGCGACGCGTAGTCCAGGCTGACCGGCCGGACTAACCAGGGAGTGATGGCGATGACGAGGTTCGTTCGAATCGTTCTTGTGGGACTGGCGGCGGGTGCCGTGCTCGGCGCCGGCGGAGCGACCGCCCGAAGTTCGGGCAACTGGTACAACGCTTACTCCCTCGTCTCGGACGGCCCGGCCGTGCCGGCGCCGGGCGCCGACGCATCGCTCGTGAACGGCTGGGGCTTGAGTGCGGGCCCCACGTCGCCGTGGTGGACGTCGAACAACAAGACGAACACCTCGACGCTCTACAACGGCGTCGGCGCGAAGGCGGCTCTGACGGTGAGTGTGCCCGGAGGGCCGACCGGAACGGTGTTCAACGGCAACTCGGCCGGTTTCATCGTGAGCCAGGGCGGCAAGAGCGGCTCGGCGAGGTTCCTCTTCGCGACGCAGGCCGGTACGATTCTCGGCTGGTCGAACGCGGTGAACGGGACGACCGCGATCACGGCGATCGACCACTCGGCGCAGGGCGCCGTGTACGACGGGCTCGCGACGCTCAACGACCGGCTGTTCGCCACGGACTTCCACAACGCGCGCGTCGACGTCTTCGACGCCTCCTTCGCTCCCGTGACGCTTGCGAACGGGTTCAGCGATCCCCAAATTCCGACGGGCTGGGCGCCGTTCGGAATCCGGGCCCTGAACGGGAACATCTTCGTCACCTATGCGCAGCAAGACAGCGCGAAGCGCAACGATCTCGCGGGAGGCGGCCGCGGCTACGTCGACGAGTACAGCCCGGACGGCGTGCTGCTCGCGCGGGTCGCCAAGCGCGGAAAGGCCAACGCGCCGCTCAACTCTCCCTGGGGCCTGGCGATGGCGCCCGCGAGCTTCGGCGGCTTCGGCGGCGATCTGCTCGTCGGCAACTTCGGGAACGGGAAGATCAGCGCCTACCAGCCCCCCGCCTCCGGCGGCACCAAGTGGGCGTACAAGGGCCAGCTACGGGTCGCAACCGGAGCGCTGATCAAGATCGAGGGGCTCTGGGCGATCGCGTTCGGCAACGGGGCCGCCGCAGGCCCGACCAACAACCTCTACTTCCTGGCCGGACCGGACGGCCAGACTCACGGGCTCTTCGGGTTCATCACCGTGGGCTAGAGGCCGTGCGCGCTTAAGAGGCGGCCTGCAGAGCGGTCGCCGGCCGCCGCCGGCTCATCACGGCGAAGAATGCGTCGACCACGTTCGGGGAGAACTGCGTCCCGCGTCCCTGACGAAGTTGCTCCGCCGCCTCCTCGAAGGTCAGCGCGCGGTGGTACGGACGATCCGTCGTCATTGCGTCCCACGCGTCCGCGAGCCCGACGATCGCGGCTTCGAGCGGAATCGTTTCCGCGGCGATCCCGTCCGGATAGCCGCCCCCGCTCCAGCGTTCGTGGTGGTGGCGAATCACCGGTACCGCGTCGCGCAGTCGGCCGAACTTGCCGACGATGCGCGCGCCCTCCTCCGAGTGGCGCTTGATCACGTCGTACTCGTCCTCCGTCAGCTGCGCGGGCTTCGTGAGGATCGCGTCGGGCACGGCGAGCTTGCCGATGTCGTGGAAAAGCGCGCCGTAGCGCAGCCCGTCGAGCTGCGTGCGATCGAGGCCGAGGTGCTTACCCAACGCGAGCGACAGCTCTTGCACGCGCAACGAGTGGCCGGGCCGTGTACGGGTCCTTCGCCTCGACAGTCGCGTTCAAGCTCTCGATGGCCTCCAGCGAGAGCTCCTCCTGGCGACGGTACGAGTCCAGGAGCTCGCGCGAGCGCTGGCGCAGCGTCGTCGTTTGCCGACGCAATGTCCTCGACGCTCCGCGGACGAGCAGCGCCAGCGCGACCCACAGCGCGAGGAAGACGCCGCCGACGGTCAGCCAGATCACATGCGTGCGCGACGAGATCGCGCTCTCGACACCCTCCGGCTTCGCGTAGATCTCATACGCGCCGATCGCGCCGTTGTGTCCAGCGGCGTCGATCGGCGCATAGACCTCGAGCACGTGACTCCGGCCGACGAGCCTCTTCTCGACGGCGTCCTCGCCCGTGGAGGAGAGGTTGTCGATCGCGCCGGTCGTGCGGTTCTCGTGAATCGTCTCGCCGAGGTCTCCGTCGAGCTCGAAGCGTTTCCCGATCCGCCAGCGGCCGACGTTCGTCCACGCAAGCGTGCCGTCGGCGCGCCAGACCTTCACGGAGAGGAGGTCATGCTGCCGCCGTACGGCGCGGTCCAGGAGTGACACCTGGCTCGGTCCGATCGCGATGTGATCGCTGCGGACGAGCTCGTCGCCGAGCACCGCGTCGACGTAGCGCGACAGCTCGTCGCGCCGGAAGTCGATCGCCTGGCGCTTGATCGTCGCGGAGAGGACGGAGCCGAGGATGGCCGCCGCGAGGAGCAGGATGACGGCGCTCGCGACGAGGCACACGCGCAGGAGGGTGAGGGAGCGCGCAATATCGAGTCGGGATCGCACTGTGGTCGCCGCAAGAACCACGATTCAAACTAATGGCACAAATGTGCAGCGGGCGCCCACCCCGTTTGGGGGATGGTGGCTCACTCGGCCACATCCTCCGGGCAATGTGACCGAGCGAGCCACCAGGCAGAATCGAGGCGTGGATCTCGATCTCGTCTTTCTCGGCACCGCCGGCTCGATGCCGACGGCGCGGCGCTCTCCGACCGCGCTCTTGCTCCGGCGCGGCGGCGATCGCCTGCTGATCGACTGCGCGGAGGGCACGCAGCGCCAGCTCATGACCTCCAACGTCGGGCTGATCGAACTGCGCGACGTGTTCCTGACCCACTATCACGCCGACCATTACCTCGGACTGCCGGGCATGCTGAAGACGTTCGCCCTGCGCGGGCGCGAGGTACCGATCACGATCTACGGACCGCGCGGTCTGACGGAGCTCTTCACCTCGCTGCGCCGCATCTTCGGGAAGCTGACGTATCCGTACGAGCTGGTCGAGCTCCAGCCCGGCGACGTTTTGAACCGTGGCGACTATCGCATCGTCACCTTTCCCGTCGCGCACGGTGTGCCGTCGCTCGGTTACGCGCTCGTCGAGGAGGACCGGCCGGGCCGCTTCGACGTCGCGGCCGCGGATGCGCTCGGGGTTCCGCCGGGGCCGGAGCGGGGGAGGCTGCAGTCGGGCGAGGCGATCGCGCTCCCGCACGGGACCGTCGTCACCCCGCAGCAGGTGCTCGGCGAGCCGCGGCCGGGCCGGAAGGTGCTCATCACCGGAGACACCGCGCCGTCGCTGGACTACGTCGACCTGGCCCAGGGCGCGGACCTGCTCGTGCACGAGGCGACGTTCTGCGAGGAGGAAGCGGCGCGCGCGCGAGAGACGTCGCACTCGACGGCGAAGGAGGCCGCGCAAGTCGCCGCCGCAGCCGGTGCTCGGATGCTCGCGCTCACGCACCTGTCGTCGCGCTATTTCGGGCCGGAGGCCGCCCGCGAGGCGCGCGAGATCTTCCCTGAGACCGTCGTCCCGCGCGACTTCGATGTGATCGAGATCCCGTTCCACGAGCGGGGTACGCCGCAGCTCGTGAAGGGCGGCGCCGTGCACGCGCGGCCCGAATCGGTATCGTCCGAGCCGCAATGACGCGCATGGTGCAGCTCGCCGTCGCCGGCGACATCACGGAGGCCGAGGAGATCCAAGAGATCCTGGCGACCGCGGGCATCGACTCCGAGCTGCAGAGCGCGCTTGACGAGCCGCTGACCGTCCTCGTTCCCGAGTCGTCACTCGAGGACGCGAAGGACGCGATCGAAGTGCTCACCGAAGACGACGTCATCTCGGAGCCCTAAGAGCGACTTCGCCGAGCTCGCCGCGCGCTACGACGAGCTGCGCGACGGCGACCCGCGCGCACGCGACGAGCTGTACGAGCTGCTCGCGCGCGAAGGCGATCTGCGCGGGAAGCGCGTCCTCGACGTCGGGTGCGGCACCGGCACGCTCGCCGCGTGGCTTGCCGAGCGCGCGGCGGCGAAGGTATGGGGTGTAGACGCGTCGCCCGAGATGCTCGCGCTTGCGCGCGCGAAGGTTCCCGAGGGCGTGGGCCTGAAGCTCGGACGTGCAGAGGAGCTTCCGTTCAAGGACGGCTGGTTCGAGCGCGCCGTGTCGACGCTTGCCGTGCACCACCTCGACCGGCCGCGCGCGTTTCCCGAGATCCGTCGCGTGCTCGCGCCGGGTGGTCGCTATGCGTTCGCGACCTTCGACCCGAGCTATTTCCCGCAGTACTACCTGAACCGCTACTTCCCGTCGTTCCTCGAGATCGACACCGCGCGCTTCGGATCTGCGGACGCGCTGGCCGCGGAGCTTCGCGAGGCCGGTTTCGAAACGGTGCGCGCGGCAACGCTCACACAACAGGTGACCATCTCCCGCGAGAACGCGCTCGAGAAGATTCGCGGCCGCCACATCTCGACGTTCCAGCTGATCTCCGACGAGGAGTACGCATCTGGGGTCGAACGCGCGGAGCGTGAGCTGCCCGAACGCATCGACTACGAGCACCACTGGCTCGTCGTCTCGGGCGTGCTACCTTCGGGCTCGTGAGGGGTCGGATTGCAGCGCCGGCCGCGCTCGTCGCGACGGCCCTCGCGTTCGTCACGACGGCGGCCGCGCTGACGAGCACGCGCGGCGCGGTCTCCGCAACCGCGATCCCCGGCACCGTGCCGGCCTGGTCGCCGAACGGGAATCAGATCGCGTTCGCCGACCTCGCCGGCTCGTCGTGGGGCGTGTACGTGGTCGGCGCCGACGGGAGCGGGCGGCGACTCGTCGTCACCACGGGCAGGGACGCGCCGAAGGCGATCTCGTGGTCGCCGAACGGCGCCCGGCTCGCTTACGACGCGTTCGATCCGGACGACCAGCTGACCGACGTGTTCACCGTCGCCGCCACCGCCGGGCGGCCGACCAAGGTCACCTCCGGCTGGGCGGCGTCGTGGGGTTCCCAGAACAAGCTCTTGATCATCGACCGCGGAGCCGACCGCGGCGACGACCGCACGTTCGTCGTCAATCCCGACGGCAGCGGCAAGGAGGAGCTCGAGCCGTGCTCCGAATTCGAGTTCGGCGGCTGCTTCGACGGCCACCCCGACTGGTCGGCGGACGGCAAGCGCGTCGCGTTCGACACGGTGATGGGGGCGGGCAGCGCGGTCTGGACGATGAATCCGGACGGCACGAACCGCCGAATCATCACGCCGTTCTTCCCGGCTGCCGCGCATCCGCACTGGTCTCCCGACGGAGCAACGATTCTCTACGAGCATTTCGACATTGCCAACCCAGTGGGCGGCGACGTGTCGGTGATGAACGCGGACGGGAACGCGAGTCGCGTCGTCGCCAAGAACGGCGAATTTCCCGATTGGTCGCCTGACGGAAAGACGATCGTGTTCGCGCGCGCGGGTACGAGCGGCGACAGCCTGTATCTCGTCAATGCGGACGGATCGAACGAGCGCCCGCTCGCCGCGCCGAGCACGCCGCCGCCTCCGGCAGGCAAGTGCGTCGTTCCGAAGGTCGCGGGCAAAACGCTTGCCGCCGCGAAGGCGCTGCTGACGAGCGCTCACTGCAAGGCCGGGAAGATCACGCAGGTCAAGTCGAAGACCGTTGCGAAGGGTCGCGTCGTGTCGTCGAAGCCGAAGGCCGGCACGACTGCGCCTGCCGGCACGGCCGTCGCGCTGGCGGTCAGCCGCGGCCGCAAGTAGGATCGCCTCACGTATGGGCATGGTGACCTTCCGTGGCCGTTCAGCGCGCTCGAGGCGCGCGGCCGCACGCACAGCACTTCCTTCGCAGTAGCCGGCTCGCCGCCGACATCATTCGCTGCATCGACGTCCACGCGGACGAGCTCGTGGTCGAGATCGGCGCGGGCAGCGGCAGGCTGACGACGGAGCTCGCACGGCGCGCCCGGCGCGTCGTCGCGATCGAGATCGATCCCGATTGGGCCGCAATGCTACGCGCGCGCCTTGAGGAGGTCACCGTGATCGAAGGGGACGCATTGGCCGTGCCGCTGCCGCGCGAGCCGTTCCGCGCCGTCGGCAACGTGCCGTTCAACCGCACGACGGCGATCCTCCGCCGCCTGCTCGACGATCCGCGCACGCCGCTCGTCCGTGCGGATCTGATCGTCGAGTGGGATCTCGCGCGCAAGCGCGCGGCAGTGTGGCCGAGCACGCTGCTCGGCGTTTGCTGGAGCGCGTGGTACGAGCTGGCGGTCGTGCGAAGGCTGCCCGCGCGCTGCTTCGAGCCGGCGCCGTCCGTCGATGCGGCACTGCTGCGGATCACGCGGCGGCCGGTACCGCTCGTCGAGCCGAGGAGCGCCGATGAGTTTCGCGCGCTCGTCCGCGCCGCGTTCGACCGCGGCAGCCTGCCCGGACTGGTGCCGCCGCTCCTGCTCAAGCGCACCGCGAACCGGCTCGGCTTCGACCCGCGCACAGCGCCGCGAGAGCTCGACGTCCACCAGTGGGCCTCAGTTTTTGCTTCGGTTCGCACCGACTCGGGTAGCAGCGACGTACGTTCCGATCGATGAGACTGTTGCTCGCCGTACCTGCCCTGACCGCCCTCATCGTGCTGGCCGCCCAGGCCGCGCCTGCGTCACCCACGCCGACGGTCTCATGCGACTCGGCCGTCATGTTCACCAAGCCTCCCAAGCCGAGTGATGGCGACCGGTTGCTGTTCGAGCGCGTTGCCGTCCCGCCGCGCTACCTCGCTCAGGTCATGCGAACGGACGGCGACTGGCCGTACTCGCGGAAGGCCGCCCTGCTCGTCCGCGCGGGCACCAGAGGAGTCAGCATCAGCGTTCCGCTCACGTGGCGCGACCGTGTCGCGATCGAATGGGGCGACAGCGGCGTCGTTCCGGCCTTGCGCATCGCGCCGTGCACGCGGCCGCCGAACAGATGGAACGTCTACGTCGGAGGGTTCCGCCTCAGCGCTCCCGCCTGCGTCCCGCTCCTGGCCCGTGTCGGATCGCGAAGCACGACCGTCCGCTTCGGTATCGGCACCCACTGCCCCGCCAAGTGACACTTTGTCACTTGGCAGGCTGACGTCCGCGCGAGCCGTTAGAGTCCTCGGCGCACGTAGACCCCTTTAAAGCCGGTCCAGCGAGGCCGGAAAGGAGTTGCGAATGGCGACGTCTGCCCGCGAGGCCTCAGGCAAGGTGCTTCTCGACGCCGAGGCGATCGACCGGACGCTCTCCCGCATCGCGCACGAGATCATCGAGCAGAACGACGACCTCGACAAGGTCGCGCTCGTCGGCATCCACCGCCGCGGCGTGCCCCTTGCACAAAGATTGCGCCGGCTGATCGAGGAGCGCAGCGGCGTCGAGCTCGCGCTCGGCCAAATCGACATCACCTTCTACCGCGACGACGTCCAGGTGCGCGGCGGCGAGGCGCCGCTGCACTCGCAGCCGGTCGTCCGCTCGACGTCGCTCGACTTCCCGCTCGAGGGGATGACGTGCATCCTTGTCGACGACGTCCTCTACACGGGGCGCACAATCCGCGCCGCGGTAGAGGCCCTCTTCGACTACGGTCGCCCGGCGCGCGTGCAGCTCGCCGTGCTCGCCGACCGGGGCCACCGCGAGCTGCCGATCCGCCCCGACTACGTGGGCAAGAACCTGCCGACCTCGCGCGAGGAGCGCATCCAGGTGCAGCTGCTCGAGGTGGACGAGGTCGACCGCGTCCTGCTCGTCTCGACTCCGGAGGAGGAGCCCGTCTGATGGCCGACATCCGCGTCATGCGGGAGGACCTCCTTCCGCCGAAGGGACCACCGCGTCGTCATTTGATCTCGATCCAAGACCTCACACGTGAAGACATCGAGCGCCTGCTCGGCACGGCGCGCAGCTTCGAGCGCTCGCTGGAACGGGAAGTGAAGAAGCTGCCGACGCTGCGCGGCCGCACGGTCGTCAATCTCTTCTACGAGTCGTCGACGCGCACGTCGTCGAGCTTCGAGCTCGCGGCGAAGCGCCTGTCGGCCGACACGATGTCGATCAAGTCGAGCGGCTCGTCCGTGGACAAGGGTGAGTCCCTGAAGGACACCGCCCTCACGCTCGGTGCATACGACCCCGACGTGATCGTGATCCGCCATCCCCAGATCGGCGCGCCGGAGCTCGTCGCGCGTGTCACCGACGCTCATGTCGTCAACGCCGGCGACGGCAAGCACCAGCATCCGACGCAGGCGCTGCTGGATCTCTACACGATCAACGCGGAGTTCGGGCGCGTCGAGGGCCTGCACGTCGCGATCGTCGGTGACGTCCTGCACTCGCGCGTCGCGCGCTCGAACATCCAGGCATTGCTGCTGCTCGGTGCGCGCGTCACGCTCGTCGGTCCGCCGACGCTGCTTCCGCGCGGGATCGAGGCGATGGGCTGCGAGACGACGACCGACATCGACGCGATCAAGGCTGCGGATGTTGTCTACGTCCTGCGCATGCAGCGCGAGCGCATGCACGAAGGCGCGAACTTCGTCCCGTCGCTGCGCGAGTACAGCGCGCGCTGGGGCGTCACGCCGGAGCGCATCCGCGAGGGGCAGAAGATCATGCACCCGGGGCCAATGAACCGCGGAGTCGAGATCGACCCGCTCGTCGCGGACGACCAGGACGCTCTGATCATCACGCAGGTGCGCGCCGGGCTCGTGGTGCGGATGGCGGTGCTCTACGACCTGCTGACGCACGGGCCGGTCGCGGTGCAGGCGGCGCCGACGCCGCTGGAGGTCGCCTAATGCCGGCCCCCACCTTCGCAGCTCGCGTCCTCTGGCGTGCTGCAAAGCGGCGCCAGGGGGCGTCCTCAGTCGCGCCCGTAGCCGCTGGCTACGAACGCTCCCTGCGTCCTTCCCTGGCTTGCTTTTCGCAGCCAGAGAACGGGATCTGCGAAGGAGGTGACCGGTGACGCTCGTCGGCAAGAGCGCGCCAAAGGACTCGCTCGTCGTCACCGGTGCGCGTGTCCTCGATCCGGTCGAGGGCGTCGACGCGCAGGTCGACGTCCGTGTCGATGACGGCGTGATCGCCGCGATCGGGACGTCGCTCGATACGAACGCGCACCGCGAGCTCGACGGCGCCGGGCTCGTGCTCGCGCCCGCGTTCGTCGACCTGCACGTGCACCTGCGCACGCCGGGACGCGAGGACGAGGAGACGATCGCGTCCGGCACCGCGGCGGCCGCTGCCGGAGGCTACTGCGCGATCCTCGCGATGCCGAACACCGATCCGGTCGTCGACTCCGCCTCCGTGCTCGGCTCGCTGCTCGAGCTCGCGCGCGAGGAGGCGGAGGTGCCAGTCGGGTTCCTCGCTGCGATCACGAAGGGACAGGCGGGCGCGGAGCTGACGGAGATGGGTGAGCTCGCGGACGAAGGAGCGGCCGCCTTCACCGACGACGGCCGCCCCGTTGCGTCGGCGGGCCTGATGCGGCGCGCGCTCCAGTACGCGTCGATCACGGGCCGGCGGCTCGCGCTGCACGAGGAGGAGCCGTCGCTGTCGAAGGACGGGCAGATCCACGAGGGCGAGGTGTCCGCCGAGCTCGGCTTCGCCGGCTATCCGTCGGTCGCCGAATCGCTGATGGTCGAGCGCGACCTCGCGCTCGCCGCGTACGAGGGACAGCCGCTGCACCTGATGCACCTCTCGGCGCGCGAGTCGGTCGAGGCGCTCGAGGCCGCGCGCGCCGCCGGCGTGCAGGCGAGCGGCGAGGTGACCCCGCATCATCTCTGCTTGACCGACGAAGCTGTGCGCACGCTGGACTCGAATTTGAAGATGAACCCGCCGCTCCGCGCGGCCGCGGATCGCACGGCGCTGATCGACGCGCTGCGCAGGGGCACGATCCAGGCGGTCGCCACCGACCACGCGCCGCACGCGCGGCACGAGAAGGAAGTGCCGTTCGAGGCAGCGCCGTTCGGCGTCACCGGGCTCGAGACGGCGTTCGCAGCGCTCTACACGAACCTTGTCGAGCCGGGACTGCTCCCGCTCGAGGTGCTGCTCGAGCGCATGTCGGCCGGCCCGGCGCGCGCGTACGGGCTCGAGCCGCCGCGGATCGCCGTCGGCGCGACGGCGAATCTCGTCCTGCTCGATCCGAGTGCGAGCTGGCGGGTGACCGAGCACGGCTTCCGCTCGCGCTCGGTCAACTCGTGGCTCCTTGGACGGACGCTGAACGGGCAGGTCAAGGCGACGGTCGCCGACGGCAGATTGGTATTTGGGGGGTGAACGGATTCCTCGCTCTGGAGGACGGGACCGTTTTCAACGGAGAGTCGGTCGCCGCGGAAGGGAGCGCCTTCGGCGAGGCCGTGTTCACGACGGCGATGACCGGCTACCAAGAGGTCGTGACAGACCCCAGCTACGCGGAGCAGCTGATCTGCTTCACCGCGCCGATGGTCGGCAACTACGGAGTCGCGTCGGCGCGCTCCGAGTCGAAGCGGCCGCACGCGCGCGCGGTGCTGATGCGCGAGGCGCGCGGGCCCGCC
>Ga0099827_10001059_pt1 | contig 13704 bp, 14 predicted proteins | sample CZO8metaG_FD_79339 | JGI IMG/M metagenome (GOLD analysis project Ga0099827, IMG submission 79339) | Vadose zone soil microbial communities from the Eel River Critical Zone Observatory, Northern California, USA - CZOApr15con1.8 metaG | ecosystem: Environmental > Terrestrial > Soil > Vadose zone ...
ATGAACGCGCAGACCGCGCGCGAGGACGTCATGGGGCTGCCGTCCGGCGCGCTGTGCGTCTACGACGCGCCGCTGGGCTGCAAGGCCATGCGCGACGACGTCTCCTTCTTCGAGGTGCCCTTCGCCAAGCTGGCCGGCGAGCTCACCACTGACGCCCGGCTGCGCAAGCTGCTGACGAACATGATCTACGTCGGCATCGTGGCCGAGCTGATCGGCATCGAGCGGGACGAGGTCGTCAACGCCATCACCAAGCAGTTCAAAGGAAAGCAGAAGGCGATCGAGCCGAACGTCGGCGCGATCGACAAAGGGCTCGAGTTCGCGCGCGCCAATCTGCCGAAGCAGAACAAATGGCGCATCGAGCGGATGAACAAGACCGCCGGCAAGATCATCATCGACGGCAATGCCGCGGCGGCCATCGGCGCGATGTTCGGAGGGGTCACGGTGGTGACCTGGTATCCGATCACGCCGTCATCGTCGCTCTGCGAATCGCTCATCGATTACATGAAGCAACACCGCATCGGCCCCGACGGCAAAGCGACATTCGCCATCGTGCAAGCGGAGGATGAGCTCGCGGCGGTCGGAATGGTTCTCGGCGCGGGGTGGGCGGGGGCGCGCGCGATGACCTCCACATCCGGACCGGGCATCTCGCTGATGGCCGAATTCGCTGGACTGGCCTATTTCGCCGAGCTCCCGGGCGTCATCTGGGACATTCAGCGTGTCGGTCCGTCCACCGGCCTTCCGACGCGTACCGCGCAGGGCGACATCTTCGAAGTGATCTACCTCTCGCATGGCGATACGCAGCAGATCGCCTTGATCCCCGGCAGCGTCGAGGAATGCTTCCAATTCGGCAGCGAAGCGCTCGATCTCGCCGAAATGTTTCAGGCTCCGATCTTCGTCCTCTCCGATCTCGACCTGGGGATGAACAACTGGATGTCCGATCCGTTCAAGTACCCCGAGAAGCCGTATCGCCGTGGAAAGCTGCTGTCCAAGGAGAAGCTCGAGGAGTTGGGAGGGAAGTGGGGCCGATATCTGGACATCGACGACGACGGAATTCCATGGCGTACCGTGCCGGGAACCGATGCTCCATCGTACTTCACCCGCGGCTCGGGACACGACGCGTTCGCCCGTTACTCCGAGAGGCCGGAGGATTACAAGGCGGCTGTGGATCGGCTGGCGAAGAAATACGAGACGGCGCGCAAGCACGTTCCGCAGCCCGTCGTCGACGTGCGTCGCGGCGCGAAGATCGGTTTTATCGCCTACGGCACGACGGATTTTCCGCTGCAGGAATCGCGACATCAGCTCGAGAGCGAGCGCGACATGGAGACGAGTTACCTCCGCTTGCGCGCGCTGCCGCTTACAGAAGATGTGAAAAAGTTCGTCGCCAACCACGAGCGCATCTATGTCGTCGAGCAGAATCGCGACGGGCAGATGGGCGATCTGATCCGCCTGGAGGTTGGCGAGGATCAGAAGAAGCTTCGAAAAATCCTGCATTACACCGGCCTGCCGTGCGATGCGCGGTCGATCACCAATGCGGTGCTGCACATGGAGACCAATGGTGATGAAAAGGTCGTGCGCGTCGGCGTCGACAAGCGTGCAGCAACGCAGATGGTCTCGGAGGATTAATGGCTGATTCAGTGCTTAAGATCGGAACCGAGGCTCCGAAGGAGAATCGCCTCGGACTGAAAGCGACGGATTACTCCGCTGGCAAGTCAACGCTCTGCGCCGGCTGCGGCCACGACGCCATCAGCAATCAGATCATTCGCGCGTTTTATGAAATGAACGTGAAGCCGGAAGGCGTCGCGAAGTTCTCCGGAATCGGATGCTCCTCCAAGACCCCGGCCTACTTCCTCGGTCGCGCGCATGGATTCAATGCTGTGCACGGCCGGATGCCGGCAGTGGCCACCGGCGCCGTGCTGGCCAATCACACGCTTCTGGGCATCGGCGTGTCCGGCGACGGCGACACCGCCTCGATCGGCCTCGGGCAGTTCCTGCACATGGTCCGCCGCAACATCCCGCTGATCTACATCATCGAGAACAACGGCGTATACGGGTTGACCAAAGGCCAGTTCTCGGCCACCGCCGACGAAGGATCGAAACTCAAGACCGGAGTGATCAACGATCTGCCGCCGATGGACCTCTGCGCGCTGGCGGTGCAGCTCGGATGCGGTTACGTCGCGCGCGGATACGCCGGCGATCCCAAGCAGATGATCAATATTCTTAAAGGCGCCATTGCGCACGATGGCCTGTCGGTCATCGATGTGATCTCGCCATGTGTCACCTTCAACAATCACGAAGGTTCGACGAAGGGCTATCAGTATTCGAAGGAGCACGACGAGCTGCTGCATCAGATCGGATTCGTGCAGGCTTACGAGCAGATCGAGATCGACTATGCGCCGGGGGAGTTGCGTGAAGTGACGATGCATGACGGTTCGCGCATCCTGCTGAAGAAACTCGAAGAAGATTACGATCCCTCCGACGCCGTGCAGGCGCTGCAGCGGCTGCACAGGGCCACCGAGGCGGGGGCGATGCTTACGGGGCTGGTCTACTTGCGGCCGGAAAAGAAAAGCTTCATCAACCTGCTGAACATGACCGATCGCCCGCTCTACGCGCTCGGCGAAGCGGACACCCGCCCCCCACGCGAGGCGCTCGACAAGATCATGCGCGAGCTAATGTGACGGCCGCCGTAGCGGCCGTCATCCTTATAGGTGCTGAGCTATCAGCGAAGCGCCGAAGGATCCGCTGCTTCGTCGCTGGACACGACGCGAGGGACCGCCCATATCACCGCGGTCGTCAAGAACTTGGGCGACGTCCCGTACAGCACACGCGCGGGCCAGCAGAACGTCCAGCTCTTCGAGTGGCCGCTCGGACGAGCCACTGCGGGCCCGCCGAAGAAGGTCTGCGAGTTCGGAAATCTCGCGGTAAACCAGGAAGTCAAATGTCAATATGACCGCCCGTGGGACTGCTCATCGCCTGCCGAAGGCGAGTTTCCGCCGAACTACAAAGCGATGATCGTCTATGACCCCGATATCCGCCTGGACGGCAATCCGAAGAACGACGACGTCAACTCCAAGAACAATTCGCTTCAGGTCAGCGGTTCGGCAATCAACGACCGCTTCCACGGCCGGTAAGTCAGCGGCATTCTTCGCGTGCTGCCCAGAGCGCGTCGTACAGACGGCGCAAGTCGCTGGGCAGCATTCCGAAGCTTTCGTCCTGCCACGCCACTGAGAAGTTACCTCCGCTGCCATCGCTGCGTTCGAGCTTCAGAGTGAACTCGTAGTAGAACTGGTCGGTCATCTGTTCAATGCCAGGCAAGTAGGCGGCTTTCCAGGTCTCCGGATCCGCTCCGGCCACGGCGGCGTCGATGGCCACTCGATTCTGCTGTGAGAGCTGTTGCACGCTGCAGTAACCCGTTGCGCCGTCAGAGCTGATGGCTACAGATCCCTTTCCGTGGCCGGAATAACCGCCGCGGGTGAGAATCATTGCGGACCATGCGCGCACCGAGGGACGCGAAGGTCGAACGGGCCGCCGAATGGGGGCTTCCGGCGGGGAACCGCAAATCCCCAGAAACAATCCCACTATCGCCAACCGGCGCATTCTTTGCTCATTCTCCACCCATGGCGAACGACGAGAAAGGGGCCACGGAGACCGAAGTGGAGAAGATCGACACCATCGTTGGCTCTGAAGTCCTGGGCTACGAAGGGGCGGGGCGGGAGGAGCACAGCGGAGAGAACGCGCCGACTCCGATCACGGACCTGCGAGACGAGTTAGCTGACAATCTTCCCGAGGACGTCGAGTAGCTAGCGCTTCTTGACTCCCATCTGCTGCAGGCGGCTTTTCGCCTGCTGGCTCTCCGGCATGATCTTCAGCACGTCCTCGTAGCAGGACTGCGCTCGCGAGGCGAGGCCCTCGAGCTTGTACAAATCTCCAAGAGAAATCAGTGCATCGACATTGTTCGGATCGATCGACAGCGCGCGTTGGTAACTCTCGGCGGCATCTCTGCGCCATTTTGGATTGCGCTCCTGACACTGACCAAGGAGATACCAGGCCTGCGAATGATCGGGTGCGAACTCCACGGCCTGACGCAGCAGAACGATCGCGCCGTAGTAATCGCCGGTGATGCTCAAATCGCGCGCCCGGGTGAAATTCTGCTCGGCGATCACGCGCTGCGTCAGTCGCTTTTGCAGTTCGCCCGGAAGCTGTGCGGATCGCTGCTGCAGTAACTTGTCGTAGGCCTGCCTCTGCACCGCGTCCTTGAGCACTGTCCACGCCTCATCGATGCGCCGGTTGATGGTCTGGATCGCCTCGCGGACGATCGGCGGAAACGTCCCCGGCTCGTATTTCTTTTTCAGCTCCTCCATGGCCGTCAGGACCTGCGCCCGGGCAGCGCCTCGAGGAACGTCGAGGACCTGGTAGTGGTCCATCGACGCGAGCTGCCTCGAAAGCGCGACAGCGCGGAGCGAGCGCTGGTCACTCGAGCCGATCGCCGCGAGCAACTCCAGGTCGCGCTGCATGTCGTCGGCATTCATCTCCGGAGCGACTTCCGCCGCTGCGTCCACCACGGCGAAAAGTCCGAGGCACATCATGGCGATGACGACTTTGGCGGCGGTGACCGACTCGGTGGAAAAGTGTTTCAGAAACGTCTCGATCGTCTGTCGTTCGTGCAGCGATTCGGCAATCCTGCGCTCCGACTCGGTGAGCGGGACGCTGTCGATGCTGTAGCGTGGCTCTCGGCCCGGGCCGATGTCGCGCTTGAGATCGCCCAGCGAACGGCGCAACACGAGGCCGTTGGTGATCGAGCGGATGCCCTCCAGCACCAGCGTGCCGGTCGAGAGGAGGAAGACGCGCTTCTCGGGGGTGATGGGGGCGTCTTCGGTAAACGCGGCCGTTCCCTCGTCGAGCGAGAACAACGGGACGAACTGCGCCGTGAGCCACTCGCGCAGAAGTGTCTGCCGCCAGGACAACTCGAGCAGCCCCGATTCGTGGAATCTGGCCACCGCGTCGGTCGGATCATCCGTGAGAATCTGGGCGACGCGCTCGGCGGGGAGGATGCCGCGCCGCACAAGAAAATCGCCGAGCGAGTCTTCGGGTGCCGCGGAGCTGATCAGCACGAGCTCCCCCTGCGACCAATAGAGCACTTTCCGCAGCGGCGGTCGAATGACCGTCAGATTCCCGGTCCGTCGCTGCTGCAGGATATCGCCCACGATCACAGCGAATGGCGTGATCTCGATGCGCTCCAGGCTCACGGCGTCACGGCCCTGTTTAACACAGTTCACCTTCCTTTTCTGCGAGATGGCACGAAATGGGCTGTCCGATCGTCAGAGGGAGTACGTGCAATGCGGTCCGCCGCGAGAGTGTTCAGAATTTCCGAGTGATACCATGCAATCAATGAAGAAATTGATCCTGCTCCTGGCCGCCACGTGCGCGTTGAGCACGGCGGCAGCGGCGCAGGAGTTCTCCAACGATCCCTACGAATTCATCCTTGCGAAACTGGCTGCGCAGGATGCGCGATACGACGAAGCGCTGTCGCGCATGGACAAAGTCCTCGCCCGCAATCCCGACAACAGCGTCCTGCAGTTCGAGCGCGCGATGATCCTCATCGACGCCTCGCGTCTGGACGCTGCGGAAGCCACCCTTCGTAAAGTGACCACCGTCCGCCCCGATTTCTACGACGCCCAGCGCGTTCTCGGACGCCTGCTCCTCGATCGGGCCGGCACCGACCGCACCAAAGTCGATGAAGCGCTGAGCCATCTGCAAGCAGCATTCAAAATCAACCCGGATGATATCGGCACCGGCATGGCCGTCGCTCAGATTCTTCTCTCCACCGGCCGCACCGCCGAAGCGGAGAAAGTGCTCTCCGTTCTGCTCGAGCGCGCTCCCGATCAACGCACGCTCAATTACACCTATGCGCAGGTGCTGACGAAGCTCGGCCGCGGAGACGAGTCGAGGCAGTATCTCGAACGCGCCGTCCAAGTCGATCCGACGTTCGGCCCGGCGATCCTCCAGTTGATCGACATCTATCAGAAAGAAAACGAGTGGCAGAAAGCTGCCGATGTGATGCAGCCGCTGATCAACGACGATCCGATGAATCTCGACCTGCAGCGGCAGCAAGCGTTTTTCTATCTCCGCGGTGGAATGCCGGAAAAGGCGCGTTCGGCGTTCAAGTCCCTGGTGGAGGCCGATCCGAAAGACACGCGCTCGCAGTTTTATCTCGCCGAGGCATTGAACGATCTCGAGCAATATGCGGAAGCCGACAAGATCTACCGTGGACTGCTGGAAAAAACGCCGGGCGATCCGGACGTGCTGGCCAGCTACGGTCTGAGCCAGATCGGCCAGCGGAGGCTCGACGAGGCGGCGAAGACTTTCAATCTACTTCTCGGGATCGCCGATTTGCCGGATAACCTCCAGGTGCTGGCGAAGACACAGCTGGCGTACATCGATCTGCAGAAGGGAAACTATGCCGCGGCGCTCGATGACGCGCGGCCGATTCTGGTGTTTCGCGACAAACCGAACGCGCAGGCCATCAACATCGCACTCGATGCGCTGAAGAAGCAGAAGCGCTACTCCGATGCGATCGCGCTTCTGCAGCCGCTGGTGGATAATTTCGCTGCCGATCCGTTCGTCAACGCCCGCTACGTGGAGATGCTGATTCGATCCGGAGCGACGGATCGCGCCAAGCTCGCCGCATCCACGCAGGTGAAGTTCGGTACGAAAAACACGATATCCACTGCCGAAGCCTACATCCAGACCGAGCAGTACGAGCCCGCGATCGCCATGCTGCGCGAGGCGCTGAAGAGCAAGCCGGACGAAATCGATCTGCAGTTCGAGCTCGGATCGGCATTCGAGCGCTCCGGGGACAAGAAAGCCGCCGAGCGCGTGTTCCTCGCCATCCTGGACAAACATCCTGAGCATGCGGCCACGCTCAACTACCTTGGCTACATGTGGGCGGAAGGCGGCGTGAATCTCGATCGCGCCGCGGAGATGCTCAACCGAGCGGTCAAACAGGAGCCGCGCAATGGCGCCTACGTCGACTCGCTTGGCTGGGTCTACTTCCGGCAGGGGAAGCTCGATCTGGCGGAGAAATATCTGACGGACGCCACGCACCTCCTCCCGCGTGATGCGACCGTGCACGAGCACCTCGGCGACGTCCTGGCGAAGCGTGGGGATGTCCACCGCGCGCTTGATCTCTATCGCGCTGCGCTCACGCTCGAGCCGGAGCCGAAAGACGAGGCCAAGCTGCGAGTGAAGATCGCTGAGCTGGAGAGGCAGCAGGCCGCAACGCAGAGGTGATGCGCCGCGCAGCCGCCGTCATTCTCTTCCTGCTCGCGGCCTGTCGTACCACGCGGCCTCCACACGGCGAGCCGATCGCTCCGTTGACCGCCACCTCTCCATCGGAAGCATCGCAGCAGCTCGTGGCGCGTCGATTGGAATTCCGCGGCGAACGAAGCCTCATTCGCCTTCGCTTGCCGCGGATTTCGGCGCGCGGTCAACTGCAGGTCGATGGCGCCGGACGGATGATGCTGACCGTCTACACGCCGCTGGGGACGACTGGCGCACGACTTTATGTCGATGGCCAGGACGTCATTTTTCTCGACGACTTCCGATCCACGGCCTGGCGAGGCAAGCCATCCGATCTCGCCGGCTCACTCGAAGTATTCGGCAACACACGGCTGGCGCTTCTGCTCGTCGGATTGCCTCCCGACGGCCTGGAGTCGATTACCTACGCGGCGACCGGGATTCAGGCCGTGAGTCTGCCAGACGTCGCCGTGACGTACGACCCTCCGGTCTATCCGCCAAAACGCCTCGTGATCACCCGCGGCGAGCAGCGTGTGGAGATCGAACACCTGGAGAGTTACAGCGATCCTGAAACGCTCGAGCCGCCGGACATTCCCCGCGACTACCGCTGCTGCGTGCTGCCGCAGATATGATCGCCCGCCATGCGAGTCGCGGCGTACGCGAAGATCAACTGGTCGCTGCGCGTGACCGGCAAACGGCCTGACGGCTACCACAACATCGAGTCGCTCTTTCAGACGATTTCACTGCACGACGTGCTCACGATCGATCGTGCGGAGCAGTTATCGCTGACGTGCAGCGATCCGTCCATTCCCACCGATGACACGAACCTCGTCCTGCGCGCGGCGCGGGCGATCGGTGTCACCGCGCGCATTCATCTGGGAAAGCGGATCCCCTCGGGCGGCGGCCTGGGTGGAGGATCTTCGGACGCGGCGGCGGTGCTCACAGCCTTCAATCGAAAAGATCCACAGATCGCGCTCTCCCTCGGATCCGACGTTCCTTTCTTTCTCACCAGCGGAACGGCGTATGCGACGGGAAGGGGAGAGATCATCGAGCCGCTGCCGCGCGTGGCACCTGTGCCGCTTCTGCTGCTCATTCCGAACGAGCGCGTGCTGACGGCACAGGCCTACGCGATGTTGCGCCGCTTCTCGTCGTCCCTCGGAGTGGATCGCTTCCGCGCGATGATCGCCGATGACCTGCTCGATTACGCGACGGAGCTGGTCAACGATTTCGAAGAGCCTGTTTTCGCGAAGCTGCCGAATCTGCGCACCTTGAAAACGCGGCTTTATGAGGAAGGGGCGGCCTGGGCGGGAATGAGCGGATCGGGATCGACGATCGTCGGCGCGTTTCGCAGTCCAGCCGATCGCGACGCGGCGCTCAGGCGGATTTCCGGCGTGCGCGCGATTGCGTGCGAGACCGTTTGACGCGCGGGCGTTCACCGTTCATTTACTTGACTAATCAACTATTGCATCGGTACCCTGCCGCCCTCGTGCCCACCATCGGTCAGGAGATCAAGCAGCGCAAGGCCTTCCCGTCGAAGCCTCAGGAGGCGGCGGTTACCCTGCTTCGCACCGCCGACGTTCTCCGTCGCCACCTCGGCGCCGCCATCGAGCGGCAGGGCATCACCGCCCAGCAGTACAACGTACTGCGCATTCTTCGAGGAGCGGGAGCCGATGGGTTGCCCACGCTGGAGATCGCCGCCAGGATGATCGAGCAGACCCCTGGAATCACGCGTCTCATCGACCGGCTGGAAACCAAGAAGCTGGTCGAACGGCAGCGCCGGTCGGATGACCGCCGCTGCGTCTATTGCCGCATCACGCCTGCGGGACGGACATTGCTCGCGCGTCTCGACGAGCCGGTGCGCACCGCGGCCGATCAGGCCTTTCACGTCGTCAACAAACTGGAGCTGGCGCAGCTGGTCACTTCTCTCGACCACCTGCGTGATTCGCTCCGACAAAGGGAGGAGTAGTTCATGAAGTCCATTCTCACGACAGTCGTCGCCGTCCTGCTCGCCGTCAGCGCGTTCGCTGCCGACAGCTTCGTCGTCGACAAAATGCATTCGGAAGCCGATTTTCAGGTCCGTCACCTCGTCAGCCGCGTGAGCGGGAGGTTCGACGAGTTCAGCGGTAAGATCAGCGTCGATCGAGCCAAACCGTCGGAATCGTCGGTGGAGTTCACCATCAAGACCGCCTCGATCAACACCGGCGTCGTCGATCGCGACAACGATCTGCGCAGCGCGCATTTTTTCGAGGTCGACAAATATCCCGAGATCACCTTCAAGAGCACGCGCATCCAGCCGTCCGGAAAAAAAGATGTGTATGACGTGACCGGCACCTTCACCATGCACGGCGTGACCAAGACCATCACTTTGCCCGTCGAGTTCCTCGGGTTCATCAAAGATCCGTGGGGCGGCGAGCGCGCTGGTTTCACCACACATCTCGTCGTCAACCGCAAGGATTACGGCATCAACTGGAATAAGGCTCTCGACGCCGGCGGCACGCTGCTCAGCGATGACGTCGACATCACCGTCAACATCGAGGCCGCGAAGTCCGCAGCGGCGGTGAAAGAAGAAGTGAAGAAAGAGAAAACGAGGTAGGTGGAGTTGATTTTCAAAGGCTTTTCGAAGTAGGAGCGCCGGCCGCTGGCCGGCCGGTACGCCGCCGGCCCGGCGGCCGGCGAACCAGCCGGCGGGGCCGCCGGCGCTCCGGCTATCTTTTCGTGCGGTGCGTCGCCTGCGCCGTCCACGGATCCTCAGGCCAGGGGTGCCGAGGATAGCGGCCGCGCAGCTCCTTGCGGACCTGGGGATACGTGTTCTGCCAGAAGCTGCGGAGGTCGCGCGTCGTCTGCACCGGTCGTCCATTCGGCGCCAGAAGCTCGAAAGTGACCGGCGTCTGATTCGGCCCGACGCGCGGCGTCTCTGCCAGGCCGAAGAGCTCCTGCAGCTTGACTGAAGCGACGACGGTTCCATCGTCGCGATAATCGAGCTTCGCCTTGCGGCCGCTGGGAAGGGGGATGGTGGGGGGGCCGGGGGGCGGGCGGCGCTCGGCGGGCGGCTGTGGAGCGACTCGACCGATTGTCTGTTCGTGCAGCAGCAACGCTCCGTAAAACCATCGTTCGATGATGCGATCGTCTTCCTGCGCCTCTTCGCGTCGCGTCGGCTTCAGCCACTCGCGGTCAATGGGACGCGCCATGCGGACGATTTCGCCGCGAATCTCGAGCACGACGAGAAACTCTCCGTGGCCGTCGTCGATCTCGCGCGCGAGCATGGCGCCAGTTCCCGATGAGAGCAGAACGCGGGGCGACTTCGGCTCGCGCCGCATCGCGACGCGATCGGGATAGCCGGCGAGAAGCGCCCGATGGAGCGTGATCTCGTCGACGTGCTTCCGGTATGAGTCGCCGAGGATGCGGCGGCCCAGTGCAGCGAGGTCGCGGGCGTCATCTCCGGAAAGATGCGCGCAGATTTCGACCGCTTCATCCGCGCCGTGAGCGTCGATGAGAATGCGAGCGAGCCTGGGATGGAGCGGAAACGCGCGAATGTCGCCGAGATCGCCGAGTTGCGAAAGGAGACGGATCGCAGCGTCCAGTCGTTCTTCCGGCGGACACTCGAACCACTCGAACGCTTTCGGATCGCCGCCCCAGTTCATCACCTCGAGCACGGTGGATGCGAGATCAACGCGCCGCACGTCAGGCTCGCGATGGGCGCGCAGAATGTCGCGCTCATCCCATAGCCGGATCACCCGGCCGGGAGCCGTCCGCCCCGCCCTCCCGGCCCGCTGCTCGGCGGAGTCGGCGCTGATCCGTTCCAGCACCAGGTGATCGATTGCCGTTTCCGGATCGAAGCGCAGCACTTTGTGCACTCCGGAGTCGATCACCGTCGTGACGCCTTCGACAGTCAGCGACGTCTCGGCGATGTTTGTCGCCAGAATCACTTTTCGCCGCGATGCCGGCGCGAGCGCGCGCTCCTGGGCATCGACGTCCAGAGAACCGTGGAGCGGCAGGACCACTCCGTTGACATCGCGCAGCTCGCTGGCGGCGATCTCGATCTCTCTGGCTCCCGGCAAGAACGCGAGGACGTCGCCGGTGGTCTCGCGGACTGCCACGCTCAAGGAGGTGTTCGGCCGATAGGCAATGCTGACCGGGTGCGGTCTCGCGTCGATCTCGAACACGCGAGCGCCGCCGAGGAAGCGCGAGACTTCGCCGGCTTCGAGCGTCGCGGACATCACCACGACCGCCAGATCGCCGCGCGCAATCGCCGCCTGCTTTGTCAGCGCGATCGCCAGATCAGCGTGAATGCTGCGTTCATGAAATTCATCGAGAACGACGACGCGAAACTCGCTCAGCAGCGGATCGCTTTGCAGTCGCGCCGTGAGAATCCCTTCCGTGGCCACGAGGAGTTGCGTTCGGTTGGAGAAGCGGCGCTCGAAGCGGATCTGCCATCCGACTTCCTCTCCCACGCGCCATCCGCGCTCCCTCGCGATCCGTCGTGTGAGAGCGCGCGCCGCGACGCGCCGTGGCTGCAGCAGGATCGTCTTGCCGATCTCCGCCAGCGCCGGCGGGACGCGTGTCGTCTTCCCCGATCCCGGAGGGGCGACGATCACGGCCGTGCCGTGTTCTCGCGCGTGCGCGACGATTTCGGCGACGTGAGGATCGATCGGGAGCGGCGTTTGCACCATGGAGCATTATGGCGAACGAAGACGATATCGATTACACCCCTGAAGGGGCGACACCCCCGCACGAGAAGGACGATCCGACCAACGCGGGCTACGACGAGGCCGCCCATCGCGGGCCCGGCACCTATGGTGTCCGGGAAGGCAACGGGGGTGTGTTTGGCACCACCGGCGGCGGCTCGTATGGCGGTGGCATGCACGTCGAGGAGCGCCCGGTGATCGAAACCGAGCGCGGTCCGGACGAGGTTACGCCACCTTCTCCTCGAGGCGGCGGAGCTGCTCCCGGATCGACTCGAGGCCGTTGAGCAGCTCCGAGTGCTTTTGATCCTCGGCCGAGGGACACTTGCGTTTGATGACGAACGCTCCGCCGGGTTCGAGGATGCACGTCTCCACTTCGTGAATCCCTTCCAGGCCCTGACGTCGCACGACCGTCTGCAATTCCGGAATGGTGATCAGTTCCTTGGCCAATTCTTTTTTGCAGATATGTCCGTCTTTGACCAGCACGGCCGGCTTCCCCTCGACGATCTGATCGAGACGACGATGGCGGAAGAGGAAACGGACGACAACATAGTTCACGAAGAGAAGCGTGAAGGCGCCAATGAGGCCGCCGGCGACGGTGTTGTCGTCGCCGATGATCGCGTTCTGCACGGTGTTCGACAGCGACAGCAGCACCACGAGATCGAATGGATTGAGCTGCGCCAGCTCGCGTTTGCCGAAAACGCGCAGGAGCAGCACCAGGAAGATATAGACCAGGATCGGACGGAGGACCTTCTCCAGCATCGGAACCGACAGCATGAACATATCATTAATTATGTGATGCATTAGTATCACCATTTATTGTTATTGTTTTCAACTCGCCACCGACAATGATTCTTCCGTGAAACGTCTTCGCCGCACGCTCGGCAAAGGTTGCCTCCGCGCCGGCAGGGACCAGATGCGTCAGGACCAGAGTCTTCACACCGGCGCTTGTGGCGATTTCGCCGGCCTCCTCCGCGCTGGTGTGATACGCCTTCAGCCGCGCCGCCACTTCGGGCGAATCGACCTTGTCGAAGTGCTCCGGCAGATAGGCCTCCTGGACCAGGATGTCCGCCCCTTTCGCGAAACGGATCAGATTGGCATTCGGCCGCGTGTCGCCGGAAATCACAATCGAGTGGCCGCCGGCGTCGAAGCGATAGCCGAACGCCAGCTTAACAGGCGGATGCTCGACCTTGAACGCCGTCACGCGCACTTCTCCATCGTCGTACACCACGCCTTCGTGAACGACATGCGTGCGAATCGTCGCTCCCGCTGCCGGATGATGCTCGACAAGATCGCGGCGGACGTGAATGTCGTAGGCGAAGAATTGCAGCATCGCATCGGCGAGCCCCTTGATTCCCGCCGGACCGTAGAGCTGCAGCGGCGTTGTCTTGCGTCCGAATTGCCACGAAGTGATGAAGACATCCGGCAGACCTGCGGTGTGATCCGAATGCAGATGGGTGATGAAGACTGCGCGCATCGCTTCGTACTGCAGCGACGTGCCCGCGACGCGCATTGTCGTGCCGCGTCCCGCATCGACCAGAAACCACTTGTCTCCGGCGATCACCGCCGTCGCCGGCCCGGCATGGTTCGCATCCGGCCGCGGATAGCCGGTGCCGAGGAGAATGAGCGCGAGGCTAAGCAATAAATTCGTCATAGACGATCTGCGACCACGATTCCATCGCGGTCCGCGCCTCGCGGAGCGCGGTCCGCGACATCCACTCGCCGATCA
>Ga0099827_10001060_pt1 | contig 13685 bp, 10 predicted proteins | sample CZO8metaG_FD_79339 | JGI IMG/M metagenome (GOLD analysis project Ga0099827, IMG submission 79339) | Vadose zone soil microbial communities from the Eel River Critical Zone Observatory, Northern California, USA - CZOApr15con1.8 metaG | ecosystem: Environmental > Terrestrial > Soil > Vadose zone ...
AGGCCAGCCCGGGATCACTGGTGAGGACGATCTCCTACATTGTCCATGTAGGTATGCCTGCACCCTCCCCCGCATGACAACAGCCTATAGGGGTATGTTCGTGGGAATCTTTGAGAGCCCTATGGTGCCGGAGAGATGCTGGTGCTGAGAGACCTTGCCGTACGACCAGTGGCGGGCCCGCGTGGGCAGACCATAGGCGGCCACTGCCGTCATGCTCTCGTGCGGCACCACCTCAAACGACACGGGGAAAAAATCGAGCCCCCGGTCGCGTGCCAGGGCGTCGCGTGCGGCCACACGGTCGTCAAACATGCGCCGGCTCCCGCGGGTGCAGAAAGGTTTGCAACACCTGCAAGAGTTCATCCGTGTGGGCGATGGTCACACTCAGCAGGCGGGGGTGCGTAATGCCTTGCAGGGCATACTGCAGCGAGCTGGGGAGCTGGTCTGCCCACCAGGCGTAGGCGCTCGCGTCCTCGCGGTCGCGGATCTCCCCATAGCCCACCATGCTGCAGTGCGTGAGCAGCGTCTGCACCAGCCCCGTGCAGACGGCGTTATCGTCCGGCAGATTGTCGCCGTCCGAGAAGTGGAAGAGGTACGTGTTCCAGCGGTCGCTCGGGTGGTGCCGTTGCAGATGCGCCAGCGCGAGCCGATAGGCGGACGAACAGCGCGTGCCCCCGCCCTGGGACAGGGCGAAAAAGTCCTGCTCCGGCACGATCTGCGCCTCGGTGTCATGCGCAATGAACACCATGTCGACCTGCTGGTACTTGAGTTGCAGAAAGCGCACCATCCAGAAGAAGAAGCTTTTGGCAATGTACTTTTTGCTCGTGGTCATGGAGCCACTGACGTCCATGAGCATGTAGACCGCCGCCTGGGCCTGGTGCTCCTCGTGGACGTCCCAGACCTTAAAGCGCAAGTCGGCGTCGCAGAAGCGGCCCACCGCCGGGACGCCCCGCGCCGCATGCCGCTTCAGGTTTGCGAGGAGCGTGCGGCGTTTGTCGAGGTTGGCCAGGGAGCCGGTGCGCCGCACGTCCGTGAAGCGGTGGCGCGTGGTGGTGAGCTGGCGCGCGGGCTTGGCTTCCAGCCAGGGGAGCGCCAGGTCCTCGAGCATCATCTGCGTCAGCTCGGCCAGGGGTACCTCGACTTCATAGGTGTGCTCACCGGACTGATCCCCCGGTTGCCCCTCACCGGGACCATGCCCCTCGCTACCGCGTTGGCCGAGCACATCGCCCGGCTGCCCCTCACCCTGCCCGACCCCCTGGGGAGGCTGGCCGTACTTGAAGCGATACTGGTCCAGGTAGCGCAGCGGGATCTTCACCCGTTTCGTGCCATCCGAGGTGATAATCGCCTCTTCGGCAATGAGCTCGCGCAGCTGCTTGCGGATGGCCTCCTTCACCCGCTGATCGTGCCGCAGGCTATCCTTGAGCCCTCGGCGACGCAGTTCCCAGGGCAATGCACTTCTATCCCTCAATGGCGGGCGGTTGCTCATTGGTCATCTCCTCAAGGTTCGATGATGCGTCGGGCCGGGGCGGCGGCCACGGGCCGCCGCCCCAGAAACGAGGCGTCAGACCTGCGCGAGGCCGCCGTCCACCTGGCAGTCGGCACCGTTGACGAGCTGGCCTGATCGGACGCCAGGAGCGCCACTACGTTGGCGATCTCGCAGGGTTGCGTGTTCCGACCGAGCGGCACGAGGCCGCCGAGGTCATCGTAGAAGCCCTGCAGGTCGGCGCCCGGACCTGCAAGCCCCTCAAGCCCCGGCGTGACAGTCGTGCCCGGGCTCATGGCGTTCACCCGAATCCCACGTCCCTTGAGCTCAAGGACCCAGGTCCGGACGAGAGTGCGGAGGGCGGCCTTGGTGGTTGAGTACATGCCGAGCCCAGCCTGTCCCTTGAGGCCCGAGATCGATGCCGTCACGATGACGGAGGCGCCTGCACCGAGCAGCGGCAGGGCTTGCTGCAAGGTGAACACTGTGCCCTTGACGTTGATGTCGAAGTGCCGATCGACGTGCTCTTCGGTCACCTGCTCGAGGCCGGCAGTCTCGGCGATAGCCGCGTTCGCGAAAACGATATCAAGCTTACCCTGCTCGGCTTTCACGGTTGAATAGAGTCGATCCAGGTCGGACAGTTTGGTGACGGCGCCCTGCACGGCCGTCACGTGCCCGCCGATCGCCGTGACTGCGGCGTCTAGCACAGCTTTGCGCCGGCCAAAAATGAACACATGCGCGCCTTCGGCCACGCATGTCTTGGCCGTCGCCAGGCCGATGCCGGTGGCGCCACCGGTGATGACGGCGACCTTGCCTGCAAGTAACCCTGGCATGATGGGTCTCCTTCTGTGCGCGTCCTTCGAGGCCGAGTCCATCAGACTGCATGCCACTCCCGTCCATCTCGGGCCAGAAGTTCATCGGAAGCGGTAGGTCCCCAGGATCCGCTTGCGTAGTTGGGAAAATCGCGGCTCGGTGCAGCGGCCCATTGTTGCAATAGCGCGGTGTAAAGTGCCCATGAAGCCTCGACCGCCTCTCGATGGGTAAACAAGGTGGGGTCTGCAAGCATGGCGTCCAGCAATAAACGCTCATACCCGTTGGCCGTGGATTTTCCAAATGCGTCCGCGTACCGGAAAACCGCCTCAACCGGACAAATCGCGGTCGTGGGAATCGGCAATTTATTCCCAAACACGATCTTAATTCCCTCATCGGGTTGAATTCTCAGCCGAATCAGATTGGCAGGAATCCCACAGCAGGGTCCTGCCAGCGCGCCGGAGAAGAGTTGGTGGGCGGGCGGTTTGAATTGGATAACTACTTCCGTGACCCGCTTAGCGAGCCGCTTGCCCGCCCGAAGATACAAGGGAACTCCCGTCCAGCGCGGAGTCTCGATCTCCATCTTTACGGCCGCGAACGTCTCCGTCGAGGATTCCGGATGCACTCGTTCCTCCTCTCGGTAGGCCCGGACTTCGCGTCCGTCGACGATTCCCTTGCCGTACTGCCCGCGCACCGCGTTCGCGGCGGGCACCGGTCGTATCGCTTTGAACAGCTTCACTTTTTCGGCGATCACGTCCTCAGCCGAGGCCGTCCGCGGGCGGTCCATCGCGACATACGCGAGCATTTCCATCATGTGGTTCTGCAGGATGTCGCGCGACGCGCCAGCCTTTTCGTAGAATGGCCCGCGACCTTCAATGCCGATACTTTCGGCAGCTGTGATTTGCACATTGTCGATGTATTGGGAATTCCAGAGCGGCTCAAAAAGAGCTTGTGCAAAACGAAAAACGAAGATGTTCTGAACCGTTTCCTTTCCGAGATAGTGATCGATCCGGAAGATTTGATCTTCGTTGAACACGTGTGCGACTGCATCATTCAACTGCACCGCCGAGGCCAGATCATGCCCAAAAGGCTTCTCGATGATGACGCGAGCATGCCCGCCGTCGTCGCCAACATTCATGCGGTGCTGGCCCAAATTGTTGATCACTTCCTGGAAGTATTCAGGGGCGACCGCGAGATAAAAGAGTCTGTTGCCCTCCGTTCCCCTCTTCCTGTCGATCTCGGCGAGCTTTTCCTTCAGCCCCGCGTAGGCTTTGGAATCGTCGAAGTGCAGGGCGTGATAGCTCACTTTTTCCATGAAGTTGCTTAATCTCGAGTCGTTGGAACGCACACCGCCGTCAATGATTCCGGCCCTCATATCCGCGGCAAATGTCGCTGTGAGGTCGCGCCGAGCTACTCCCACTACCGCGAACTCCTCAGGTAACAGACCGCTTTGTTCAAGGTGAAACAGCGCAGGCAGGAGCTTCCGCTTTGTCAGATCACCAGAGGCGCCGAAGATCACGAGTATCGTGGGGTCCGGTATCCGGCTTTGCGGCTGGGAAAATACCTCTATGGCCTGCTTTGGGATTGTATCGACGTAGGTGCCGTTCATAGTGCTGCCTCTCCCTTGTACATTCCGCCGACGAAAGGAAGCTGGAAACCTGCAAGCTTACCCCTGGTTTCCTCCTTAGGAGTGGGGAAAAACACGACGGCACAGCGAGCATAGGGTCAGGCCCGATGCTCGTCGGGCCGGGGAGGGAACCGCTTCGGTATGATCTTCCCCGCGCATGTCTGGGGCACGATCTTTCCGTTCTGCACGACGAAAGTGTCAGTAGCGAAATCGAAGCGGTTCTCCGCGGTCTCGGCCCTCCAGACCAGGTAGGCGGTGTCGCCCTCGACGTCCTGTCGGAGCATCTCAAAGGACATCCCCGGCTTTGCGAACTCTTCGAACAATCGTGCGAAGAATCCCCGAATCGCGGCCGAACCGTGTAAGACGCCATCCGGCGTGAAGCACCTCGACTCAGGGGCGTAGTCCGCCATGATGCCGGAGAGGTCACCCTTCGCGGCGCAGCTGAGGTGGTGGCTGAGGACGTCCTGAGTCGTCGCAGCGGCGCCGTTCCTCTGATCCGCGTTCGAGTCGTTGAGCATGTGGTTCTCCTGAGTCATACGTTTTCCCCTGGAGAAATTTTTGAACCTTCGAAACTTCTCCAGTCATTGCCGATCCTCGGACGTACGCCCTGCATTGCACCCTCTTGCGTGCGGTCATTGCTACCTTCATTTCGTATCCTCCTGAGAGATGCCTCATGGCTCTCAGTGAGGCGCTCGCTGCCGGAACAGCACGCTCCGGATCGTAGTTGAGCTTGGTGACGAGGGAACGCAAGGTGTCTGCCGTGTCTGCATGCGCAGCGCATCCGTCGGAAGTCGCAATCGGGTTGCGCGTAAGCCCCACCGTATTCGGTCCCCAAACCTGCATCATGGCACCTACAATTTCGAGCAGAAACCGGCAGCGATTTTCCATGGAACCGTCATCCTCGTCTCTTCTTTTCTTGAAGGCAGAACTCAGGAAAGCAGGATGTCTGGTCATCTTCCGCATTGGTTCCGCCTTCTGTCCTGCCACCAAGCGCACACCTGGTGCCCAGGGTATGATGGGCCCATGGGAGCCCGCCATGCCATCGGGGCACAGCCACCGCGCGAGAGTGGCAAGGCCCATGCTGGGCACGCTCAAGGCGTTTGCGCATAGGCCCTCTCCGACGCGATGTCCCACCCGCCGCCGAGGGCCTTATACACCGCAACGAGAGCCGTGACGGTGCGTGTGGCACTGTCCGCGAGCTGATCCTGGGCGGCCAGGAGGGTGCGTTCGGCGTCGAGGACCGTGAGAAAATCTGCCGCTCCGGATTGATACCGCTCTCGCGCGAGGTTCTGGGCCTTCTCGCTCGCCTGCGCCGCGGCCCACAGCGCCTCACGGCGTGCCTGCTGGCGGGTAAAAGTGACCAGAGCGTTTTCCGTGTCTTCAAGGGCGAGCAAGACGCGCTGTTCGTATTGCGCCAAGGCCGCCTCCGTGCGCGCATCGGCGGCTCTGATACGCGCCCGGACACGGCCCAGGTCAAAGGCTGCCCAAAAGATGTTGGGACCGATGGCGAACGTGTCACTGCCGCCCTTGAAGAGGCCCGTCAACGAGGTCGCTTGCAGCGCCACACTGCCGAAGAGGGTGATGCGCGGGAACAGGTCCGCAGTGGCCACCCCCACGCGCGCCATGGCCGCCGCCAGGTTGCGTTCCGTCACCCGAATGTCGGGGCGTCGGCGCAGTAAGTCTTCCGGCCTACCGAGCGCGACGCGCCGCGGCAACGGGGGGAGGGGCTGGGGCGCCGCCAGCGCGGGCTCCAGGGCGGTGGGTGGCTGGCCGATGAGCACGCCCAAGCGATACATCGCCGCCTTGATGGCAGTCTCCAGAGGCGGGATGCTGGCCAGGGTCGACTGGAATTGCGCCGCCGCGCGCGCGGTATCCAGCTCGGTGCCACGGCCGCTTTCCAGCAGCGCGTTCGTCAGCTCCAGCGTCTGCCGCTGATTCTCGGCATTCTGGCGCGCCACGGCGAGCCGATGTTGCGTCCCACGCAGTTCGAAATAGTTGCGCGCCACCTCGGCCAGCAGGCTCACGATCACATCCCGGCGGCTGGCCTCAGCGGCCTCGACGTCAGCCGTGCCCGCCTCGATGGAGCGCCGCACCCGCCCGAAGACATCCAGCTCCCAACGCGCATCGAAGCCGACGTCGTACAGCTCGAGGTCACGATCGGCCCCAGGCAACGTCTGGTCCTTGCTCGTCCGCTCGCGCGTGTACGCACCCTGGGAGGTGACCGTCGGAGAGCGATCGAAGGTCGTCTCCGACAGCAGGGCCCGGGCCTCGCGCAGCCGCGCCGTCGCCACGCGTACGTCATGGTTATGCGCCAGCGTGAGGGCGACCAACTGCTGCAGCCGGTCATCCTGAAAGCCACGCCACCATGCGGTCTCGACCGTCTCCGTGGACAGGCCTTCCTGCGTCTGATTGGCGAAGGCGGTGGGCACCTGGGTCTGCGGCCGCTGGTAATCGGGCCCGACCATGCACCCGGATAGGAGTCCGAGGAGACACGGCACGACAATCATGGCTCCCACCGTCCCGACAGGCGTCAAGCGAGGCGTTGGCTGCGTGCGCCGGCGTTCGACGAACCAGCGCAGGACGACGTAGAACACCGGCGTGAAAAACAACCCGAAGAACGTCACCCCCACCATGCCGCTGAACACCGCTGTCCCGAGGGTACGGCGCATCTCGGCCCCGGCCCCCTGCGCGATCACCAGCGGGAACACGCCGAGGATGAAGGCGAACGACGTCATGAGGATCGGCCGCAGTCGCAGCCGGGCGGCCTCCACAGCGGCCTCGTACCGGGACGCGCCCTCCGCCTGCCGGTCACGGGCGAACTCGACGATCAGGATGGCGTTCTTGCACGCTAAGCCCACTAGCACCACGAAGCCGACCTGGACGAAGATGTTGACGTCCATCCCGGCCAGCGCGACGCCTGCCAACGCGCTCAACAGGCACATCGGCACAACCAGGATCACCGCCAGCGGCAGCGACCAGTTCCCGTACAGGCCCGCCAGCACCAAGAACACCAGCACCGCCCCCAGCACGAAGGCACTGAAGGGGTTTTGCTGCAAGTCGCGGAACGACTCGACCTTGCTTTCCTGCTTCTGCAGGTAACTCAGCTCGGTCCACTCGGAGCGCATAGAGCGCGGCAACTCCCGGGCCAGCTTCTCCATCGTCGCCAGGACGGCGCCGGTGCTGACGCCGGGCAGCGAGGCGCCATTGATGGCGGCCGCCGGGAACAGGTTGTACCGGGTGATCTGGACCGGCCCGGCGGCATCGCGCACGCTGGCCACCGCACCCAGCGGCACCATGGCGCCGTCGGCGTTGCGGACCTTGAGCTGGCGGACGGTCTCCGCGTCCACGCGGAAGGGGGCGTCGGCCTGGACGTTCACCTGCCAGGTGCGGCCGAAGCGGTTGAAGTCGTTGACGTAGTAGCCGCCCAGGTACACCTGCAGGGTGTCGAAGACGTCGGTGAGCTCCACCCCCATCGTCCTGACCTTGATCCGGTCGATGTCCACATAGAGCTGGGGCGTCCGGGCGCGGAAGCCGTTGAACAGGCCGACGAGGCCGGGCTGCTGGTTGCCCGTGGCGGCCAGGGTGTCCGCCTGGGCTTGCAGCCTGTCAAAGTTGACGTCGCCGGTCGCTTCCACCATCAGTTTGAAGCCGCCGGCGTTGCCGAGGCCGGGTACCGCCGGCCTCCCAAAGACGAGCACGCGGGCCTCTGGAATCTCGCGCTGAAAGCGTGCGCGGAGCTGCGCCGTGATGGCCTCGGCGCTCCGCGTCGGGTCCCGGCGCTCCTCGAATGGCGCGAGGATCACGAACAGGGTGCCGTAGTTCGAGCTGATGGCATTCAGGACGAAGGACTGCCCCGAGAAGCCCGCCGTGTGGGCCACGCCGGGCGTCTCCAGGGCGATCTTTTCGAGCGCCGCGGTCACCTCGAGCGTGCGCTCCAGTGAGGCCGAGTCGGGCAGTTGGACGTTCGCCACTAGGAGGCCCTTGTCCTGGCTGGGGACGAACCCGCTCGGGACGCGGGTGAAGCCGAAGCCCGTCAGGCCGATCAGGCCGACGTAGACCAGGAGGACGACGGTGCTCAGGCGGAGGCACCAGGCCACGGTCTTGCCGTAGGCGTGCGTCGTGCGGTCGAAGACCCAGTTGAAGCCCCGGAAGAAACGCCCCAGGGCCCAGTTCACCGGCCGGATGAGGCACCAGCCGAGCGCCCCCCCGGCGACCGCACCGGGGAGGAAGAGGACACCGTAGATCCCCCACGTCAGCACGGTGGCTTGCAGGCCGCCGGGCGTCGCCTCGCCACCCTCCCCCCCTGCGGGCAGGCCCAGCCAGGGGCCCAGCGTCGGTGCCAGCAGCCACACGCTCGCCAGCCCGCCGAACAGGGCGAAGCTCCACCAGGGCAGGGCCTCCTTGCCCTGGTCGCCGTGCTCGCCGGGCTGGTGGCCCGCGAAGACCGCGGCCGCCCGGGCCGGCGTCATGGTCATGGCGTTGATGGCCGAGAGGATCATCGACGCCGAGATGGTCAGGGCGAACTGGCGGAAGAACTGGCCGGTGATGCCGCCGAGGAAGGCACTGGGCAGGAGCACCGAGCTGAGCACCAGCGTGATGGCCAGGATCGGCCCGGTGATCTCGTGCATCGCCTGGATGGTCGCCTCGCGCACGGGCAGGCCCTTCTCCAACCAGCGCTCGATGTTCTCCAGCACGACGATGGCGTCGTCCACGACGATGCCGATGGCGAGCACCAGCCCGAACAAGGTCAGGTTGTTGAGGGAGAACCCCAGCAGCAGCATGATCGCACACGTCCCGACCAGCGACACCGCCACGTCGATCACGGGCAGGAGCAACGCTTTCCAGCTTTGCAGGAACAGCAGGACGACGACGGCGACCAGGAGCACCGCGGCGCGCAGCGTGATGAAGACCTCGTGCACGGACGCGCGGATGAACGGGGTGATATCGTTGATGACGACATAATGGAGTCCCTTGGGGAAGCGTGTTTCCAGCTCCCGCATCTTGGCCTTGACGCCGTCGCCGACGTCGAGGGCGTTCGAGCCTGGCAGTTGAAAGATGCCGACGCCCACGGACGGCTTGCCGTCCAGCCGCACAAACACGTCCTGGTTCCGGGCGCCCAGCTCGGTCCGGGCGACGTCCTTGAGGTAGGTGACCTCCCCGTCAGTGCCGGTCTTGAGGATGATGTCGGCGAACTGGTCGGCCTCGACCAGCCGGCCGAGGGTGCTCATCGTGTACTGCAAGTCCTGGCCTCGGGGAACGGGCGGCTGGCCGATCTGCCCGGCCGCCACCTGCACGTTCTGCTCGCGCAGCACGCGGATCACGTCGCCGGCCGTCAGGTTGCGCGACTGCAGCTTGTCCGGGTCCAGCCACACGCGCATGCTATAGTCCCGCGCGCCGAAGACCACGACGTCACCGACGCCCTCCACCCGGGCCAGCGCGTCCTTGAGCTGGATGGTGGCGTAATTGCTCATGTAGAGCTGGTCATAGTAGGGCCGTCCGGTCTGCGGATCGTCCTCGGAACGCAGGGCGAAGACGAGGAGCAAGTCCGGGGACCGTCTCTTGACGGTCACGCCGATGGTCCGAACCGCCTCAGGCAGCGTCGGCTCGGCGATGGCGACACGGTTCTGCACCAGCACCTGGGCCATGTTCACGTCGGTGCCCAGCTTAAAGGTGACGTCCAGGGTGTACGAGCCGTCGTTGTTGCTCTGCGACGACATATACAGCATGTGCTCGACGCCAACGACTTGCTGCTCGATCGGCCCGGCCACCGTGTCGGCGATCACCTGGGCGTTGGCCCCGGGGTACCGGGCCGTCACCTGGACGGTCGGGGGCGTGATCTCCGGGTACTCGGCGATCGGCAGGAGGCCGGCGGCGATGCCGCCGAGCAGGACAATGACGATCGAGATGACCCACGCCAGGACGGGGCGGTCGATGAAGAAGCGTGCCACCATGACTGGCCTCCTTTTAGGGGTTCGCGGGTTTCGGGGCGACACCAGCGGGTTGCAGGGTCTGCGCCAATGCGACTGGGCCGCGCGCTGCGGGCGTGACTGGCATCTCCACGAGCTGCGGCGCGACGGTGACGCCCGGTCGGACCCGTTGCAGCCCGTTCACGATCACGTGCTCGCCCGGCCGCACGCCGTCTTCGATCACCCGCAGGCCGTCGTGCAGCGCCCCCACTCGGACGGGACGGGCGGCCACCGCGTTCTGCTCGGTGACGACGTAGAGGATCTTCTGGCCCTGGTCGGTGTCGAGGGCGCGCTCGCTGACCAGGAGGGCCGTGTGGGGCCGGCCGATGGGCACCCGGACGCGGGCGAACATCCCGGGGGCAAGGACCTGGTCCTTGTTGGGGAACACGCCCCGCAGCCGCATGGTGCCGGTGCTCGGGTTGACCTGGTTGTCCACGAAGTCGATGGTCCCCCGGTGCGGGTGGCCGTCCTCGTTGGCCAGCCCCAGCCACACCGGGACCCCGCCGTCGCGGGGCGCGTCGGCCTTGCCCTCGCGGACGAACTGGCGGACGCGCAGCACCATGTGCTCGTCGATGTCGAAGTAGGCGTACATCGGGTCCACCGACACGATGGTCGTGAGCAGGGTGCCGCCACTCTGGTCCCCCGACTGCACCAGGTTGCCCACGGTGACGAGGGTCCGGCTGACCCGCCCGCTGACCGGCGCGGTCACCTTCGTGAAGGCCAGATCCAGCTTGGCCCGGTCCACGGCCGCCTGCGCCGCGCGGATCGAGGCCGCGGTTTCCCCCCGGTCGCCCGCGATCCGGTCATACTCCTCCCGGCTCATCGCCCTGCCCACCAGCTGCTGTGCCCGTCCGAGGTCCGCGTCGAGCCGCTTGAGCCGGGCGTCCAGGGAGGCCAGGTTGCCCTCGGCTTGAGCCAGCGCGACCTGGTACGTCCGCGGGTCGATCTCAAAGAGCACGTCGCCCTTCTTGACCAGCGCCCCTTCCGTAAAGGTGACCTTGACCAGGTAGCCCCAGACACGCGCGCGCACGCCGACCGCCTCGACTGCGGCCGTCCGGGCCGTGAAGTCCGCATAGTCGGTGACGTCCCGCTCTATGGGAGCACTGACCATGACGGCAGGCGGCGCGGGTGCGGGCGCTTCCGCGGGCGCCAGCGAGCATGCCGCCAGACCGAGGCAGCACCCGAGCACCAGGGCTGGACCGATGCGGAGGATTGAAAAGCCTTGCATACGTGACTCCTCTTGTGATCTGACGCCTTACGCCCTGGCGCGGCGCGGTGCGACCGCCTCGACGCCTCCGAGGTGCTCGTAGGTGGCACCAATGCCTGATGACGCGCCTGTGATCAGCGCGACACCGTTGTGCTGTTCTCGGGGCATGTCGAGGCTCCTTTCATCCGTACGCTTGTAACGCGAAGTCAAGAAGTGCACGTATATGTGCTCTCCTTCATGCCGTGTGTGCACTATTGCCGCTGTTCCCGCGCGATCCACTCGCGGATAGAGGGTGGGCAATGGAGGAGTGCCGTTCCTTCCTGCTCACACGTGCCGAGGAAGCGCACCACCTCGACATCCCCCAGCGTCACCTCGTTGAGGTCCAACACTGTCCTGGGGCCGTTGCTCTCCAGTTGTGCCTGCAAGGCCTCCAGATGCGCCGCTTGCAGGTGGCCGATCAGCCGGAGCGTTGTGTGGTGCCCGTCAGTATGTCGTTCAATCTTGCATGTCATCTGCGCTGTCTCTTTCCTGTCCTCTGTGCTGTCTGTACCCGTTGACGAGAGGAGTTATTGCAAGAATGAGACCAGGCATAAGCTATTGATATCTTTGCACTTCAATGGGAAGGAGGGTGCCGAATTGTCAGCAATTGCTGGATACTCGGCACCCCTGCTCGGCACCACCGTGCACAGGGCCGGATCGGCAGTAGGACACACCGACCTAACGCGGTGGGAGCCGGCGCATGGGAAGAGACGTCAGCAGGCATACGCCAGGAGCACACGGCGCTGGAGGTCTCCCAGCGCCTGCCAGCCGCTGCCGGGGGCGTGAGTGACCTGGGCGCATTGTGAACCGCTGTACGTCAATGCCCAGGGTTGTGATTTTCGATGTGAGCGTCTGCCGCGGCAGGCCCAGCTTGACCGCCGCGCCCGCGGGGCCGGACACCTGGCCGCGGCACACGGTCATGTACCCGCGGGCTGCGGATCATTGTTTGCTCCCCCACACCCGCTTGCATGCCCTCATGACACCACCCGTCAGGGGGATTGCTCTGATGCTGCCCCTGTTCTCCTCCCCTTGGATGCTCTTGGGACTCCTGTGGTTCTGGGTCATGCTGCACGCCGTCTGGCCGAGCCGTGGTGCCCTGTCACCTCCGATGCCAGCCGAGCCTGAGCCCATCACGCCCACGCGTACGCACGCCATCGCACCCACACCGTAGGCAGGCCTGACCCAGAAGCCCCCGTGCGCCCTGGGTGCACACGAGGCCGCGCCGCCCACGCTATCGTCTCCGGGGCGCCTCACGCCGATGCCCCCGATGCACCGGCGCCCTCGTGCGGTGGAGACCTCCAGGCATGTTTGCCCGCCTCCGCCCTGTGCCTAGCGCGGCGGGCTGGGCTCCGGCCACCTCCGCGCCCATGGCCATCCGCGTGGAGGCCCGTGGCGGCCATGCCACTGTGCCGCGTGCGGGGGCTCCTTGTTGGAGACCCACGGCACGCTCTGCCATGGCACACGGGTGGCCGTGGAGCGCATCGTGTGGGTCCTGGCAGGCTTGGCTGAGGGCTGATACCAAACTGCGTTTCACAAACTGATTTCCACTTGGATCATCAGACACGGATGAGGGCGAGCAACCGACATGAGCAAGTCAGTTCATGAGACGCAGATTGGTATGAGGCATCCGCGCCACCGCGCGGGGCTTCGAGGTGGACCCCACTACCGTCCTCCACGGGCTGGTGGAGGCGGCGGAGCACCTGCGGGCCTTTGCCCGGTCCTGTCTCTGTGCCGTGCATGGCAGGCAGGTGCAACGTGACGAGTGGTATGCCGTGCTGCGTGCGGTCAATGACGGGCACCGCAGCGAAGCCGAGGCCTGGAGCGCTCACCATACCGGGTGTGGACCGCCATGGACCCCGCGAGCAAGCTCCTGCTGGGCATGTCAACCGCTATGCCTTCGGACGGGCGGTGTAAACATGGCCATCTCCACTTTTGAAACACTCCCTCCTACCGAATCCGATATTTTTTCAACATGCGATACAGGGTCGCTACCCCAATATTTAAGAGGCGAGCGGTGGCCTCGCGGTTCCCCTCCGTATGGCGCAGCGCCTGGATAATCGCCTCGCGCTCGATCTGCGCCAGGGTGGACTTGGCGGGCAGGACAAAATATTCGTTGGTATTGAGCGGGGCTTTTTCCGGCGGCTCCTCCAGGGAGAGGTCCGCCGGCGTGATGACCGCGCCCCTGGCCAGTACCACGGCGCGTTCGATGACGTTTTCGAGTTCACGCACGTTCCCGGGCCAGTTGTACTTCATCAGGTGCTCGATGGCTTCTTGCTGCATGGCCACAATGGCTTTGTGGTTTTCCCGGGCATACTTTTGTAAGAAATGCGCCGCTAACAGCGGCACGTCCTGGAGACGTTCGCGCAGGGGCGGCAAATGGATGGTGATGACGTTGAGCCGGTAGTACAGGTCCTGGCGGAAGCGCTCAGAGGCGACTTCCTTGGAGAGTTCCTTATTAGTCGCCGCGATGACGCGGACGTTCACGCGCAGGGTCTGGAGCCCCCCCAGGCGCTTGAACGTCCCATCTTGCAGCACCCGTAAGAGCTTGGCCTGCACTTC
>Ga0099827_10001062_pt1 | contig 13682 bp, 9 predicted proteins | sample CZO8metaG_FD_79339 | JGI IMG/M metagenome (GOLD analysis project Ga0099827, IMG submission 79339) | Vadose zone soil microbial communities from the Eel River Critical Zone Observatory, Northern California, USA - CZOApr15con1.8 metaG | ecosystem: Environmental > Terrestrial > Soil > Vadose zone ...
CCGCCACATATCCGAAATGAGAGGCTCAAGGACCACGGGCCATGGTGCGACTGAAGCGAGAGGAGTCGTTCGGCCTGAAGTGCGTCGAGCAGTGCGACTCAACAGATGACTATCGGCCTACCGTTTGTCCACGCCATCCCCGGCTCGCTTGTCTGCGGGTCGAGGACCTCAGCAGGAGTGGGCAGACCGTCCGAATTCCCGCGTTCACCGACCGGATCGAAGTGTTGATATGCGCGTAGCTGGTGAGTTCCCACAATGCCCATCGATGCAACTGGAGCAGCGGCATATCTGAAGGAATACGTCGCCAGCTACCGTAGGGAGTACGAGCGGTTCGTCGCATCGCCTCCCGTCGGGGCCGGATTTCCACGATACCGCATCTCACCTTACCTCTACTCCGGGGAGCTGCAGTGTCACTTGGCACGAGACGGAGCCGCCATCGCAGACACCTCGTTGGAACCGCCTTACGATTGGGCTTTCGCCGGAGGTCCTGCGTTAATGGTGGACTATTCGACGACCCGTGTTCCGTCGGAGGTTGTCGATCGTCTCAAGAAGAACGGACTCCTGGGGAAAGACATCGGTCTCTACCGGATCGTCGCTCAAGAAGAGATGCCCGACGAAGTTTGGCACGGATCGCTTCCGCAGCCGCACGATTCCGCCGTCATCACCGTGAACCAGGCCACCCATGTTCGAGTTGCTGCATACAAACTCGACTGGTCCGAGCTGGTGAAGCGGTTGACTTTCGGCGCCATAGGGAGGATCCTGAAGGTGAAGCTGCCAACCCCTGATTCGGACTTTTGGAATCCTCTGATTATTCGGAATCTTGGTTTCTTGACTGCGGATCGGAGCCACAAGCGCTTCTTTCACTACCTCGAACTTCTGCCCCATGTCGACGCGGCAGCCTGGGAACCGCGCTCGATTCGGGCACGGGTTCACGTCGACATCCAGAGAGATTTCGCGCATGCTGCGGTGCCGCAGCTCAGAGGAGGAGGCGCGATGGCCTTTGCTAAGACGGAGCCGTACCTGCCTCTGTTCGTCGACCGGCTTTCAGCCCTTCAGCGTGCTATCGACGACTTTCAAGGTCTGCTGGATTTGCATGGCGAGGAAGACGAGAAAGTCTTCCACGAGTTCCTCAGGGCCAATCCGATCCTGCTTGACGTATATGGCGAGGCGAGGTCGAAACCTAGATTCTACTACCCAAAGGGAGAATCGCCCCTCGGCAAGGCATACATCGAGCCGGACTTCGTGATCCAATACCCCGGGAACGCGTACAAACTCGTCGAGCTCGAAAAGCCGAGCAAGAAACTTGCCACGAGGAAGGGCCAGCCGACTGCGGAAACCACCCAGGCTGCTTTCCAAATCGCGGAGTGGAAAACCTACATCCAAAAGCACTATGAGTTGATCAAGAACGAGTTGCCCGGCATCTCCGTAAATTGCACTAGCATGATCGTCATAAGTCGCAGATCGCAGCGGACCTCGGGTACTGCGAAAATCCAGCAGTACATGGAGCTTGTTCGGAATCAATTTTCCGCAGAGGAAATACTGCTCTACGACGACCTCTTGGCTCGAGCAAGACAAGCCTACATTCGACTTTCAAGCGCTGCAATCGGATGAGGGTGTGCGGGACGGTCGCAGAGGATCCATTTGACAGCCGACAGTCGGCTCCCCCGGTGTCCACCTGGACCGATCCCGGGGCGAGGTTTCGAGGTGGCCTGCCCACAACCCATGGGCATCAGGCGGTGACTCACGCGACTCAGCCTTGTGCGCCCAAAGCCTATTGGTCGAAAGGGCTCATGTACTGCGATCGCGTTGAGCGACACTGGATTTCATTGCCGGAGAATGCCGACCATCTACACGCGTTCGCGAATGCCGACGGCACCACCTCGTTTCCCGTTGAAGTCACGAAGACCGCGGTTTTCTTTCAAATTCGTTTGGATTCTGCCGGGCCCTTGTGGTTCTTGTTGGACTCAGGCGCTGGGACAAACTACATCGATCGAGGCGTAGCAACGGCCGAGGGGCTGACCTTCGCGGGCAAGGCCCAGGTCCGAGGCGCAGGTTCCGGTAAGGTCGATGTGGACGTCATACCGGACGTCTCCTTCCAGTTGCCAGGCCTCGTCGTGCGACGCCAACGGTTTCATGCCACCGATCTCGGCCCCGTCCAACCCGCGTGGGGTCGACGCCTGGATGGATTCCTCGGTTATCATTTCCTCGAACATTTCGTTGTAGACATCGACTATGCCCGGCGCCTCATGGCTGTATCCGATCCCGCCTCGTACCGAGAGACGGCGCGCGGTGAGCGACTGCCTTTGGAGATCCGAGAGCGGTTACCGTATGTCGTTGGAACGGTGAAGATCCCGGGCCTCGCTGCCCAGGATTCCCCTTTCCTCGTCGACTCCGGATCACAAGACGAGGTGGATCATCCGTTGATCGGGTCGGGTTCCGACTCGTCAAAGGGGATCCTCGCAGGACAGGGTCTTGGTATGCCGATTCCCGGAAGACTCGGGCGGGTGGAGAGCCTTCGGCTCGGCTCAATCGAGCTCCGCGGACTTGTCGGAGTCTCCACGGAGACGGGACTCGGTAGCCATCTCATCGGAGGCGGTCTTCTCTCCCGCTTCCGTGTTGTGTTCAACTACCCCGCAAGAACCCTCACGCTTGCGAGACCGGATTAGACATCGAATCAGGGTCGCTCGCGCCGCGGCGATTGAGTCCATTGGGGTCGATATTCCGCTGAACATCGGCAAGCCGCTTGTCATCGTCCCGGGATTCGAATCCTTCAGGGTCCGCCTCGTTTTTTCGAATGCTAAGTCGCAACCGTTGGACCTCTATGCCCGCACGAGGCGGATGGCTTCAAGGCGTCGTGGCACAAAGTATCCCTATCCGCTTCACGATCACCAACCGGGGCGTGGAGATGCCGCGAGCCGCGAGATTTCAGGGTGTGGGCCAGCCGCTGAAAGTCGGGGAAACTCCGAAACCGAAGATTGGTCCCGGAGAGGTCTTGGTGAAGGTCAAGGCCGCCGGCGTTTGCCATACGGACCTGCACATGCTCGATGGCGCGATCCCGGCCATGCCGAACGTCACGCTCGGTCATGAGTTCGCGGGCGAGGTCGAAGAGGTCGGAGCGGCGGTCACCCGTGTGAAGGTTGGCGATGGGAACGTCGTGCAATTCTTCAGTCCTTGCGGGGCTTGCAGGCACTGCATCGAAGGCAGAGCGACGCAGTGTGAGCACCTATTCGAACGACCTAGCTACGGCGCTTCGCGGGACGGAGGCTTCGCCGACTATTGCGCCGTGGAAGCCGACCGGTTGGTGCCGATTCCGAAGGACGTGCCCTTCGACTTCGCCGCCACTCTCGGTTGCGCAGGCTTGACGGCGTATCACGCCGTGAACACGGTCGGCAGGGTCACGAGGTCCGATATCGTGGGAATCTACGGCGTCGGAGGCGTCGGGATCTACGCCGTTCAGATCGCGAAGATCAACGGGGCGAAGGTGATTGCCATGGATCGACGCGACGAGAAACTGGACATGGCGAAGAAGTTCAGCGCGGATGCGGCAGTGAGCGTGGCGAGGGGTGACCTGAGCGATCAAATCAAACGGGTCACCGAGGCGCGGAATCTCGATGTTGTGGTCGACACCGTGGCAAGCGACGAATCCGTGCGGAACTATACGGGCAGCTTAGCGAACGGAGCGAGGATCGTCTTCGTGGGCCTCGGCGGAAGACCTGTGCCGCTCGATCCCTCGATGCTCGTGATGAGAGAACTTTCTGTGTCGGGATGCCTGGCAGGAACCAAGGGAGAACTCGCAGAGCTCCTCGAGTTGGCGAAGAGCGGGAAGCTGCACTCCGCCGCGGCGCTTCGATTCGGCCTCGACGAAGTCAACAAGGCGGTCGCCGCGCTCCGAAGCGGCGACGTCGCTGGCAGAGCGTATCTGGTCCCCTGAGGCGCGCCGGACGACGTGCCCGCACCCCACTGCTTTGTAGCCCAGATTCGTCGAGCGGGGTTCTCCCTCCACCACCGAGAGTCTCGTAAGGATGGGGACGGGCCGTAGCACCGCTGTTGCGCGGGAAGGTTCCAGGCCGCGAGGGCCCGACTTAAGGGGGGAGGCAATGCACGGCGCGGTGCACTTCCTTAGGTGATTGCGACCCTGGAGCACGGACTCGGAGGGATGCGTTCCTCTCCCAGTGAGCACCCGCATGAAGTCCTCCGGTAGCGGAGTCGTCATTGAGTGTCGCCGTCCCCTCATGCCCGCCCTCCCGGGCGGGCACCTTCCGTTTCTTGTGCGCGGTCAAGAGGTCTGGTAACCCACGATGACTTGGGGCAGTGGGAACGTCGTGCCCCGGAAGGTAAACGTGGTCAGCGTGTCGTCCGTGTAGATTACCGCGGCCATGCCGTTTACTGGGCTGATCGAGACCTCGAAGAGGTCCAGCAGGGTCCGGGTGACGAGTGGGTTCGCGCAACCCGTGCCGCGCGTGCAGATCACGCCGACGTGGTTCGGGTGATCGGAGACGACAGATTGGCTCCACTGAACGCCGTCGTCGGACTGCGCCATGAACGTGTTCCAGACTGCATTCGGGTCGTCCTTACTCGTCGCCGTGGTGCCGTAGTAAGCGAGCACGACGTGGCCGTTGCGCGCCGCAATCGCGGGAAAGATCGCCGTGACCACAGGGTCTTGGTTCACGGCGACCGCGCTGGACCAGGAGGACCCGTGGTCCCTAGACGTGGACACGAACACGTTGTGCGCGTCCGACCAGGATGCGTAAAGGGTTCCCGCGATCGGATCGACCGCGAGGGCCGGGAAGATGACGTTCAGGGCTTTGTTAAGGGGCGCGTGGAACACGAGGCTCGCGGTCCACGTGATCCCGCGATCTTCGCTGCGAGACACGAAGATGTTGTTGAAGTTGGCGGTAGTGCCCTTCTGGATGCTCGGCTCGCCCGCCGCGAAGATCGCGAAGACAAAGTGCGTGCTCGGATCTGCGACGAGGTTGCCTTGCTGGTTGTTGAAGGTCGAATCTGCAGTCACTCCGTCCGCCCCAACGATGGGATTGCCAACGGTCCGCCAGGTGAAGCCGTCGTCCAGGGACCTCTGCACATGGATCAGCGCGCTGTGGCCGTTGTCGTGATAGGAAATGTACACGGACTTCCCATCGGACGTCACCCACTGCCGGTCCGCCTGGGTCGTGTCGATGATCTGAGCCTTGCAATTCGAGAAACCCGTGGCTTGCGCGAAGTTCGGGCAGGCGATCGCAGACACGCCGAGCTGGAACCTGTTCATTACGGGATTGAAGAAAAACATCAGCGTCGAGGCGTGGAGGGTGCCCGTGGACCCGAAGTCTAGGTCCTCGTCTCCCCCGCCGATGCCCGTCCCGATGTGGGCGTCGATGGGGCCAATGAAGGCCGGTGCGACCCCGAAGGATCCCTTCCAAATGTTCGTCTGGAAGAGGAGCCAAGATAGGCCGCCGAGGACCACGGTTCCATCGGGACCGAAGGACACCGCGGGCTCGCTGTCACCCTCGGGCTGGGACAGCTGGAAGTTCTTGAAAGAGGCTCCTGACGGACCCTTCGGACCGCCCCCCGCCATGGCTGAGGCCGTGACGAAGACCGTAACAAGAATCAAACTCAAGACGCCCACGTAACCCCTGCGCATGCGCGCCTCCCCTCTTCAACCGCCCCACGAAACGAAACCGCTGTGCCGATAGGAGCACCATGATATGAATTGCCACGGTTATAAGGTTTCTGAATCCGGCTGCCGAGCGTCCACATTCGCAGGCCCAGGCGGCTCACCGGTGGCAATGCGTACAGGTTTCCTCGGACCTTGACGGATTCGGTGCGTCCCCGGACCGCGAGCGCTCCCAACCCGTCGGAGCTGCAGGTAGCAGCTCTCCTGCACAGAGTCGAGATGGGACCAGCCTCTCGCCCGCCGTCAAGTCCTTGAATTCGAGAGGATCGTCGCCCTCGCCCCACTCCCCGTAGTCAGCTATCAAAATACGAAGAGCCGGATCCCTCCGCTCACCAGTTGTGAACCGCGCAGTGGCATGGCATGCCACAAATTGACAATGACATCTAAATACCCAGAATCCGATGCGTCGGAGTCCCTAACGGGACGAGGGGGGTTCATCGACATGAGAAGAGCCGATGCTCGGAGGAGGACAGGCGTAGTGGGCTTCGCCTTGATGATTGTGGCGATCGGCGCCCTGGCGGCCCTCCCGTTGGCACAAGCGACCCCGTTTGCGGGGGAATTGGGTTGGGGAAACGGCGTCCTATGGACAATAAACGTGCCGCCGGCGAAGTTCTTCAATCCGGCGAACGATCTGGCGCACGAGGAATTCTTCGAGGCCGCACCCCAAGTGCCCGGTATGGGCTTTCCCGCTAGCCCCCAGTCCTCCGCGTGCGATCATCTGACAATCGCTACTGTTACTCCCAGCAGTGGGTCTTGCTCCCACGACCACATAATCCCGGTTCCCCCGGGGAATGTCGGAGATTTCAGGGCGGTCTGGCATGTCTTCCTGGTCCTGTGCAGCACCGGCAGCTCGGCCACGGGTAGAAACGCATGCGTACCGCAGACGGTAACGGGAACAACATTCTTTGGGACAGTCGCCACCTTCAAGCTCGCGGGGGCGGTGACCATCGGAGGAACGCTGGTGCCCCTGACATCCGTCTCCGCGATTGAGGCAGCAGAGACGGCCGGACTCGTGACTACGTTCGACACGACGATCGTATTCATTTGCCCCATCACTCCTTTGGGCTAGCCGGAGGATGGGGGCCTATCTTTTTCTAATAATCCCTGGAACCGCAACGCACTGGCGTTAACGGGCTATCAAGACGGGGTTCTGGTTTTGCGGCCGATCGATGCCCGACCCGGTAAGAGCCCGGCCTACGCTCTTAGCTCCGAGGATTTGGTTTAGGCAAAGGGCATTTGAGACTGGGCTTGGCGCGATCCTTCTGGCCGCGACCGCCCTCGTTCTCCACGGATTCGGATCAATCTGCATCGAGAGAGGTAAGACAGTAGGCTTCCCGAAGACGTTCTACAGCCAGTTCAACGAATTCGGTCCTGGTGGGCGGGTGGGCGCAGCTCAGGTTGAGCTCACAGGCTTTCTCGTCGACGCCGCCCTTTGGTATCTTGTGGCCGTCGTTGTCTTGGCTTGAGCACGAGGAGCGACCGGCGGAAGGGTCTTATTGGATAACGCTGAGACCGATGCGGAACGCCGCTGACAGCCGCCTGGGGTCTGTCAACCTCTTCCGAGATGGGTTGCCGACGCGGCAATTGGGAGTTGTCAATTTATGCCCGAATCTTGAACCCGCCGAAGCTCCACTTGCGAAGACGCGCTAGCGCATTCCCGTGACCTCGAGATAACGGCGAATCGGTTTCGTTCGCGTCCCCCGGCTCAGTCTGGCCAGGATGGGCGTTGCGACCCTGGCGACCTGCCTCCTTTCTCGGACTGCAGAGCTCTCGCATCTTGATGCACGATGGCCCGTCGGATCAACCGTGACTGTCGTCCGGGTAAAAGCCACCGCAAGAAAGTTCCGTCGCTCTCAGCAACACCTAAATGCCTTGGGATTCCTCACCTCACGATCGGGGCGAAATTGGGGGAGGAACGATCTCGAGCCCAGCAGCTTGGCGACCACTCATTGAGACACCGGGGCCGGGTGACCACATCCTGTTCTGGAGCGACGATTCGGCGTCGTCCGACTCAATCATCGCGACCTTCGTCCAAGGAGGGCTCCAACGAAATGACCTCTTGGTCGTCGTCTGGCCGAACGTCGAGCGCGACAGTCTCCGTGGGCAATGCGAAACCGCGGGCGTCTCGCTCGACGAACAAGTCGTCCGGGGCAACGTGATCCTGCTTTCGGCTGAGCAGTACTACTCCGTCGGCCCTCACGACGAGACCCGAATCGAATCTCTGTTTGATCAGCTGACCGACCGCGTCCGCGCCCGTCGAAAGTCGGGGTTGTCGTTCATGGGTCGGATCGCCCCTTCCCTGTTCGAACGAGGCGATCTGGTCCGGGCGGAAACGGTCGAACGGATGGTCCGGGCTCGGCAGGGCACCGCGCGGGTTTTGTGCCCGTACCGTGCGAAGGGGCTCGCTTTGGCTCGTCTCGCCGGCGCCGCGTCCTTGGTGCGATCTCATTCTCACACGATCACGCTCTCGGCGGTAATCGCTTCCTAGTCGAACGTGTTGGGAGCCGACCTCGCGCGTGAGGATTGGCTCCCGGCCGAGACGGAAGGTTCCAGACCTGTGAATATTCGTCGATTGGCGGGGTGGCGCTGGACACCACATACACTCACCGAGCTCGCATGCCAGCCGAATAATGGGGCGACCCGAGGGAAACGACCGCTCTTTTTGTGAGAGCGTCGGAACGGTTCTTTATGGACCTTTGTGAGACACCTTCGCGACGCCGAAATGCTTGCCGTGTAGTCCCAGGAAAGCCTCGAATCCGAAATCTCGCGCGAGACGTAAAGCGTCCTCCGGAGAAGATCGACATCCGCTTCGTGATCAGGGGCCTTGCGATCAAGACATCGAAGAAGGATTCCACCTTCGTGACGGGGTTCAGGACGGCTCCCGCTTGCGCCTCTAGGACGTCGCCAACCTCTGGGACGGATTCCCGGTCACTACGGGAGGTACCGGCGTACAGGTCCGTTGCACTCCGCTCGGGGATTGCCACGGCTCCAGCTAAAGGATTAAATGAGGGCGAACGGATGCGTTGGTTCGGAGGAGTGTCTTACGATTCGGGTATCGTTTGGCGTGGCGGCCCTCGCGATCGCATTGGTCGCACTCGTGCTCGTGGTTCCGATCGCCAGAGCGGACGAAGAACTCGTTTCGTTCGAGGCGGAACTTTCGGGGGACCAGCAGGTTCCGCCCGTCGAGACCGACGCAAGCGGGGAGGCATTCTTCCAGCTGAGCGAAGACGGGCAATCGATCACCTTCCAGCTCAGCGTTGACGATATCAGCAACGTGCTGGCTGCGCACATCCACCTGGGAGCGGCTGGGACGAACGGTGACGTGGTCGCCTTCCTCTACGGCCCCAAGGCCCCGGGAGGTAGACCGCTTGAAGGCGTGATTGCCACCGGAACGATCACCGCGGCAAGTCTCGTTGGCCCGTTGGCGGGGCATCCCCTCAGCGACCTCGTGGCGGCGATGGTCGGCGGCAACACGTATGTCAATGTACACACCAGCAGCTTCCCTGCGGGCGAAATCCGCGGTCAGATTGTTGTGGAGGACGAAGGCTGAGGCCGAGGCTGCCCTCCTCTGGAAGCTGGATTCGACTCTGCCGACCTCCTAAAGCCCCGATGCCAGAGTCGGCGGCGAGCAGGAAGGGGCTCGGGTCAATGGCGATTCACTCTTCGCGCGGGGGCCTTGCTTCGGTCCCACACTAAAATGTCGATGACAGGCGGAAGACCGGATCTATCCTTAGTCGTGTTGGGAAGTCCCACAAGATAAGCGGGCCGAGCGGGAACGGGCGGAGTACCCGCTCGCTGCCCCCTCAAGTTCGCGGCCGGAATTATCAGGGGGGATAACCGAGGCGCTGGACTCTTTTAGCTACATCGACAGGAGAGAGATCTGAGGCGTTCGAGTGAAACCTCTGACGTCGGCGACCGCCCTATTCCTGATCCTCGCCTTGACGGCGGCGCCCTCACTCCTCCACGGGTTGGGCGAGGCGGCCCGAACGCCGACCACGCCGAGCCCCGGGTCGTCCGTGGTCGACTCCACCGCGGCGACGACGCCGAAGCCCGCGGCCGGATCGACTTCCGCGGCGAAGCAACTGCACCTCATCCCCGCGACACCGCCCCTCGTCGTCGTGGGCAACCTCACGCCCAACGCCCGGACCGGAAGCCTTCTCTCCCAGTTCGACCTCAAGCGGAACACCGCGGTGAACTTCTATCTCGACCAGCCCTTCGCCCTTCCCTTCCAGCTCTCAAACCTGAGCGCGATCCTCTACGTCGACTCGATCAAAGGGGACGCCATCGGCCTCGACCTCAACCTCACGTTGTACGACTGGAACGGCGTGTCCTTGGTCCAGGTCGCCACACAGCAGTGGCACGTCACCACGAACAACGTCGTGGACTACCAGAGCATGACCTTCGTCTTCGCGCCTGTGAACTACACGTTCCCGAACGCCCATCAGGTCCGCCTCCAGGTGCTGAACCGGGACTCGAGCGGCGACGACGCGCTCTTGGCGACGAACGCCACGAACACCGACTCCCAGCTCGATGTCCTCACGACGACATACACCCACGTGGACCAGCTGCTGCTCCGCGACGGCAAGGGGCCCGCGACCGTCTGGTCACCGAAGGACCGCCTCGTCGTGTGGGCGAACGTCTCGGACCCCTTCGGGTCCCGGGATGTTGCGGGCGCGCGGATCAACGTCACGGACCCATTGGGGAACGCGGTCCTCACTTGGTCCTCGATGGTCCCCATCCTCAACGGGACCGCGTGGCGGCGGTTCCAGTCCTCCGTCCTGCCGCTCCTCGCGAACGGCACGTACCGTGTCGGCGTCGTTGCGATCGAGACGAACGGTGACACGAACGCGGCCAGCGCGACGGCCCTCGTGCGTGCCCCGCGGTTCACCCTTGAGAAGGTCGCGAACGTCCGCCAAGCCAAGGCGGGCGCCCTGTACACGTACACGATCTGGTTCAACGACACGGGCACGGGCCCGGCGGGTCGGGTGTGGATCAACGACACGATGCCCTCCCAGCTGACCTTCGTCTCGAGCCCGAACGCCACGGCCGTCCCGAGCACCCCCATCTGGTCCGTTGTGAATGTCGGCGTGGGTGCCCACTGGGTGAGCTTCGATGTGCGCGTCCAGGGTTCGACGACGGCGGCGTTCCTGAGGAACTGGGTGAGCGTGAACGTCTCCGACGAGAAGGGCTACCGCTGGCCCATGCTCGTGGCCCAGTCCGACGTCGTCGTCAACGGACCCGTGATGGCCCTAGCCCTCGCGAGCGCGCCGACGACATGGGTCCACTCGAACCAGACCGCCGTGTACACGATTTCCTTGTCTAACTCCGGGGACCCGGCCCAGTCGATCTGGCTCAACGACACGTTGTCCGCGAGGCTGACGTACGTCTCGGATACGCACAACCCGGCGTGGGGGACGGCGACCGTCGTCGGGAACGCGATCGACTTTGTCTTCGCGAACATGGCCTCGGGGGCCACGTGGACCTTCACGATCACGGCTCGGGCGGGGCCGAGCCTCGTCCGGGGCGCGGTCCTCTCGAACGTCGTCTCGCTAAACGACACGAGCGTGAACGGAATTCTCATGCCGTCCCAGACGAAGGCGCTCCCTCTCACGGTCGCGGCTCCCTGGATCCCCTCCGCCTCCCTGGCCTTCCCGCGACCGACCGCCACGCCGGGAGACGTGCTCCTCGTGGCCCTCAATGTCACGAATGCGGGGAACGAGCCGGCGGCGACCGCGTGGATCAATCTCACCCTGGACCCCTACCTCTCCTTCGTCGACGCGAGCGTCGCCCACTCGGTCTCGGGAGCGACCGTCCTGCTCACGGCGAGCGCCGTCCGCGTCGGCGTGTCGACGGTCTTCCTCAACCTTAGCGTGAATCTCGCCGCGGCGGACCGCCAAACCCTCTCGATCAACGGCACGTTGGACTACGTGGACGGCGTGAGCAATCCCGTGCCCAGAGTCGTCGTGCCAGCGACCACGACCCGCGTCGCCCAGCCTCGACTCTCCGTTGCCGCGAGCCCGGTGTCGATCACCCTGGAAGCCGGGACTCTCGCGGCCGTGCGAGTAACGCTGACGAACACAGGGACGGGCTCCGCAGCGGACGCCTGGGTCAACCTCTCCCTCCCCGGTGGCTTCGCTTATGTCTCGGATAACTCGGACGGTACGAGGACAGTCGTGGGCTCTACGTACTCCTGGCATTGGCAGGCCCTCCCGCCGGGGACGAAGACCTTTACCCTGAGCCTCCAAGCGACCCCGGGAGTCGCGGACAAGTCCTCCGCGAACCTCGTGTTCCGCACGAACGCGACGGACGCGAACGGGAACCTGCAGCCCGGCGCCACGTTTTCCGTTCACGGGAGTTTCGTCGCGCCCTCAGTCGCCCTCGCCCTGACCCAGGACGCGGACACAAGCCTGCCCGGCGGGAGCTTCAGCTACGTGGTTACGGTCCGGAACGACGGTTCGACGACCGCGCACTATGTTAACGTCTCGGATCCTTTGGACGGACGCCTCGAGCTCGTGTCTTATCGGTCCTCCGTGCCCGCGACGGGAAGCCAGCGGCTTAGCTGGAACTTCACAGATCTCCAGCCGGGCGCGTCGGAGCCGATTACCCTCGTCGTCCGCGTGGCGGACAGCGTCGCGGCCGACTCCCGCTTGCCGAACACGGTCGAGACGCGGTACTCGAACAGCGTCGGCACGCCGATCGGCTACACGCGCTCGCTCCCGGTGATCTTGACCGTCGTCGCGGGCTTCATACCCATCGCCTACATCCTGATCGGCGGCGCGGCCCTCGGGTGTGTCGTCGTGTACCTCATGTACCGACGGAACCGCGTGCAGATCGAGGAGGTCTTTCTCGTCTACCGGGACGGCCTTCTCATCTCCCACCTCTCTCGCACGATGGTCCAGGACAAGGACCGAGACCAGCTCAGCGGCATGCTGACCGTGGTCCAGGACTTCGTGAAGGACGCCTTCACCTACGGGGAGCATCGGGAACTCCACCAGATGGAGTTCGGGGACTACCACATCCTCATCGAGCAAGGGAAGCACGTCTACCTGGCGGTCGTGTACCTCGGTCGGGACTCGAACACGATTCGCAGGAAGGTCCGCCACGCCCTCGACCTCGTAGAGGAGGCCTATGGCCGCGTGCTCGAGAAGTGGGAAGGGAGCATGGACGAGGTCATCGGCACGCGAGACGTCCTGAGGGACCAACTCCTCGGCGGCCGTCGGCTGCTGGTGCGGCCAGGCTGAGCCTCGGGCGTCCCAACCATCCCCTTTCTTCGTGCGGGCCCCTAAGCCGCTGCGGGCCTCCTCGTGGGCGATGCCCCGGGTTAATTCCGCAGCGCTCTGCCCATCTCGAATCGAGGTGCTTAAGTGCAGTCACATCCCCCCGGCCATTCCTTCAGAGAAAGAGGGAGGGTTTTACACCTCGGTCAGGCCATAGCGTCGACCCGCTATCCCGTTACTTGAATCACGGTACCCATGAACTTAGCACTGCGGCACTCCAATTGTCCGCCAACAAGACACTCCAGGTGAGTTATCAGACGCCGACGACTGGACAGGATGATATGGCGCAATCAACACTAGAACCGGTTGGTCGACGACCAGCGTCGCCTTTCTCCTTGACACGCCGATCTAGGCGAACCCGCTCGGGCATATCGATGAGGGAAGGGTCAGTTCCTCCACTTCCGCAGGAGTTTCTCGGCTTCCCCGACGAGCTCTCGTACGATCTTGCCCGCCGGTTTCACCCCCTTTACCCCGCTGACGGACTCGCCCGCGAAGTGACACATCGCTTCGATGTGCCCGGTCGTCGTAGTTAGCAGGGGGAGGGCCCAGAAACGGGGCACGGGGACCCGGACATCCGGAGCCCACGGCCGGACCCTCTCCCCCACGATGTCTCCCTGGAATCGTTCGGCAGCTACGACGGACGAGCGTAGGACCCGGTGCGGCGCATTTGGCCAGCCCGCGGAGAACGTCTCCGTGAGGATCGTATCCTTCGCCTCGGCGGCGACGAGCTTCTCCAG
>Ga0099827_10001064_pt1 | contig 13671 bp, 11 predicted proteins | sample CZO8metaG_FD_79339 | JGI IMG/M metagenome (GOLD analysis project Ga0099827, IMG submission 79339) | Vadose zone soil microbial communities from the Eel River Critical Zone Observatory, Northern California, USA - CZOApr15con1.8 metaG | ecosystem: Environmental > Terrestrial > Soil > Vadose zone ...
GCATCAGCCCGTTCCCCGACACGATCAAGCTGCTCGAGGGCATGGGCGCGAAAAACAATCACAAATGTGTTTCTTGTTAGTTGAGGATTTAAGAATCTGAGGATGTGAGGATCTATCTCAGGAGCTTCACGTCCTCACCTCGGGTTCCCAGACCCTCAGATCCTCAGATCCTCAGATCCTTAGATCGTTAGATCCTTAGATCCTTAGATTGAGAGCCGAGCGTCCTGGTCCCAGCTGGCTGATCGTCGTGTTGATCTCTTTCCAGTAATCGTTCAGCTCGGTGAGCTGCGCTTTTCCTTTCGCTGTCAGCTCGTAGTACTTTCGTGGCGGCCCTGCGTCCGACTCCTGCCACTCGTAGTCGACCAGCCCTTCGCGCCGCATTTTGCTGAGGAGCGGGTAGAGCGTCCCTTCCTGCGTGGCGAACTCGGTCGTGCTGAGGCGCTTGAGGATGTCGGCGACGTAGACCTTGTCCGTCGCGATGATTCGCAGGATGAGGAACTCGAGCAGGCCTTTGCGGATGGCGCTGAACTTTTCGGTGACGCTCATGTGTTCGCTAGGAAGCTACCTTGTATTAACAAGGTAGCGGTCCAAGCGAAGGGTGTCAATTGCATTGTAGTTTGGAGGATGCCAATACATTGCAGTGCCCGGACACCAGTGCCGGCCACCGGTGCCGGAGCTCCACTCGTGCTAAGGTCTGCCGCATGCAACGCCGGTCTGCCGTCACCGTCGCGCTCATCTCGAGTCTGTTGATTGCTGCAGCTGCCTCCGCCGCGCCGTGCACGACGACGAAAGCCGACTGCACCGAGTGGATCACGTTCAGCGGCGGCCCCTCGCGCTCGCTCATCTATCGCACCTACCCGCTCGACCAGAAGAACGAGGCGATCACGCGCGCGCTGATCATGGTGCACGGCGCCGGGCGCGACGCCGACAACTACTTCCGCACCGCGCTGGCCGCGGCCTTTCTCGCGGGCGCGCTCGACGACACGCTCGTGATCTCGCCGCGCTTCGCGTCGAGCGGCAACGGCTGTCAGGACAAGCTCGCCGCGAACGAGGTCAGCTGGCCGTGCAACGGCGACAGCTGGCGGTCGGGCGGTGCGGCAGACAAAGAAGGGAAGCTCACGTCGTACGATTTCGCCGACGCGATTCTCCGGAAGGTTGCGAACAAATCATTGTTCCCGAACCTGAAGGCGATCGTGGTCTCGGGACATTCGGCGGGCGGCCAGTTCGCCAACCGGTACGAGATGGCCAACCAGTCGCACGACACGCTCGGCGTCCCGATCACCTATGTGGTCGCAAACCCCTCGAGCTACGCATACCTGGATGCCACGCGTCCCTCCGCCGGCGCCAACGGCGCCACGGAGTTCCGCCCTTTCGGCGACGGCCGCAACTGCACGACCTACGACAAATGGCCGTACGGCATTCAGAACCGCACCGGCTACACGTCCCGCCTGAGCGACGATCAATTGAAAAAGCAGCTCGCCGCGCGGCCGACGACGTATCTGGTCGGGGAGCTCGACACGTTGCCGCTCGCCGGATTCGACTCCTCGTGCCCCGCGATGGCGCAGGGGGCCAACCGCAACCTCCGCGGCCAGGCCTGGGGAAAGTACGTCAACGAGAAGCTCGGCGCCCACCATTCGACGATGGTCGTGCCGTTGTGCGGGCACAACGCGCGATGCATGTTCACCGCCGATTCCGTGCTTACACTGCTTTTTCCGAAATAGTAGATTGCGCACTCCTGCATGTGTGCGCGCCGTTTGACGCACATCCGGGACGTCGTGCAGCGGCGGGCACCCGCGGCCGATACGTAGGCTGTCGTGATTCAGCCGACTCCCACGAGGAGCCTGTTCGGCGCCGCAGGTCCGCGTTCGCGCTCGCGATCGTGGGCGGCGGTGACGATGAGCGCCGTATTCCACGCCTGCGCTTTCGCAGCCGCGCTGGTCGCCGCGCACGCCGCGGCGTCGGGGCCGCTGCCGCGCGCCTCGCGCCCGCTGACCTTCATCAGCGTGCTCGCGGTTCCGGATCCTGCGCTCGTGCTTCCGCTGGAGCCGCTCCACCTCCCACCGCTCGAGATGGCGCCGGCGCGGGTCGAGGAAACCATTGCTCCCACACTCGAGCCGCTGCCCGCTCCGGAGCCGCTGGTGGCGACGATTCCCGTCGTGCGGCCAAAGCCCGATGTGGGCGCATTGCCGTCGACCGTCGCCGTACACACGTTCGAACCGCCGCCCGTTGTGGATCGCGCCGGGTTCGACGCGCCAGCCGCGCGCGCGCCGGCCAAGACGCCGGCAACGACCAGCGTCGGCGCCTTCGACCAGGCGGCCGCGGCGACGCGCCCGCAGCCAGGCTCGGACCGCCCGAACCTCGTCACTGACGCGGGCTTCGGCGCCGGGATGGCGCCAGCCGGACCGCGCGCGGCCAGCCGGCCGGTCGCCGACGCCGGCTTCGGCAGCAGCGCGCCGGCCGCAGGCCGGCCTCAGGCGGCGCAGGTTGTGCGCACCACCGATTTCGACGCGCAGCCGGCGCAGCCGGGCCCGCGAGCCGCCGCCAAAGAGCCGCGCGTGGACGTGCCGCTCGAAATCCTCTCGAAGCCGACGCCGGAATACACCGAGGAAGCGCGCACGCTCCGGATCGAAGGGGACGTCGTGCTCGAGGTCAGTTTTTCCGCGACCGGCGATGTCCATGTTCTGCGCATCGTGCGCGGTCTCGGCCATGGGCTCGACGAATCGGCCACGCGCGCCGCGCAGGGGATGCGCTTCAAGCCGGCGCAAAGCAGCGGCCGGCCGATCGACTTTCGCACCACTGTTCACATCATCTTCCGTCTGGCGTAGCGCTGCGATTTCGTCATCCGGCCCCTTCCTCCCGCGATCGCGGCCTGCGCAAGGACACCCGAACACGTCCGGCGTCTCGCGTCTATAGCGCGCCTTCGCTTCCTTCGCTGACGAAGCCGTGGCGACGATCGCGCCGAACTGTTCGAGCGTCGTGCGTACGAACTCGAGCGCCTTCAGATCATCGTCGACGACGAGTACCGAGACGCCGCGCAGCGACGGCACCGACGCGCGTGAGCAGGGCGCGTCGAGGACCCTCGCGTCCACGGCCGGATTGGCAGCCGGACTTCGAACGTCGATCCGGCGTTCTCGCCGCCGCTCGTCGCCGTGACGGTGCCGCCGTGCAGCTCGACCACGTGACGGACGATGTCGAGGCCCAGGCCGAGCCCGCCGTGCTGGCGCGTCGAGCTGCTGTCGCCCTGCCGGAAGCGCTCGAACAGATGCGCCGCGACGTCCGGGCTGAAGCCGATGCCAGTGTCGGACACCGAGTGGTACAGCTCCTAGTCGGCGACATTCTCGATGTCGCGCCGGAGCTGCCGCGCAACGACGACGCCGATTGCCACACCGCCGGCCGCGACGGCGACGGCGAGCAGGATCGAGCCGACGTGTTCCACTTCCCATGTCAGCACCGCCGCCAGCACCCCGATGGTAGTGAACGGCGTGACGATCAAGCGCCCGAGCTGTCGTGCCGGGCCGGACATGCGTCATCACTCGTGCAAGGCGCTGGCCCGTACGCAGCTCAGCGACAGCGCACTGATCGCGTGCCCGCGAGAACTGGCGGCCTGCGCGGCTTGGCTCAACTCTTGTAGTCAAAGAAACGAATGGCTGGGATTCGAGTGGCCGCGCTGGCCGATTTGCACTGCACGAGGACGTCGCACGGAGCGCTCCAACCGCTGTTCGCCCGGATCGCCGAGTCCGCCGACGTGGCCTTGATCGCCGGCGATCTCACCGACTATGGTCTGCCCGAAGAAGCGGCGGTCCTGGCCAGGGAACTGGCTGCGCTGCGCATCCCGGCCGCGGCCGTGCTCGGGAACCACGATTTCGAATCGGGCAAGGCGGCTGAGGTCACCGAGATCCTCACCGACGCGGGGCTGATCGTGCTCGACGGCGACGCCTGCGAGCTGGCGGGGGTCGGCATCGCCGGCGTCAAGGGCTTCGGCGGCGGGTTCGGCCGCCGCGCGCTGGGGCCGTGGGGCGAGGGCATCATCAAGCAGTTCGTGCGCGAAGCGGTCGACGAGGCGCTCAAGCTCGAAACGGCGCTTGCGCGGGTCCGCACCAGGCAGCTGATCGCGCTGCTGCACTACGCCCCGATCCAGCAGACGGTCGAAGGCGAGCCGCCCGAGATTTTCGCGTTCCTCGGCTCGAGTCGGCTGGAAGAGCCGATCGGGCGCTACCCTGTGTCGCTGGTCCTGCACGGGCACGCGCATCGGGGCCAGCTCGAGGGGTCGACGGCGGCCGGCGTGCCGGTCTACAACGTCTCGATGCCGCTGCTCACGCGCTCGTTTACCGATCGCCCGCCGTTCCGCGTGTTCGACATACCTGTCGAGGAGACATCGAACGCTCACCCGATCCCGGCCCCCGCACGTGGCCGCCGCGCGACTGACGCGATTCGGTCCATCGCTTCGTGAGGAGCTCATGGAAACGTCGACAGCACGCTGCATACACGACCCGGCCGCCGATTTTTACATCGACGCGCTGCAGAAGCTGCAGGAGACCGGCATCCCGTTCATGCTGGGCGGCGCGTTTGCGTTCTCGCACTATGCCCATGTGCCGCGCGACACCAAGGACATCGACGTCTTCGTGAAGCCGGAGGACTGCCCGCGCGTGCTCGAGGCGTTCGAGCGCCACGGCTATCAGACCGAAGTGCCGTTTCCTCACTGGCTGGGGAAAATCTGGGCGGGCCGGCATTTCATGGACGTGATCTTCAGCTCGGGCAACGGCGTCGCGCGCGTCGACGATCTCTGGTTCGACCATGCGCCGCGGACGGACATGCTCGGCGTGATCGTCCGGCTGTCGCCTGCGGAAGAAATGATCTGGTCCAAGGCGTTCATCCAGGAGCGCGAGCGGTTCGATGGCGCCGACGTCCTCCACCTGCTCCGCGAAACAGGACCGTCGCTCGACTGGCCGCGGCTGCTGATGCGCTTCGGAGACCACTGGCGCGTGCTCCTCAGCCATCTGATCCTGTTCGGGTTCGTGTACCCCGACAAGCGGCAGAACATTCCGGCGTGGGTGATGGACGAGCTCACCCGCCGGTTGAGTGTCAGCCGGCCGAACGTACAGAACGACGTCTGTTACGGCACGCTGCTCTCGCGAGAGCAGTACGTGTACGACGTCGAGCGCTGGAAGTATCGCGACGGCCGCGCGCAGCCTGAAGGGCCGATGACGCGCGAGCAGATCGAAATCTGGACGGCTGCGATCGACAAGAAATAACGCTCGAGCGCCTCACCTCTCAGGTGTCGAGTTCCCCCTTGCCCGTCAGCGATGCGGACTCGTGGTGGCTATGAGAGCTGAGAGTCCACGTTCAACCGCAGAGATCGCAGAGATCGCAGAGAGCGCAGAGGGCTTGTTTTTTGGCTCTGCGTGCTCCGCACGCTCTGCGGTTGAACGTCGTCGTTCGAGCTGAGAGTTGAGAGTTGCTACTGCTGTCGTTCCAGGATCCACGCGACCGTGCCAATGAGCTTTTCCCACAGGGGCCGGCGCCGCCACTGATCCAGCAGAATCTCGCAACTGCGCTGGCGATCGGCTTCGAAGTCCTGCGTCAGCCGCGCGTTCACCTCCGCGTTGCGGAACGCGATGTTGACCTCGTCATTGTGCTCGAACGATCGGTTGTCGAGGTTCGTCGTGCCGACGATCGCCCACAGGTCATCGACGAGCAACGTCTTGTTGTGCGTCATGCCCGGTTCATATTCGAAGATGCCCACGCCGGCTTCGAGCATCTGGCCGTACATGCGGCGGCTCGCCAGACGGACCCATTTCTGATCGGTGGCGCCGCCTGGCACGATCACTTTCATCTCGACGCCGCGAGCGACCGTGCGAGAGATCGCCTGGCGAAACGCCCTGTCGGGCAGAAAATACGGCGTGGCAATCAGCACCTTGGCGTTCGCCCCTTCGATGAGCGTCTGAAACAGCGCACGCGAGGCGGTCGATCGATCGGCCGGCGAGCTCTTGATCGCGAACGCCGCCACGTCGCCGACGTTCTGGTGCGGCTTGTACGTCTCGGGTCCGGTCAGAATCTCGCCGGAGCACTCCAGCCAGTTCTCCGCGAGGATGCCGGCGATGTCCGACACGACCGGGCCTTCGATGCGCGCCATCGTGTCGCGCCACATGGGCTTTCCCTTCCTCGGCCTGGCCCACCAGTCGGCGACGCCGGCACCGCCGGCGAACGCTACCGTGCCGTCGACCAGCAGCAGCTCGCGGTGCGTCCGGTTGTTCAGCCGCGCGAGCCGGTACCATTTGAACCGCTGATACGCGTTGACGCGGGCCCCTGCGGCGCGGAGCGCCTTCCGCACCCTGCGGAACGCGCCGAAGCTGCCGATCGCATCCATCACCAGCGTCACGCGGACGCCGGCGCGCGCGCGCTCGCACAACGCCGCGACGACCGCATCGCCGATCTCCCCCCTCTTGAAGATGTAGCACTCCATCTTGATGGTCTCGCGTGCGCCGCGAATGGCCTCGAGCATGGCGGGATAGAACCGGTCGCCGTCGGCCAGGATCTCCACCCGGTTGCCGTGCTCGAGGTGCGTCTGACACGTCGACTCGAGGACGTGGATGAAGTGATCGCTGCGGGCGTCGATGGGTGCCTCGATGTGGTAGGGAATGTGGGGCGTGAACAGCATGGCGATGATCAGCCACGCCACGAAGGCCGCGCCGATAATCGTGAGGTAGAGCATCTTCAGCGGCTGGACGGGCGAGGCGGGCCGGACGGGCTGGACGGGCGGGACGGATCGAACGGGACCAGCAGTGCGACGGGGAACTGCTCGAAGAGCACAGCCGCCTGAATCGTCCGCCCGCCATCTGCCGTATCGGCGTCGACCGTCGCGCCGGTGAACACGTCGCGGAACGTCCCGTCTGCGACTTCAGGCGGCAGCCCGATCCGCGTGTCGGCCCAGGCCGCGCGGCCGACTGGCGGCCCGCTTCCCTCCGGCATGAACGTCGACGTCAGCCTTGGCACACACGTGATCGCGGAGCCGCGATCGCGGCCGATGCGCGCGAACGCAAACAGGCAATCGCTGTGCGACCCGGCGGTCTGCATCGGCACGTAGCCGCCCTCTTCGTAGACCGCGCGATGCTCGGCGCGTGCGGCCAGCGCGCGCGTCATCACGAACATCTTGATCCGTCCGTCCGCGCGGCGCTCGACGAGCTCGGACCGGCAGCACGACGCAAGGCCAGTCAGAATCGCCCGCCGCTTCTCATAGTCAACGGGTCGCCGATTGTCGGGGTCGACCAGCGACAGATCCCAGAGCTCCGTGCCTTGATAGAAATCCGGCACGCCCGGCGCGGTGATCTTGATCAAGAGCTGCGCAAGGCTGTTGTAGATGCCGACCTCGGCCACGCGCGCCTGAAACGGCTCGAACGTCTGGAGAAAGGCGTTCGCGCGCCCACGGTCGAGGATGGCGCGCACGAACCGCTCGACGCCACGTTCGTACTCCTCGTCCGGGCTCAGCCAGCTCGTGTGAACTTTCGACTCGCGCAGCACCTTCGTCAGGTAAGTGACGATGCGGTCGGTGAACAACCGACCGTCGTGGCCGGTCTCGAACGGCCAGGCGCCGAGGAGCGTCTGGTAGATCAAATACTCCTCGTTCGAGGCCGGCGCGAGCACGCCCCTCACGTCGGCCCTGAACCGCCGGTTCACCGCGCGCCATTTCGTCACCGCCGCCCTCCACTCGCCGGGAATTTCGGAGAGCACGTTCAGCCGCGCGCGCACGTCCTCGCCGCGTTTCGCGTCGTGCGTGGAGGTGGCCGAGAGCGCCGCGCGCGATCGCGTCCGCCGCGCGGCCATCCAGCCGTGGACCGCCGCCGGCTCCAACCCGAACCGGGTCGGATCCGACCCGACCTCGTTCAGCGACACCAGGCGGTTGTGCACGTAGAGCGCCGTGTCCTCGATGCCCTTCGCGGCAACGGGACTGGTGATCTGCTGGAACTTGCCGATGAAGCCCGCGCGTTCCTCGCACTCGTCTGGCGTCGTTACCGGCGTCTGCTTCAGGAGCAGGCGCTGGATGAAATCGAAGACGACCCCGGTGACACCGTGTGCCCGCCGCTTCGCGCACTGCACGGCTTCGACGACGTAGCGGCGGTCGTGGTCGCTGATTGGATCGCTCGCCGTCACGTACGTGCGGTACACCGGAAAGCAGGCGATCACTTCCTTCAACGTCGAGATGAGGCTGTAGAGCGTGAAGTCGCGGAAATGCCGGTTCCGTTCGGAGAACCGATTGAGCTGGTGCCCCAGCGAGTTGATGTCGCCGGACATCGTCTCGTGCAGGACCTGCTTCTTGCTGCGGTAGGCGAGATCCGCGAACGACCCTCGCTCGCGATTGAAGCGCCGGTAGATGTCGTCGAGCGCCCGCTCGTTCCGCCGATCGACGAAGAGATTGTTGACCGTCGACGCAAACTCGTAGCCGGTCGTACCATGCACCGGCCAGTCGCTCGACAGCTGCTCGTCGGCATTGAGGATCTTCTCGACGACGACGAAAAATCGCCCTGTGGACGCATCGTCGGCGCAGCGCTCCTGCAGGCGCCGGAGGTAGTCCGCGGGTGCAAACAGGCCGTCCACGTGATCGATGCGCAGGCCGGTGACGGCGCCCCGTTCGACCAGCTCGAAGACGAACCGGTGAACCTCGTCGAACACCATCGGATCTTCCATCCGCAGCGCCGCGAGCTCATTCACGTCGAAGAATCGACGGTAATTGATCTCTTCGGATGCGACGCGCCAGTGAGCGAGCCGGTACGACTGTGCGTTCAGCAGCTTATCAAGCGGGTCGAAGCTGCGCGGCTGGCCGGCGATGCCGTTGAGCCGGCGTACAGTGTCGTTGATCAGCGCGGCGACATCGTCGCTCGCCGCCTCGAGGCCGGCGAGCCGCCGTTTCACGATCTCCTTCTCGCGCGCCCGTGTCGTGATCTGATCGGCGCTCCGGTCGCTGCGCGCCGGCAGATTCCGGCTGGCGGTCAGGATGCTCTGCAGTTCATCCGCGTCGGCGCCGGGATGATCCGACACCCAACGGTCGAGGTCGGTCTCGAGAATCGTCGCATAGGTGTCGGGCGCAATCGGAAGCGTGTCGTCGTGGTACTGGATGAAAAAGGCCCCGTTCTGATACGTCAGCACCAGCTCCTGGCGCTCGAGCACGGCGCCGTACTGGTCGCCGAGAATCGGGATCAGCACCTTGTCGGCCAGCTCGTCCTTCACCGGGTGCCACTCGATGTCGAAGAACCGCGCAAAGCGGGAGCTCGGGCCATTCTCGAGCACGTCCAGCCACCAGGGGTTCGATGACTTCGCGATGCCCATGTGGTTCGGCACGAGGTCCATCACGTGACCCATGCCTCGCGCTTTCATCGTGTCGATCCAGGCCCAGTAGTCGTCCTCGGTGCCGATCTCCGGGTTCAGGCGCGTCGGATCCGCCACGTCGTAGCCATGCGGGCTTCCCGGCACTGCCTTCAGATACGACGAGGCGTAGCAATCGCTGACGCCGAGATCGTGGAGGTAGTCGACGATCGCGCGGGCGTCACGGAAGGTGAAGCCGCTATTGAACTGCAGGCGATACGTCGAAAGCGGGATACGGGTCGCAGCCACCACGGAAGGAAGTAGCAAGGGTGCAGCCACCTCGGTTACGCCTGAGCTTTACCTCATCTGGCAACGTACTTGCTCCAGGTCCCGTGAATGCTCCGCCTTCTCCTTCTCGCACTGACACTCACGGGCGCGTTCGGCGTGCGGCTCGCCGCGCAAACACTGCCGCCTCAAGAACCGGATACATCATCGACATCATCGAGGCGCGTCGACGTTCTGGAGCGCACGCCCGAATTTGGGGAGCAGGTTCGCGACCTCAGACATGCGCTCAGCCGCCTGCCGATCGCAGCCGGCCTGGCGTCCGCACTGGCGCTGCGGCCGCGCCGGCGCGGAACGCCAAAGCGTCAGACGCCAGTCATCCAGACCCAGATCATCCTCGCGGTGGTGGGAGCGGTCGTCATGCTCGTCGTCGGCTCCAGCCTTGCGCGCGCGTTCGGCATCGTGGGCGCCGCGGGGCTCGTCCGGTACCGGGCAAAGATCGAGGATCCGAAAGATGCCGGCGTCATGCTGTCGACGCTCGCCGTGGGCCTCGCCGCCGGTGTCGGAGTGTGGCTGCTGGCGTGCTTCGCGACCGTCTTCTTGCTGGCCCTGTTGTGGGTCGTGGAGTCGTTCGAGCCGCATGCGACGCAGCTGTTCACGCTGAAAATCAAGGCGAAGGATCCCGCTGCGCTCAAGGTCGGCATTGAAAAGCTGCTGGCGAACAATCACCTGAAGTTCGAGCTGCGCGGCTCGTCGAAAGAGGAGCTGCACTACGACGTGCGGCTCCCGATCGAGAAGAAGACCGATCGGTTGTCCGAGCTGCTGGTGAAGCTCGACCCCGAGTCGTCGGTGGAGTGGGAGGAAAAAAAAGAAAAGAAGTGAGAAGCAAGAAGTAAGAAAGCTGAAGTCCGGTCAGACCTAGCGGTAATTGCCGAACTGCAGGGCGACGCCGAAGTCGTGCTCGCGCAGGACCCGCATCGCGTCCTGCAGCTCGTCCTTCGACGCCGAGCTGACGCGCACCTGATCGGCCTGAATCGCCGCCTGCACCTTCTTCAGCTTTTTCTCCTTGAGGATTTTCACGATCTCGCGCGCCGCCTCGATCGGGATGCCCTGCTGAATCTCGATCACGCGGCGGACGGTCCCGCCGGCGGCCGGCTCAGAGTCGCCGACCTTGAAGTTCTTCACCGCGACCCCGCGGCGCACCAGGCGCGTCTGCACGATCTCCCACAGCGCGTTCATCTTCATCTCGTCGGACGTGGTCAGGGTCAGCTTCTTGTCGGTGGTGTTGAGATCGATGTCGGCCGTGGCGCCCTTGAAGTCGTAGCGCTGGCCGGCTTCCTTGCGCGCCTGATTCAGCGCGTTGTCGACTTCCTGGAAGTCGATGGTCGACGTGACGTCGAACGACGAGGTCGAAGGCATGCCGATATTTTACTTGCGGGCCCGGCGGTCGGCGAGTTTCACGGAGTGCCGCTGGCGCCGCCTCCTCGAGAACCGGCATGTTGGCGCCGGCCATGGGAAGAATCACTAACGTGCGCCGCGAGGGTAAGATGAACGTGTGACCGACGCGAGGCGCTCCGTAGACGTCGTGCGCGTGCGCGGCCGGGCCCGCACGCCGGACGTGGACCACGCGGCGACGGAAGAGCCGCTCGAAATCCGCCTGCACGATCGCCCCTTCGCCGTCATCATGCGCACGCCCGGCGCCGATCGGGAGCTCGCGGCCGGATTCCTGCTGGCCGAGAGGGTCATCCGGAGCGCCGACGATCTCGGCACGATCGAGCACTGCCGCGATCGCCGGGGCCGGGAGAACGCGCCCGCAGACGCCGGTGGAGCCCTCAACGGTGACAACATTGTCAACGTGACGCTGGCGAATGGGTCGGCCGAGGCGCTGGACCGTCTGATGGCCGATCGCCGGCAGGTGACGACGACCTCGTCATGCGGGCTGTGTGGCCGCCGGACGATTGAATCGCTCGCATCCGACGCCGATCCCATCCGTTCGTCGTGGAGCGTGGCCGCGTCGACGATCGCGTCGTTGCCTGACCTGTTGCGGTCGCGTCAGGCGGTGTTCGACGAAACAGGCGGACTCCACGCTGCCGGGCTGTTCGCCCGCGACGGCGCGCTCGCCGACGTCGCCGAGGACGTCGGCCGTCACAACGCCGTCGACAAGATCGTCGGCCGCATGCTGATGCGCGAGGCGCTGCCGCTGTCGAATCACCTGCTGTGCGTCAGCGGCCGGACCTCGTTCGAGATCGTGCAGAAGGCCATCTTCGCGGGCATCCCTATCGTCGGCGCCGTGTCGGCGCCGTCGAGCCTCGCCATCGAGCTGGCGCAGGAATGCGGGATTACGCTCGTGGGGTTCATCCGGGGCGACGCTTTCAACATTTATGCGCATCCGGAGCGCGTTCGGACCTGAAGCGTGCGTGAAGAAGCCTGCGCCAGGTGCCGAGACCGCCGAGACTACCGAGAAAAAACGGTCGGTATTCTCGGCGATCGCTGCGTGCTCCGCGGTAAAACGTCGCATCATCTTCACGGGCTTTGAAGCGATGCAGCCGGTGCGAGCCTGCGCGATCGCCGCCGTCCTCTGGTTCGCCGTTCTTCCCGTCCAGGCGCAGGTGTCCGACGGCGAGATTCGCGTTTCGGTGATCGATGCGACAGGGCTCGCGCTGCCGGCGTCCGGCACGCTGGAGAGCGACGGCGCGCAGATACATCGAGCGTTCGAGACCGGCGCCGCCGGCACGTTCACCCTCAGCCGTTTGCCGTTCGGCGTCTACACGCTCACCGTGTCGAGCGAGGGGTTCGCGTCGCGCTCGGAGCGCGTCGATGTGCGATCCGCGCTGCCGCGCATCGTGCGCATCGAGTTGACCGTCGCGCCGATCGCGACGTCGGTCACGGTGGGGGCGTCATCCACGCTCGTCGACGCGCACAGCGCCGGCGTCGTTTATGCGATCGGATCGCAGCAGCTTCGCGAGCAGCAGTCGGCGGTGCCCGGACGCGAACTGCTCGATCTCGTGAACCTGCAGCCCGGATGGCTCGTTGAATCGAACGGCGTGCTGCATCCCCGCGGCTCCGAGTACCAGACGCTCTTCGTCGTCGATGGTGTGCCGATGGGGGACAACCGATCGCCGGCATTCGCGCCAGAGCTGCCGGACGCCGACGTCGAAGCCATCAACGTGATCACCGGCACGTTCCCGGCGGAATACGGCCGCAAACTGGGCGGCGTCGTCGACGTGACAACGACGAAGGACGCGCGTATCGGATGGCACGGGTCGGGGGAGACAGGGGCCGGCAGCTTCGATTCGGCGACGGCTTTCGTGTCCGGCGGCTACGGCTGGGATCGCCGCGCGCTGACCGTCAGCGCCGGCAGCTCGCGTACCGGCCGGTATCTCGATCCGCCGACGCTGGCGAACGATTCGAACAGCGGGTCGCTCGATGCCGTCAGCCTGACGTTCGATCAACGCCCAACGGCGCGCGATCGAGTTCAACTGGGATGGCGCCGATCGCACGCCGCCTTCCAGGTGCCGAACGATCTCGCGCAGCAGCAGGCCGGACAGCGCCAGGACCGGGTCACCCGCGAGCACGCTGCGCATGCAGCGTGGAATCATGTCTTTTCGCCCGCCTGGCTTCTGACCATGCGCGCGGCCGGTGCCGATTTGTCAGCGGCTCTCTGGTCCAACGCGAGCGCCGTGCCGATTGCCGTCGCTCAACAGCGCGGTTTCCGTCGCGGGTACGCCGGCGCGAGCGTGAGCGCTGAAGCCGGTTCGCATCTGATCAAGATCGGCGGCGACGTCTTGCACGCGCCCGTCCACGAGGCGCTGCAGTACCGCATCACCGACGCTTCGTTTTTCAGCCGCGGCACACCCGAGGCGTTTTCATTTTCAGATGGCCGGTCCGACACGGAATACGCGCTGTTCGCGCAGGACACGATGCACCTCGGAAGTCTGACCGCGAGCGTCGGGCTTCGTTGGGATCGCTACGGCTTCGTCGTGATGGATACGGCGTTCAGTCCCCGGCTGGGGCTTGCCTGGGCGACGCCGGCCCCGGGCCTCGTGCTGCGGCTGTCGTACGACCGCGCGTTTCAGACACCGGCGATGGAGA
>Ga0099827_10001067_pt1 | contig 13668 bp, 12 predicted proteins | sample CZO8metaG_FD_79339 | JGI IMG/M metagenome (GOLD analysis project Ga0099827, IMG submission 79339) | Vadose zone soil microbial communities from the Eel River Critical Zone Observatory, Northern California, USA - CZOApr15con1.8 metaG | ecosystem: Environmental > Terrestrial > Soil > Vadose zone ...
AGAGAAAATTCTTGTCATCCGCCTGCGCGCCGACTCGGCCTTCTTTGTACTTCCAGTGCGCGGCGATTCCCTGCTCCGCGATCAGGTCCATGTCTTTCGTTCGGATCTGCACCTCGAACGGCTGTCCGCGCTCGGCCACCACCGTCGTGTGCAGCGACTGATAGAAGTTCGGCTTCGGCATGGCGATGTAGTCCTTGATCCGGCCGGGCACCGGCCGCCACATCTGATGGATGATGCCCAGGGCGGCGTAGCAGTCTTTGATGTTGCTGGTGATGATGCGGAAGCCGATGTAGTCGTAGACCTGACCGATGTCGATTTCCTGGCGCCGAAGCTTCGTCCAGATCGAGTGCATCGACTTGACGCGGCCATTCACGTCGCCGGAGATCTCGTTGTCTCGCAGCTTTGTTTGCAACGTGCTCTTGACCCGCTCCACCAGGTCACCGGACACGGCGAGCTTTTCGTTGACCGAGTTCTGCAGATCTTCGAATTCGCGCGGATGCATGTACCGGAATGACAGGTCCTCGAGCTCGTTCTTGAGGCGGCCCATGCCCAGCCGGTTGGCGATCGGCGCGTAGATCTCCATCGTCTCCTTGGCGATGGCCACCTGACGATCGTCCGGGAGGTACTGCAGCGTGCGCATGTTGTGCAGCCGATCGGCCAGCTTGACCAGCACCACCCTCAGATCGCTGACCATGGCCAACAGCATCTTGCGGAAGGTCTCCGCCTGCTGCTCCTCTTTGGATACATAGGCGTAGCGGGAGATTTTGGTGACGCCGTCGACCAGCTCCGCGACGTCCTCCCCAAACATCTCCTGCAGCTTCTCTTTGGTCGTCAGGGTGTCTTCGAGGACGTCATGCAGAAGCCCGACCGCGATCGAGGTCTCGTCCAGATGCAAATCCGCGAGAATATGTGCAACATTGAGCGGGTGGACCAGATAAGGCTCACCCGAGCTGCGCACCTGCCCGCGGTGCTCTCGTGCGGAAAAGATATAAGCCTTTTGTAAGAGCTCCTCGTCGAAGTCGGGCTTGTAGCTTTCGACCTTATCGAGGATGTCTTCGAAGCGGATCATGACGTGGCTCGTAACAGACATTTGATCCTAACAGTTTCCGGGCGGGCGGCGGGCGGGTGGTGGCCCGCTCCCCGTCCCGCCGCCCGCCTCCCGCTATGATGGTCCGCCTCTTGCTCACCACGCCAGCAGTGGCCCCCCGCCCGGGGTTGCCAGAAAAAGGAGGTATTCGTGTTGAAGCGTTCTGCCCTCGTCGTTCTTCTCTTCATGGTTGCACTCCTCGCTGTCCCGTCATTCGCGGCGCCGGTGCCGTCGAAGACGGCGGCGAATCAGAGCCTGGCGACGCGTGACGCCGATCTCGCGCTGGTGCGCGATATCGCTGCCAACCAGCAGGTAGCCAAAGTCCTCGCTGCTCGCGGCTTCACGCAGGAGCAGGTCAGTCAGCGGCTGGCGCAGCTCTCGCCGCGGGATCTCCACCAGCTCGCGCAGAATCTGAATCAATTGCAGGCTGCAGGTCTGACGCAGCAGGAATGGATCTGGATCGGAATCGGCGCGCTGGCCGCCTTGATCCTCATCATCGCTTTGAGCTGAATCGAAGTAAGAAGTAAGGAGGTACTCGTGTTGAAACGATCGATCGTGTTCTTCGTTCTCCTTGTTGTTGCGGCCATTCCGGCGTTCGCGGCTCCGATGCCGTCGAAAGCCATGGCCAATCAGAGTCTCGATGCACGCGCCGCCGATCTGGCGCTCGTTCGCGATGTCGTCGCCAATCAGCAGGTGGCGCAGGCCCTCGCTGCCCGGGGCTTCACTCAGGAACAGATCAACCAGAAGGTGGCGCAGCTTTCCAATCAGGATCTGCATCAGCTCGCGCAGAACCTGAATCAGTTGCAGGCTGCCGGATTCACCAATCAGCAATGGCTCTGGATTCTGATCGGCGCCGTGGCCGTCCTGATCATCGTCGTCGCCGCGAGCTGACGTGCCGGGATTCATTCGAGAACGGGCGAGCGCGTCCTCGTGGCGCCTCGCTCTTTTCGGCTGTTCGCTTCTCCTCACATCGTGCATCACGATGACGCCCCGATCGAAGGCGCCTTCGCAGACGGCCACTGTCATTCCGCAGATGCCGGTGTTGAGGTGGGGCATCGAGTCGTGCGGCGCGGGATCGCTGGCGACCGTCCTCCAACACTATGGGGATCCCACGAGCATGAAGCAGTGGGACTCCGCGCTGCCGAAAACGCGCGGTGGCGTGATGACCGTCGATCTTTTGCTCGCGGCTCGGCAGAAGGGATTCGACGCGCAACTGGTCACCGGAACTCCCGCCGTGGTCACCGATGAACTGCGCAACGGGCGGCCGGTCATCCTGATGCTGCAAGTCGTCGATTATCCCGGCCAGCATTACGACTTTTTCCACTACATCGTCGCCGACGGAGTCGACAGCGAACGAGGCCTCATCCGCACGCAGTGGGGGGATCGCGAGGCGCGTTGGGTGTCGCTGGCGCGACTGGAAAAACCGTGGAGTGGAGGCGGACACGCGGCGATCCTCATTCATCCCCGCACGGGCAATGACGAAGTGCGAGAGGCGCTGCGGACCGCAATTGCTCTGGAGGATGACGGCCAATACGCCGAAGCGGCCGCACGCTATCGGGAGATCCTCGCGGCGCACCCCGACTCCTCTGTCGCCTGGACGGACCTTGGCAACGCCGAGGTGAAGCTCGGGGATCGGGCGGGGGCGGAGGAAGCGTTCCGCAAAGCGCTGGCAATCGACGCGAATTCGCGCGACGCGCTGAACAACCTCGCCTGGCTGCTCTATCAACAGAAGCGGCTCGATGAAGCGGAGGCATTTGCACGCCAGGCGGTCGCCCAAACCGGTCCGGACTCGTATCTCGTCCTGGACACACTCGCTCGCGTGCTCGCCGCAAAAGGCTCGTGCGATGAAGCGCTGCGGACATTTCAGCAGGCCATCGATGCGGTACCATCGTCGCAGGCGCAGGCGCGAGCGGACATCGAGAACGGGCTCGCCGCTGCGCGCCGCAGCTGCTCGTGACGTTCTCCCGCCGAACAAACTGGAAGCCGTCAACCAATCGCCTCACACTCGCGCGTCAACGCCGTGGCAGTGACGCTCTCGATCTGACCGAATCGAATCCGACCCGAGCAGGAATCGACTATCCGATCGAAGAACTGTCCGCGATCTTCGCCCGCGCTTCCCGCGCCCCCTACACACCCGACCCCCTCGGCCTCCCATCCGCGCGCGAAGCGCTCGCGGCGCATCTTGCGTGCAGCGCGGACGATCTGATCCTCACCGCGTCCACGAGCGAAGCGTACGCGTTTCTTTTCAAGCTGCTCTGCGATCCGGGCGACGAGATCGTCACCGCCATTCCCTCCTATCCGCTGCTCGAGCATCTCAGCGCGTTGGAGTTGACATCCATGCGGCCGTTCGCGCTGGAGTTTCACAGGCGATGGGAAATCGATGTCGCGCGCGTGCGTGAGGCCATGACGCCGAGGACACGGGCCATCGTCGTCGTGAATCCGAACAATCCGACCGGATCATTCGTCGGCGCAGAAGAACAGGAAGCGCTGACGCGGCTTCGGGTGCCGATCATTTCCGACGAGGTCTTCCTCGAATATCCGCTGGAAAATCGCGGCTCGAGTTTCGTTGGGGAAGACGTTCTGACGTTCACTCTCGGTGGCCTATCGAAGTCCGCCGGTCTGCCACATTACAAAGTCGGGTGGATCCGGGTGAGCGGTCCGGACAGGAAAGAAGCGATCAGCGCTCTCGAATTGATTGCCGACAATTTCCTGTCCGTCGCCACGCCGATTCAGGTCGCCCTTCCTGACGTGCTCCAGATTGCGCCGCGCATTCGCAGCGCCATCGCCGTGCGCATCCGGCGAAATCTCGATCATCTGCGATCGATATCGGTTCCGTCGGTGCGCGTGCTGCCGGTCGAGGGCGGGTGGTCGGCAGTCGTTCGCGTTCCGAGCACCGAGTCGGACGAAGAGCTCGCATTGCGCCTGATCGAAACGGAGGGGGTGATCGTCCATCCCGGCTACTTTTTCGACTTCCCCTCGGACGGGTATTGCGTGGTGTCGCTCTTGACGCCGCCGGCCACGTTCGACGAAGGTGTCCGCCGCTTGCTGCGAACGATTCGGACATGAAAGAGCACTGGCTTCTCGATCCATCGATCACCTTTCTCAATCACGGCTCTTTCGGCGCGACGCCGAGAGTCGTGCTGGCGAAGCAGGACGAGTTCCGGAGGCGGATGGAGTCGGAGCCGGTACGCTTTCTCGTCCGTGAGCTCGAGCCGCTGCTGGACGAAGTGCGCGTGGACCTGGCTCGCTTCGTCGGCGCGTCTGCGGAGGATCTCGCGTTCGTTCCCAACGCCACCGCGGGCGTCAACACAGTCCTTCGCTCGCTGCAGTTCTCGTCGAATGATGCGCTGCTTGTCACCAACCACGAATACAACGCCTGCAGAAACACACTCGACTACGTGGCCGGTCGAAGCGGCGCGAAAGTGGAAGTAGTCGACATTCCCTTTCCGATCAGCTCGCCGGACACGGTAGTGGAACGCGTCATCAGCGCCGTGACACCGAAGACTCGATTGCTGTTGATCGACAACATCACCAGTCAGACGGCGCTCATTCTTCCCGTTCAGCGGATCGTCGCGGAGCTGAATGCGCGCGGCATCGACACATTGGTCGACGGAGCGCACGCGCCCGGAATGATTCCGCTGGACATTCGGGCGATCGGATCCGCGTACTACACGGCGAATCTGCATAAATGGGTTTGTGCTCCGAAAGGGGCAGCGTTTCTCTACGTCCGCGAAGATCGGCGCAACGGGATTCATCCAATCACCATCAGCCACGGAATGAATTCGCTGCGCACCGATCGGTCGCCATTCCATCTCGAATTCGACTGGACCGGCACCTTCGACCCGACGCCGTGGCTCTCGGCCGGCGTTTCACTGCGGTTTCTTCCTTCGCTCGTCGAGGGCGGGTGGCCGGAGGTGATGCGCCGAAACCACGCGCTGGCGCTGCACGCGCGCGACATCCTCTGCGAAGCGCTGGCGATCGAAAAACCAGCGCCCGACGCCATGCTCGGCTCGATGGCCGCCGTCCCCATTCCTGACGGAAGTCCGACCGCGATGCCGTCTCCGTTCGGCGATGAGTTTCAGGATGTACTCTTCGAGCGATTTTCAATCGAGGTGCCGGTTGTCCCGTGGCCAAAGCCGCCCAAGCGCGTCCTCCGTGTCTCTGCCCAGCTCTACAACAATCCACAAGACTACGAGCGACTCGCCGCCGCGCTTCGTCGGCTCCTGTAAAGCCCGTTTCTGGAACTTTTCGTGCACTGCAAAACGGCACCTGAAAAGGAGTAGGGATCTACGAAACGGAGCTTGATTTTTCCACTCGCATTCCTCGTGGTGTTTGCGCTTGGCTGCAAGAAGAGCGAGACCACCACCGAGACGACCGCCACCAGCACGACGAGCACGACGGTATCGGATACCTCCGCGACCACATCCACCACCGCCACAACCGCTGCCACCAGCACCGCGCCGCTGAATGCAGCCGACAAAGACTTCGCCACCAAGGCCGCCGAGGGCGGCATGATGGAAGTCGAGCTCGGCCAACTGGCCGCGGCCAAGGCGACCAGCAACGACGTGAAAGATTTCGGCAATCGCATGGTCTTGGATCACGGAAAAGCGAATGACGCATTGAAATCCCTCGCGGCGAACAAAGGCCTCACGCTTCCAACGCAGCCGGGCGCCGATGAGAAGAAAACGTCCAACGATCTATCGATGAAGAACGGAAAAGACTTCGATAAGGCCTACATCTCCGACATGATCAAGGACCACGAGAAGGACGCCAAAGAATTCGAGAAAGCCACAAAGGATGTCCAGGATCCCGACCTCAAGAGCTGGGCGTCAAAAACACTTCCGGTTGTTCAGGACCATCTGAAGATGGCCAAACAAATCGCGGCGAAAATGAAATGAAGCGCGCCTCGATCGCTTGCGTTCTCGCCATTGCCGTTTTCGGCTGCCAGGGCAAAGAGACCGTGACTTCCACGGATACGGTCAGCACTTCGGGTACAGAGACGACGGGGACGACTTCCACGACGAGCACCGGTTCGAGTGGCGGAACGACGAGCTCATTGAACGCCGAGGACAAGGGATTCTTCGTGGCCGCCGCTCAGGCGAGCATGGCGGAGGTCAGTCTCGGACACATGGCGGCTGACAAAGCGACGAGCCGGGATGTCGTGAATTTCGCCAGGCGCATGGTCGCCGATCACTCCAAGGCGAATGATGATCTGAAGCAGCTGGCGATCACGAAAGGCGTAGCGCTGCCGGCCGTGTTGACCAAAGAACAGAACAAGACTGCGACCGACCTGTCGCAGAAAGTGGGGACCGGCTTCGACAAGTCGTACATGGATGCGATGATCCGGGATCATGAGAAGGCCGTGCATGACTTCGAGAAGGCATCGAAAGATGCGACGGACCCTGACCTGAAAGCGTGGGCCACGAACACGCTGCCGACGCTGCAGGACCATCTGAGGATGGCCAAGCAGATTGCCGGCCGGCTCTAGCCGGCCTTTCTGTTTTTGAGGCGCGCCACGATGTAGTCGCGATTCATGCGCGCGATGAAGTCAACAGAGATTTCCTTCGGACAGACAGCCTCGCACTCTCGGTACATCGTGCAGCTTCCGAAGTACTCCTCCATGACCTCCACCATTTTCAACACGCGATCGTAACGCTCAGGCTGACCTTGCGGCAGCAGACCGAGATGCGAAACCTTCGCGGCGGTGAAGAGCTGCGCGGCGCCGTTCGGGCATTGAGCCACGCAAGCGCCGCACTCGATGCATTCGGCGGCGTCCATCGCGCGTTCCTGCACCGGCTTGGGAATGAGAATGCTGTTCGCTTCCGGAACGCTGCCGGTATTCACGGAGATGAAGCCGCCCGCCTGAATGATCGCGTCCAGCGAGCGGCGATCGACGATCAAGTCCTTGATGACCGGAAATGCGCGCGCGCGCCATGGCTCGACGCGAATTTCGTCCCCATCCTGGAAATGCCGCATGTGCAGCTGGCACGTGGCCGTTCCGCCAAGAGGTCCATGGGCGATGCCGTTGATCATCATGCCGCACGCGCCGCAGATGCCTTCGCGGCAATCGTGTTCGAAATGGATCGGCTCTTCCCCTTTCTCGATCAGTTGCTCGTTGACGATGTCCAGCATCTCCAGGAAGGACGCGTCCGGGCTGATTTCACGCGCCTCGTATTGCACGAAGCGGCCCTCGGCGTTGCCGGTTGCTTGTCGCCAAACGTGCAGTGTCAGGTTCATCGTTTGTCCCGGTTTTCGGAGTGCGGTGCCTTGGCACCGCTTTCTGACAAAAGCGGCGGCAAGCCGCCGCACTCCAAAGTCATTTGTAGCTCCTCGTGGCCAGCTTGACCTCTTCGTACGCCAACGGCTCCGCGTGCAGGCGCGGCTCATTGCCCACTCCGGTGAACTCCCACGCCGCGACATAGCGGAACTTCTCGTCATTGCGCAGCGCCTCGCCGTCGGGCGTTTGATGTTCCACCCGAAAGTGGCCGCCGCACGATTCCTCGCGATGCAGCGCATCGATGCACATCAATTCGGCCAGCTCGAAGAAATCGGCGACGCGTCCTGCTTTTTCCAGGGATTGATTCATCTCTTCGCCGCTGCCGAGAACACGCACGTTGCGCCAGTACAGCTCGCGCAGGCGACGGACTTCGTTCCGCGCTTTCTTCAGACCATCGGCGCCGCGCGCCATGCCGCAGTACTCCCACATGATATTTCCGAGCTCGCGATGGAACGAGTCGACGGTGCGCGTTCCCTTCGCTGAGAGCAGCCGCTGCACGCCATCGGTGACTTCTGCCCTCACCTGCTTGAACTCCTGCCGGTCGGGCGACACCTTCTTATTCAACTGTCCCGAAAGATAGTCGGCGATCGTCGCCGCAATCACGAAGTAGCCATCGGCCAGGCCCTGCATCAGCGCGCTGGCGCCGAGCCGATTGGCGCCGTGATCGGAGAAATTCGCTTCACCGATGACGTACAGTCCCGGGATCGTGCCCATCAGGTTGTAGTCGACCCACAGCCCGCCCATTGTGTAATGGGGCGCGGGATAAATCCGCATCGGCACCTTGTACGGATCCTCGGCCGTGATGTCGTGATACATCTCGAAGAGATTCCCGTATCGCTCTTCGATGGTCTGGCGCCCGAGTCGGTTGATGGCATCGGCGAAATCGAGATAAACACCACGCCCGCCAGGACCGACACCGCGTCCTTCGTCGCAAACTTCCTTGGCGGCTCGCGAGGCGATGTCGCGCGGCGCTAAATTTCCAAAGCTCGGATACTTGCGCTCCAGGTAGTAATCGCGCTCGCTTTCCGGGATCTCCTGCGGCGGACGCTTGTCGCCCTTCTTTTTCGGAACCCAGATGCGGCCGTCATTGCGCAGCGACTCGGACATCAGGGTCAACTTGGACTGATAGTCGCCCGTCTGCGGAATGCACGTCGGATGAATCTGGGTGTAGCACGGATTGGCGAAGTACGCGCCGCGGCGGTGCGCCCGCCAGATCGCGGTGCAGTTCGACGCTTTTGCATTGGTCGACAGATAAAAAACATTTGCATAGCCGCCGGTGCCGAGGACCACGGCGTCGCCGGCGTGAGTGTCGATGGCACCAGTCACGAGATTTCGCGTGACGATCCCTTTCGCCTGTCCGTCCACGACGACGAGGTCGAGCATCTCGTGACGCGGGAACATCTGCACGCGGCCGAGGGCCATCTGCCGCTCGAGCGCCTGAAAGGCGCCGAGAAGAAGCTGCTGACCGGTCTGCCCACGCGCGTAGAAAGTCCGCGACACCTGGACGCCACCGAACGAGCGGTTCTCCAATTGTCCGCCGTACTCGCGCGCGAAGGGCACGCCCTGCGCCACCGCCTGATCGATGATGTTCACCGACAGTTCTGCGAGCCGATAGACATTGGCCTCGCGCGAGCGATAGTCGCCGCCCTTCACCGTGTCATAAAAGAGCCGGTAAATGCTGTCGCCGTCGTTCTGATAATTCTTCGCCGCATTGATCCCGCCCTGCGCGGCGATCGAATGCGCGCGCCGCGGCGAGTCATGAAAAACGAAGCATTTGACGTTGTAGCCAAGCTCGCCGAAGCTCGCCGCGGCTGAGGCCCCTGCCAGCCCCGCGCCGACGACGACGATGTCGTACTTGCGCTTGTTGGTCGGATTGACCAGCTTGTAGTGCGCCTTCGCGTACTCCCACTTGTCTTCGATCGGCCCGGGAGGGATTTTGGCGTCCAGATCCATCAATGCACTCACTCCGGCACCACGAAAGGCAGAAGGCAGAGGGCAGAAGGCAGAAATAGCACCTGGCCCACTTCTGCCTCCTGCTTTCTGCCTTCTGCTTTCATCGAACCACTCCCGTGAGCACGGCGATCGGAAAGGAAACATTCCCCAGAGTGATGATCAACGCGAATGCGGAGGCAAACACGCGCCGCCACGGATTGAATCGGAGGTGATTGAGCCCGAGCGAATTGAACATGCTCCAGAGCCCGTGGTAGAGGTGCAGGCCAAGCGCAAGGTTGGCAATGATGTAGAACGCGCTCACCCACCACACTTGAAATCCCGTGACCACATTGTGGTACGGATCATTCTCCACGAAATTCGGATGCACCGTTCCGAAGGTGAGGTGCAGCAGGTGATAGATCACGAAAAGAAGGATGATCACCCCACCCCAGCGCATGGTGCGCGCGGCGTACGTGGCCACGACGTAATCGCGCTCGCTGTACGCGATTGGTCGCGCGCGACGATTCATCAGCGTCAACTGCGTGGCCGCCTGGATGTGCAGCCATACGGCGACGACCAACGCGATTCGCACCGCCCACAATAGCGTGCTGTTCGGCAGCGCCGGCGCGCCCATGACGCGCAGCCATTTCGCGTACTCGTTCAGGGGCTCGGGGCCGAGATACAACTTCAGGTTCCCGACCATATGCAGAAAGATCCAGCCGAAAAGAAAAACGCCGGTAATGGCCATCACCGCTTTCTTGCCGATGGCAGAGCGGTAAAAGGTTCCGAACCACGTGGTGGGGAGGTCGGGGGAGACTGCGGTCACTCGGCGAATGATATCGAGGATGCGCGAGCGGTCAAGAGTGGCGCGAACCACGTCATTTATTCAGCGCGCCCTGCATTTCCTTGATCGCCGCTTCGCGTCCACGATCTTTGGCAACCTTCGCGTAATGCGCGCGCTTCGACGCCGGAATCTGACGAATCAGCCCCAGGTAACGACCTTGCAGTTGACGCGAAGCAAGCTGCTGGGCAGTGATTCTCGATCGACGCCGCCCGCCGCCCGCCGCCCGCTGCCCGCCTCGAGTAGCGCTGCGCTCGCCGCGCAGCGACTGTAACCGCTGCTCCAACTGGCGAATCTCGCGATAACGATTGATGTCCGCTGTGGAGACTCGGCCATCTCGCATCAGCTGCTGCAGCACTTCCTGCGCATCGGTCGGGGAGAACCTTCGAGTGGATCGTCTTCCTCGTGGCACAAGCATCTCCTTCCAAAAAAGTTCCGGCATCATACCAAAAGGACTCAATAGCGATAATGATCCGATTTGTATGGACCTTCGACCGGCATACCAAGGTATTTGGACTGCTCGGGCGTCAGCGTGGTCAGCTCAACGGAGAGATGCCTGAGGTGCAGCCGCGCGACTTCTTCGTCGAGTTTCTTGGGAAGTACATAGACTTGTTTCTGATACTCCCCGTTGTTCTGCCACAGGGCGAGTTGCGCAAGAACCTGATTGGTGAATGAAGCAGACATCACAAAGGACGGATGCCCCGTGGCGCAACCGAGGTTCAGGAGACGTCCTTCTGCGAGGATGAGAACGCTGTGGCCGTCGGGAAAGACCCACTCGTCGTACTGTGGCTTGATGTTCACTTTTCGGATGCCGGCGACTTTCTTCAGGCCCGCCATGTCAATCTCATTGTCAAAATGACCGATATTGCCGACGATCGCCTTGTCCTTCATCCGAGACATGTGCTCTGCCGTAATGATGTCCCGGTTCCCCGTAGCGGTGATGAAGATATCCGCCTTGCTGACAACGCCCTCGATGCGCCTCACTTCAAAGCCTTCCATTGAGGCCTGCAGCGCACAGATCGGATCGATCTCAGTGACCACAACGCGCGCGCCCTGGCCTCGCAACGCCTGAGCGCATCCCTTCCCCACTTCGCCATAACCGCACACGACCGCCAGCTTCCCGCCGATCATGACGTCGGTCGCGCGATTGAGGCCATCGATCACCGAATGCCGGCATCCATAGATATTGTCGAATTTGGACTTGGTCACCGAGTCGTTGACGTTGATTGCTGGAAAGAGCAGCGTTCCCGCCTCCATCATCTGATAGAGGCGATGCACACCTGTTGTGGTTTCCTCAGAAACCCCTTTGATCTTCGCGGCAACCCGCGTCCAGCGCTGTGGATCGCGCGCGAGCTCCCGGCGCAGCAGATCGAGGATGACGCCCCACTCTTCGGGCTCGTCACTCGGTTTGAAGTCGGGAACACGGCACTTGGCTTCGCAAGAGACCCCCTGATGCACGAGCAGCGTGGCGTCACCGCCATCGTCGACGATCAACGTCGGCCCGCCCCCATCCGGCCACATCAACGCCTCAGACGTGCACCACCAGTACTCCTCGAGCGTCTCCCCTTTCCAGGCGAAGACGGGAATGCCTCGCGGGTTCTCGACTGTGCCGCGGGTCTCCGGACGTCCCACGACCACTGCCGCGGCCGCGTGATCCTGCGTCGAAAAAATGTTGCAGCTCACCCAGCGCAGGTCGGCGCCAAGAAGATTGAGTGTCTCGATCAGAACCGCGGTCTGCACGGTCATGTGCAGGGAGCCCATGACGCGCGCTCCGGTGAGCGGCTTGGAAGCGCTGTATTGCTCGCGGATGGCCATCAGGCCGGGCATCTCGTGCTCGGCAAGGCGGATCTCCGCGCGGCCAAATGTGGCTTGCGACAGATCGCGGACCTTGAACGGCGGCCGTCCGGCCGCGCGAGCGGCATCAAATTGGTGGGTGATTTCGAGGGCTGCGGGCATGAGGTGTAACTCCTTCGATGAAAACGAAACGACGGATTGTACTCTTACGCGCCATTCTCTAGTTTATGCCGACCCTGAGCGAAGCGAAGGGGAGGCATCTCCGGTCCAAGAACCGCATGCCTCAGTCATTCACCGGAGATCCCTCGCTCCGCTCGGGATAAACTGAAAACCATGATTCGACACACACTGATCGCCGCTCTTTTCTTCGCCTCCGCAATATCGGCTCAGCAGACTCAAACCACCCCTCCCAAGCCGACGCTGCGGGAGCTGACCATCGAGAACATTTTCGATCCGAAACAACGCGTCTCCTTCTCCGGGGCACCCCAGAGTGGATTCGTCTGGCTCGATGACAAGACGTTCACCTGGCCGCGCACGAACGACAAGGGCGAGATTCTCGAACAGGCGGTGATCGACACGGAAAGCGGCAAGAAGCGAACACTGTTCGATGCGGCGAAGCTTCAAGCGGCGGCGCGCAAGATCGCCGGCGTCACCGAGGAGGAGGCCAAGCGGCTGTCGCAACAGCGCAACTGGAATTTCAGCCCGAACAAGCGAGGTGTGGTCCTTACGGTCGGCGACGATCTTTACCTGTACACCTTCGATTCGGACTCGCTCACAAGATTGACCTCCACGCCTGGCGAGGAACAGGAAGCGGGCTTCAGTCCTGACGGCCATTTCATCTCCTTTGTGCGCAATAACAATCTGTATGTCGTCGACGTTGCCTCACAACGCGAGCGCCAGCTCACGACTGACGGCAATGACGACACGCTCAATGGCATCTTCGACTGGGTGTATCAGGAGGAAATCTACGGCCGCGGCAACTTTCGCGCGTATTGGTGGAGCCCTGACTCCTCGCGCATCGCGTACCTGCAACTCGACGAGCGTCCAGTCAAGCGCTTCACAGTAGTCGATCACATCCCGACGATGCAGAAGCTCGAATTAGAACCGTATCCCAAGGCGGGCTACCCCAATCCCGTGGCGCGCCTGTTCACTGTCACTGCCAGCGGCACCGCGCCGCGCGAAGTGAATACCGAGCGCTACACCGGAGGCGAATTCCTGATCGTCTCCGTCGTCTGGAGTCCCGACAGCTCGAAAGTCGTCTATCAGATCCAGAATCGAGAGCAGACATGGCTCGATCTGAATACTGCCGACTCCGGTGGCGGCATGCCCAAGACACTGTTACGTGAAACTACAAAAGCGTGGGTCGAACCGAACGGAAATCCGGTCTGGCTCAAGGACGGATCGTTTCTGTGGCTGAGCGAGAAAACGGGATTCAAACATCTCTATCAATACACTGCCGATGGAGCGCTCGAGAAGCAGATCACCAATGGGCCGTGGGAAGTGCGCAATCTCCACGGCATCGACCGCAAAAATGATTGGATTTACTTCTCCGGTACTGAACGCAGCATCCTGAGAACTGATGTGTATCGAATTCATCTCGACGGCAGCGGAATGCATCGCCTGTCCGACTCTGCTGGAGATCACCGGGCGACATTCAATCCATCGATGACTCAGTACATCGATTCATGGAGCGATATCCAGACGCCCGCGCAGGTGTCGTTGCTCCGGAACGACGGC
>Ga0099827_10001069_pt1 | contig 13656 bp, 11 predicted proteins | sample CZO8metaG_FD_79339 | JGI IMG/M metagenome (GOLD analysis project Ga0099827, IMG submission 79339) | Vadose zone soil microbial communities from the Eel River Critical Zone Observatory, Northern California, USA - CZOApr15con1.8 metaG | ecosystem: Environmental > Terrestrial > Soil > Vadose zone ...
GGTGAAGAAGTCCAGCGCCAGGATCGCTCGCGCCTGCGACCGCAGGAACTCCGCCCACCAGGGGCCGTCCCGCCGTAGCGCCGGGTCGATCACGGCGTCCTTCCACTACGCCTCCCGCCGCGACAAGCCCAGCACAGACACGGCACGGGTCACGACGAGGAAGATCAGCTTCAAGCCCACAAGCCGGAAATCATCGCACGTCAGCCGACCAGACCAAACCTGCCCACCAGGCATCGTTGACCGAGCCGACGGCCTCACGCAAAGCATATGTCCAGGCGGCGCAGGTTTTCGGCACCCACAGGCGGCTTCGGCTAACTCGCCCCGGCGGAGTTGGAGGAGCTTGTCAACGCTGAAGTCAGCCGAGCGGGACCATTCGACGATCTTCTGTTCGTTCTCGCGGATTAGCTCCGCCTGCTCGATGATGTCGGGCAGAGCGCCGGGCGGGAGATGCAGCACGCCGTGCTCGTCTCCGTGCAGGAGGTCGCCGGGCCGGACGGTGAGTCCGGCCACGGTGACGTCGGTGCCCACGTCGGTCAGCCGCATGTATGCGCGGGCGACGCACAGGCCGGCCGCGTACACCGGGTACGGGAAGGCGCGCAGTTCGGCGACGTCCCGGACCCGGCCGTTGGTGATCACGCCTTTGACGGGCAAGGCGGCCAGCAGGCTGCCGTTGACCTCACCGAGGAAGGCGCCCGCTCCAGCGGGGTCGTCACGGTCTTCTAGGACCACGACAACCGGGCCATCGGTCTGCGCGATGGCCTTGTGCAGGTGCGATACCGAGATACCGTCCTCGCCGGGTTCCCGCGCGGCCATCCGTGCTGTGACCGCCCGCCCCACCATCGGTGCGGCCGTTCCGGTGATCCGCTGAATGGAGCCGTCGCTGTAGCCGGCGCCCCGCGGCCGCAGCCGCAGCGCGTCCAGGGCGTTGCTCAGCGCCGGGGTGTCCCAGCGGGCGAGCGATTCGGTGGCGTTTACGCTGGTGGCCGTCATGAGGTCGCGCGGATGATGCTTCCGCTGCGCGGCCGACACGTTCACGTTCGCCAGCGGGACGTGGTGCTGCCCTGCGTGCATATCCCGGTCGCGCAGGCTGCCCTGCACGATAGGACGCGGGAAGGACACCTTGACCACGCGCAGGTCCGGGATCCGGAAAATCTGCAATGACGCGGGCGGGACGTGGTAAAGCTCGCTGATCAGCTCCGCGGTGATGAGCGCGTCCGCGATCCGGTAGGCCTGATCATCGGGCATGAAAGCCTCCAGCGTCATCCAGAACGGCCCGGCGTTCTTCGACCGCACTTCAAGCGCGAGTTCGCCCAGCGTCGCGGGCGCATCGCCTGGGTCAGCCATTCGTTATCTCCAAACGGAACAGGTCGGTCGGCGAGTCGGTGTCGACGACGTGGTTGAGCACGAACTCGTACGCCGCGCCGCGGTCGATGTGGGCGGGGGAGGTGGCGAACGCGAAGCTGGGCAGGTAACTCATCGTCGGCAGCGGCAGGTGCAGCAGCAGCGGGTTGGCCAGCTTGGAAATCGCCGTCGCCGTCTGCTGGTCTTCCGCGCTGACCAGCAGCATCACTCCTACCTCGCGAGGTGTGGCGGGTTCGGTCTCCAGCTCGCCGAGGATGGCGTTGTAGCCGTACAGCCGCAGGTCGCCTCCCCATGAGCCGGGGGCCAGCTCGAGCACGCTCGCCACCCGCTCGGTGAGCGTCTTGTCGAGAAACCCTGCCCACACATCGATCGAGGCGAGGATCTGCGGATCCCGGATACCGGCGAAGGACACCGTCTCGTAGCCGGTAACCGCCGCGCCTTCGAGCTTGACCGTGTACTGGCCGGCGGGCTCGAACCGCGACCCCTCGACCCGTACGGTGCGCTCGTCGATGGCGGTGTAGCGGGCGGCCGCCACCTCGATGCTGCCGCCTGGTTCGCGCATCGTGTACGGGTTGGCGGTCTCATACAGCATGTGCGCGGCGACTGACGTCGGCGTGCAGGCCGTGGCCGGGTCGAGCGGCTCGATGGTGAAGCCGCTGTGATCGATCCGGGCGAACACGCCGCCGGACGCCGGGTTGGTAGTGCACTGCCCGCCGCACTCGATGATCTTCGCCGCATGCCAGGTCGGCCCGGGCGGCATCCCGCGCATCAGGGCGAAGGCGGCGGAGACGGCCGTGTCGGTCGCCCGCCCGGCGAGCACGACGTTCGCGCCCGCGCGCAGTGCCTGCTCGATGGGCTCGTGGCCCATCATGGCCACGATGTGAGCGCACCTGCCGAGGGTCGCCGCGTCCAGCGGTTCGCTGGGCGGCAGCGCATGAATGCGCCCGCGTTCCAGCTCTGCGATCAGCTGGCCGGCGCGCTGCTCGCTGAAGATCTTCGCGACGGTCAGGTCGAGTCCGTCCGCGGCGCAGATCGCGTTCACGATGTCGGCGACCCAGTTCACGCCGGCGTCGGTCCCGCCGGTGCCGCAGGAGCTCACGATCAGCGGTATGCGGGCGCTGCTCGCGGCCGCCAGCAGCAGGCGGAGGTCCCTGCGCACGGCGCCTTCGGCCGTCTTCGCCACCCCGGCCCCTAGGTAGTAGGGACCAGAATCGGTCGAACCGCCGTCGACGGCGATGACGTCAGCGCCGAGGGAGATGCCACGGGTGATGGTCTCGGGGCGGAAGCCGGCGCCGAGCATGCCGCTCGGTACCAGGATGCCCACGCTGTCTGGCGGGCCGGATTGATCAGGCATCTGCCGCCTTCCTGAACGGGAGCAGGTAGCTAGCCGGACCGCTGCGGTCCGGCTCGGCGCAGGACTCACTCGACGAATGTGCCGACGCCGGGCGGGATGCGCACGCGCACCGGACCCTGAGCCAGTGGCCGTTGCGAGCGCACGGATAGCCGCACCATTCCGACTGCGACCCGATATTGGAAGTGGTCGCCGAGATAGGTGGCGCCCAGGACGGTGCCTTCTGGGCCGTTACCAGCTGCGCCGGGCTCGGCCGCCGGACTGATTTCGATGTCTTCTGGCCGGACGGCGATGGTGCCGCTCGGGCCGGCATGATGCTCGAGGACCGCGATGCCGTCGCCGAACTCGGCCGTCTTCAGGACCACCCCGCCGTCCGGTCCGGTGCAGATAGCGCCGGTGAGGAAGTTGCACTGGCCGAGGAACTCGGCGACGAACCGCACGCGCGGCTGCCGGTAGACCTCCTCCGGCGTCCCCTCGCGCAGGATGCGCCCGCCGTTCATGACCAGGATCCGGTCGCTCATCGAGATTGCCTCGTCTTGGTCGTGGGTCACGAATACCGTGGTGAGCCCGAGGGTGTGCTGCAACTCCTTGAGCCAGTCGCGGGCGCGTTCGCGCAGCTTGGCATCGAGGTTCGAGAACGGCTCATCGAGCAGCAGCACCGCCGGGGAGTAGGCGATGGCGCGGGCGAGGGCGACCCGCTGCTGCTGGCCGCCGGACAGTTGGTGCGGGTAGCGGTCGGCCAGCGCGCTGAGCTCAACCAGGGCGAGCACCTCCGCCACGCGAGCACGGACGGCGGGCCTGCCCATCTTGCGTACGCGCAGTGGGAACGCCACGTTCTGCGCTACGGTCATGTGCGGCCAGACCGCGTATGACTGGAACACGATCCCGAGGTTGCGCCGCTCGGCCGCCAGGTCGACCCGGGCGGCGCGGTCGACGAAGGTGTCGTCACCGCAAGCGATTCGCCCTTCGTCTGGGGTCTGGAAACCGGCGATGGACATCAGGGTCGTGGTCTTGCCGCAGCCAGAGGGTCCCAGCAGCGTGACGAACTCCTTGTCCTTCACGGTGAAGGTGACGTCGTCGAGGACCTTCGTGCCGGAGAAGGACTTGCTCAGGTGTTCCACCTGGATGTCAGGCACGGCGCAGCCTCCGAAGGACCCGAGCCCCGAGCAGGAGCATGATGGCGACGATGACGACTTGAACGACGGCCAGGGCAGCGACCGGGCCCACGATTCCCTTCTGCCAGGTCTGGAGCATCGTCACGCCGAGCACCTCGGTGCCCGTTTTCTGCAGGAACACGACCGGGTCGTAGTCGCTGAGCAGCGTGATGAACATGAGCACGAAGGCGGCGAGCAGCGCGGGACGCAGAACGGGCAGTAGGATCCGCCGCGCGATCGTCCACCAGCCCGCCCCGCTTGAGCGGGCCGCACGGTCGAACTCGGCGTTGATGCGCGCGAGGCTGGGATAGATGACCACGTAGGCCAGGGTCAGGTTGCGTACGCAGAGCGCGATCAGCTCGCCCCACAAATTGTTGCGCACCAGGGCCCCGGGCGTGAACATCAGGTAGGTCCAGAAGAAGCCGATGCCGAGGATCACTCCGGGCACGGCCCGCGGATAGATCAGAGCGGGCGCCAGCGTCCGCCGCAGCGGGAACCCCGACCGGTGCGCGACCAGCGTGGCCAACGCGACGAGCAGCACGGTGGCCGCGCCGCCACCGCCGGCGATGAGCAGGCTGTTGGTAATGGATCGCCGCATCGTCGGGTCGGTGGCGACCAGCTGCCAGTTCTCGGCGGTGAACAGATGCCAGGGCGCTTCCAGCGTGGTCAGCGCCTTCACACCTGACATCAGCACCAGCCCCAGGAGCGGGATCACGCAGGTGATGCCGATGTACGCGCCGAGCCCGACGCTGGCGGGCCATCGCCAGCGGCCCAGATCGAGCGGGCGGTAGGTACCGCCGCCGCGAGCGCTGACGGCGATGAACCGCTGCTCAGAACCTGACAGTTTGGCGCGCAGGATCAGCAGCCCAGAGACGACCACCAGCAGCAGCACGGCGCCGGCGCTGACGAACGACGGGTCAGGAGTCGCGCCGCTACTCCACGACCGGTACAGGTAGCTGGCGTAGAAATCGATGTTCGAAGGCGTCCCGAGGAACAACGGGATGCCCAGGATCTCCAGGCACAGGGCAAAGATCAGCACCGTGCAGTTGAGGATGGCCGGACGCAGCATCGGCAGTGTCACTCGCGTGATCACCCGCCATGGCCCCGCGCCGGCGCTGCGGGCGGCATCCTCCAGCGAGGAGCCGGTCCCCGCCAGCGCGGCCTGCACGGTCAGGTAGACGATCGGAATGATGATGACGGCACCGAGCAACGACATGCCGGGGATCGACGACAGGTTCCACACCGGCAGCTGCAGGTTCTGGCTGACGAGCTGGGTGATGTAGCCGCCCTGGCCGTAGATCGCCAGCCAGCCGACGATGAGCCCGAGCGGCGGTATGACGATCGGGGCCATCAGCAGCAGCCGGTAGGCCCTGCGCCCGGGCAGATTCGTCCGGGTGCACAGGATCGCGAGCGCGGTGCCGCCGGCCACCGCCAGCACCGTCGTGCCCACGGCGAACCAGACGGTGTTAAGCACCGCCTGCAAGAACAGCGGATCGGCGAACAGTGTCCGGTACGCGCCGAGAGTGAACGTTCCGCCCGGCAGGTAGATCGGCTTGCTGCGCAGCGAGGAATAGACCAGCGGGAAGAAGGGGCCCACGACGAGCGCGACGACGGCGAACCAGACCAGCGCCTGCCCGGCGCTCGCCGGCAGCCAGCGCGCCCGTGGTCTCGCCACCGGTGCCGCGACGTCGGGCGGGTGCTCGATCGTGCTCGTCATGGGTTCCTCGCCTTCCGGGGACGTCTGATGCTGCTTAGCGGTGGAAGGCCTGATTCCAGCGCTTGGTGATCGCGCTCTGCTGGTCAATGACCGCCTGGCTGATCGGCACCAGGTAGGTCGTGTTCGCCGGGACTTGGTGCTGCAGCGCCGTCAGGGACGCGGTGCAGCCGTTGCCGGAGTGGTAGTTGGTCATCATCGCCTCGAAACCGCCTGCGCAGAGGGCATCCTGGCCTGCCTGGGTGTACAGGAAGTCCAGGAACAGCTGGGCGGAGGCGGGGCTGGCCGCGTTCTTGGTCACCGTGATGCCGCGAGGAATGAGCGGGGTCGCGTCCTGCAAGAAGGTGTAGCTGGCCAGGCCCTTGTAGTGCGGGATGACGCCCTGGGCCAGCCCCGAGGTCATATAGCCGACCGAGGCGCCGCCCTGCAGCAGATAAGCAAGACCGGTGAGACCATCACTGAAGGTTTTGGTCTGCGGAGCCATGGCGTCGTAGTAGTTCCAGACCTTGGCCGCTCCCAGGAGGTGAGTCAGGCCGTAGATCCCGGCGTAGTCGAGCTGATTACTGATCGAGTACGACACCAGCTTGTACTTGGCGGGATTCGCCTTCGTGTCCGCCGCAAGCTGGGCCCACGTCGTAGGCACCTGCGACGGGGTCAGCAGCTTGGAGTTATACGTAAGCAGGATGGGCTCGGCCGACATGATGAAGACTCCGTGGCCCTGATTCACCCAGGAAGGGAAGGCGCTCAGGCCCGTCGGAGTGACGCCGGCGCTCACGCCGTTCTGTTCCCCCTGGACCCATGCCGCGGGGGCGCTGGCGATCAGCAGGTCTGCGGTTCGCGCTCCTTGAGCGGCTTCAGCCTCATACTTCGTGAACACCACGTTGTCGTTAAGGTCAGTTTCACTGATCTTGATGAATGGGTACTGCCGGTGGAACGCGTCGAAGACGGGCTGGAACCAGTGACCCGGGATGTTGCCGTAGATCAACAGGCCGTGTTCCCGTTGTGCCTGCTGCCTCAGGGTCAAAGCCGACGCCGGAGACGAGGACACCGGTGACGTCGACGGGGATCCGCCGCCGGTGGAGCAGCCGGTCACGACGGCCGTCAGAGCGAGCGCGGAGGCCAGCGCACTGATTTTCAGCGAAGACGGCATTTGAAGCCTCCTATTCGCTACAGCCTACTTGCTATAGCATCGAGTTGCCATGTTGTTACGGCTGAGGGTCTTGGTCTGAGCGGTGGGCGTCGGCCCGCGTCCCCGGATCGATCAGCGCGGCCGAGCCTGCGAGCCGCGCCTGACTGTCTGTGCGCGTGGCCCAACGATAGTTGGTAGTGAAGGTATATGCTATAGTAAACATGCCATGGGCGCGACGCAAGATGTTGCCTCGGATTACTCTCCCTAAGAGCTGCGACTTGCCATAGCAAGTGGTAGGTTGCACCTAGCTGGGTATGGTCTGCCCAACTCTTCAGGGAGCCGCATGACAACGGCATCGGATCTGCCTCCAGTGCTTCGTGTAGAGTCGCTCGCCGAGCAGGCTTACCGTGCGATCCGCGAGGGCATCGCGACCGGGCTGTTCAGCGCCGGCGAGCGGGTCACCGAGCGCGGCCTGGCGACCAGGCTGAACGTCAGCGCGACCCCCGTCAGGGAAGCGCTCAGACGGCTCGAGCAGGAAGGCCTGATCGAGCGGGTGTCGGCCCGGGAGCTTCGCGTCGTCGATCACTCCTCCGGCACGCTTCGGGAGCTGTTGCTGACTGGTGCGGCGCTCCGGGCCCTGGAGGCCCGGTTCGCGACCCACAAGATCACCGACGCGGCGCTCGACCGGATGGCGGCGCTGGTGGAAGCCCTGGCCAGCGAGGGCGAGAAGGATATTCCGGAGCGCCTGCGGATCGCCCGCGAGTTCGACCTGGAGATCGAGCGCGCGGCCGCCAACCCCACGCTGCGGAGCATGATCCTCAGCCTGTCCATCATCGGTCAGGAGCGGCGGGCTCGATACGCGGAATCCATGTGGCTGCATCCCGAGACGGGTCGGGGTCGGGTCCAGGGCCACCGCGTCATTCTGGCGGCGTTCCGCAGCCGCGACCCGGACCTGGTAGAGCAGGTCTTTCGCCGCCACGCCACCGCGGGAGTCGAGCTTCTCCTCGACGACCTCGATTAGCCCGCCGGTGCTGGAGGTCCCTTGCGCCGATACGCGCGCCGCGCACCTTGGCCTGCTGCTAAGAGTACGGATCCTGGTCATCATGCGCCGCCGCGGACCGGCGCGACCTTGATCAGCGCAGTGTAGGTAATGACCGCGCTGGCCAGGTGCATGAGCATGAGGACCACCACCGGTCCAGTGGGATTGCCCGGAGTTCCGACCAGCAGGAAGTCCGGGATGAGGAACACCGCCGTGGCGAGCGCCGCCAGCCGGGTAAACAGCCACTCCGGCCGCGAGCTCAGCCTGGTCACGGCCGCCCACGTCACCGCGGCTCCGGCTCCACCCGCCACGGCAAGCAGAGCGTAGGTCCAGAAGCTGAATTTGCCGAAGGATGCGGGAACGGTGAATGCCGCCTGGCCGATGGTGGCCAGAACCATGTCAGCCGCCACCGAGGCGGCCGCGGCGGCTAGGCCGGCGACCACCACGCGCCGGTGGGCCGGTGAGGCCGGGTGAAGTGCCGGGCCGGTCCCGGCGAGCCGGGACGCCCGCTGAGCGGGCGAACTTCGCTGGCTGGACATGGGACCTCCTCATCGACGGAGAAAAGACGGGACACCGAACGGACGGTGGCTTCTCATCTGGTGTCAGTGCATGTGCCGGGTAGTGCGGCGGAGGCCCGTTCCTTGGCCTCCGCCGCACGGCCTTACGGCGCCGCGGCCGGATCGAGGAGCCGGTCCGCGGGGGTCTCGCCGGCCTGTTCGCCGCCTTCGAGGCTGAGGCGGGGCAGCCGTCGGTCGAGGAAGGCGGGCAGGGCCCAGTTGGCCTTGCCGAAGGTGTACATCGCGGCCGGGACCAGCACGGTGCGGATGAGCAGAGCGTCGATCAAGATCGCGACGGCCATGCCCAGGCCGATCATCTTGATAGTCCGGTCGGTGGTGATCATGAAGGAGGAGAAGACGACGATCATGATGGTCGCCGCGGCCGTGATGGTCCGGCCGGTGATCGCCTGGCCGATCCGTACCGCCGCGCTGTTGTCACGAAGTCTCAGCCATTCCTCATGCATACGGCTGACCAGGAACACCTGGTAGTCCATGGAGAGCCCGAAGAGCACCGCGAACATGAGGATCGGCACCAGCGGCGTGATCGGCCCGGTGTGGGTCACGCCCACCAGCCCGTCGAGCCAGCCGAACTGGAACACCGCGACGATCACCCCGAACGCGGCGGCTGCCGAGAACAGGTTCATGATCGCTGCGGTGGCCGGGATGACCAGGCTCCGGAACAGGACCATCAGCAGGATGAACGACAGGGCCACGACCATGCAGACGAACAGCGGGAGCTTGGCCGACAGCTTGCCGGCGAAGTCGTCGGCCAGTGCGGTCTGGCCGCCGACGAGCACGTCGAGCTTGCTGCCGTTGCCGTGCAGGGCGGCCGGGATAACGGTGCCGCGCAGCTGCCCGATCAGCGCGGAGGTCGAGGCGTCCTGCGGAGAGCCGGCCGGGTAGACGTTGGCGACATCCACGGCAGGATGTCCTGGCCCGGCGGGAAGTAGCCACGGTCCGGCGGTGGCCGCGACCCCCGCGGTGTGCGCGGCGGCGCTGACGACTCCGGCGAACGCCGCCTGGTCGGCGGGTCCGCCAACGGCCGCGACCAGCTGCAATGGGCCGCTGAAGCCGGGACCGAACCCCTGGACGAGCATCTCGTAACCGCGATAGGTGGTGGTAGCGGTACTGGTGGGATCTGTGCTATAGTCCGCCGAGCCTTGCCGCATCGAGAAGAACGGCAGGCCGAGGGCGACCAGCACGCTGAGCACGCCGACCGCGTACATGACGCGGTGCGCCTCGACCCGCCTGGCCCAGCCCAGCCACCACTTGGATGCTTCGGGGATGTCGGTCTCGCCCCTGGCGAGCGCGGCCCGCTGGCGGCGGGTCAGCGTCCGCTTGCCGACGATCCGTATCAGCGCGGGCAGCAGCGTCTGCGCGGCCATCATCGGGAACACCACCGCGATCGACGCGGCGACGGCCGCGCCGGACAGCACGCTGACGCCGACGGTCAGCATCCCGAGCAGGGCGACGCAGACGGTGATCCCGGCGAACATGACCGCCCGTCCCGCGGTGCCCGCGGCGGTGCCGACGGCGTCCTCGACGCTGAGCCCGCGGCGGATGCCGCTGCGGACCCGGGTGAGGATGAACAGCGAGTAGTCGATGCCGACGCCAAGGCCGATGAGCGTGCACAGCTGGGACGTGAACGACGCCATGCTGAGCGAGTTGGACAGCATGCCGATCACGGACAGCCCGGCGAACAGCGCGATCCCGGTGCTGACAAGGGGAAGCAGGGCCGGGATCAGCGAGCCGAACACGATGAGCAGCACGATGAGCGCGGCGCCGATGCCGATGAAGGTGCCGTTGTTCGAGGACGGGTTCGTCGAGGCGGCGATGCTGCCGACCACCTCGACCTGCAGGTGCGGCGAGTTGGGCGCCCGGGCCAGGGTGACCAGCTTGGTGGCTTCGTCCGCCGGGATGGCGGTGTCCGCCTTGGTGAAGTCGACCTGGGCGAACGCGATCTTGCCGGTGGCGCTGACCTGTCTAGCGCCAGCCGCCGTGTAGGGCGAGGTAATGCCGCTCACGTGCGGCAGGTGCCCGACCTTCGCGAGCATCTGCTGGACCTGGGCCCTGACCGCGGGGTCGGTGACGTGGCCGGTCTTCGTCTCGAACACGATGGTCTCGGTGTCACCCGCGACGGACGGCGCGGCGCGCTGGAGCAGGGCCGCTGCCTGCGCGCTGGGGGTGCCGGACAGCTGGGTTCCGGCCGCGTAGTTGGAACCGGTGCTCGACGCGCCGAAGAACGTGGCGAAAACGACCACGATCCACGCCCCGAGCACGAGGAAACGATGCTGGTAACACCAGCGGGCTGCCGATCTCATGAGGGCCTCCGGTGGGGGTCCCCGCCTGCCGGGAACCAGACCACCGACGTTAGGAATCCCGCCCCTGGCGCCGCGTCGGCCGCGAGAGGTCTCCTTCGCCGCGGGTTAGTCCGCGGGAAGTACGCCGCGAGCATGCGGCTGGCCGGGCACGACCAGGCCGCTCTCGTAGGCAATGACCACCAGCTGGGTCCGGTCCCGGGCATCCAGCTTGGTCAGGATCCTGGACACATGCGATTTGCAGGTCAGCGGGCTGATGAACAGCCGGGCGGCGATCTCGGAGTTGGTGAGGCCGGCGGCGATCAGCGCGAGGATCTCCAGCTCCCGCGAAGTAAGCGAGCCGGGGAGCGCGAGCTTGGCGACCGGGGCCGGATCGGTGCGCTGCTGGCTGACGTACGCTTCGATCAGGCGGCGGGTGGCTCCCGGCTCCAGCAGCGCGTCCCCCCTGGCCACGGTCCGCACCGCCTCGATCAGGACCGGCGGTTCGGCCCCCTTGAGCAGGAAGCCGCTCGCTCCCGCCCGCAGCGCGCCGAACACGTACTCATCCAGGTCGAACGTGGTAAGCACCACCACTCGGGTCCGCCGCAAGCGCGGGTCGGACGTGATCGACCGAGTTGCTTCCAGGCCGTCCAGCTCGGGCATCCGGATATCCATCAGGACGACATCAGGGACTTCATCCCGGGCCAGGGCGACCGCCTCGGCACCGTTCCTGGCCTCACCGACCACGGTGATGTCGTCTTCGATGCTCAGCACCGACTGGAATCCGGCCCGGACGAGCGAATGGTCGTCCGCGACGAGAACCCTGATCAGGCCGGTCAACGTGCCTTCCCTTCAATCGGAATGCGGGCCAGGACCCGCCAGCCGCCGCCCGGTACCCGCCCAGCCTCGCACGCGCCGCCGAGCGCGGCGGCGCGCTCCCGCATCCCCAGCAAGCCGTGACCGCCGCCGCCGGTCCCCGCGGTCGGTTTTTCCTGGCCGTCGTCGACGACCTCAATCAGGAGGGCGCCCTCGTCCTGGCCGACCCGGACGCTGGCATGCCTGGCAGTGGAGTGGCGCAGCACGTTGGTCAGCCCCTCCTGCACGATGCGGTAGCCGGCGTGGGCGATCGCCGGAGGCACTATCTCCGGGGCCGCAGCAGTGTCCAGCTCGACGGCCAGCCCGGCCCCGCTGACGCCGGCGATCAGGTCACCCAGATCCGTGAGCCCGGCCACTTGCGGTCGCAGGGGCACACTGTCGACGTCGTTGCTCCGCAGGCCCTTCAGCGCGGTGCGCAACTCGCCGAGTGCGTCGGCCGAGGTCGCCGCGATCTCGTCCAGCGCGGCGACCGGACTGACTGGCTGCTCCCGGCGCGCGAGGTGAGCGGCGGCAGCGGCCCGCACGTTGATCGCCACCAGGGCGTGCCCGACGATGTCGTGCAGCTCGTGGGCGTACCGAAGCCGCTGCTCGTCGAACCGATGCTGCACCGCGGCCGCGCGTTCGCGCTCCTCTTCATGGGCTAGAACACGCACCAGCTCCTGGCGGCCCCTGACGGCGTCGCCTGCCGCCAGCGCCCCCAGGACGAGTGCCAGGTAGGCGATCGTCTCGGACACTGAATCGCTGCCGAGGCGGTGGCTGGTGACCAGCACCCCAGCCGCCACGACCGGCGCCATCAAGGCCCCGACGACCAGCGCGCGGGCCCGGTGCCCGTACAGGCCGACGGTGAACACGACCACCATCACGATCGCCGCCGCGGCGTGGTCCGGATGAAAGACGGCCAGGCACACCAGGAGCAACGGCACGATAATGGCCAGCACGCCCAGCGGGTACCGGCGCCTCAGCAGCAGCGGCGCGGCGGTTACTAGAGCCAGGCCGGCCGCCAGCGGCGATAGCTCCTTCACCTGATGGGTAACCAGCGGATCGATGAGCAGCGCGGTGAACGCGATGAACGCCAGCACTACATCGAAGTCCGGCGCGCGCAGCAACCCGCGCAACGCGGCGATTACACCCGGGCCGCTCCGGGTCACTAGCACGGACCCCCCGCTTCGATCGAGGGCACCCAGACCATCATCGGCGCTTCTTCCGTCCGCCGGTCACGTGACCGCACCCCAACTATAAAAGCCGCTCCCAGCGAGAACATCGGCCGCGAACCTTCCCGGGCCGCCGCGACGGCGGCACTGCATCCCGGGGACTACCTCTTCCGACCTAGTGGACGCATCGATCGCCCTCTTGCAGCCGATGCCGCCGCACGGTACCGGCTGGCACGGTCAGACACAACCTGTCGCTGACGTCAGCGGACGGGCACCACTAAGGATGGAACGCCCTTGAGCCTCAATCTGATCAGCCACCTGTTGCAGTCCTACGGCTATTTCGCGGTGTTCGCGTTCATCGCCTTGGAGAGCCTGGGGATACCGCTACCTGGCGAGTCGACGCTGATCGCGGCGGCCGTGTACGCTCGCTCGACGCATCGCCTCAACATCGGCGTGGTCTTCCTCGCAGCCGCCACGGCGGCGATCGCGGGTGACAATGCCGGGTACTGGCTCGGCCGGTCCGGGGGCCAGCGGCTTGCGGCCCGCTACGGGCGCTTTGTCCGGCTCGACGCCGCGAAGCTGACGGTCGGCCGGTACCTGTTCGCGCGGCACGGCGGAACGGTGGTGTTCTTCGGGCGGTTCATGGCCGTGCTGCGGACCTACGCGGCGTTCTTCGCCGGCCTGAACATGATGCGCTGGCCCCGCTTCACCGCCTTCAACGTCGTCGGGGGCGTGGCGTGGTCCGCGCTTTTCGCCTTCGGCGCCTTCGGCCTTGGCGCTGCCGCGGCCGGTGTGGGCCAGGCCATCACCCTCGCCGGCCTCGGGCTTACCGTCGCGGCGACCGCCGCGGGAATCGTGCTGGCGCGGCGCTGGATCGGTCGGCTCGAGCAGCGCGCGCAGGCCGGCTACCCGGACCCGACCTGATTATGGGGGTTCGTACCGCTCGCCGAGGGACCTGGCGATCTCGGCCATGAACGGTGGTGAACAGGGGGCACATGTCTTTGACGGCGGCAAAGTCGTCGAAGA
>Ga0099827_10001071_pt1 | contig 13643 bp, 14 predicted proteins | sample CZO8metaG_FD_79339 | JGI IMG/M metagenome (GOLD analysis project Ga0099827, IMG submission 79339) | Vadose zone soil microbial communities from the Eel River Critical Zone Observatory, Northern California, USA - CZOApr15con1.8 metaG | ecosystem: Environmental > Terrestrial > Soil > Vadose zone ...
AGGACCAGTCCAGGCAGCACGGGTTCGAAAATCGAGGACGAGTTCTGAGTTGCTAGATGTTCCAGCTTCGTTTCAGGACAGGCTTGATCCGGATATAGGTTCCGGGTCCCATGTATCCCGTATGCTTGACGATGTCCGCTTTTCCTTGTATCTTAATCCCGCGCGGGGCCCAAGGTTTCATGGTCTTCAGATCGTCGACAACGAACGAGGCTCGAGCATTCTCAAGCACGTTCTTGTACTTCATCGTGTTCATGACGTCGCGACCGCTAACATAGATGTACTCACCGTCGGTATCGAAGCTGACCGCGGCGACATCAGGCCTTCCGGACTTGGATGCAGTCCCGATCCTTGCAAGTGGCTGAGACTTCAGATAAGCTATCTCTTTCTCCGAAAACAACAACTCACAACTATTTCCGAGAGATTCTTTCGGACCCTATATATCGTGTTCTCAGTGCCTTCGCCGCGGGAGCGGGACTACTGCTTGGAGGATCCCTACCAGAAAGGGGTAATGCCTACGAATGCGTTGACCCACAAAAAAAAGGGAAAGTGAGATAGTCGCGAGTAACGGACTAGACGCGCCTGATCATTCTAGCTATGCTAGGCAATGAGGTATTGCTCGTGCTTGCTGTTGGCTGTGGATCGGCGAATGGTAGCGTTGGGAGGAATTGTGGCTTCACGCGGGCATGAGTTGCTGCCTCGAAACCGGAGGCCAGCTTGATGAGTTTCGGCTCGCTGAATGCTGTGCCCATGAAGCTGATGCCTGTTGGGACGCCGAAGGTCGTGCCTGCGGGCACATTGATTATGGGGTAGCCGACAATGGCACAGGGTGACGAGCTACCAAAGATGAAGTGATCGCCGTTGATCAGGTCTGAAGGCCATGCTGGGCTGTCAGTTGGCGCGACTATAGCGTCTAGCTTGTTCTGGCTCAACAGTAGGTCGACACCCTCCGTGGCTCCGATCAGCTTGTCTCTCGCTATGGCAGCATTATAGGAAATGCCTGTAGGCTGGATAGCATTCGGGTCTGTGCTGAAAGTGTCTGCGAGAGTGAATATTTCCTGGCCGAAGAACTTGAGCTCCTGGTTTGCGTGCGCGATGTTGAAGTTGATGGCGTCTGTGAGAGTCCGGCCTGCTACCGGTACGCCAGTACGTGTCGCGAAGTACTTCTGGAGGTCGATCTTGAAATCGAACAGCAGCACAGTGAACTCAGCATTTCCACTGTTGATCTCACTGATGTGTGGAAAGGAAACGTCGACTAGGGTCGCTCCCGCGTTCCGCATAGAGGTCAACGCTGATTCGAAGATCGCGTCCGCTTTCGGACTGAACCCTTCAAAATCGCGGCCGACGCCTATGCGCGCCCCCTTAAGCCCGTTTGCGTCCAAGAAGTGTGTGTAGTCTGGGGGTAGTGTAGGCCGTTTCTGTCCGGTTCCGGATTGGCCCAGCGGGACGGTGCTGGTGGCTGAGTCGCGTGGGTCTGGGGTTCGTTGTACGATAGCTGTCAGCACGGTCGCTGCGTCTGCCATTGTCCTGGCGTGGGGTCCAACCGTGTCCTGGGTGTGAGAGATGGGCACGACGCCGGCGCGACTGACGAGTCCAACGGTCGGTTTGATTCCTACGACGCCGTTAGCATTTGCTGGACAGACGATACTTCCATCTGTCTCAGTTCCTATCGAGACGCTCGTGAGGTTGCCAGACGCGGCGGCTCCGGACCCGGAGCTTGAACCGCAGGGGTTCCGATCAATAGCGTATGGATTGTTGCATTGACCTCCGCGACCCGACCAGCCACTGGAGGAGAAGAACGAGCGGAAGTTGGCCCACTCGCTCAGGTTCGTCTTGCCGAGAATAACCGCACCCGCTGCGCGAAGGTTCGCAGCGACTGTCGAGTCCTGTAGTGCAGAAATCCCGACCAAGGCAAATGAGCCTGCGGCAGTCTGCATGGTGTCGCCGGTGTCAATGTTGTCCTTCAATAGGACCGGGATGCCGAAGAGTGTCGGTAGAGAGCTACCATTCTTGAGTTGTGAGTCGAGCCGCCCTGCAATCGTTAAAGCGTCAGGGTTGACTTGAAGTATCGAGTTAAGTCTGGGGCCACTCTGATCAAGGGCACTGATGCGGGTCTCATACATCTTGACGAGAGATGTGACCGTGAGGGTACCGGCAACGAATTGGGCTTGAAGCTGAGCTATAGTAACTTCCTCGATGCCGGAATCAGGGACAGTCTGGAAAAATGGCGAGGGCTTCAGCGGGGAAGCGATGGACGGAATGTTTCCGAGCAGACCGGTGGCGCCGGCTGCGACCGCTGCGACTCCTGCGCTGTACTTCAGAAAATCCCTCCTGGAAACTGGTTTTCTTACGGTTGAGGTTTCGCTTTGTTTGTTCTCAGTTACATTGGACAAGTTTAGTTCTCCTAAAAGTCAGCAATTTTGAGTACGCATGAGATAGGTTTTTAACATTTTTGGGCCAGTCCAACCGAAGATATACTGGGACAACTCCTGGGTTCATCAAGAAACTCTGCAAGCATTCCGATCTGACCGCACCAATCCGCAGGTTGGGAGATCCGCAAGAGAGAGCTATTTCTGGAACTCTGCCATGCTGCTTTGCAAAGGTCCAGGTTCCTTCGATAATTCTTTCCAGTCAAGTTCGGCGAGTCCTGCTAGCCGTCGAAACTCGTTCACGGACCCAGGCCCGAAACCCGCGAAATGGTTGTTGAAGAAGATGAAGCCCTGTTTGAACAGGCTCGACTTCTCCTCTAGGGCAGTATACCACTTCCGCATCGTCTCCCCCTGATCCCTCTGTTTCCCGCCAAAATTTGTTATCGAACGATCGCCCACCATCCGCAGATAAGCCACATCAGAAGTGGCCTCGGGCGGAGCCGATGCATACTGGTTCTCGGACCAGACCAGGCTGACATTGTTCTTCTTCAGCAGCTCGTAAATGTCAGGCTTGAACCACGACGTGTTACGGAATTCAATAGCATGGACATAGCTCTTGTCCGTGAGGGCGAGAAAGGTCTCCAGGGCCTCCTTGTCCTTCTTGTAGTTGAACGAGGGCGGAAGCTGAATCACCAATGCTCCGAGTTTTTCTCTCAACTCGGACATTGCCTTGTAAAACCGTTCCAGTTGCGCCTGACTGTCCCGCAACTTCAGCTCGTGCGTGATTTTTTTGGGAAATTTCGCGGTGAAAAGAAAACCCTCCGGGGTTGCGCGTTTCCAATTGGAGACCATGAAGGGCGAAGGCGTTCGATAGTAGCTGGAATCAATCTCAACCGCGTCGAAGACCTTTGAGTACATTCGAAGATAGTCAGCAGGCTTGGCGTCCTTCGGGTAGAACGGGCCAACCCAGTCTTGGTAGGACCAGCCGCTGCAGCCAATACTCAACTTTTTCGGATCTATTCCCAATCCTTGTCGCTGGAGTCTGAAGCGATTACAATGTTAAGTGTTTCCTGTTTTCTTTGAAGGATGGTTGAAAACGGGATTGAAGGGGAAAGATTGGACTCAAAGGCTTTTCGTGATACGTCCGGAAGTATTTCTTCCTTGGATGGAGTCAATGAAAGAGCGGACTCCGGCCGAGGTCGGTGGCCTCCGTATGATATTCGAGAAGTTCGGGATTCGCGAAGGAGCTAGAGTGCTTGACCTCGCGAGTGGAATCGGCAGAATGTCGGTAAATCTAGCAAAAGCCGGGTTCGAGGTGGTGGGAGTAGACATCTCACCGTTCTATCTGGAATACGCAGAGAGATGGGCGAGGAAGGAGAACGTCGCAGACAGAGTTCAGTTTTACAGATTTGACATGAGAGACGCGGCTCGACAGCTTCGAAAGAAGGGGGAGGAAAAATTTGACGCGGTTATAAATTTCGGCACGTCAATGGGGTATTACGGAGAGAAGGAGGACGTACGGACATTCAAGAGTTTACTCGGCGTTACATCTTCGCGTGCCATCTTGGTCATTGACACTGTGAATAGGGACTATCTCGTCAAGAACTTCCGGGAAAAGGAGATCTCCATGCTTGACGATATCGAATGGCACGATTTTCGAAAGCTCAACCTCGAAAATTCTCACATGGAAAACAACTGGAGATTCTACCGCAAGACTCACGAGGCTCTTCGGCTTCTATTGGAGGTTCCGGTTTCTCACAGAGTATACTCCCTTCACGAGTTGAAGCAAGTCGCGAATTCTGCTGGCTGGAAGGTTCTTGAATCCTATCATAGTACAGACCGCTTAACCCCGGTCACCACTGACTCTTTTCACATGACCCTCGTAGGCCGAAAAAAGGTGTGAGCTACAAACATAGATTCTAGAACATTGGGGTGTTGGAGAACACGATTCCCTGCTGCGTGATCTGGTAGAAATATCCCCGTGACGGCGTCGGATTACGCCCGATCCTCAACACCTTCAACGTACCACCCTTCAACAAGACCTCCCCCTGTCGCTTCCTCATCTCGATCACCCCGTCCGCTAGGTTCGCGGTCGCGTTTTCCACATTCACATCCACAACCTCCGTATGCAAGACGGAGATCGTTACTGCCCGAGCGATCTGGGTCGCAAAGCGCATGACCTGAACATACTGGTAAACCCGCCTCGCTTCTGCTAAGAGAAAAAATGGTGTGATCGAGTCCATCACGATCACCTTTGGTCCAACGGTCGGCTTCATTGCAAAGCTCCTCCCGTAGGCGAGGAGGTCCTGAAACCTCAAAGTCTCCTCCAAGATGTCACCCGGGTCCATCTTGGGAAGCGACTCGGCAAGCTTCTGAGCTCCAAGCGAGAACATGTCGACAAACTCGAGACGCCCTTCCTCCTCGATCTTCGTCACAGCGATGTGATGGTCCTCGAGTCCTAGCTTGACCACATCAGCCGGATCATCTATGCAGTAGTAGAGAAGCTGGCACCCCTGACGAAGAAAATTCGCCACTAGCTCACGGACAAGAGCGGATTTCCCGCTCCCTATCGGACCCATCAGCGCAACACTGGACGGTCGAGGGATACCTCCTCCGCTTACCGTGTCGAGAATAGGAATGCCTGTCGGCTGAACCGCCTCTACTCTATGATCAACTGGAGATGGTTTCAACGGTCGCCGTTTTCTCTCTCCACCAGACAAGTGCTCTAGTTCGAAAGGGGCCATGTAACTTGGACCAGTATCCGAAAGTGACAATATCACTTGCTCGATCGGAGTTTCGCCAAGCCCAGAACGAATGTACCACAGAAGATTCCAAGAAAAGCACCGCCGATAACATCACTCGGAAAGTGCAACCCGAGAATGATCATCGAGACACCGGTAGCGATCGCGAGAAGAACGAAGGGAACACGCCAAGCAGCATATCTAGCCCATATCACTGTTGCGACTGTGAACGCGTTTGTCGTATGTCCCGAGGGGAATCCGGGATTAGTGGGGGTTTCACCACGAGCCACTATTCCGAGCGAAGGCACCTGGAACGGTCTTGGAAGGTTGAAAGCCGTTTTCAACACGTCCGTGAGACTCATTGCAGTTACCATCGCTACGGCCAGTAGTAGCGAGCTGTTCCATTCATTGCTGTCCTTGTGGAAGACGTAGAGCCAGAAAACTAGAGGGACCCAGATGAGATCGCCCACCGTCGCTATTCCATAGATTAGAGGGACGAGGGTATCACTGGATACTGAGTGATAGAGGGAAATGGCGATGAAAGTGTCTGTTGAGGTTCCGAGTATCCGCAGACCTAGCAGTGCAATTACGATTCCTGCTATGCATATCAGGATGATTTGTTTTGCAATTCGCAGGCTCTTGGCCCATGATCGTAGGTCGAGCCCTGTCCTTCCTAGTAGAGACATCTGGAAGGATCTGGTTGATCAGCTGTTATAATGTGATTGGCTTGAGCCCTCACTTTTATTAGCACCGCACCGTCGGTCTCGTTCTCCCATGCTCATACTAGGCGGGTCCGCAAGCCAACCCCTCGCAGAGAGAGTCGCGAAAGAATTGGGCCAAGAAGCTGGCCAATTGGAAGTGAAGCGTTTTCCGGACGGCGAAAAATATCTCAGAGTCCATGATGACGTCAAGAACCAGGATGTTGTGGCGATTCAGTCTCTCTATCGGACTCCTGACGAGAACATATTCGAGCTTCTCTTGCTAACGGATACACTTAGGGACCTAGGGGCCCGCTCCATCGCCGCCGTAGTACCCTACCTCGCATACGCTAGACAAGACTCGCGATTCTTTCCGGGGGAAGCAGTCAGCTCTGCATCGGTAGCCAGACTCCTCGAATCCGCTGGCACGACATCGTTTCTCACAATCGACTGTCACCTTCACCGACTTGGAGACGTCGCGAAAATCTTCAAGATTCCAGCGCGCAATCTCACTGCAATGCATGAACTCGGAAAGTACGCACGAGAACACTTCAAACCACACAACCCCATCGTGATCGGGCCTGACGAGGAAGCTGGCCAATGGGCAGCAGTCGTGGCGAAGGAACTCGACGCAGAACATACAGCGTTTCGTAAGGTACGAGTCCGAAAAGAGGGCATGACCTCGTCCAAGGTTGAAGTTGACGCTGGTGACATTGAGGTGAAAGGACGAGATGTGGTCTTCGCCGACGACATCATCAGCACAGGTGGAACTATCGCAGAGGCTACGAAAGCATGTAAGAAGGGAGGCGCGAATCGCATTTTTGTGGTCTGCACTCACCCTGTCCTCGCTGAGGGTGCAGTGAGACGGATCAAAGCCGCTGGGGTGCTGAAGGTGATTGGAACAGACACGTATCCCGGTCCAATAAGCAAGGTGACTGTCGCTCCGGTCATAGCGGCTGCGTTGAAGAGCTAAAAAGCCAATTTCGATTCCGAAGATACAGCGTTGACCGGTCTAACTGGGAGGGCAGGTTTAGTTTGCCGTTAGACCTGATTGTGACAGGTGCCCTCAACTGGGACATCAACCTCTTCGTCAAACGACTTCCCCGCCCTGGTGAAGAGGTGGTCGTCGAGAAAATCGACCGGGTCCCAGGAGGAAAAGGCGGGAATGTTTCGGTTGCCGCATCCCGAATCCTCGGCCACGGAAAGGTGGCCTTGCTGGCCTGTGTCGGGAAGGATGAGATCGGCAAGAAGCAGCTGTCGATTCTCAAACAAGATGGGGTGGACACTTCCGCGGTCCAGACGCTGATCAAGCTCGAGTCAGGACAGGCGTACATTACGGTCGACGAGAAGGGAAGGAACAACATTGAGACGCATTTCGGCGCGAATGCCGGGCTGAAACGGGACCATATCATGCTCCCAGAGGTCCAGAGCCTCTTCGGCAATTGCCAGATGATGGTTGTCATTGACCCGCCACGCCACGTGGCCGGGAGAATACTGTCGGAAGGACGCCGCCTACAACGATCCGTTCTCTGGCATCCAGGCGTTTTGACAAGATTCGGAATGGAAGAGTTCAGAGGAGAAATGGAGGGCTTGGACTATCTAGTCTTGAACGAACATGAGGCACTCGCGTTCGCTGGTACGCACACCCTGGCGGAATCTGTCTCCGCCTTCAACAAGGTCGCGCCGAAGATGAAGATTCTCGTCACATTAGGAAGCAAAGGCTTCGCGTTTTATGATAAGGGGAAGCAGTTGAAGATGAAGAGTGTCGACCTGGCAAAGATGGGACGGAAGATTGTTAACACGACCGGGTGCGGAGATGCGTTTGTCGGGGCGTTTGCAGCCTACAAGGTACTAGGGCTTGCCGACATCGAGGCGCTAAAGCACGGGAATATGGCAGCAGCTCTCAAGGCTGGTAGGCCAGAGACTAGAGGAAGCCCGACGCGGAAGGAGCTTGAAGAGTTCTACCAGAAATACTCGGCCTAACGCGCTTTCGTCACGCGGCTAGTTCCCGACTGCATCGTTAGCTCCGATAAGAGTTTGCAGAGTTCGCTTTAATTGGTGGGACGTTGATCGTTTCTTGTAACGGGTTTCACCGTATTGGCTAGTACTGTCGAGGTGGCAAAGTGGGATCAGGCTGTCGACTGGCTCCTAAGGAATGAGAATCCTGGCGTTCGATACTGGACCCTCAAAGACATTCTCGGAAGGTCCGAGAGCGATACCGAAGTTGTATCAGCCCTGAATGGTATTGCATCTTGGGGGCCGGTGGCCGATTACTTGAAAGAACAACACCACGAAGGTTACTGGGGCGATGGGGAGGATGTGTACTGGCCCAAGTGGAGTGCAACGGTCTGGGCGCTGATTTTGTTGGCTGAAATGGGTGTTCCCGGGACGAACCCCTCGATCAAGAGAGGGTGCGAGTATTTTCTGCGAGTCATGGACGGGCAGGATCGTTCTTGGCCGCCGCCAAAGTATCCTGATGAGGATTTGAGAGGGTGGCGTTTGGTCTGGGAGCCCTGCGTTACCGGGAACATGGCACGGACGCTTGCAGAGTTCGGGTTTGAGAACGATCCCCGTGTACGAGAGATGTTTGAATGGCTTGTGAAGTACCAGCGGGATGATGGAGGCTGGAACTGCGAGACTGAGAAACGAGATGGTGGGGCTGTTCACCATAGTTCGTTCATGTCGACGATAGAGCCGTTGTGGGCATTTTCATCTCTCGATCCCCAGAAATGGCCGCGCGGGGGACGGGAAGCGGTGGAAAGAGGCGTAGAATTCATGCTTATGCACCGCCTATTCAAGAGCGATACGTCCGGCAAGGTGATTCGGCCGGAATGGACGCAACTCCATTTTCCTCTGTTCTACTTCTATGATATCCTACATGGGTTGCGAGTGGTGACAGCCCTTGGTTTCGGTGGAGATGAAAGGACCAAGGATGCTCGGGAGTTGTTATTGTCGAAGCGATTGCCGGATGGGACTTGGCCAATGGAAGCCACATACCTTCGCGCCTTACGACGGAATTTCGTGAAAGATCAAAAGACGGGACAGTGGCACTCTGTACAGGAGGAAGACGTTGACCTCTCCAACATCTACAAGAGCGGCGGAAAAGTAGTGGAAGCTCCGAGCATATACTCAAGCCTGGGCGAGGTCGGCAAGGCCAACCCTTGGGTGACATTGAACGCCCTTAGGGCGCTTAGAAGCCACGACTGAAGAGGTTTCCTCAAGCACGGGCATTTGGGTGAACCTGGGCGTTTTCACGAAGGGCGGCGCGCGCGAAAATCGACCCCCCGGGGGGTCATTGAATAGTTAGCAGAAAAAAAATAGTTACAGAAAAAGAAAAGTTGCGTAAGAACAAAAGTTACAGGAACAAGAAATGTTTGGAAAAGATTGCGCCTGGTTAGCTCTCAGCCTTTTTGCCTAATGACACTCAAAGCTCGCTCACGGCCCTTATTCTAAGAAATGGAACGAGTTTCAGCCTAGTCATTAGTTCATGGGCGGTCCGATAATGGCGGAGTGCATTCAACTCACCCTGTTAGGTAACAACTCGATTATTTCTGGGACGGCTCCAAGTGGGCTCTGCCATGGGCTTCCTGGTAAGGTTCGAGAGAATCGTCGAGTCCTTGATGAGCCTCGTATCACTCATAGGCTTTGCCAGTACGCTCGTCCTACTCTTCGTCTTCCTCACCACGCCTCCAGTAACAAGTATCACGGAGACAAGTGTTGGGGTCCAAGGCGTCTACCAATATCAGGTCAAGAATATTACCATTCAAGGCGTCCCCTTCTTCTGGGTCTTTACCAGCCTGGTCTCATTGTCGGCGGGGCATACGTACAAGTCCGCCAAGCACCTCTTCCTCCACGCCAAGGGCAAACATCCGCCCGCAGCGGTAGCAGACCCGAACTAGGCCTAGAAAACGCGCCCGAAAGTCCAAAAGACTTAATGGTCTAGCTTTTCATTTCAGATTTCGGCAGGGAGGAGCTCTTCTGCTCCTTCCAAGTCGACCCGCAGACGTGGCAGTTATGATATCTAAACTCGTCCGTTTCCCCAGAGGAACGAGTGCAAGGTCCTGTTGTACCGCAGACGGGACAGGTGTGAGTAGTCTGCTCCAACGTCTTGGTCGGTTCCAAGTACTAGCCCACCCTGATTATGTCTTCCTGTGGCTTAGATAGTTGTTGGTAGCCGCTCGCCGTGACTAGGACGTCCTGCTCCAGATTGCATGTTCCAAGCTTGCTTGTGACTGAGGGTTCGATCGTGAAGATCATGTCCTTCTGAACGGGCTTCTCCACCTGCCTGCCATAACGGTTCGGCCACCTGGGACCGAGCAGGGGTCCGATCTCATGCGTGCTCCGGCCCAAAACGTGTCCCAAGGCATGCTTGTACTCAGGATAGCCTTTCTTGACAATTAGTTTTCTGCCGGCGCTATCGACTTTGTATCCTATCGTTCCAGGCTTTAGGGCTGCAAGAGCCGCATCGTTTGCAGCCCTAGCGGTCTCGAACATTCGCTTCACCGAACTCGGGATGTTTCCGGGACCAACGAAATAGACTCGCTGGATGTCACTGCAGTAGCCTTCATAGTTGACTCCGAAGTCGAGTTTGACAAAATCACCGTTCCTGATAATTGCGTTATGATAGCCTATATGTCCCATCGGATTGCCAGCGACGTTCACAGAGGGACAGCGGTCATAGGCCCACGCTGTCGATAGACCCTTTTCAGCGACAAGTTTGTGAGCGAACTCGTGAACATACTTATCCCTCTTACCCGGTCTGATAGCATCCTCAACGGCATCGTAGATCTTTTCGCACTCGGCAATCGCCTTCTTTACTAGCTCGACTTCCTCGGGAACGAGCCTCGCACGCAACGCAATAGCCAAGTCCTCCTCTGAAACGAGCCGTTTGGAATATCCCCTCAGAGCCCGTTTGAGATACGCCTCCATGCCGCTCGTCAGGCCGTCTGCAGCACCCTCGTCGTAACTTGTGTTAACCGCGATACTCTTCGGCTTCCTTCTTCCGATTATCTGTTTCAGCTTAGGAGCTGCACCCTCGCTCGCGTACCCAACCACTTCATCGTAGAACTTGTTCTGCTTGATCGTGTCCACTTCCAGGCTTCCGACAACAGCGGTCCTCGTTCCATCTTGGTCGATTATAGCGGCGGACCTCCACGTCAGATCACTGAACCTCAGATCCTGGGCCAGTGGATCCTCGTTCCCTTCCCGCGTGAATGTAATCCAGATGTCAATTCCCTGTTCCCTCATCGTCTGCTGAATCCACTTCAGTTTCTTACTGAGAAATTCCATCTTGAGGGGGACTTTGTCGAGCTTCACGGAGAATCAGCCTACGGGAATTGACTTATTGCTTTCTGTTTTGACGACTTCCGCGCGCGTCACCCTCTAATCAATCCCGATTGGACACCAAGGCTATTAGTACTGGATTCCTGAAATATCCATCGATGCAAACGGAGCAATATTCGACTAGCCAGTTCGCCAGGGACGTCGACGCCTGTGTCCGGAAATACCCAAACGAGTCAGAAGTTCTGAGACATATCAAACCGCTCCTCGAGAAGCTCATTCGGACCCCCAGGTCGGTTCCGGCCGAGGCTTTCACCCCGAGAAAGGACAGGTTCGCGATGAACCTGATCCATATGCCGAGGGACGAGAGGTTCTCGATAATCGGAGGAGTCTGGCATCCGGGCCAGACAACTCCAATCCACGATCACTTGACATGGGCGCTTATCGGGGTCTATGATGGCGAAGAGAGGGAAGCATTGTTCCGCAGAACAGATGATGGATCGAATCCCAAGGTTGCGAAGATCGAGAAGGTTAGCGAGAAGATCAACACCAGGGGACACGTGACAGTTCTAGGCAACCGTGGCATCCATAGGGTCGACAATATTTCGGGAAAACCAACAACGAGCATTCACGTCTATGGCCGTGATATTGGCCATGCGGAACGACACAGCTACGACCCCGTTACCGGAGAGATAAGCAGGTTTGTCTCAGGATACTGCAACGTCCTCCGAGATACAGAACGCTTCTAGAGAAGTAGTACTCCAAGGACCTTCAGTCCCTGAAGGGGCCGGGAACCTCTAGTCTAGGTTAGGTTCGAGGCTACAGGATTCCCCCATTTCTCAGCGTAACAGACTTGGTTTAGGCTCGGGAATCTCTGAGCAACCTCCTCGTCTGGGTATCCCATTAGACCAAAGTAGACTATCTCGTGGTCTCGTGGAATCTCTAGCACTTCATTGATGGGCTCCACGACCTCCGGAACCAAGATTCCCATTATCCCGTGAAGTCCTATTCCGTATGCTAGGGCTGTGAGTTCGATACTCCTTACAGCTGTTCCGATTTCCTGCACGCTGAAGATGCGAACCAAATCACCGGCCACGAAATGAAATTGGTCAAGTTTCCGAGGCTGGCAGAATGCGATTAAGAGAGGTGCTTTCTTCCATCTCTCAACGAACTCGACATCTCGATTCTGCCCTATCTTACGAAGACCACTTTGCCATGATTCGACAACTCTGACAATATTCTCCTTCTTGGAAACCGAGACGAGCCTCCATTTCCCGAGCCATGCGCATGAGGTCGATGCCTTCAAAATTTTCTCTAAGACTTCAGGTTCAATTTCTCTGGCTTGGAAAGACATGGCACCTTTTTCGTAGAACAAGAGGCGTCTAACTGATTGATAATCGCTTGTTCCTTGCAATCTTGATCGACGTGGCGTCGGAGACCCCTTAGGTAAATTCTTACCCTCATGGGCTACGGTTACGCGCATCTCAATTTCATTACTTGTCGTTGTGCCTCAAACTCGCCGGGGAACTGTCCGATCACAAAATGCTTGAGTGGCCATGGCATGAGCAAGGTCACCCTTTCAAATACGATGAATAGTGCCCAGCTGAACGAGAAGACAAATCCCGTTAGCTCTTCACCATCCCTGGTTCCTTGGAAGACTAGACTAGTTTCTCGCTTATCTCCATAGCGTCTTTTGTTTTGTCTGAGAATTCCAGGAGGGTTTCCACTGTCCGGCTCTTGTAGGGACCTTTCTTCCTGACATACTCTAGATAGTCTTGCATCTGATCCTCGAATATGCCTACATTGTCTGCGACGATGACGCTGCCCTTGTCAAGATTCTTCTCTACGGCTTTCAGATAGGCGAGGTATTGCGTCTTTTCCGCGTCTAAGAAGACTAGATCAAAGCTTCCCGAGAGTTTCTGCAATTCTGTTCTTCCATCGCCTTCTACCATCGTGATCTTCTCTTCCATGTTTGCCCGCTTGATGTTCTTCGTGGCTATGCGCACATGTTCTGGGTTCTTCTCGACCGAGACGATCTCAACTCCAGGTGGCGAGTTCTTGGCCATCAGTATGGCAGAGTACCCATAGAGGGCCCCGACTTCTAGAATTCGCTTCGGCTTAGTCTTCTTCACAATCTCCGCGAGTATCTTTCCCTTGACAGGTCCGATAGATGGGATAAACGAACGTTCTCCGATAGCCTCGATCTCTTTGAGGACGATGTCCGCGGCGTCCAAAGGGTTCTTCATCGCCTCGACTTTCCTATCGTTTTGGCCATGTATACTTAACGAGAACAAGCAAAGTCGAGTGCACACGTGTTTCTCTTTAGTTCTCTAGAGAGACAGTAGCCCCGGTTCAAATCTAGCGAGTCACAGGGATCTTAGTAGGAAAAAGGCAGAGAAGAGCGAGATTGCAGCTGAGAATGCTCAAGGGCAAGATTCACAGGGCACGAGTTACGGGTGCCGACCTCAACTACGAGGGAAGCATCGAGATAGACTCGTCTCTAATGGAAGCGGCTGGAATTCTTCCCTTCGAGAAGGTTGACATCTGGAGCATCACCA
>Ga0099827_10001074_pt1 | contig 13637 bp, 14 predicted proteins | sample CZO8metaG_FD_79339 | JGI IMG/M metagenome (GOLD analysis project Ga0099827, IMG submission 79339) | Vadose zone soil microbial communities from the Eel River Critical Zone Observatory, Northern California, USA - CZOApr15con1.8 metaG | ecosystem: Environmental > Terrestrial > Soil > Vadose zone ...
CGCCGAAGAAGCTGATCGAGGCCGCGAGATTTGATCTCCACCTCGCGAGATCGTGACCTGTCCTTCCGTCCAGGGTCCGGCCTGGCCGCTGACGGGAGGCGGGGACGGCGGACGCAAGGTACGCTAGAGCCAGGAGCCACTATGGTGGACGGCCAGCGTGAGGCAACGCCCGCGAAGCGGTCGGCGCGTGCCGAGGACCCGCATATCCGGGAATTGCGGATCCTCAACGCCATCGCCGAGGCTCTGAACAGTTCCCCCGACGTGCAGCAGGCGCTGGAGCGCACGCTCGGGCTGGTCGCTGAACTTCTGGGCCTCCACACCGGATGGGTCTGGTTGCGCGATGGCGACACGGGCCAGTTCTACAACGCGGCGGCGCGGAACCTCCCCCCGTACCTGCAGGCGCCGGTGCGCATGACCGGGCACCAATGCTGGTGCATCGAAGAGTTCAACGACGGCGCGCTCACGCCCAAGAACATCGACGTCCTGGAATGCAGCCGGCTGCGGCCGGCGGTGCAGCAGCAGGCGACCGATCTCACGCACGGCCTCGCCTATCACGCCAGCATCCCGTTGTACTTTCAGGACAAACCGCTCGGGATTTTGAACGTCACCGGGCCGTCGTGGCGGCGGCTGACCGACGAAGAGCTCCACCTGCTCTCCACGATCGCCTATCAGGTGGGCATCGCCATCGAGCGGGCACGACTGGCCGACGAGAGTGCCCAGTTGGCCCGCGCCGAAGAGCGGGCCCGGCTGGCGCGCGAGATCCATGACACACTGGCGCAGGGGCTGACGGCGATCGCCCTGCATCTGGAAGGGGCGCTCCATCATCTCACCGGACAACCCGAACGCGCGAAACAACGCCTGCAGCGTGCGCTGGAGACAACACGCGAGAGCCTGGAGGAAGCGCGACGCTCGGTGCTGGATTTGCGGGCATCCCCCCTGACCGGAAAACCGCTGGCGACCGCCCTGCGATCGCTATCTCGGAAGTTTACGTCTGAGACCGGCATCCGAGTCCGGGTGCGCGTCGAGACCGCGCAGGCGCTCCCCCCCCGCGCGGAGGCGGAACTGTTTCGCATCGCCCAGGAGGCCCTGGTCAATATTCGCCGTCATGCTGACGCCACGGACGTGGAGATGATCGTGCAGCAGACGGCGCGGAGGGTACGGTTGTCGGTTCGCGACAATGGGCATGGATTTGATCCGGGAGCGGTGGCCGGAGACCGGCAGGGGATCGTCGGGATGCGTGAGCGCGCCAGGCTACTTGGCGGAACCCTGCGCGTGATCAGCCGCCGGCGTGCGCCGTCAGGCACCACCGTCGTGGCATCGGTCCCTGCCGCGGAGCGTGCGCGATGATTCGCCTCGTCGTGGTCGACGACCATCCGGTCGTCCGCGAAGGCCTGGTGGCCTCGCTGGAAGACGATCCAGAGTTTCAGGTGGTGGGGTCGGCGGGGTCGGCGGAAGATGCGTTGCCGCTGGTCACCACCCAGCATCCCGATGTCATCCTGCTGGATCTGGAGCTTCCGGGCGTGAATGGACTTGAGGCCATCCCCGCTCTGGCGGCGGCACATCCTGCATCCCGGATCCTCATTCTCACCGCCTATGACACCGATGAGCGGGTGCTGGGGGCAATCCGCGCAGGGGCGAAGGGCTACCTGCTCAAAGGGGCGTCGTTGGAAGAGATTGCCCGGGCGATCCGAGCCGTGCACGCCGGTGGATCCTACCTAGAGCCGCGCATCGCGACGAAAGTACTGGCCGAGTTGGGTCCGCGGAGGCGATCCGCCGCATTGAGCCACCGGGAGCGCGAAGTGCCCCGGCTCGTCGCCGGTGGGCGCAGCAACAAGCAGATCGCCCGCGAACTCGGCATTACAGAGCGCACCGTCAAGTTTCACGTCACGTCGATCCTCAACAAGCTAGGCGCGGATAACCGCGCCCAAGCGGTCGCGCTCGCAGGAAGACGCGGCCTCTTGTAGCGGCAAATATGCCCCTGTCCACGTGGACAGGGGTACGACTTCCCCACCTGACAGGTTGCGGTTCATCCCTTCGCGCGGTGGCGGCAGGGCCCGCTGATGGCATGCTGAGCAGAGAGCATTTGCCGTCGGACCACGCATGATACCAGAGGAGGGACGCATCATGAAACTACAGGGCCGAGTGGTGGTGATCACGGGCGCGTCACGGGGGCTGGGCCGGGAGATCGCCCGGCTCTATGCCCGCCGGGGAGCAAGGCTGGTCCTCGTCGCCCGAGGTGAGGCTGCGCTGCGCGACGTGGCGGAGGAGTTGTCGGGTCCCACTGAAGTGCTCGCCCTGGTCGCGGATGTCGGGGAGGAGGCTGAGCATATCAGCGGGGCCGCGCTTCATCGCTTCGGGCGTGTCGACGTCCTGATCAACAATGCCTCTGAGATCGGGCTGAGTCCTATGCCGCTGCTCGAGGTCTATCCGTGGGACGCGTTGCTCCGCGTGTTCCGGGTCAACGCGGTCGCGCCGCTGCACCTGACTCAATTACTGCTGCCGCAGATGAAGGCGCGTCGGGAGGGCGTGATCATCAACGTCACGTCAGATGCCGCCGTCCAGGCCTACGCCGGCTGGGGTGGGTACGGCGCGAGCAAGGCGGCGCTGGAGCAACTCTCTCGTGTGCTCGCAGCGGAACTTGTAGGCAGCGGAGTCCGGCTCTACGTCGTGGATCCCGGCGACATGAACACGGAGATGCACCGGCAGGCCGAACCCGGTGTCGACCTGTCACACCTGCCCAGTCCCGACGTGCCCGCGCCGGCATTTGTGCACCTGGCGGAAGAGGAGACAGCGTCGTTCGGACGGTTCGAAGCGCTCAAGATCGCGAGAATGGGAGCGCAAGCCTCGGCGGTGCTCGGCAGGTGATGGGATGAGTACTGCGGCTGCGATCATCGATTTCTCGGTGCCGGAGGAACTTGAGGCACACGAGCCGCCGGAGGCGCGGGGTCTGACTCGCGATGGCGTCCGGCTGCTCGTGTCCTACCTGAATAGCGATCGGATTGTGCATGCCCGGTTCACCGATCTCCCCACATTCCTCCGCCCAGGCGACCTCCTCGTCGTCAACATTTCTGCCACTCTGCCGGCGGCCCTCACAGCGCACCGGGGCAATGGCGTCGAGATCCCCATGCATGTTTCCACCCGCCTGCCGGCCGGGTTGGTGGTGGTGGAGTTCAGAACGGTCAACGTCTCTGCGGGGGAGGCCTTCGCGCTTCCAGACGGTGGGTCGGCGGTGGCCCTGGTCCCGTATCCAGGGTCGGCGCGACTGTGGGTGGTCCGTCTTGATCTTCCCGAGCCGCTGCTCTCGTATCTGGCGCGGTGGGGGCGTCCGATTGCCTACCCCTATGTGCGAGGCCGCTGGCCGATTGAGATGTACCAGAACGTCTACGCGTCGGTGCCCGGTTCAGCAGAAATGCCCTCGGCGGGACGGCCGTTCACGCCGCAGATCATCGACCAGCTGACGTGGCACCGTGTCCTGGTGTCCTCGGTGCTCCTCCACACCGGCGTCGCCAGTGTCGAGCGCGATGAGCCGCCGTGCGAAGAATACTTCGAAGTGCCGCATGCGACCGCCCTCGCGGTTCAGCGCACCGAAGAGGGCAGGGGTCGAGTCATCGCGGTCGGCACGACGGTGGTGCGAGCGCTGGAAAGTTCTGTCGACACGGCAGGACGTTCCATGGCCTCGCGTGGCTGGACCGATCTCGTCATCACCGCACAGCGCGGCGTCAGGATCGTCGATGGCCTGCTCACGGGATTCCACGAGCCGAAGGCGACACATCTCGCCCTGCTCGAGGCGATCGCCGGACGAGCGCATGTCCAGCGCGCCTATCGCGCCGCTCTGGATGCCGGCTACCTCTGGCACGAATTCGGTGACCTGCATCTGATCTTGCCGGACTGAGGCATCGCGACAGGGTCCCGCCGAACCGGTCACGACGGGAGATTCGTCCCTAGGCCAGCGGACCCAGTCGGTGTGTGGCGAAGTTTCCAACAGGAGGGTCGAGCCGTGCACTATCTACTCTTCTACGAGGTGGTCGACGATTATGTGGCGAGGCGCGCGCAATTTCGCGACGCCCATCTGCAAATGGCCCGCCAAGCCTACCAGCGGGGTGAGCTCGTGCTCGCCGGGGCGCTCGCGGATCCCGTCGATGGCGCGGTGCTGATCTTCCGAGGACCGTCTGCACAGGCTGCGGAAGCATTCGCCCGAGCCGACCCGTACGTCACCAGCGGGCTCGTCACGAGATGGCGGGTGCGGCAGTGGACCACCGTGGTGGGCGACGGGGCCTCGCCGCCATGATCGCCCGTCTCTGGTCGGCTGACACGACGCCGGCACAGGCCCCTGCCTACGCCGAGCACCTGCGGACCCATGTCTTGCCGGCGTTGAACGCGATCGAGGGATACGCGGGGGGCATGCTCCTGGAACGGACCACCTCCGCGGCGGTGGAGATCATCGTCATCACCTGGTGGCGGTCACTGGAGGCCATCCGAGGATTCGCCGGCGCCGATCTGGACCATGCCGTGGTCGCCGATGAGGCCGCCAGGCATCTCACCCGGTTCGATCGCCGCGTCCGTCACTTTACTCTTGTGGTCGAGGATGCCGATCCCCACAAGGCCCGCAGGTAGTTGGGGCGCGGGCATTACTTAATGAAGCCCTTACGGAGCGCGTACACGACCGCCTGGGTGCGATTCCGGCAGTTGAGCTTGTGCAGGATGTTGCGGATGTGCGTTTTGACCGTGCCTTCCGAGACCTTGAACTTGGCGGCGATCTGGCGGTCAGTGCTGCCGTTGGTCAGTTCGACGAGGACCTCCAGTTCTCTGGCGGTGAGCCCTTCCGGCGTCGATCTCAGCCTGGTCCGTCGATCGCGGGCGAGGTGGCCGAGCCGTTCGATGAGCGTGCGGGTGACTTCGGGGTGAAAGAATGCCTGGCCCTGACGCACCGAGTTCAGGGCCATGACCAGGTTGGCGGCAGGGATGTCTTTCAAAATGTACCCGGCCGCCCCTGCCTCGATGGCCGCGAGGGCCTTCGCATCGTCAATGCGTTCGGTCATGATGATGATTTCAACCCCAGGCATCGCCTGCTTAATAGCCCGCGTCGCTTCGATGCCGTCCACCTTGGGAAGGTCCTGGTCCATCAAGACCACCGCGGGATCCAGGCGACGCGTCAGCAGGACAGCGTCTTCTCCGTTGGTCGCCTCTCCCACAATTTCGATGTTGGTTGTGGCTTGACGCAGCGCAGATTTGACCCCTTCGAGAAACAGTCCCCAGTCGTCTGCGAGCAAGACCTTGATGATCGCCATGAATCCGTTGCTCCCCCCAAAGCTTCATATAGGTACAAGGACCAAGCGCAATTCCTCAGGGGGCCCGGCGGGCCACCTGCTCAGGGGGGATATCCGAGGACGCCACTGCGGCGCGACGACCGGATAGCGCAGTGTACGTCCCGTTAGATATAGGTCTCCCAAGTTCCTCTATCGTCCGGTATGGGCTTTTGCATAAATCCAACCTGGCCCCCGGGAGCATGACCCGGGCCTCCGGTCACGTCCGGCGTGACGCCGGGAATCCCGGGGAGGGGGGTTCGAGGCCAGCACGAGGGCTGTCAGCGCGGGTCGCCTGGTCTTGTCGCCCTCGCCGTGTGGGTGGCGCAGCGCCGTCCAGTAGACCGAGCGTGAAGGGGCGCGCGCTACTGGGCGTCGACGGTAATCGTGACCGCGACCGGATTGCCATCGGAGCCGGTCGTGCCCCGCACCACCACATGCATCCCCGGCCGCAGATCGCTGAGCTTGATCACCGTTAGCCGGAAGACCTGGGCGTTTTTGGGGACCGCGATGATCACGCTGCCGTCTCCCAGCTTCAGATAGAGTGTTCGCCCTTCGACTCGCCGTACGTTCTGGAAGACTCTGGCATTGGTCATGATATTGCCGGTCTCCATCGGAAACTGCGCCTCGCGCACCCGCCCTTTGAACTCCGGTGGGAAGATGTTGATGGAGATCGCGGTGAGCGAGCCGTCGGCCTCACGTCTAGCGGTGACCCCCACAAGGTCGTTGGGCTTGATGCCCTCGAGCGTCACCGATCTCCGCTGGATGACCACTGTGTCGCCGGTGACGGCGACCCGCACCTGGCTGCCCGAGTTCGTGGCGACGGATAGCGTTCCCATCTCCACCGCGGCAATGGTCCCCTCAGCTTGGGTGGACGGCCCGGGCGCGGCGAGCACCACCGGCGAAAGGAAAAGCCCCACGACCGCCACGGCGGTCACCATACCTCTACCTGACCCTGCGCGCTGATTGTTCACCTCACGTCACCTCCCCAACTGCGTCCAGCGTACCACACCGCGTATCACGGTGCGGTAACACCGCGGGCAAAGGGCCCTGGCATTTCGAGGAGAACTACATTGCCACTCCAGTTCAAGGGGGATCTCACAATGGAACGCCTCAAGCGCCGCGAGCTGTTTCGCCGGGCAGGATGGGGCCTCAGCGCGCTGGCCGCCTCTCAGGTGCTGCACCGACTCTCACTCCCCGGCCCGGCGTACGCCCAGGCCACGGGGACGCTGACCTACGGCATGGCCGGCGGATTCGACACCCTCGATGTGACGGCGACCACCTTCACGCGCGTGGGCAGGATCGGGTTGCACATCGTGGACCCGCTCGTGTGGCAAACCCGGCCGGGGCAGTTTGCGCCGGGGCTGGCCACATCCTGGACGGCCTCCCCGGACGCGACCGCGTATACGTTTACGCTGCGCAACGACGTCAAGTTCCACGATGGCACCCCGCTGACGGCCGAGGCCGTGAAGGTCACCTTTGACCGCATCGTGGATCCGGAGACGAAGTCGCAGACGGCGTTCAGCTTCATCGGTCCGTACGACCGGACCGAGGTCGTCAATCCGTTCACGGTGCGGGTCCGGTTCAAGAGCCCATACGCGGCCTTCCTGGACGGCGCCAGCAGCCCGTACCTGGGGATCCTTTCCCCGGCCGCCCTGAAAAGGTATGGAAAAGACTTCGGGCCGGTGGTGTTCGTTGGCAGCGGACCATTTATGTTGCAGTCCTACCACGCCGATGCCGAAGTCAACCTCATCCGCAACCCCAACTACAACTGGGCGTCGCGCATCTTCCAGCACAATGGCCCGCCGTACCTGCAGCGCATCGTCTTCCGGATCATCCCCGAAGACGCCACCCGGCTGGCCACGCTGGAGACCGGCGAGACACTCTTCATCGAAGATGTCCCTACCAGCGACTACCAGCGTCTTCGGAATGCCCGCGACTTCGCGCTGCTGGAGATCCCGCAGGCCGGCAGCGGCTGGTCGGTGATGATGAACCAGCAACGGGCACCGACCAACGACCTGGCCGTCCGCCGCGCGGTGATGCACGGGATTGACGTGGCCGGCTTGGCGAAGACGGTCTGGGATGGGGTCTTCAAGCCGGCGTGCAGCCCGCTGACCCCCAACATGTTCGGGTTCGACCCCAACACCTGCAAGGGGACCGCGTATAATCCTGATCTGGCGAGACGCCTCCTTGAGGAGGCGGGGTGGCGTACGGGGCCGGACGGAATCCGGACGAAAGATGGTCAACGGCTGCGCCTGGAGTTTTTCTTGCAGCCGCCGACGAAGAATCAGGAAATGGCGGCATTTGTCCAGGCCAGCCTGAAGGCCATCGGCATTGAGGTGAACCTCAACGTCGTGGCGCGGGCGGCTTACCTGGACGCGGTCCGCAGCGGCCGGCATCATCTGCAGTTCTGGTGGGAAACGGGAACCGATCCCGGCGGAATCCTGCGGATCCTCTTTCACTCGAGTAACGCCGGCGGTGGCACGAACCGCAGCAACTACAAGAATCAGGAGATGGACCGGCTGATCGACCAGATCGATGCCACAGCCGATCCGCAGACGCGTACCGGATTGGTGGTCAAGGCGCAGCAAAAGGCGATCGATGATGCGGTGATGGCGTATCTGGCCGATCCCCCGTCTCTGTATGCCCAAGCGCGCACGGTGCAGCACGTGTGGGTCGACTGGGGCGGGAACTACCCATACTTCTACGACACGCGCATCGCGCGGTAGCCTCGTTGCCCCAGACGGCGCGGAGCCGGCTGCCGCCTCACCGGGCCGGCTCCCTGCGTTCGAGAGGCCACCATGCTCCGGTACCTGATGAAGCGAGCGCTGCTGGCGATCCCCACGATGTTCGCGGTCTCGGTCCTCGTCTTCGTGATTCTGCATCTGGTGCCGGGAGATCCGGCCGCGATCTTCATCGGCGACCGCCCTGCCTCTCCGGAGCGGCTGGCGCAGATCCGGCACGTGATGGGACTGGATCGGCCCCTCCTGATCCAGTACGGGGACTTTCTGCGGAGGCTCGGCCGGGGGGATCTCGGCCGCTCGATCCATACCAACACATCGGTGCTCGCCGAACTCCTGACCCGCATCGGGTCCTCGGCGGAGCTGGCCCTCACCTCATTTGCGATCGCCGTCTCGCTCGGCCTGGGGCTGGGCCTCATCTCCGCCCTGCGCCGCGGGACGTGGGTGGACGCCGGGGCGATGTTGGTAGCGCTGGGCGGCGTGTCCATGCCCATCTTCTGGCTGGCCTCGATGCTCATCTTCGTGTTCTCACTGAAACTGGGATGGTTTCCCGCGACTGGGTTTGGGGGCTGGAACCGGTTGGTGCTGCCCTCGGTGGCGCTGGGATTCATCTCCTCGGCGACCCTGGCCCGGTTGGTGCGCTCCAGTGTGCTGGAGGTCCTCTGGCAGCCCTATGTCACCACGGCGCGCTCCAAGGGTCTGCGCGAGGCTGTGGTGATCCGCCGGCACGTCCTCCGGAACGCCTTTATCTCAATCATCACCGTGATGGGGCTGCAGTTCGGAGCGCTGCTCTCGGGCGCGGTCATCACGGAGACGGTCTTTGCTCGTCCGGGCGTCGGCAAGCTGCTGGTGGATGCCATCCTGAACAAGGATTTCCCGCTGGTGCAGGGAGCCGTGCTGTTCGTCGCGGTCGTGTACATCGTGGTCAATCTGCTGGTGGATGTCTCCTATGCCTACCTCGATCCCCGTATCCGGTTCGAGTGACGCAGGTCCGGCGCCCCACTCACGTCCCCGCCGGTCACCGTGGCGTGACGTGCTGGTGCGGCTCGCTCGCTCGCGCGGGGCCGTGCTGGGTGGGATGATCCTGGTCGTCCTGATCCTCGCGGCCGTGGGCGCCCCACTGCTGACCGGGTATGATCCCCTCACGATGCAGCCGGATGACCGACTGCAACCGCCCAACCGGCACCATCTCTTTGGCACCGACGTCTTTGGCCGGGACCTATTTACGCGCGTCCTGTACGGGTCTCGCATCTCGCTGCGGACCGGCGTGATTTCGATCTCGCTGGCCATGACGCTGGGTGTCCCGTTGGGTCTGACATCGGGTTTCTACGGCGGCGGCATCGACCGGCTGCTCATGAGGATCGCCGACCTGATGCTGACCTTTCCCGGCATCCTGCTGGCCCTGGTGATCATTGCCATCCTGGGACCGAACCTGCTCAACGCGATGGTCGCCGTGGGCATCTCCGCGTCGCCCACCTATGCCCGTGTCGTCCGGGCCACGGTGCTCTCGGCAAAGGAACAGGTCTATGTGGAAGCCGCCCGGGCCGCCGGGTGCACGAACGGCCGCATCATGCTGCGACACGTCCTGCCTAATGCGGTCGCGCCGGTGATCGTGCTGGGCACCCTGGGCATCGCCGGCGCCATCATCGCGGCCGCCGCGCTCAGTTACCTTGGGCTGGGCGCACAGCCCCCGACCCCGGAATGGGGGGCGCTGCTGTCGGAGGGGCGAAACTATCTGCGGGTGGCCTGGTGGATGACCACCTTTCCCGGGCTGGCCATCATGACCGCGGTGCTCTCGATCAACCTCCTGGGTGACGGCCTGCGGGACGCCCTCGATCCGCGGTTGCGGCCGTGAGCACGCGCACCCTGCGGGTCGGGGTGCTGGGCGCGGGGTCCTGGGCGCGGTCGGCGCACCTGCCCGGCTGGCGGCGCGACCCGCGGTGCGAGGTCACGGTCCTGTGCGACGTGGTCCGGGAGCGCGCCGTCGAAGCGGCGGGGCAGTTTGGAATCCGGCAGGTCAGCGGCGACTGGGAAACCGTTGTCCGGGACCCCGCGCTCGACGTCATCGACATCGCCACGCCCTCTCACACGCACTTCGACCTGTCCATGGCGGCGCTTGCGGCCGGCAAGCACGTCCTGTGCGAGAAGCCGGTGGCGTATGACTTCAGGGACACGCGCCGCGCCGCCGAAACGGCTAGGAACCGGGGCCTGCTGACAAAAGTCGGGCTGACATTCCGTTATAGCCCGGGTCTGCAGTACGCGAAGGCGCTGATCGACGATGGATTTGTCGGGCAGCCCTTCATCTTCAATGGGTACGAGCAGAACTCCCAATGGCTCGATCCGCAGGTGCCGCTGCGCCAGGTGGATCACACGGCCGACCAGTCCGTGCTGCAGACGTCCTCCCTGGAAGGCTACGGCGCGCCGATCATCGACATCGGCATGTGGTGGGTCGGTGCCGAGTACGCCCGCACCAGCGGGATCCTGCGCAACTTCGTCCCCGAGCGCGTGGTGCGCGCCACCGGGCGGATGACGCGGATGAACATCGACGACGGCGACATTCATCTGGTGGAATACACCAACGGCGCGATAGGCTCGATCCAGACCTCATTTGTGACCATCGGGAACTACCCCGGCGTCGAGGCGCGCCTGTTTGGGAGCCGCGGGGCCATCATCTGCCGGCTGGTGGAGGAGTCCGGGATCGCCGAGACAGTTCGCGTGGCGACGCCTGACGCGGTCGAGTTCCGCGAGGCGGCGATCCCCGAGCGTTTCTATCCGCCCGGCGGACACGCCCGCGAGTCCTGGCGATCGCTCTTTTACGCAAATTTGATCCGGGACTTTGCCGACGAGATCCTCGGGGTGTCCCCCCGCAACCAGGGCAACTTCGAGGATGGAGCCCGGGTGCAGGAAGTGATCAACGCGGTCGAGCGGTCCCACCACCTGCGGGGATGGGTCGCCCTACCGTTGGACCAGTAGCGTGCTCACGCCCAGGCCCGAGCCCGATGGGCGGGCATCGGTCTTTGCGGACCTCCTCGACGCATTTTTTGCCTGGTATTACCGGGCGTCTCCAGTCAGCGCAACCTTCATCGGGGTGCACGACCACGACCACCGCCTGCCGGACTTGTCCGAGCAGGGGAACGGGGATGCCCTGGCCGCGATCGGGACCCTTCAGGCCCGAGTGCGGGACATTCGCGATGCGAGGCTTCCCGAGAGCCAGGAGATGGATCGCCGGTTGCTCGAGGGATACCTGGAGATCCAGCGGTGGGAGTACCAGTCCGGTCACTTTCACCGCGGGAATCCGTGCCTGTATACCGGCGAAGCGATCTTCGGGGTTCTTTCCCTGTTCCTGCGTCCCTTCGCGCCGCTTCCCGAACGCGTGGAAGCGGCCGTCGAGCGGATGCTGGCCATTCCGATGTGGCTGGACCAAGGCCGGAGAAATTTGCTCGGGGCGCATCCAGCATGGATCGAGCGGGCGAGGCGCGAGTGCACCGGCGCGCTGGCCTTCTTCGAGCGCGGTGTCGAAGATCTCGTCCGCGCTGAAGGGATCCGGCACCCGCGGTTTCTCGCTGCCGCGGCCGCGGCCGCCGCAGCCTTTCGCACCTTTGCGCAGTACCTGGAGATCGACCTGCCACGCAGCGCGTCCGACGCGTGCGCCTGTGGAGCAGAGGCACTTGAGTTGCTTCTGCGGCAGGGCCACTTCATCCCCATGAACGCCGGTGAGATCGAGGCGCTGGGTGCGGAACACCTCGCCGCCGCGCGTGCCGCGTTGGACTCGCACGCCCGCGCGCTCGGCGCGGCGTCGTGGCGCGCGGCGCTGGCGTGGCTGGCGGATCGGCGTCCACCCGCAGAGCGATATGAGGCTCGGTACACAGAACTGTGGCACCACGCGCGGGAGGCGGCAGACGGGCACGCGCTGGTGACCTGGGTCGACTATCCCATCCGGTTTGTGAGCCAGCCGGTCTGGGCTCGCGAAGCGGCGCCCTTCCTGTATTTCCTCTTCTATCGGGCGCCCGCCGCGTTCGATCGGGTCTCCCAGGTGGACTACCTGGTGACTCCCGGCGCCCATGAGAGCGCCATCAAGCTGACCCATGTTATCCATCACGCAGGGCTCGGACATCATCTGCAAAACTGGTATGCGTATCACCGTGCCGCGTCCCGGTTTGGGCAGGTGGCCGCCATCGATTGTGCCAGCCGGATCGCCATGTTCTGCGGCGGGACGATGGCCGAAGGCTGGGCGTGCTACGCGACTGACCTCATGGAAGAAGTCGAGTTCTTGGATTCGTTCGATCTGCTGTGGTTGGCCCACACGCGGCTGCGCATCGCCGCGCGGGCCGTGGTGGACGTGCGGTTGCACACCGGTCGCTGGACGCTTGAGGAGGCCGAAGCGTACTACCGCGACGAGGCCGGGATGTCATCCGAGGCCGCGCACGCCGAGGCGGTGAAGAACAGCATGTTCCCGGGGACGGGGCTGATGTACCTGGTGGGAACAGCACAAATCCATACGCTTAGGCGAGAGCTGGCCGCCCGTGAGCCCGGGTTCGAGTTGCGCCGCTTCCACGACCGTCTGCTGTCTTTCGGCTCCGTCCCAGTCGCGCTTATCTATGAGGCGATGGCCGGGACACCGCCGCGGCTGTAGGCGACACCCTGGATTCCCCCGGCCGCAGCCCGCGTCTGCCGGCCTCCGCACGCGGGCAGAGTCACCGTAAGACGTCACCCCCTGAGGTGGATCCATGAAGACACGCGATCAGGCGACCGATCGCCACGGCCTGCCGCTGATCCCCGGTCTGATGGTCCGGGTGTTCGATGCAGCACGGCAGCTGGAGGCGAGAATTGTCCGCGTGCTCGGTGACTACGACGTGGTCACGGTCCTCCTGGAAGACCGGACCGGCAGAGCCGAGAGAATGTACCCCGCCGACGGCATCGAAGTGGTGGTGCCGGCCCGCACTCCCGCACGGACCCGCCAGGACGTCGCGTAGGCCAGGTCATCTCGCGAAGTCAGTTCCCCGAGCCCGCTCGAGGTCGGGTAAGCTACGCGCTGCTTTGGTCCGGGCGACTCGCCGGCGCCCGGGACGGGCAAGGACCTAACGAGGGGTGGGCGATGCAGGATATTGTGTTTGTCGCGATCGGACTGGTCGTGGGACTCGCGGTGGGGTGGTTCCTGGCTTCTTCTCGATCACGCCCTGGAATGGCGAAGCAACTGGCAGAAACAAAAGTCCGCGGCGCACGAGCGGTCGAGGTGATGAAGCAGGAAGTGACCGTGGAACTGGCCCGCAGGGACAGCGAACTTTCGGAAGCGCGCACCAAGCTGGAGCACGAACTGCACAACGTCGCCAAGATGCAGGCGGAGGTCAAGTACGCGCTCGATCAGAAGGTGCAGCTGAGCACCGAGCTGCAGGCGGTCATCGACGAGAGTTTCCGCGAGATCGGCCAACTCTACGAAATCGGATCATCGCTGGAAGCGGCGGTCCAGGCCGTCGAAGCCAGGCTACTGGCGGCCACGAAGCGCCTCCGAGAGATGGGTATCGCCGCCGGTGTTCCCGGATCGGTCGCTCCAGGAGCCGGCGCCGAGCCAGCAAGACCGGAACAACCACAGACG
>Ga0099827_10001075_pt1 | contig 13636 bp, 16 predicted proteins | sample CZO8metaG_FD_79339 | JGI IMG/M metagenome (GOLD analysis project Ga0099827, IMG submission 79339) | Vadose zone soil microbial communities from the Eel River Critical Zone Observatory, Northern California, USA - CZOApr15con1.8 metaG | ecosystem: Environmental > Terrestrial > Soil > Vadose zone ...
CACTCGTAATACCGGAGCTTCGTCCCCGGCCCGCCCGAACACGCCGCACGTGATCACATCGCGACAACCAGGCCAAAGACGGAACTCAGGCCGCCGTCATGATCTTGGAACAGCCGTGGGGTTTGCCCCCCAGAGCCGGCGGACCGTCTCGAACACTTTCTGGTTGTGGGAAATCTCGATGACATTGCCATCCGGGTCGTGAAGTGCGCAGACATAGCCCACCGTTTGAGAGACATACTGCGGCTCCCAGTGCAGCACACCCATTTCTCTAGCTTTCTCGGCCAGTGCGTCCACGTCGGATCGCTGTGGTACCTCTATGCCGACGTGGGCGAACGGCTTCAGCAGGCCGAGTTCTCCTCCCTTGTCCTTGTTGAACGACACCAGCACCAGCACGAATGGCGAATCCACCTGCCCCGCATTGGACAGCCAGGCGCTCTCACCCGCAGCGTCCTTGAAACGTTCCACGACCACGAGCGGGGTGAACTCGGTGTAGAACGCAATCGCACGGTCGAGGTTGCCCGTAGGCAGGGCCACGTGTGTCCACCGGGCCTCTTTGAGCGCGACTCCCGCTGAATTGGTCATCTGTCGACGATAACCAACAGCTGGCCCCAGGTCCACATGCTGCGGCCCTGCGGGCCGGCGCCGGAAAGACTAGCCATTCTGGCGGATGCGAACGCAGGCTCCCGGCTTCACGGTCAAACAATGAGAAGCTGGCAGAAAGTGGGCACTCGTGATCAGGTTCAGCCTCGTCGAGGAAGCGATCAATGACATCAGCGCGGGAAGGGCCGTCGTCGTCTCCGACGATGAGGACCGTGAGAACGAGGGCGATCTCATCTTCGCCGCCGAACTCGCCACGCCTGAACTGATGGCCTTCATGGTGCGCTATACCTCCGGCTTCATATGCGCACCGCTGGCCGCGCAGGACGCGGACCGGCTTGAGCTGCCGCCGATGTGCCCAGTTAACCAGGACCGGCGGGGCACCGCCTACACCGTGACGGTTGACGCGCGCGAGGGCATCACCACCGGCATCTCCGCCGCTGATCGCACGCGCACGGTCCGGATCCTCGCCAGGGCGGACTCCTCGGCGGGCGACTTGTGCCGGCCAGGGCATGTCGTGCCACTGCGCGCCCGCGAAGGCGGCGTCCTGCGACGGCCTGGCCACACCGAGGCGGCCATCGATCTCACCACGCTGGCTGGCCTGCGCCCGGCCGGCGTGCTCAGCGAGCTCGTCAACGACGACGGAACCATGATGCGACTGCCGCAGTTGCATCACTTCGCCAGAGAGCACGGGCTCTCGTTCATCTCGATCCCTGATCTCGTCGCCTACCGGCGCTCCGCCGAGCAGCAGGTGCGCCGCCTGGCCGATATCCGGCTTCCCACCAGGCATGGCGTGTTCCGGGCCCTGGGCTACCGGGCGATCGCCGACGGCTCCGATCACATCGCCATGGTCTTCGGCGACATCGGCTTCGGTGAGAACGTGCTGACGCGGGTGCACTCAGAGTGCCTCACCGGCGATGCCCTGGGTTCTCTGCGCTGCGACTGCGGCCCTCAGCTGCAGGCAGCACTGGCCCGGGTGGCGCAGGAAGAGCGCGGTGTCGTGCTGCACGTGAGCGGGCACGAGGGACGCGGGATCGGCCTGATGGATAAGTTGCGGGCTTATCAGCTGCAGGATCAGGGGCGCGACACCGTCGAGGCCAACCTCGACCTTGGCCTGCCGGTAGATGCCAGAGACTTCTCTATCGCCGCGCGAATCCTCGCCGACATCGGCGTGCGAAGCACCCGCCTGCTCACGAACAACCCGGCCAAACTGACCAGCCTGCGGAGCCACGGGCTAACAGTGCTCGGCTGCGAGCCGCTGCCGACCCGGCCCCACCGGGAGAACCTGCGCTACCTGCGCACCAAGCGGGACCGGATGGGTCATCTCCTCGAAGGCCTTGATCAGCCGGCCAGGCAAATCTCGTTATGGTCAGCAGATCTCTTCCAGGAGGCCGCCATGCGGGCGATGGTGCAGACTGAGTTCGGCGGGCCGGAGGTCGTCTCTCTTCGGAATATTCGCGATCCGGAGCCCGGTCCGCTCGAGATCGTTGTCCGTGTCGTCGCGTGTGGTGTCAACCGTCTCGACGTGCTGCAGTGGCGTGGTCCGGCTATGATTCCCGGCTTCCGGCTACCGCATGTCGCCGGAATGGACGTCGCCGGATCGGTCGCCGCCATTGGCCTCGGCGTGACCGCCATCTCTATTGGCGACAAGGTAGTGGTCGATCCGGCCGTCGGCTGCGGGACCTGTCGGCACTGCGGTGCTGGCGCGGCCGGGAACTGCCCTGGACTGCGGGTCGTCGGCGGAAACGTACCTGGTGGTTTCGCCGAGTACGTCACGGTGCCCGCAAAGCAGGCTCATCAACTGCCCGACCATATCGACCTCAACGATGTAGCCGTGCTGCCAACCGCCTGGAGTACCGCCTGGCGGGCCATCTACGGGGTCGGGCAGGTCAAGCAGGGTGAGTGGGTTGTCGTTCAGGCCGCGGCCAGTTCCGTCAGCATCGCAGTGCTCCAGCTAGCTAAGCGAGCAGGCGCAAGGGTAATCGCGGTCGCCAGCAGCGAAGAGAAACTGGCCATCGCCGGTGAACTCGGCGCTGACGTACTGGTGCACAACAACGATGATGTAGCAGCAGCGGTAGGCGATTGCACAGACGGGCGTGGTGCCGACCTCGTCCTCGATCACGTGGGTACGGCCACCTGGACCAGTTCGGTGGCGTGCCTGGCGCTGGGTGGCCGGCTGGTGGTCCTCGGCAACACCAGCGGCGATCAGGCGGTGTTCTCCCTTATGGACGTTTACCACCGCGGGCTTCAGGTGCTCGGTGCCGGCGCCTACACCGCTGCGGACTTCGCGGCTGTTGTCGACGCTTTCTGCGCTGGCGGGTTGCGGGCACTGCGGACGGCTGTTTACAACCTCGCCGAGCTGCCTGTGGCCTTGGCCCGGCAGGAGTCGCGCGACAATATCGGCAAGGTGCTAGTAAGGCCGTGACTGAGCATAGCGCGGCGGACCTGCTGATCATCGGCGGCGACGTGATCACAATGGGGCCTTCGCGCGCCGTGCTCATGGACGCGGCCGTCGCTGGCGCCGCTGGCCGGATAGCCGCTATCGGCTCGGCCACCTCCCGGCGGGCACGCTTTGCCGTGACGCCTGAGCGGGACGCGCGGGGCTGCGTGGTGATTCCCGGAATGGTCAATGCCCATCAGCACACTACTGCCGATCCGCTGGTACGCAGCACGATCCCAGACGACCTTGGCGCGGCCGAGTCAATCTCGGAATGGATCATGCCATTGCACGCGGCCGGCTTCCTGCCCGCCGGCCTACCTGAGGCTGGCCCGAACATGGCGAACATAGACCCGCGGGCCACTGTTCGGTGGCTCCATCCCTTCCTACGCTCGTCGCATGAATGAGGTTCTCGCCCTTCCGACCGGACCGATGATCGACGCGAGCCTCGATCTCGTGCAGTCATCGGAGAGCCAGCCCCTTGTCGAGCACAGCGTCCGAAGCTTTCTCTTCGCCCGCTTGCTTGCCGAACACGAAGGCTGCTTGAACGACGCTGCCTACGACGAGGACTTGCTCTTCGCCGCCACCGTCATGCACGACCTCGGACTCGGCGAGCACTCAGACGGCCGGGCGCCGTTTGAGGTCGAGGGCGCCGACCTCGCTGCGACGCTGCTCCGGGAGCACGGCGTCAATGAAGCCGACGTCGATCGAGTCTGGGAGGCGATCGCCCTGCATTCCTCGGTAGGAATTGCCGACCGGCGTGGACTGCTGACGTACCTCACCCACAAGGGCGTCTTCATCGACGTCGGTCAACTTCCGTGCCCGGTGGCTGATCGACTTCACGAAGCGGTGCTCACCGCGTATCCCAAAGCCGCTGGAGATACCTCGGTCCTCGACGCGATCATCAAGCACGCAGCTCAGTCCGCGGCAGCGGCACCCCCCGGTTCACTCGGGGCTTACCTGCTTCTGGCGCAGCAATCGCGCGAACGCACGTAGGAGGACGACCGCCCACTGCGGGGACCAGAGCGAGCTCGCGGTGGGTTGCAAGCCTCGCCGAAGGTGGCGGCGCGGTAGTCCTTCGGCGAAGTGGTCGGTCGCGCAGGATCTCGTTGACCCAACAACTAAGGAGCCGTTCGTGTTTGCACAGATCCGCGCTGAGTTCGCACTGCCGGATACCGAGGTGACCGAGGAGGCCTACCGGTTCGCAGAGGAGATCGAGCCTGGCTGGCTGTTCTCACACAGCATGCGTTGCTACCTCTACGCCACCGCACTGGCAGGCCACGTTGGCTTGCAGGACTACGACGACGAGCTCGTGTTTCTCGCTTGCGTCCTGCACGACCTCGGGCTGACCGACCAGGGCAACCGAGACAACCGTTTCGAGGTGGACGGTGCCGATCTGGCTGCGGAGTTCCTCCGCGAGAGGGGAATGAACGAAAAGAGAGTACGAACCGTCTGGGAGGCTATCGCGCTCCACGCCACCGACACCATCCCGAGTCGGATGGGGCCCGAGGTGGCGCTCGCACAAGTGGGCGTCGGCGCCGACCTCTTCGGCCTCTTCCGTGAGGAACTGCCGGCCGAGCTGGTGACTCGGACGCACTCGTCGTTCCCCCGCGCGGACCTGGGATACGCGTTGGCAGATGCAATCATCGACCAGGCGGCAGCGAAGCCACAAAAGGCGGGGCTGACCAGCCCTGCCGCCCAGTTGGTGCGTTGGCACCGCCCCATCGGAACCCTGCCTCACTGGAATGACATCGTGGCTGCGGCAGGCTGGGGCGACCAGCCACGCGCCGCGCACACCGAAGGGGCAGCGACGTCGCCCGAAGGTCTTGCGCCACTTTTCGTCGACTTCCTTGCCGCCGGCGACCTCGACGGCCTCGTATCTCTATACGAACCTGCCGCCACCTTCCAGCCCGAGCCGGGTCACCTGGTCTCCGGGACAGCAGCGATCCGAGAGAGCCTCGGCAGGTACGTCGCGGCGGGTGCGCGGATCTCGCTCGTTACTCGCAAGCTGCACCTCGTTGGCGACCTCGCGTTGATGTCCTGCCGCGCCAAGGTTGAGGGACTGCTGCCAGGTGGCGAACTTCTAGCCACCACAACCACCGAAGTCGCCCGCCGACAGCCGGATGGCCGGTGGCTCTACGTGGTCGATGACCCATTCTTCGAGAACGACTAGGACCCCAAACGACCCAGGCCAATGCACGAACGCTCGGCGTGAAGGGAAAAGCTGATGTCGAACAAGCCCATCCGGATTGCCATCATCGGTGGAACCGGTTACTCCGGGTCCAACATCGCGAGAGAGAGCCTGTCTCGTGGGCTCGCGGTAACGGCGATAAGCCGCCATGGAACCGACGATCCCATCCGGGACGTCAACTACGTACGCGGTTCGTACTCGGACGAAGCATTTGTCGAGCAGCTTTCAGCGGATCATGACGTGATTGTGTTCGCCGTCCACCACCTCGCGGAGCCGGCCCTCATCAACGAGCTACCGCGAATCGCTGCCGCCGCTTCTGGCTCAGGCGCCCGCCTCGGTTTCGTCGGCGGTGCCGGCAGCACTCTCGTAACCGAGAGCGGTCCCCGCGTTGTTGACACACCGGAGTTCGCTGAGGAGTGGAAACCCGAGGCGCTGGCCGGCGCGGCAACTCTGGATTGGCTGCGAATCAACGGGACAGGCCTCGAGTGGTTCTACGTGAGTCCGGCTGCCACCTACGGGTCATGGGTGCCTGGTGAGGCCACTGGCAAGTACCGTACGTCCGGCGACGTGCTCATCAGGGACGAAGATGGCAACAGCGAGATCTCTGGTTCTGACTTTGCCCTTGCTTTTGTCGATGAGATCCTCGAGCCGAAGCACATCAACAAGCGCTTCCACGTCGCCCACTGAGCCCATGACAAACGTGCTGCTGCTTCCCTGTCCCGGGGAACGCTGAGGTTGGTGTTTGCAAACCTGCGCTCAGCTTGCCCTTTGCTGGCCCGATAGTGATCGGCTTATCGCAGGTGTGCGCTCGCGGAAGAGAGCGCGGTATTCCTTTGGCGAAGTGCCGATGCGCCGATGAAAGGCCGCACGAACTGAGGCCGGCGCTCCAAGCCCAGTGAGGCGGCCGATGCTCTCGACAGGTTCGGCCGTCGTCTCCAGCAACTCGCGTGCTCGGTCAAGGCGGGCGTCGGAGAGCCATGCCATCGGAGGTAGACCCGTCTCTTCGCGAAACCGACGAGTGAGTGTCCGCCGCGACATATGCGCCTGGCCGGCAAGCGTGTCGAGGTCAAGCGGAAGTGTAAGGTGTTCCAGCATCCAGTCCCGAAGAGGTGCGAGTTGGTGGCCACTCGCGTCGGGTCTCAACCGCTCGATGTATTGAGCCTGACCCCCCTGACGCTGCGGCGGAGCGACGAGCGCACGAGCCCGAGTGTTCGCAGCCGCCGCGCCGTGGTCGCGGCGAATGAGATGGAGGCACAAGTCGATGCCCGCCGTCACGCCCGCAGACGTAAGGATGTCGCCGTCGTCGACGAACAGGCGGTTGGGCAACACGTCGACGCGGGGATAGCGACGCTGTAGTTCCGCGGTCAAGCCCCAATGGGTTGTGGCCGGACGCCCGTCGAGAACCCCGGCGGCAGCGAGGGCGAACGCGCCGGAGCAGATCGACACCAATCGGGCACCCCGCCCGTGCGCCGCGCGAAGGGCGTCGACCACAGCTGTCGACACACTCGCGCTGACATCCTCGTAGCCAGGAACAATCACGGTCTCTGCACGCCGAAGCGCTTCGAGCCCCGCCGATGTGCTGATGGTGAACCCAGAACTCGGCGTCGGCACCGCCCGTCCCTCGGCGCATACCATCAGGTCATAGCGAGGGTCGCGGCCGAAGATCTGGGCCGCGGTCCCGAGCTCTAACGCGAGGACGCCGGGCACAGCAAGCACTACAACGCGATGAGCAGACGTTCGCACCATGGCCCGATTATAGCGGTAAGGGCTCGCGGGCCACTGTTCGCAGAGTCACGAGTTTCGTACGTTCCAGGCATGGACGACATCGCGGTCCTGCCGAGCGGGCAGTTCGTCGACAGAAGCCTTGCTCTCGCCCGCTCCTCCGAGAGCCGGTCGATGCTCCATCACGACGCGCCAACGCCTCCTCCTGGCCGCTTGCTGGCCTGCCCAGTCCCCTCACCCATCTCAAAAGGAGAACCCGAAATGGCAGATGACACGGTAACGGGCAATCTCAAGAGCATGGACGAGCTCGACTTCACAGGGTGGAACGGCGCTGACTGGGACGGTGTGTTCGCCCGCCACCACAGCGACGACGTCTTCGCACAGGTGCAGGGGCAGGCTCCGACGCACGGCATTCGCGAGCACATCGACGCCATGAAGGCGTTCGTCGAGAGCACCGGTGGCACGCCCATCCAGATCTCATCCCATCCCATCGCGTTCGGGTCTGGAGAGTGGACGTGCGTGGTCGGCGAGTTGGAAGGCGGTGGCCGGATGGTCACGGTCGCGAAGTGGACCAACGGCGCCATCGCCGAGGAGTACGTCTGGATCTAGCTCGTCGTCGTCCCCGCCGCCGTCGTTCCCCAATTCCTGACCGGTTCGACATCACCCGGCAGTCAGCCTCGCACCTGACCTTCGGTCACGGGCTGTGCTACTGCATGGGCGCCCCGCTTGCCCGCATCGAGATGGCGGCCGTCTTCTCCCAGCTCGTTCCCCGGTTCCCTGGCATGCGCCTGGCCGTGCCTGCCGACCAGCTCACCCTCGACACCGGTGTGCTCACCGTGGGCCTGGAGCGGCTTCCGGTGACCTGGTAGCGACCTGCCCAGCACGGCCGCTCGGAAGGCTGGGCGTTCAGGCCTCGGCGGTAACGAGCCAGACGGCGGCGTCGAGGTGCACTCCTTCCTTGTCCGCGTGGGGCTGCAGGGCGGCGCGGACGGATGCGAGGGCGCGTCGTTCGGTGTCGGGGTCGGCGTTAGCGAGCATGGCCCGGCCTGTCGATCCGGTGCGGAGGAACTCAACGGCGTCGTCGATCGTCGGCGCGCCGCCGACCAGGATTGGGGTGCGGGCCGGGGTGATGTCGATCTCGGTCCATCCGGCCCTGGTCAAGGATGCTGCGGGTCCGGTCGGCGTCGGCCAGGGCGAACATGCCGGGTGCGTCGGCCGGTGCGGGTTCGGGGAGGGGGACATGCTCGGCCAGCGCGGCGCCGGGGACGAGAAGCCACTCGTTAGCTGCCATGGGCTGCCAGCAGGCAAACGCGAGGCGGCCGCGCGGCCGCGCGGCTTGCCGCAGGTTAGTGAACGCGGCGACGGGGTTCTCGAAGAACATCAGCCCGAAACGGGAGATGATCACGTTGAAGCTGGCGGCCTCGAACGGGTGGACCTGCGCGTCGCCCTCGATGAATGAGATGTCGGAAAGCCCGGCTGATCGCGCGTCGGCGCCTGCCCGGGCCAGCATGGCTGCGGACAGGTCAATCCCGGTCACCTGCCCGGGCCTGGCCAGGGCAGCCGCGGCCCTGGTAGTGGCCCCGCATCCGCATCCGACGTCGAGTACCCGGTCACCCGCACCGATCTCGGCTCGTCCGAGGATCATGGGCAGGAATGGCTCCAGCATGAGGTCGTGGCGGTCCTGGTAGGTGATCCAGCGGCCGGCGCCTTCGGCGCTGTTCCAGTGCTCGGCCTGCTCGCGGTTGGGGGTGCTCATCAGATGTCCCTCCGGTGCACGGTGCCGGCGGAGTCGGTGACCGCGCCGACGCGGATCCGGTCGATCACGGCGCGCAGTTCCTTGCCGCCGGTGATCGCCGGACAGTTCATGGAGGGCAGCGGCCAGGCGGTCGGCGAGGATGCTGGCCACTGCCTGCCCTAGCATGATCCGTCCGCGCGCGAGGAAGGCCGGCAGCTGGTCGCTGTTCTCTCCGCCGGCGAGCGGCCGCCAGATCCGCTCGACGAGCGCTCGCGCGACGGCGCTGGCCGTGGTGTCGAGCCCGGCGGTGAGCACGCCGGCCAGGCCGAGCATCTGGCTCAGGTCCGCGCCCAGGCGGACTCCGTCGGCGGTGAGGTCCAGCAGGGCAGGGCTCCGGATCAGGTAACCGGACGGCCCGTTCGCTGTGACGAGCCCGGCGGCCTCCGCCTGGCGAAGAGCTGTCTCGTCCAGCCCGGGAAGCCGCTCGGACAGCTCGGCCCGGGTCAGGCGCAGCGTCGTCTCGTCAAGCGTCACCGGCCGGCCGTCGAGCCCGAGCACGTCGGTCAGGTCGGAACCGGTCTCCCACGCATCGAGCAGGTCACGGATGCCTGCCAGCGAGTATCCCCGCCGCTGTAGCCGGGCGATCAGCTCGAGCCGCTGAATGTGCCCCGGGTCGTACAGGCCGATCCGCCCTTTCCGGCGCGGCGGCGGCAGCACGCGCATCGTGTGATACTCGCGGATCGTCCGGACCGGGAGCCCGCTCCGGCGGGCCAGGTCATCGATGGTGATCGACTGATCTGCCTGGGCTGAGCCGCCAGGGGGAGCGGCAGTCGGCCCGCAGCGAGCTCGGGGCCGCGCTGGAGATCTTCGAGAAGTACGGTGCCGCGCCATGGGCCGAGCGAGCCCCCGGCGAGCTGCGGGCAAGCGGGGCCGTGCTGCGCTCCCGGCCAGAGGCCGACCTGGAACTCACCGCAGCGGAGCTGCGCGTCGCGCTGCTCGCAGCTGACGGGCTCACCAACCGGGAAATCTGCTGCCAGCTGTACCTGAGCCCGAACACAGTGGAATTCCACCTCGGCCGCGTGTACCGCAAGCTGACCGTGCGCAGCCGCACCGAACTGGCCCGGCGCCTGCCCGGCCGGCAGCAGTCACGCAGACCAGGCTAAGTCAACCGGGTCCGCGAACCCGCGAAGGGAGCGGTGGCCCCGGACAGTGTCCGGGGCCACCGTGGCTTGCTACGCGCACTAGGGCGGCCACCGGCGCGCGAGCGACACCTCGGCTACTTCTTGTGAACGGTGATGGTGATGGTGTTGCTGTGGCTCTTGCGCAGCTGCGGCGTCACGGCCTTGTCACCAGCGAACTTGGCCTCGTAGTGCGAGGTCCTCTTCGGGGCGGTGATGGTGAAGCTGAACGCCCCGCCGGTGCCAGTGCTGGCGGTCAGGCCGGTCGAGACGAAGCTCTTGTGGCTCCGCGACCAGGTGAACAACGTCACGGTCTCGCCGACGACACCCTTGCGGTCTGCCTTCAGCACACCGCTGATCGTGTCGGTGTGGTGCTTGGCGTGCGCGACGACCTTGTTGTTCAGGTGCAGGAACGTCGCCTCAACCTTCACCGGGGGCTTGCCGCCGGCGCTGGCGGCACCAGCGGACAGCAGCACGCCGCCAGCCGCGAGAGCAGCGACGGCAGCCGCAGAACCTATCCGGGCGAGCACAGATGCGCGCATGAGGTCTCCTTCAGTCGGGGGCTGCAGCTCCTCACGCTGCAAGCCATCACCTACTTCAGCGACACCACCCAGCCCTTCGTTACTCAGCAGGCAGTGTGTGTTGTCCGCGTCGGGGAATACGAGGCTTGCTGGCGCAGGACGCGACGTCGTACCGGCGGCGAACTTCTGCTGAAGATGCCGGCCAGAGCTCTGCGATCGGCGGGCCGAGCTGATCTGCTGGCGTCCGCCTTGGCGGCTGCGCGCAACGAGCTAGGGCTGCTGCGCGACGCCGAGATGCTGACCGGTTCGGGTTCTACGGCGCGGACGTATTCCCTGGCTGCGCTCGCGGTCGACGAGCGCGGCAAGGCCTTGTGCCTGACCGCCCTGGCGGTGCTGCTCTCGCTGACCGAGGCCGAGCAACTGGTAGCGAACATGTACGCTCCGGTGCACGCGTACCTGAGCTGGGCTCCTCGGCCGCGGTTCCCCACTTGATCCAACGCCACCGGCATCGCTTTGCGCTGGTGGCGTTGGGGCTAGTCCCACCAGAAAGTCCAGATGGGAGTTTCCATCAGGTTCGCTGTGATGCTGGGGATGTCGCTAAGGCCCTGCCCGGCGCACTCGTCGCAGAACACGAAATGCTCGGCAGCGATGCGTTGAGCGTGCCCGACGTTGCGCGGCGGCCTGTCGACCAGCAGGCTGAACTCGGCGAAGCCGACCCGGAACAACCTGGCTCCGAACCGGTCCTCCCAGGAACGCACTACCGCAGCGATCGGCAGCACATCGGACTGATCGGACGGCGTCCAGCCGATCAGCGGCAGCACGTCAGCGGGCCGCGAGGCAGGCACCAGCCCGATCCTTGCCGCGGGCAGCGAGCCAAGTACCTCGTCCAGCCGGTCAGGGCTCAGCGGCGTGTACTCCGGCGGCGCCAGGCCAGGAAACGCCTTGCCGAACGGCGCGCGCATCTCCACCAATTCCTCCCCGCCCTCATCTTCCTCCTCCTCGTCCGAGGGCATCTCCCCATCCCACATCTCGGCGAGCACTTCCGCGGCGTCCATCTCGTCGAGCTCGCCGGGATCGGCTGGCGGTTCGAACTCCGCTGTATCCCAGGGCCGCGTCGGTTGCCCGCGCAGATGCCCAAGCAGGAACGGGACCAGCCCGGTTTGCTGTCGGGCAGCTGACAGGGCGGCCCAGACCTTGCCTGGTTCAGGCACCGCCTCGGCGGTGATCCAGGCGACCGGTATCGGTCTCTCAAAGCCTGCGTGAACCCGCTTTCCTGCTGGCAGCCTGATCGAACCGAGCTGCAATTCTCCTTCTTCCGGCACGCTGCCCGCGACCATCCGCACGTCCTTCCTGGTCTGTTGATTGGCGCACAACATTGTGGCCCTACGGGCAACCGTCGTGGGTCGCTTGGATACGTAAATAAGCCACTATTGACGGGCGATGGCGGCCAGGGAGAAGAGAAGAACTACATGCGATATGCGCGGGTGCTGCGGGGCCGCGACGGCGTCTGCCGGGCGTGCCCTGGTTGCGCGGCGACGTGCCTGGCGGCCTTGGGGCGTTGTCGGGAGTCCGGCTGCTGGGAACCACACCGACAGTTCCGATCACGAGCAGGGTTCGCAGTCAGCCAGGTACCTGTCGCGAGGCGGCAAACGAGCCGCAGGCGACTAGCCCATGGATAAATCATCTAGTCATCTTGCCGCAGGCATGACTACTTAAATGAATCATTGCATCGTTCGCGCCACGGCGGCCCGTCGGCGATCGCAGCGGCCGGGTCACCCGAGGTAGCAGGTCGCCGCGCCGCTGCCGTCTAGGTGCAATGCGGCGAGGTAGCGGCGCAGCGCGGCGGGGCCGCTGACACCGGGCGGTGCAAGGTTCCAGCAGCGGGTCGGATCCGGTGAGCACCGGTCGACGCTGAGGCTGTACAGCTGGTGAGCGAGCAGCGCGAAATCGTTGCCGCCCGGCTGGCCCTGATCGCCGATCGCGAGCACGGGTCCACCCGCCAGGTCGGCGGCCGCGGTGATCACGTCCGCCTTGCTGATCCGGGCCGGGACGATGTCCACGGCGTGCGCCGATTCGAGAACTCTGACGGCCGGCAGCGGCGGGAGCGCCAGCACCGACCTGGTCAGTGCCGTAAGTGCTTGGTGTGAGGTGGCCTCGTGGCACGCCTTGACCGTGACCTGGCCCAAGCGCACGTCCATGCGGACCGTCCGGCTGTAGGCGGACAGACGCGCCTGCGCCTCAGCCAGGCCGGCAGCAGCCTCCCCCGACACGTCGGGCCGCGGGATCTCGCCATGTGCGGGAAGCTCCTCGGTCAGCCGGAGAATCACACCGCCGCTGTACATGCCAACGATCACCTGCGGCCACCGCGATTCCGGAACCCAGCCGCGCAGTTCGCGGTGCAGCGACCGGCCGCGGCCGCTGGCGAACCCGACAATCTGCCCGGCGGCGAGCAGCCTCAGCAACTCGGCCCGTTCCGGCCATGCGGGCGGCGAGTGGCCGCTACCAGTGGCGCACACGGTGCCGTCATAATCGAGAACCACCCCGGAGAACCGGGCTACGCCCATGGCCCGCAGCCACGCCAGGAACTGTCGCTCATACCTGGCTATGACCGCAGGCGGTGCCTGCCACCGGAGCTTGCGCCAGACAGCGACAACCGGCAGCCACTCATGCTTCAAGGTAGTCGAGTGCTTGCTGAACGTACTTCTCAAACGGCTCGCACGCGTCCAGCGTCAGGTGTCCGCCCGTCGGACCGTGCGTATGCCACTGATGTGTCCCGGTCCGCGTGGCGCCGGAGAAGTTCGCGCTGCCGTCAGGGGGCGGCTGGTCCAGATCGCGCATCTGGCTTCGGCGCGGCGTGCGCTGAGCCATGCGGCGCCGCAATTCGTCGATATCACCGCAAGCAAGCTCGATGAAACGGTAAGGGCAGCCGTGCTGGCGCGCGATCCGCTCACCGTTTTCCGGGATATAGGCATAGTGGGAAGGACTGTCAAGGATCACGCTGTGACCCTGGCCAAGGAAATCGTCGGCGAGCGCGAACAGAGTCTGGTATGCGGCTGGGCCGGCCAGCGTCCATTCGATTCCGTTGTCAAGCAACGTGGACTTCACGACGTCAGAGTTGACAATAACGGCAGGCACGCGGCTGGTGATCGCGGCGGCGAGCTTGCTCTTGCCGACCGCAGGCGCTCCGGCGAGTTGCAGGAGGAATGTGGCCGCATGAGTGTCACTGTTCATGAACTCTCACCATTCCTTGATTGG
>Ga0099827_10001079_pt1 | contig 13606 bp, 13 predicted proteins | sample CZO8metaG_FD_79339 | JGI IMG/M metagenome (GOLD analysis project Ga0099827, IMG submission 79339) | Vadose zone soil microbial communities from the Eel River Critical Zone Observatory, Northern California, USA - CZOApr15con1.8 metaG | ecosystem: Environmental > Terrestrial > Soil > Vadose zone ...
ACGGACGCGCGCGTCGCCGTCGCGACCGCCGCCGATCGCCTCACGGTCGCGGTCTCCGTGAAGCGTCCGTGCTGGGTCTCCGCAACGGTCGACGGTCAGAGAGCGATCGATCGGCTGCTGCAGCCGGGCGAACAGAAGACGCTCGAGGTGCGGCGCGAGATGGTGCTCACGGCGGGCGACGCGGCGGCGATCGCGCTGACGTTCAACGGCGCCGACGCGCGGCCGCTTGGCAAGGCGGGCGAGGTGGTGACCGCCCGCTTCAACCTCACGAACTTCAAGGATTACCTGCAGCAACGGTGATCGGTCCCACACCTCTCCTGGATTTCTTCAAGCGCGGTGAAGTGGACCGCGACGTGCGGATGGAAGCCGCGCAGGGCGCGCTCGCGCCGCGGGCGTACGAGCAACTGGCGATCCTCGCCCTGCTCGTCGAGGATCCGGACGCCGAGGTCCGCGCCACTGCGGAGGCGACGCTCTCGAAGATTCCTGAGAGCGCGCTGAAGAGTTTTCTGGCCCGCGCTGACGTGCCCATCGACCTCCGTGAGTTCTTCGCCGACCGCGGCGTCTTTCCCGACGAGATACCGCAGCTCGAGATCGAGGGGGGCCTGGACGTCGAGGAGCCGCTCCTCGACACGGACGCATCGCTGCTCGGCGACGAAGGGGAAGACCGGGAGACATCCATCCAGAAGCTGGCGACGATGGGGTTCTCCGAGCGGCTGAAGGCCGCGGTGAAAGGGACGCGCGAAATGCGCGCGATTCTGGTCCGCGATGCGAACAAGATGATCTCGTCCGCGGTGCTCAGCAGCCCCAAGCTTTCGGAGCCGGAAATCGAGAGCTTCGCGCGGATGACGAACGTGTCCGACGACGTTCTGCGAATCATCGCGAGCAACCGCGCGTGGCTCAAGAGCTACGGCATCGTCGTCGCGCTGACGCGGAATCCCAAGACGCCGGTTGGGGTGTCATTGAACCTGATGGCGCGGCTGAACGATCGCGACCTCGCGAAGCTGTCGGTCGATCGCAACGTGCCGGAGCCGCTGCGGATTTCCGCGCGCAAGAAGGTCGTCGCCAAAGCGTCAGGGAAGACTTGAACGTTGGGGCTGAGGGCTGAGGGCTCGATGGCCGTCTACCGTCGCTTGCCTTTGGCCCTCCGTCTCTTGCCCTGGTTGCTCCAATCCGCACGCATCTGGGCCATCCCTTCCATGTAGACGGTTGCGCGCTCGCGCTCCTCCTCGCTCGCCATGGACTTCAGCAGCTCGAGCGCTTTCGTCAGGTCGGCGTGAATCGTCTGGCGGGTCGTCGCGAAGTACAGCCGGCGGATCTCGGCCAGCTTGTCGTCGGCGCTGAGCATCTGGAGCTTCATGCCGGCATGCTCCGGTGTCGTCTCAGGGACGCCAGGAGCTCGCCGAACGGGCGCGTGTTCAGGACATCGCCCGGCTGCAGCCACGCGCGCCGAGCCAACATGACGCCCCAGCGCAGGACGCCGAGCGCGTGGCGCGAGTGCGCATCGCTCGACATGACGAGCGGCACGCCGCGATCGCGCGCCAGCTTCGCGTGCACGTCGTTCAGATCCAGCCGGTCCACCTGACAGTTGATCTCGAGAGCCACGCCGTGGCGCGCCGCGCCGTCGATCACCGCCTCGACATTGACGGGATAGGGCTGGCGTCTCAGAATCAGGCGGCCGGTCGGGTGTCCGAGGATATCGACATGCGGGTGCTCGATGGCGCGCAGCAGGCGGTCGGTCATCTGCAGGCGGTCCTGGTTGAACGCCGAGTGCACAGACACGACCACCAGGTCGAGCGCCGCCAGGCACTCGTCGGCGAGATCCAGGGAGCCGTCCGGTCTGATGTCGCATTCGACGCCCGCGAGCAGACGGACGCCGAGGCCCTCCGCGTCGAGCGCGCGGATGCGGGCGGCGTGCTCCAGCGCGCGGCGCTCGTCCATCCCGTTCGCCATCGCGAGCGACTGGCTGTGGTCGGTGATCGCGATGTACTGCAGCCCCGCCTCGCGCGCCGCCGCCGCCAGCGTCCGGACGTCGTCTTTACCGTCCGTCTCCGTGCTGTGCATGTGGAGGTCGCCCCGCAGATCGGCGAGATCGATCAACCTGGGAAGCGCGTGCGCCTCGGCGGCGGCGATCTCGCCGCGCATCTCGCGCAGCTCGGGCGGCACCCAGTCGAGGCCGAGGGCGGCGTAGATGTCCTCTTCCCGGTCGCCCGCGACGCGCGCGTCATCGGCGGTGCGAAACAGGCCGTACTCGTTCAGCTTGAAGCCCCGATCGATCGCGCGATCGCGCAGCGCGATGTTATGCGCTTTCGATCCGGTGAAGTACTGCATCGCCGCACCGCGGCTGTCGGCGGCCACCACCCGCAGATCGGCTTGAAAGCCGCCGCGGACGAGCACGCTCGACTTCGAGTCGCCGTGCCCCAGCACCCGCTCGACGAGGTGATACTGAACGAAGTCGTCCATCAGCGACGGCGGCGCACCCGACGCCAGCAGATCCAGATCGCCGCAGGTGTCACAGCCGCGCCGCAGGCTGCCGACCGGCTCGATGACGGCGTCCACCGCCCGTTCGCGCAGGTAGGACACGAGCGCGGCAGCGGCATCGTGAGCGTCCGGCAGCAGATGGCGCCCCGCGAAGCGCTTCCGCTCGTCGAGCGCCTTGAGGATCAGGGCCTCTTTTTTCGAGCCCATGCCGCGCAGCGCGCGAATGCGCCCGTCGAGCGCGGCCCGCTCGAGATCGTCGAGCGTGCGGATGGCAAGCTCGCGGTACAAGGTGGCGACGGTCTTGGGCCCGACGCCCTGCAGGTGGAGCAGATCGAGGATGCTCGGCGGAAACTCCGCGATGAGCTCGCGGTGGTACACGGCGTCGCCGGTCTCGGCGATCTCGCGAATCCGGGCCGCGAGATCCTTGCCGATGCCGGGAATCTCGCGCAGGCCCGGTTCGTCCAATTGCGACAGCTCGTGAGGGTGATTCGCCGCGATGTCGGCGCCGTTGCGATACGCGCGGATCTTGAACGGGTTGTCGTCCTTGATCTCCAGGAGATCGGCGATCTCCCGCAGGATGCGCGCGATCGCGAGGTTATCCAACCCTGAGGCCTTCGCTCTCAATCTGGTAGTCGAGCAACCGCGCGCCGCCCGCGGCGAGGGCGCCAGCTATCGCGGCGCGCGCGTCAGGGGGGCCGTAGCAGAACAGGCAACCGCCGCCGCCGGCGCCGCAGACCTTGGCGGCCGTCGCCCCCGCCGCCCTGGCGCGCGTGATCAGATCGTCGATTGTCGGCGTCGTGACGCCCGGCGCGAGCCGCTTGCGGTTGTCCCATTCGATCGCGATCTGGCGGCCGACCTCATCCCAGTCGCCGCGCTCGAGCGCGGCGCGCATCGTGGCCGCCGTCTCGCGAATCCGTTCGAAGCACTCGAAGATGTGGCGATCGCCGTCGATGTGGCGCTTGGTGATCTCCCAGTTGTTCGTGCCTGAATTTCGCGGCGCGCCGGTGTAGGCGAGGACGATGCGCCGCTCGAGATCGTTCGGATCCACGGCGAGGCCGACGCGCGCAATGCCCGCGACGCCGAGCTCGATGGCAGCGATGCCGCCGTAGAGCGCCGGCCGGTAATCCTGCACGCCGGTCGGCACCCGGATCGTCTGGCACTCGACGTTCATCGCCACCTGCAGCAGATGCTCGGGCTCGGCCGGCGCGCGCGTCCAACGCGCGAGCGCCCCGCAGACCGCCATCGTGAGCGCCGACGAGCCGGCGATGCCCGCACCGGCGGGCGACTCGCCGCGCGTCGTCAACGTGGCGTTTTCGAGTCGATAGTGCCGCGCGAGCAGGGCCAGGAGCGCGAGATCGCCGTCGCCGTCGAGATCGGACCAGCGTGCGGCCCGAACCGTCCGCTGGGTATCGATTGAGCGCAGCTCGATCGCGCCATCGGTCCGCGCGTCGATCTCGGCATGCGCCCGCAGGCTGATCGCCGCATTCAGCGTCGAGGCGCCGCTGTGAAACAGGTAAAGAGGCCAGATGTCGATCGTGCCGCCGGCCAGATCGATGCGCGTGGGCGCCGAGGAAACGATCCGCACCGGACGATTATAGTTGTCGAATCACGGTGGCGCGCGACGCGCCGAGCGCGAGGCGGACCGCGACCTCGTGCTCGCGACGCGTGGCGTCCGCCAAGCAGGAGGCACGCGACGTTGCCGCACGCGGCGAGCAGCACAAGTGCGACCGCGGCGAACAGGAACCAGAGCGAACGGCGAACATCGCCGACCTTTTCCTCTTTCAGCGGCACCACCGACGCACCCCAACCGCGGTCGGTGTCGGCGAATTGCTCGCCCAGACGCGTCTGAATGGAATGCCCGTCAGGTCCGCTTCGGCCTGCTCGAGGGTGACTCCGGGAACCAATCGCCCGACGGTGAGGTAGAGGCGCGCGCCGCTCGCGCATCATGCTCCCGGCGAACTGCGCCGGCGTCCACATCTCTGTCGTAGCGGTCGGATACTGAAACGACGCCGGCATCACGCCGACAATCGTGTGGCTGACGCCGGTGAGGACAAGCTGGCGACCGACGGCCGCCGGATCGCCGTTGAACCGCTTCCGCCAGAACGCGTCGCTCAGGACGATGGCTCGCGGTCCGCCGAACAAGTCTTCCTGCGGCGTGAAGGTCCGGCCGATCGCGGCGGGGACGGCGAGCACGCTGAAAAAACGCGGCGAGACGCGCATCGCCTCGACGCGCTCGGGCAGGGCGCCAGTCGTGTCGGTCATGTTTTCGAAATAGCTTCCCGCCAGCCCCGTAAACGACCGGTTCGCGCGGTTCCATTCTTCGAGTCGCACCGGCGCCACGAGTTGCGTCGCCTGCTTGAGGCCGCGATTCAGCTCGTAGACGGTGACGAGCCGGTCGGGTGCCGGGTAGGGCAGGGGCCGGAGCAGCACCGCATCGACCATCGAGAAGCTGGCGCTGTTGGCGCCAATGCCGAGCGTCAGTATGAGGATGATGGTGACAGCGACAGCGCGGCGATGGCGGAAACCGCGGAGCGCCGTCGCGAACCGGTTCGAGCATGCGCCCCCCTGCGAGCGCTTAGACGGCCCTCGGTCCACGAGGGTTTGCGCGCTGGTAGAATCGGGAGCACGATGTCACCGAGCACACTCCGCCGTCAGATCGGCCAGCTGTTAATCGCGGGCTTCAACGGTCATCAAATCCCGGCCGAGCTTCGCTCGCTCGCGAAGGAGTTCGGGCTGGGCGGCGTCATCCTGTTCGCGCGCAATGTCGCGGAGCCCGAGCAGGTGGCCGAAGTGGCGTTCGAGGCGGCGCGCCTGGTGCCGGATCTGCCGGCGTGGGTGTCGGTGGATCAGGAGGGTGGGCGCGTCGCGCGCCTGAGATCGCCGTTCACCGAGTGGCCGCCGATGGCGACTCTGGGCCGGAGCGGCGACGTCGGTCTGGCCGAGCGGTTCGCGCGCGCCCTCGCCGCGGAGCTCAAGAGCGTCGGCATCACGCTCGACTACGCGCCGGTGCTGGACGTCCACACGAACCCGAAGAATGCGGTCATCGGCGATCGCGCGCTCGCGGAACGGGCCGAGGAGGTCGGCCGGCTCGGATCGGCGATCGTCCGGACGCTCCAGGCCGAAGGGATTGCGGCCTGCGGCAAGCATTTCCCGGGGCACGGTGATACGAGCGCCGATTCTCACCACGAGCTGCCCCTGGTCGAGCATCCGCCCGAGCGGCTGCGCGAGGTCGAGTTTCTGCCGTTCAAATCCGCCATCGAAGCCGGTGTCGCCACGATCATGACGGCGCACGTCCTCGTCCCGTCGCTCGACGAGAAGCGGCCGGCCACGCTGTCGCCCCGCGTCGTGACGGAGCTGCTCCGGGACGAGCTGCGCTTCGAGGGCGTCATCCTCAGCGACGATCTCGAGATGAAAGCCATCGCCGCGGAATACGCCGTGCCGTCGGCGGCCGTCCTCGCGATTCAGGCCGGCTGCGACGGCGCGCTGATCTGCAGCGGCGATCACGACACGCAGGCCGCGGCGCTCGAGGCGCTGGTGCGCGCGGTCGAGGACCAGCGCGTGCCGCTGGCGCGGGTCGAGGACGCCTTGAAACGGCAGCAGCGCGCGAAGGAGCGCTTCCTCGCGTCGCCGGTGTCGGCCAGGCCGCTCAGCGGGCGCGCGCTGCGCGCGGCGCTCGGCCGCGAGGAGCACCGCGCGATCGCCGAGGAGATGGCGCGCTTTCTGTGATGCGCAAGCCTCGCGCCCTCACTCCGGGCGATCACCTCGCCGTGGTCGCCCCCGCCAGCCCCTTCCGTCGTGAGGAGTTCGATCTGGGGCTCGAGGAAGTGCGCCGTCTGGGGTTCGAGCCGGTCTACGACGAGTCCGTGTTCGCGAAGCAGCGCTACGTCGCCGGGGCGCCGTCAGTCCGAGCGGCGGCCATCCACGCGGCGTGGACGGACGAGACGATCGCAGGCGTGATCGGCGTGCGCGGCGGCTACGGCAGCGCGCAGATCCTGCCGCTTCTCGATCGCGATCTCGCGCGCCGCGCGTGCAAGCCGTTCATCGGGTACAGCGATCTGACCGCGCTGCTGACGTTCCTGACGCTCGGCTGCGAGCTCGTCGCGTTTCACGGCCCAATGCTTGCCGGGCGCCTTGGCCGAGGGATTGAGGGGTACGACGCCGACTCGTTCGAGCGCGCGTTGTGTCGCCTGGAGCCGATGGGCGAGCTCACGGCGCCGGGCGTGGAAACGGTGCGCGGCGGCGAAGCGATCGGACCGCTGTTCGGCGGGACGCTGACGCAGCTCCTCGCCTCGCTCGGCACACCGTTCGAGTTCGCTCCGCCCGTCGGATACGTGCTGTTCCTCGACGAAGTGGGCGAGCGCCCGTTCCGGCTCGATCGCATGTTGACCCAGCTGCGGCAGACCGGTCTGCTGGCCCGTGCATCGGCGGTCGTCATCGGCGAGCTGCCGAAATGCGACGAGCCCTCCGGCGATCCCACCGCGCGATCGGTGGTCGCCGACCTGTTCGCCGATTTTCCAGCGCCGGTCCTGATTGGCTTTCCGTCGGGGCACACCGTGACGCCGGCCATGACGCTGCCGTTCGGCGTCGCGTGCCGTGTGATCGCCGACGACCGGCCGCGACTCGTGATCGAAGAGCCCGCGGTCGAATGACGAAGATTCACCTCATCGGCGTCTGTGGCACCGCCATGGCCACGCTCGCGGCGATGCTGAAGCGCAAGGGCCACGACGTGCGAGGCTCGGACCAGGACGTCTATCCCCCGATGAGCGATTTCCTGGCGTCGGAGGCGATCCCGACGCTCGCCGGCTACCGCGCCGAGCACATCACCGGCGATCTGGATCTCGTCGTCATTGGCAACGCGATTTCACGGGGGAATCCCGAGCTCGAAGAAGTGCTCGACCGGAAGATCCGTTACTGCTCGCTGCCCGAAGCGATCCGCGAGCAGTTTCTTTGGGGCGCGCGATCGATCGTCATCGCCGGCACCCATGGGAAGACGACCACCACGTCGCTGGCCGGATGGGTGCTGACGCACGGCGGCCTCGACCCGAGCGTGCTCATCGGCGGCATCGCGAGAAACTTCGGCGATCAAGGCTCCAGCTATCGGCTGGGGCAGGGGCGGGACTTCGTCATCGAGGGCGACGAGTACGACAGCGCGTTCTTCGACAAGACGGCGAAGTTCCTGAAGTATCTGCCGGACGTCGCGGTCATCAACAACGTCGAGTTCGATCACGCGGACATTTACGCCGACTTCGAGGCGGTGATGCTGGCGTTCCGGCGCCTGGTGTCGCTCGTCCCGCGCCGTGGCCTTCTGCTCGTCGGCGCCGACAGCGCGGCGGCGCGCGCGCTCGCCGAGAAGGCCGTGTCCCGTGTGGAGACCTTCGGCACCGGCGACGAAATGGATTGGCAGGCGCACGACCTGGAGCCGGCCGGCGCCTCGACGCGGTTCAAGGTCCGACGGAGCGGATCGCCGTTCGGCGTCTTCGAGGTTCCGCTCGTCGGCGCGCACAACGTGCGGAACGCGCTGGCTGCCATCGCGGTTGCGACGGAGGCCGGCGTCGGCGCCGAGCGCATCGGCGACGCGCTGCGCGCGTTCGCCGGCGTGAAGCGGCGGCTCGAGGTGGTGGGCGTTGCGGACGGCGTCACCGTGTACGACGACTTCGCCCATCATCCGACCGCAGTCGCCGAGACGCTGGCAGGGCTGCGGGCATCCAACCCCGCCGCCCGAATCTGGGCCGTGTTCGAGCCGCGATCCGCCTCGTCATGCCGGCGCGTGTTTCAGAACGACTTCGCGCGGGCGTTCACCGGCGCCGACGAAGTGCTGATTGCGCCGATCTTCCGCTCCAGGCTGCCGGAAACGGAGCGCCTGTCGATCCCGCAGTTGGTGCGCGAGCTGCGCGCGCGCGGCCAGTCGGCGCGCGAGGCCGAGTCGATCGACGATATCGTGACCGACATCGCGCGGGAGCATCGGCCCGGCGATCTCGTGATCCTGATGTCGAACGGCGGATTCGGCGGCATCCACCAGAAACTGCTTCGGGCGCTCGCGTGAGCCAGGCTCGCATCGTGCATGCCGGAGAGTCGGCGCTCATCGTCGAGTTCGAAGAGCGCATCGATCCCGACGTCAACGCGCGGACGATTGCATGCGCCGAAGCCATTCAGTCGTTCCGCCTCGCTGGCGTACGTGACGTCGTGCCGACCTACCGGTCGATTGCCGTCTACTTCGACCCGCTGCGGACCGACACCGACGCGTTGATGCGCCGGGTGGAGCAGGCGGCGTCGGAGCCGCCGCCCGCTTCATCGGCGGCGCGCGCCCCGATTCGGATTCCGGTCTGTTACGGCGGCGAGCTGGGCCCTGATCTCGGGACGGTCGCGGCATTCGCCGGCATGCCGGAGGACGAAGTCGTCCGCGTCCATACGAGCACGACGTACCGGGTGTTCATGCTCGGGTTCGTGGCTGGGTTCGCGTATCTGGGGATCGTCGACCCGCAAATCGCGGCGCCGCGCCATTCGACGCCGCGGGTGCGCGTGCCGATCGGATCGGTGGGGATCGCGGGGATGCAGACCGGCATCTATCCCGCGGAAACGCCCGGCGGGTGGCAGCTGATCGGCCGCACGCCGCTGAAGCCGTTCGATCCATCGCGCGACGATCCATTTCTGATGAAGGCGGGCGACTCAGTCCAGTTCTATCCCATCGAGCGGGACGAATACGACCGCGCGGCGGCGGACGCATGAGCGGGGTCTGGGTCGTCAAGGCCGGCATGTTGACGACGATCCAGGACGCCGGGCGATGGGGCTTCCAGTCTGGTGGCGTGCCGGTGGCGGGTCCGATGGATCCTGTCTCGCATCGACTCGCAAACGCGCTCGTCGGCAACGAACGCGAGAGTGCGGCGCTCGAGATCACGCTGCTCGGCCCGGAGCTCGAATTCGAAGACGAGCGGCTCGTGGCCGTGGCCGGCGCGGAGTTCGAGCTGTCGCTCGACGGGCGCCCCGTTCCGTCGAACGCACCGTTCATCGTCGCGATCGGATCGCGGCTGCGGTTCGGTACGCGGCGGCTCGGCGCGCGGGCGTATCTGGCGGTGTCCGGCGGCATCGCCGTGACGCCGACGCTCGGCAGCCGATCGACCCATCTCGTCAGCGCCATGGGTGGACTCAACGGCCGCGCGCTGACGGCCGGCGAACGGCTTCCGCTGGGTGAGCCGGCGCTCGCGCAGCGAACAGCGCTGGCCCCGCAGACGGCCCTGGTGCCGCTGCCGGACCGCCACGCGCGCCTTCGAATTCTGCCGGGCCCCCAGGTCGATTATTTTTCTGCGGACGCGCTCGACGTCCTCCAGTCCGCGCCGTATGCCGTCGCGCAGAATTCCGATCGCATGGGCTTTCGGCTGAAGGGACCGCGCCTGACCCACGCGCGTGGCGCCGACATCATTTCCGATGCGACACCGCTCGGCGTCCTGCAGGTGCCGGCATCGGGCCAGCCGATCCTGCTGATGGCTGACCGACAGACGACGGGTGGTTATCCGAAGATCGCCACGGTCATCGCCGCAGACATGGCGGTGGCAGGACAGTTGGCCCCGGCCGACACGATCAGCTTCGCCGTCTGCACGCCGCTCGAGGCGATGGCGGCGCTGATCGCGCAGGAGCGCGCGCTGATGGCGGTGGAGGCGCGGCAGTCGTGAGCGACTTCGGCGCCGCGCTGCGGTCGGCGCTGGGCACCGATCGCGTCCGATCGAAGGTGCCGCTCGCGACCCTGACGACGTTCAGGGTCGGCGGCGCGGCGGACTGGCTGCTCGAAACGCGGAACAGCGACGAGATACTGACGGCGCTGGCGCTCGCCAGAGAGGCGAGCGTGCCGGTCACCCTGCTCGGCGGCGGCTCGAATGTGCTCGTGGCGGACGCCGGCGTCCGCGGGCTGGTGATTCGTCCGCGCGGCGGCGAGGTGCGCGCGATCGACGAAGGGCGGATTCGCGCCGACGCGGCGGTGACGATCAACGGCCTCGTGCGCTGGACGATCCACCACGGCGCTGCGGGACTGGAAGCGTGGGCCGGCACCCCGGGCACGGTGGGCGGCGCGATCTTCGGCAACGCGCATTTCGGCGGCCGCCTGATCGGCGAGCTCGTCGTCGAGACCCGCCTCGTGTCGCGCGACGGCGCAGACGCGGACGTCCCGGCATCGGCGATGGCGTTCGGTTACGTTCGCAGCCGCCTGCAGGAGACGGGCGAGGTACTGTTGTCCGCGGTGTTCCGGGTGTCCAGGGGCGAGCCGACCGCGCTGCGCGCCACGGCGCGCGCATCGCTGGCCTTTCGCAAGCGCACCCAGCCGCTCGAGACGCCGAGCGCCGGCTGCATCTTTCGGAATCCGGAGCCCGGGCGCGACGTCATGCCCGACGGCATCCCGTGGTCGGCCGGCGCGCTGGTCGACCGCGCAGGGTTGAAGGGCGCGGCGATCGGCGGCGCGCGTGTGTCGCCGACGCATGGAAATTTCATCGTCAATGAGGGCACGGCGACCGCCGCGGACATCAGACGCCTCATCGACGACTGCCGTGCCGCGGTGCGCGACCGTTTTGGCGTCGAGCTGCGTGACGAGATCGTTTATCTCGGCGACTTTGGTGGGGAATGAGGTCTCTGACCACGAAACGCACGAACCACGAAATGCACGAACCACGAAATGCGAACCACGAAATGTACGAACCACGAAATGCACGAAAGAGTTCGTGTTTCGTGTGTCTCGTGGGTTTCGCAGTTCCGTGTGCTCGTCGTCTTCGTAGAAGGTTGAGGGTTGATGTCGACACTGTTGATCGAAGGCGGCCAGCCCCTCTCGGGCGCCGTCGAAGTCGAGGGCAACAAGAACGCGGCGCTGCCGCTGCTTGCTGCGTGCCTGCTGACCAAGGACGAGAGCGTGCTGACGAATGTGCCGCGCATCGGTGACGTCGAGGTGATGGCCCGGCTGATCCTCGATCTCGGCGGCGAGGTCGAGGGCATCGGCAGCTCGACGCTCCGCGTCCGGTGTCCGGAGATGACGAAGGACGAACCCGACGCCGCGCTGGTCGGGCGGCTGCGCGGATCGGTGCTGCTGCTGGGGCCGCTGCTCGCGCGCCGGGGGCGGGCGCATCTTGCGCCGCCCGGCGGCGACTTCCCGGCGCGCCGCACGATTGCGACGCACCTCGATGCGCTCGAGGCGATGGGCGCGCGCAAGATCGCGGGAGTCGACCATGTTCTCGAGGCGCCAAGCGGCCTGAGGCCGACCTCGATCTATCTCTACGAGGCGTCGGTCACTGGCACGGAGACGGCGTTGCTGGCCGCGGCCGGCGCGCCCGGCCTCACCGAGATCCGCCACGCCGCCTGCGAACCGCACGTCGTCGAGCTGTGCGAGTTCCTCGCGCAGCTGGGCGTGGGGATCAGCGGCGGCGGCACGACGACGATCCGGGTCGAAGGCGGTGGCACGCTGCGCGGCGCGGAGCATCGCCTGTGGGGCGACTACATCGAAGCTGGCAGCTGGGCGGTGGTCGCGGCGGTCACCGGCGGCGAGATTCAAGTGCACGGCGCGCGAGCGGAAGACATGGAAGTCGTGGCCGCCGTGCTCAAGCGCATGCAGATCGCCTGTTCGATGGAGGGCGCAGTGTTCACCGTGGAGCAGTCACATCCGCGCGCGGCAGGCCGCATCACTACGAGCCTGTGGCCCGGATTTCCAAGCGACCTGGTCAGCCTCGTCACGGTGCTGGCAACGCAGGCCGAGGGCCAGACGCTGGTCCACGACTGGATGTACGAGCTCCGGCTGTTCGCGCTCGAGCAGTTGAGCGGGATGAGCGCGGATCTGTTTCTCTGCGATCCGCACCGCATCATCGTCACCGGCCGGCGCAAGCTCCGGGGACGGCCGCTCGACAGCCGCGATCTCCGCTCAGGTATGGCGTTGATCGCTGCAGGGCTCGCCGCGGATGGACAAAGCAGGCTCTCGCCGCTCGAAACGGTCGAACGAGGCTATGGACGGCTTGTCGAACGGCTGCAGGGTCTGGGTGCCAAAGTCGCCAGGATGTCTTAGCGACATGGCTAATGGCTGATGGCTAATGGCAAATGGTTGATGAACTGTCCATCCACGCTATGCCATCAGCCATCAGCCATTAGCCATGACGAGCGTCAGCGTGAGCCGCCGCCCGGCTTTTTCACCGGCAGGAGAGGGTTGATCGGCACTGCCGGTTCCTGCTTGGGGAGCTCCGGCGGCTTCGGCGCCTCGAGCGGCAGCAGCGGCAGCTCGGCAATCGGCGCCAGCGAATCGCGGCCCACGCGGAACGGACGTAAATCGGCCTCGCTCAAATCGAGCAGGCGGATGATATGCGGCGTGAGCGTCAGGATGATGTCCGTCTGATTGGTCGTCTTCTGCGAGTGCGCGAACAGCCGGCCCACCAGCGGCAGATCGATCAACCCCGGGACCCCCTCCAGCGACTGCCGTTCGTCGTCGCGAATAAGGCCCGCGAGCATGTTCGTCTCGCCGTCGCGCAGCCGGATGATCGTGTTGATCTCGCGATTGCCGAACGTCGGCAGACCCTGGAAGCCGGTGCCGGAAATATTCGTCACCGCCACTTTCAGAGTCAGCGACACGTCGTCGTCGTGATGGGTGCGCGGCGTGATGTCGATGTTGACGCCGATGTTCTGGTAGTTGAACGATGTGATGGCCTGCTGCGCCACACCGCCCGTGGCGATCGGCGCGAACGTCGTGACCGGCACCGGCACCTGCTCGCCGAACCGGGCCGTCGCCGGCGTGCCATCCGTCGTGCGCAGCTGCGGGTTGGCGAGCGTGCGCGTGTTGGAGTCGGTCTTGAGCAGCCGGTAATAGAGTGACGGCAGGGCCGCGAGCAGAATGTCCGATTGCGACCGGCGGGACGGCACAGCAGCCGATCACGTCGTTCAACTACCAGAACATCGGCGTGAACATCGACATCACGCCGCGCACGCATCACGACGACGACGTGTCGCTGCAGTTGAAGATCGCGGTCACGAACATTTCCGGGGCGGGGTTCGGCGGCCTGCCGACGTTCGGCAACCGCGAGATCAACACGATCATCCGCCTGCGCGACGGCGAGACCAACATGCTGGCAGGCTTGATTCGCGACGACGAGCGCCGTTCGCTGGCCGGGGTACCCGG